>WNFR01002135.1_pt1 | contig 20615 bp, 17 predicted proteins | sample 5400221 | NCBI WGS metagenome assembly WNFR01 (sample SAMN13153357, study PRJNA577476) | soil metagenome | isolation source: 40 cm soil under Madrone tree | place: USA:California | collected 2016-06-14 | reverse complement strand
CGGCGCGTCCGGCGTATAGGGCCCGCCTTCGATAGTACCATAGGGAGCGACGGACCCTCGCGCGTCGCCCTGGACGCTGTGCCACGAGGCCGCTTGCGCGAGCATCGGGGTAGCGGTGGCAATCGACAAGGTCAGTACTGTGATGAGCGTCTTCATGTTAAGTCTCCTATTAGTCCTTTTGAAGCAGCCGGTCGGCTACCACAACTGAAGATAAAACGATGGGCTACCGGCACCACTAAATTGTCGTTCAGAAAACTAAATTCGAATTTACTCGAGCAAGTTGGGCGGGCGGCTGCGGTCCTCGCGCTGCTCAAAGCGATAGCGGAGTCTGCAGGTCGTTCGTCTGCGCCGAAGAAGCCGAATCAGATTCAGCGACAGGGGGCATACCTACCTTCGGGGTGGGATCCGTACGCACATACACTTTGCGGAATATGTGCCATCTTCGCCAAGTGCGATCGAGAACGATCGTGTTGAGGCAGGATCCTTCGATCGAATTCGCCCCGATCAGGATCGACGCCAGGCACTGATAACCGCCAAGTGCACTGCGATCGTCAATTTTTCTTACGCCGCGGACATACGGACCCGTGGGCGGCCCAGTCCGTGAGCTGGGTACTGGGTCTTTTCGAAAGCCTCTACACATCGGCGGCGAAAGCTTCTGAGCTTCTGCTAATCAGGATCGGTCAGAGGTAAGCAGTCAGGAGGAGCGTTCCGGCGTTTGACAACAGGTAGCGGCTTTAAGGCGGACTTGGGCGAGCCGTCCGATGGGCTCGTGGGTTGACGCGGCTGACCTAAGTGTCCCGACCGGCAGCCGTCCCGACCGACAGAGCATTGGCCAGCGTCGCAGCCCGCACTCCCTGCGCCCGCGCAGTCGCCATGGTTGCGCGCAGTCCCGAGAATGCCTCGGCGAGCACTTCATCCGCATTCTCGTGGGATGGCGCGCTTCCGCCCCCACCCTGGGCCCTTTGCAGGCGCAAAACGATCGCATCGAGCGCGGTCGCTGTCGCGTGGTCGCCCTGCTGTTTCCGGGCCGCCGCTACGGCTTTCAATCCTGTCACAGGGGTCCCGCTGCGGAATCCACGCGTGGCCGGACTGGCTCCGCCCGCTTTGGCTAGCAGCGGTTGCTCATACTGGGCGTAGGCGATGTCATAGCCGCCGACGGCGATCAGGCGATCCTCTTCGGTGAGGTCGGGCGAGGCGATGACCTCGGCCCTGAGCGTCAACAACGCTTCCTCGGCTTCGGACGCTTTGCGCTGCCCGAGCAGGGAGCTGACGCTGCGCCAGCGCTCATGGAAGGGCAGGCCGGCCAGCGCGCCGAGCCTCGCGCTCGCGGGCTTAGCGTCCGACGGCGGAAACAGGCTGTCGCGCTGCTCAATCGCCAATAAGCAATAGTCGAAACCTTCCGGCGGCCGCGACTGAGGCTCATGCCGTAGCCGCAGACGACCATTCTCGACCACGATATCTGCCGCCTTGATGTCCGGCGGCAACGGTCCCGACACCAGCACGTACCCGCTCTTTGTCAGCGCCATGCCGTCGAGGAAGGCGAACCGCGGCTGGACGGTGCTCAGCGTAAAGATGTCTGCGACCCGATCGTATAGCTTGGCGGCGACACGGCTACCGGAACCGAAGGCGGCGCCGCCGAGCTCCTCGGACACGTCGGCGGCGAGCTGCAGGACGGAGCGGGCGATGTCGGTGTAGGGCATACGGAACAGCCCGACAAAAAGCGCGAGGTTATCGTGCTTCGTCGGGGCGCGGCGGACGACCGGCATGTTGGTGAAGTGCACATGTCCCGGCTGACCGCCCGCGTCGCCGAGCATCTGCTTGACCGTTTCGTTGCTCAGCACGAGGGGAATGCGGCGTCGTTCCGTGCCATAGGTATACTCTGCGACGCAGACCCCCAACGGCAGGAATTGGACGAAATACTTGCCACCTTCCGCAAGGCGCATCTCGACCAGACGCACGCTGAAATAGCTAGCTTCTGGGACGAAGTCGCGACCGACGACGAGACTGTCCTCGGCAGTCGCGGCAACAGCACCGATGAAGGGCGGCTGGGGCGACGGTCGACTGATGAAGTTGTCAACGGCATCCTTGATTTGCTTCCAAGCAACGTCGAGCATGGCATCTCCACCATCGGCTATAGGACGCATTGCGCCATCCAGTCGTCGGACCGCGAGGCGAGAATGGGAGAGGCCCAGATCGGTGAGGCCTCGACCCGCTTCGGCTGGTAGACGCCGCGGCAAGCCGTCCGGAAGGCGCCGCAAATGGTGCCAGCTCTCGGGCCGAACAGCTCACCGTAGAACAACTTGGCAAAGTCGGCCGCGCGGTCGTCCTCCACATCCCAGCGAAAGCCCAGGACGTGCGGAACGTTCCGCTGCCCGAGGCTGGCCACGGTGTTGGCGGAGCTGCCCTGGCAGGAGGAAAAGTAGACGAGCCGCGCACCAGCGGCCGCCGCACCGTCGGCAAAGGTCTGCACCGCCATGCCCTCCGCTTCGCCCGGATGCTCGCCCGGCAGCACGAGTAGCGTCAGGGAGTCCTTCGTGGTCAGCGAGTGTCCGGCAAAATGCACCACATCAAAACGGCCACCGATCAGCTTTCGCATCAGTACCGTCTCAGCCCCCGCGAGGTCGCGCTCTTGTGACAGGTCCAACTCCTCCAGAGAGAAGATTTTAGGATTGCGAGCTTGAAGCGCTTTGAGGTCTTCCAGCTCGCGGTCGATGTTCTCGAGCCTGCGAAACTCCACGTGCTTGATGCGGGTGCGGCCCATCGCCGGATCCATCTCGGGCACGGCAACCGTATCGCTGCCGGTCATACCCGCCGGATTCTCTCCGACCTGTGCGCGGATGAACAGCAGCTGGGCAGGCCGAGGTACGCTCTTTTCGGTAGCTGCCTTGCGGAGGCTTATGCCCTTCATGCGGCGGGTGATCGGAGCGTTCACCAAGACGAACGGGCTCTGGTTGAAATCGTCCTCAGTTCCGGAGACGGGTTGGCCCGAGAGGCGGACGGTTGCTTCAAATGGAGCAGAGTAAAGTGCCGTGTCATCGACACGGAAGCGAAATGCAAGTTTTTCGAGCCCACCGGCAGCCAGTTCCAGATGAGAGAACAGGCCGGGGCCTAGCGTCGAAATGATGAGCTCTCGAAAGAGCAACGCCCCGTCGTCGTGGATTCGGCGAGCCCACCCCTGTTTGAAGTCAGGTTTGGCATATGCAAGTGCAAGCCTCTGCACTGCGGAATAGTAGCCGGTCGAGGCTTCGCCCCACTCGATCGTCCTGCCGTCACGGCCACTAATGAAGCACTTTGCCGAGGTGCGCTTGACCTCAACCTCAATGACATTCCAGGTCGGTTCCGAGGGCTTCGGGGGATCGCGCAGCATGAGGACGAAGCCGCTGAGTATTGAGGCCTCTAGGCGCCGCTGTGGCAATGCGATTGCCTGGTTGTCCGGGTTGCAATACTCGTCGATCTCGCTTATCCCCATGGGACGCGACGTGATCACGAGTGCGGCACGGCGAATACCACGTGCGCGTAACTCCTGCAGAAGCCATAGCGTCGCTTTCTCCTCCCTGTCGGGCGGTAGGTTAGCGGTCCGCGGCAGCTGCGCGTCGAGCACCAAGATGACCTCCGGTGGGGCAGTTACAATGATCTCGCTGCTTAGCGCCGTGCTGGCGTCGGTGGCTATAAGATCAACGCGCGCAGCGGAGCCGAACGCTTCCCTGATTTCGAGCTGAAGCCCGGAGTTGGCCGAAGCCAAGAGACAGGAGGCTGGCATGCTCAAGACTCCCTCCTGGACGATCCAAGCTGTATGCGGCGCAGCTCGACCCTAAACGCCAATGTTGAGCCGTCCCGCGCATCGACCAGAAATTCGCCGTTGTGTCGACGAACTGCTAACGTCACGGCCTCTGACGCCAGCGAGGCCACCTCTCGCGCCCGCTGTTCCGCCATGCTGATCCGATCAGTCGCTCTCGCCGAAGCCACCGACTCGGACGACGCCCAGGTCGGTATGGAGAAAAGCACTTGCAGGCTGCCGTCGGTTGTGTTGTCCAACGCGATTCGCACCCTTGAGTCGGGCGGACGCCGGACCAGCAAGTACTCCAGCACCGAGCGAAACGCGAAACTCAGCTGCTCGGGCCAGCCGGCGATCAGGAAGGGCTTGGGGTCCGTTGCGCTCTGCAGTTCAGTCAGGTCGCAGCACCGAATATCCTCCTCCGGGAGGTCGGCGACGGTCTGCCGAAGCAAGTCCATTACCTCGAAAATCTCCTCTGGCCGATCTGGCGCCTGGCGTACCGCCAGCGTGCTCGTGAGGCGTTCGTAGGTAATGTCGGCCTTGCTAAGGTGCCGGACGGCGCTCTTGAGCATGTTAGTGACAGCGGGTTCTTGAAGCACGCGTTTAGCGGCATCGCGGATCAAGCTGCCGGCGAGCATCAGCGGCAGGCGCGCGTTCTGCGCCACTTCGTTGACTGTCTGTTCCAAATAGCCCCAGTTGGCCTGGTATTCCTGCTCGCGCAAGTCTGTGATAAGCCAAAGTCGATGCCCATAATCGTCGTTTAGCTGACGCTGGGTTGCAAGCGTCGGCACGCTCACGGCTTGGCCGGCGCGCAGCGTGAGGCGAACTTGCGCCACCGGGTCGGTCGATCTCAACAACCGGCGATCGGCCTCCTCCGCGCCGAGGTTCGCAAGCGTCTCGCCGAGAAGCAGGCCACCTTGACGGCCGAGCAAAGTGTTTGCCCACCGGTTGGTTAGCCGCACGTTTCCGGCTCGGTCGACGACAAACACTGCCTGCTCCACCGCATCGAGCAGGGAAGCCTGTAAGGCCTTCTGCCATCGCTGGCGCAAGATGCCTTCACACTGTGCGAGGATCTCTTTGAGCGACACCATGTCGGGCCCTTGGAAGGCATTGCGTTGGCTCGACTCGACCGAAAGCATCCATTCGACTTCGTGGGAAGCTGGTTTGTCGGCCTGCTGCGGGACCCGCAGCGGCACCGCTAGCGCCGAGCGGCGTCCGGGAACGACGGGCTTGTAGCCGTGTTGCGAGCCTGCCTCGATGTTGGGCTCGGCAAGCAGCGCATTCTCGCGCAGCGCTGTGCCTAGCAAACCCTCGGTCAGAGGCTGATGGTATCCGCGATCGACATCCGGACTTCCGGTGCGGTTGCACTGATCGATGAGGCGAAAAAGCTCTTCCCGGCGGTCGACTCCGAATACCGCAACATAGTCCCACCCGAAGCAGTCCGCGATCCCATATGCGAGGGCGCTGGCGAGTTCCCGGTATCCGGAAGCGCCCGCAAGCTGCACCTCCAGCGCGCGGACCGGGTTCTCGCGCCGACGCAATATGTTCGCTTCAGCGACCAGAAGCGCCTTTTCGACGCCGAGCTCGCGCATCAGGTCGATTTCCTGGCCATCGTAGAGATTCGCATGCTTCGAAAGCAGCGTCAGCGACGCACGGACGCGTTGACCTCCGCCGCTGATCGGCAACGTTACAAATCCCCTCATTCCGTCATTGACGAGATGCTTGAGGACCTGGTCGTCATCAAGGCTCGGCGACAAAGCCTTAGCCGCTGCCTGGAGGTCATCCCCCCAAGTTTTCTTGCTAAGCAGGAACTTACGGGCGTCCGGATCGACCGGGAACCAAGCCGTTGTCCATGTCCACTCGGGTTGAGGATGCACTACCAGAGTGTAGTGGTGGCCCACGTCGTCCGTGTAGACGCCGAAGGTAGCGAGATCGTAAGGCACGACCCGTTGGACCGCCCGCATAACGCCACGGACCAGGCACTCCGGCTCGCACTCGGGGATGCTGAGCAATTGCTGCAGGTCGGCCTGGGCAAGTTCTTTGGCGATCGGCACAATCGTTAGGACCGCCCCCGCGCGACTTTCCGCGGTGTCGAAGGAGGGCGTGACGGTGATGCGGACCGGTGTCGCACACCGCCCATCCAGTGGCTCCACCTCTGCCAATTCTTTGTGGCCATCGGCGGACCTCAGCCAATCTGCAATTGGCGGCGGGCCGCCGAACGACTCGCCGGCACGGAACAGCGAGACGGCCGTCCGTCCGTGTAGCTGTTCCCTGCTTGCGCCGAAGATCTCTTTCGCGCGCCGGTTTGCGAAAACGACGTTGCTGTCCGGATCGAGCCGCAAGATGCCGTCTGGCAGGGCGTCAAAACGCGCTTCCTCCCCTTCGACGCCAAGCAGTAGCGCATAAGCGCCCGACCGATCGTGCTCGTCCGTGAGCGGACCGATCTCTCCGCGCAACTGTACCGACGGGAGATTGCCGCGATGCAGGTCCAATCGCAGCGTCTCGCGCCTGCCGGATGACAGCGCGTCGCTAACGTCCCGCGAGCGCGGCCCGAAGAGTGCCGCGAAGTCGCGCCCGAGAGCGTCGGGCAGCATCTTCTTCAGAGCTTCGTTCGCGTAGGAGATCAAGCCCTCGCCGTCGATCTCGGCGATTGCAAAGCTAGTTTCGCTGACGGCCCAGTCGAGAGCGTCGTAGCGCATCGACAATGCAGTCAGTATTAGCCAATCGTAGCTTTCGAGAATTGCCGCGCCATGGCGGGAAAGCTCATCGGCCAAGGCACGGTCGCGCTCCGCGAGGAGCGGGGAGAGCACCCCGCGAAGTCCGCCAGGACCGCGCTCGCGCAGTGAACCGACCAGTTGCTGGGTCAGTTGCTTGAATTCCTCGTGCGATCCACGCCCATCTATCGGCGTCACCGTGTTCGCGGCCGGCTGTCCGATCGCTTGAACGACGTCACTTCTGGGATCGATCATGTGCTTTACACTCTTGGTGCAACCCCAGAGGTGCGGAGACGCACGCTGTACGTCATTTTGGCGGCACTACCGGTTGCGGACCTCTCGTCGAGGTGCATTTCCCCGCCCACGCGATTTCCCCGCTGTGCCGGCACACGCCTGAGTGTCCGCTTGAAACCTGCCCGTAATTATATTCGAGGAAAAGGCTTCCAAGTGTGAGCTGGATCACACTTCATTGCTGCTGCAGGTAATCTGGCACGAGACGATGCTGTGCATCGATACTCGACACCGTGCGGAAACCGTCGAATCGGGCACGGAAGCTATCGGGGATAAGCTGTCAGTTCGAGGAGGTGGCGATTGCATGGGGCCTTTCGTTGCGCGCTAGCATCGGATCAGATTTTCCGACTTGATCTACTGGCAAAATTCCGTTTCCGCGCCGATCTACTGTGAGCTGGCGCATCGATAGAAGCACAGGGCGAGATTGCCTCGGCCGATTGCGCGGTGGGGATTTGATGTCGGCGATCTCTGATGTTGATGTTGATCTCAACACTTACTGCGGTCGGGTCGGCAATTTGTACGGCCGGCATAGCTTAATGTCCGCCGTTCACGCTCAGGCGTATCGCGGCTGACTGGATGGCGAGTGGAATTGCTCTCTCGCCCATCGTTGCCGTGATCGATCGTCACCTAACCGATCATCGCAGTCGATATTACAGTGGCAGCGGCGACGCGTTGTTCAGTTGGGTCGACGAAATCATCCGCAAGACCTGGCGCGAGCAGCACGTCTCGCCACGACAGGCCAAACCCAGCCGGCCGACGACGCAACGAATTGCCGAGCGCGAATGGGTCCACCGGCAACCAAGCGCTGATCATGAGGTCGATCGTAGGCACAGCCGTAGCGGTCGGGAAGCGCCTGTGGGCAATCGGTCGGATGCCCCAGGGTGCGGCAGAGCCGATCAGGCCCTGCCCCAGAGCATAAAGTCGATTGGCCAGAAGCGAAAGCAACCAAAGTAGATCGACCGAGCCTTAGCTGCGTCGCGAGCTCGCGAGTGGAGCGGTCGCAGCAGTTCGTTTGGAGGAAAAGGCGAAGGCTAGCGGTATATCTGCGAGAACACTCGATAGAGCCCGTGCTCGGCTCAAGGTCATTTCACGACGCGCTCCTGCAATGGCATTGGATGAAAACGGAAACGGGATGAAATGCTAAGCTGCCCGGAGCAGGCTTGCGATTGAGACATCCTCATCGATCTCAGGCCAATGAATACCTTTTCCGCGTCCGATAAATCGCCATTTCTGACGCTGCGCAGCCGCGGCCTCCAGCAGCCGCGGAAACCACGTCAGAGGGGCCGATAACTCCCGGCCATCAGCGAGAATGACGGTCAGCCGTTCGTCCGTGACCGTCACGTCGACGGCGGTTGCATCAACCTTGATGGCCGAAATGCGCATTCCAGGCCTCGATGAAAGTTTCGCGATACTTGATCAGGAGCGCCCGCAAACGGTTGATTTCAGGCGCCCGAAAGCCATGGGACTGCGCAAGACTGACCGGCTCCAACCAAAACTTCGCGACGTTGTCGCCGTGTTCGACATATATGTGCGCAGGTTCGGATCCCTCGAGGCCATAGAGGCCATAAAAGAAGAACCGGAAGCCAGATACTCGCAATACAGTCGGCATGGGTTGCCTCAAAATACGATTTTGGCCATCACGCCCGTCAACGTTCCTACATCAAATGTGCGACCAACCTTAAAATCGTCTTAGGACGACCCGCCCGTCTGCCGCCGCGCTTCCCCAACCGCCATGGCGCAAGTCATGGCCACGTTGATCGACCGCATCCCGGCGCGCATCGGGATGCGCAGCCTCGCTTCGGCGGCTTCATGCACGTGATGTGGCACGCCGGCCGATTCGCGACCGAACAGGAGAATGTCGCGCGCCTCGTAGCGGTGATCGAGATAGGACAAGGTCGCTTTGGTGGTGAACAACACCAGCCGCAAGCGCTGCGCCCTGCGCCAGCGCTCGAAATCCGGCCATGACGAATGCCGGGTCAGCGCGACCTGGTCGAGGTAGTCCATTCCGGCACGGCGGAAGGCGCGGTCGCTAGCCGGAAATCCAGCCGGCTCAATGAGATGGACCTCAACCCCGAGGCAGGCAGCAAGGCGGAGCGTTGTGCCGGTATTCTGGGGGATATCGGGCTCGAACAAGGCGATTCGCATAATTCACGTCGGGTGTGCCACCGTGCCACGGCCGCGAGACGCCCCGGAATAGCTCAAGGCCCATCAACAATTGGTACAAATCTCCCGCACGGCTGCATTAGCGGGCTTGCGCTCTGCCGGCAAGGGTGCCAATAAGCCGACGCGATGGTGCAGTGCCGCATATAAACCCCCACCCTACCCTCCCCCGCTTGCGGGGGAGGGTAGGGTGGGGGTTTCGCTGCCGTCGCGAGGGTCGCTCAGGGGCTCGGCCCTCGAACGGGTCCGTTGTCCGGACGGACCGTATGCGAGACTGAAAGGACTGAAACTGTGACGACCATGTCAGCGGCCGAGCCGACGCGCCGCGATTTTCTCCTCGTGGCGACCGGGGCGGTGGGCGCCATCGGCGCCGCCGCCACCTTGGTGCCGCTGATCTCACAAATGAACCCCGACGCTTCGACAATTGCGGCCGGCGTGCCCATCGAGGTCGACCTCGCGCCGATCGCAGAAGGCCAGATCATCAAGGTGTTCTGGCGCGGCAATCCGATCTATATCAGTCACCGCACCAAGAAGGAGATCGAGGAGGCGCAGAACGTGCCACTCGACAGTCTCCCGGACCCGCAGGCCGACAAGGATCGCGTCAAATCAGGCCACGACCAGTGGCTGGTGGTGATCGGCATCTGCACCCATCTGGGCTGCATTCCGCTCGCTCACCAGGGCGACTACGGCGGCTGGTTCTGCCCCTGCCATGGCTCCCAATACGATACGTCCGGCCGTATCCGCCGGGGGCCAGCGCCCGCTAACCTGCCGGTGCCGCCGTATGCCTTCCTGTCCGACGGCAAAATCCAAATCGGCTGACGCCCGCGCGCCTTAAGAGAGACATTCATGAGCGGATCTCCGACCGACAAGACCCATCACGCCCCGGGGCTGCAGACGGGGCTACAGACTTGGCCGCACAATCTCAAGCGCGCCGACGGCGGCGGACCCTATGAGCCGCCGCCCTATAGGCCGCGCAATGGGGTGCTGCGCTGGCTTGAGGATCGGCTGCCGATCATCGGTCTCGCCCACAGCACCGCGGTGTCCTATCCGACGCCGCGCAACCTGAACTACTTGTGGACGTTCGGCGGCATCCTGACCTTCATCCTGGCGGCGCAGATCGTGACCGGGATCGTGCTGACAATGCACTACACGCCCGAGGCCACGATGGCATTCAATTCCGTCGAGCATATCATGCGCGACGTGAACTACGGCTGGCTGTTGCGCTACCTGCATTCAAACGGCGCGTCGATGTTCTTCCTCGCCGGCTACATCCACATGTTTCGCGGCATGTATTACGGCTCCTACAAGGCGCCGCGCGAAGTGCTGTGGATTCTCGGCGTCGTTATCTATCTCCTGATGATGGCGACCGGGTTCATGGGCTATGTGCTGCCTTGGGGCCAGATGAGCTTCTGGGCCGCGAAGGTCATTACCAGCTTGTTCTCCGCCATTCCGCTGGTGGGCGATGCGATCGTGACGTGGCTGTGGGGCGGCTATTCGGTGGGCAATCCGACCCTCAACCGATTCTTCGCCTTGCATTACCTGTTGCCGTTCGCGATTGCTGCCGTGGTCGTGCTGCACATCTGGGCCCTCCATGTGGTCGGCCAGAACAATCCGACCGGCGTTGATCCGCAGACCGATAAGGAGACGGTTCCGTTCACGCCCCATGCGACCATCAAGGACACGTTCTTCATTGCGTTGTTTTCGATCCTTCTTATCTGGTTTGTGTTCTACATTCCGAATTTCCTTGGCCACGCCGACAACTATATCCCCGCCAATCCGGCGGTCACCCCTGCGCACATCGTGCCCGAATGGTACTACCTGCCGTTCTACGCCATCCTGCGCTCGATCCCGAACAAGCTCGTGGGCGTGATTGCGCTGTTCGGGTCAATCGGCATTCTGGTGCTGCTGCCGTGGCTCGACACCTCGCGGGTGAAATCCGCGAGGTACCGGCCGCTTTACAAGCAGTTCTTCTGGTTGTTCGTGGTCACCTGCGTTCTCTTGGGCTGGCTCGGCTCGAAACCGCCGGAAGGCGCTTATGTCATCACGTCCCGCCTGTTGACGGCGTGGTATTTCATCCACTTTATCGTCGTGCTGCCGCTGCTCGGGCTGTTCGAGACGCCGCGACCAGTGCCGAATTCGATCTCGGAGGCTCTGAAGGTTGGCAGGAAGGCGGCCGTCGTGGTGCTGGCTGTGGGGCTTGCCGCCACCGCCTTCGTCGGCGCACCACGGCCGGCTGCGGCCCAGGAGCATGCTGACTTGCATGTTGACTTGCATGCCGACCTGCAACCGCCGCGCAACACATGGTCGTTTGCGGGGCCGTTCGGCAAGTTCGATCGCGGCCAGCTCCAACGCGGCTTCAAGGTCTATCACGACGTTTGCCAGACCTGCCACAGCCTCTCGCTGCTGTCGTTTCGTAATCTCGGCGAGGAGGGTGGACCGGAATTTTCGGCGGCGGAAGTTGCGGCGATTGCGGCGGAATACAAGGTCAAGGACGGCCCCAACGATCAGGGCGATATGTTCGAGCGGCCGGGCCGGCCCGCCGACCATTTTCCGCCGCCGTTTCCCAACGAGCAGGCGGCCCGGTTCGTCAACGGCGGATTGTTCCCCCCCGACATGTCGGTACTCGCCAAGGCGCGTCAGTACGAGCGCGGATTTCCATGGTTCGTGATCGACATGATCATTCCTTACCAGGAACTCGGCGTCGACTACATGGTGGCGCTACTCAAAGGCTACGCCCCCAAACCGGCCGACATGATCATGGCCGCCGGCATGCAGTACAACACGTACTTCCCGGGGCACGCCATCGGAATGCCGCCGCCCTTATCGGATGGCGTCGTCACGTACACGGACGGTGCACCTCAGACAGTCGACCAATACGCCAAGGACATCGCGACCTTCCTGATGTGGGCGGCGGAGCCCACGCTCGAGGCGCGCAAGCGCATCGGCTTCCAGGTGATTATTTTCCTCATCGTCTTGACCGGCCTCTTGTATTTCACCAAGAAGAGGGTTTGGCACGAGATCGAGAAACCGCGCGAGGCGGCGCGCGGGCGGGAGCCCGAGGCCACGACGATCTGATCGCAAGTTTCGACGCGAGGACGGTTAAAGGCGGGGTTGCCTCAACTCGCCATTTTGTGTCGAAGAGCGGGTTAAAGGGAACCTTGCCCTTCTCAGTTCCCACAAAGCTGTAGGGCGCAATAAGCGTAGCGCATTGCGCCGTTCGGTACAAAAGGCGTCGATGCTCGACAGCGACTTCGGCGAACGCGTGGAGATGAACCGGCGCAATGCGCTGCGCTTATTGCGCCCTACGTCCCCCCAAAGGGGAACACACGGCGGCGCGTGGTGAGGGCAACCATGACCAGATCCGTGCTCGGCATCATCGGCGGCTCCGGCATCTACGATCTGCCGGGGCTCGAAAAAGTCGTCGAGAAAATCATCGCGAGCCCTTGGGGCGAGCCGTCCGCCCCGTTGCGGATCGGCGAGATCGCAGGCCATCCGGTGGCGTTCCTCCCGCGTCACGACAAGGGCCACCGGCTGTCGCCGTCCGACATCAACTACCGGGCCAATATCGACGTCCTCAAGCGCGCCGGCGTCACCGATCTCGTGTCGTTGTCCGCCTGCGGCTCGTTCAAGGAAGAACTGACGCCCGGCACATTCGTGCTGGTCGATCAATTCGTCGACCGCACCTACAAACGCGAAAGCTCGTTCTTCGGCAAAGGCTGCGTCGCCCATGTGTCGATGGCGCATCCGGTGTCGCCTCGTCTGCGCATCCATCTCGCCGCCGCCGCCGAAGCGGAGGGCATCGCGATCGTACGCGGCGGCACATATGTGTGCATGGAAGGCCCGCAATTTTCTTCGCTTGCCGAAAGCCTCACCTACAAGCAGCACGGTTATGCGGTGATCGGCATGACCAACATGCCGGAGGCGAAACTCGCCCGCGAAGCCGAGCTCTGCTATGCGACTGTCGCCATGGTGACGGATTTCGATTGCTGGCATCCCGACCACGACGCCGTCACGGTGCAGGACATCATCAAGGTGCTGAGCGCCAATGCGGAGAAGGCCAAGCGCCTGGTGACGCGCCTGGCGCACGATTTTCCGCGTGAGCACGAACCCTGCCCGATCGGCTCCGACCGTGCCCTCGACAATGCCATCATCACGGCGCCGGAAGCGCGCGATCCGGCCCTGACGGCGAAGCTCGACGCGGTGGCAGGGCGCCTGTTCGGGGCTTGACGGCCGGCGTGGCGCGGGGCCATCGCATGGTGCCGCGGCCTGCCGCGCCATAAGCGACGGCCCTCCCGCAAGGAGGCAGACAAGCGAGGGGAAGTCATCATGACGACGCCGGAACTCGAACTCGACCTGCGCGCCTCGATCCGGACGATCCCGGACTATCCATCGCCGGGCATTATGTTCCGCGATATCACCACGTTGCTCGGCAACGCCAGAGCGTTCCGCCGCGCGGTGGACGAGCTGGTGCAGCCCTGGGCCGGCTACAAGATCGACAAGGTCGCCGGCATCGAGGCGCGCGGCTTCATTCTGGGCGGCGCCGTGGCGCACCAGTGCTCGGCCGGGTTTGTGCCGATCCGCAAGAAGGGCAAATTGCCCTACAAGCGCGTCAGCATCGGATATTCGCTCGAGTACGGTGTGGACGAAATGGAAATGCACGAGGACGGCGTTGCCATGGGCGAGCGCGTGGTCCTGGTCGACGATCTCGTCGCTACCGGCGGCACCGCGGAGGCCGCTGTCAAGTTGCTGCGCAAGATCGGCGCTGAGGTATTGGCCGCCTGCTTCATCATCGACCTGCCGGAACTCGGCGGCGCCGCCAAGCTGCGGGCGCTCGACGTGCCGGTGCGGACGCTGATCTCATTCGAAGGGCATTGATTGGGGCCTGCCGCCAGACGGCTCAACTGATCGGAAGCCGTGCTGTGTTGCGTCAACGGCCCGCGCAGATCAAAATTCAAGATCGACGTCTTTTGGCACTCGGCCGCGCTGGGCGAGAAATTTCCGGGCCCAATCGTCTTCTGCCGGTCGCAAACGCTTGAGCTTGATACGGTCGGCGCGCACCTGGGCAAGATCGTAATGCGCCTGCTGCGCGAGCCAGCTCTCCGCGGTGCCGCCAAAAACTTTTGAGATGCGGACCGCCATTTCGGGCGAAATGCCCCGCTTCCCGTTAACCAATTCGGACAGCGTGGTGCGTGTTACTCCGAGCGCGCTGGCGGCCGCCGTGATACTCAAGCCCAAAGGCTCAATGCACTGGCGGAACACGAAGCCGCCGGGGTGGGGGGGATTTTTCATCGACATGTTGATGCTCTCTCAGTGGTAGTCCAGATAGTCAACGTCGAACGCGTCGCCGTCGGCAAAATGAAAGATCACTCGCCAGTTCGCGCGAACCGTGACAGCCCAAAAACCTCGAAGCCTGCCCTTGAGCACGTGCAATCGAAATCCGGGCAAATCCATATCGGAGGCTGCACCGGCCGCGTCCAGTCGTGCCAAGATATCGCGCAGCTTTTCCGCATGGTCGGCAATCACGCCGCGCGGGTCGTCGTCCTGGTGGAGACGCCTCAGCCCTTGTGGCGGATTGACCGGATCATTCTCGGGCTGTCAACCGGATCAATGCACCGTAACGCGTAACGTAACGCAGGTCAAATGAAGCTTGACTCGCTTGCGTTCGGCGCGTCCACATCTGTGTGTCGGATGACGTCTGCCCTACGCCCGAAACCGCACCACCTTCTGGGTCTGCTCCCCCAATCCCGCAATGCCGAGCGTGACCACGTCGCCGACCTTCAGGAACTTCGGCTCCGGCTTCATGCCGAGTGCCACGCCCGGCGGGGTGCCCGTGATGATGACGTCGCCGGGCTCCAGAACCATGAATTGCGAGCAGTACCACACGAGGTGTGCGACGCCGAAGACCATCGTCTTGGTGGAGCCTTTCTGGCGCGTCTCGCCGTTCACGGTAAGCCACATGTCGAGGTTCTGCGGCTTGGAGATCTCATCCTTGGTCACGAGCCAGGGGCCGAGCGGACCAAATGTCTCCGAGCCCTTGCCCTTCGTCCATTGGCCGGCGCGCTCGATCTGGAATTCGCGTTCCGAGACGTCGTTGGCAAGGCAGTAGCCAGCGACTGCATCCATCGCGGCGCTCTTGCCCAGATAGCGGGCGCGGCTGCCGATCACGACGCCGAGTTCGACCTCGTAGTCAAGCTTGGTCGAGCCTTTCGGCGTCATGGTGTCGTCGTTGGGCCCGCAAATGCAGCTCGGCGCCTTGTTGAAGATGATCGGTTCCTTCGGCACCTGCAGTCCGGCCTCAGCTGCATGGTCGGCGTAGTTGAGGCCAATGGCAATGAAATTGCCGACGCGGCCGATGCAGGGACCGATGCGCGGGTTGCCGCGCACCGGCGGCAGCTTGTCGGTTTTGACCTTGGCGAGTTTGGCAAGGCTCTTCGGCGACAACGCCTCGCCCGCAATATCCGGCACCAGGCCGGAGAGATCGCGAAGACGGCCTTCCCCATCGACAATGCCCGGCTTCTCGCGCCCGGCCGCTCCATAACGCACAAGCTTCATCGTATTTCCTTTCTGGAAAATGAGGGACTATCTGGGGAAGGTCGTTACCGTCATGCGTTGGCGGCTGCGAGAAGACAAGACGGATCTGTTACGTAATTGCAACAGGCGGTGAAAATATCGATCCGCTTGTCGGGGAAGTTGCAATTTTTCATGAGGAGCCATTGCGGTCACGGCCGATTTCGCTCCCAATAGTAGAACGGATGCAGGCAAATCGCGACGGAGGCGAAGCGTAATCGCACAGGATGCGACACCGGGGGGGAGCGAACATGGGGGCGAACACCGTCAGATCCGGCTGGGCTGCGTTGCTGGCAAGCGCGGCCGTTCTTATTCCAATGGCGGCGATCGAGGCGAACGCCGGCGCGTTTGGTTTGCGCGAACAGAGCACGGTCGGCCAGGGGGACGCTTTCGCAGGCGTCGCCGCGGGCGGGGCGTTGTCCTCGATGTTCTGGAATCCGGCAACCATGACGCAAGCGCCCGGATTCGGCCTCGAAGGAAATGGGACCGGGATTCTCGCCAATGCGGATCAACATCCTTTGGCTGGTTCGACGCTCCTGCCGCTTGGTTTCGGCGGTGCCAGTGATTGGGGCAGTCCGGCATTGCTGTTTTCCGGGTACTCGACGTGGCAGGTCAGTCCCAATCTATGGATAGGCTTGTCTACTAATTCGCCGTTCGGATTGTCGACCAGTTTCCCCGACTCCTGGGCAGGACGGAATTACGGGCTCGGCTCGAGCCTGATGACCTACAACGCCACGCCCAGCGTGGCGTGGCGCATCAATAAATGGCTGAGCATCGGACTTGGCGTTCAGCTCCAATACGGCCGGGCGGATGTAAACCTCGGGCTCACGCCTATTCCACCGACGCATGTCAATCTCAATGGCACTGGCTGGGGATTCGGTCTAACGGCGGGGGTCACCGTGACGCCCGGACCGAATACGACAATCGGGATCGGCTGGCGCTCTGGCGTCGACCAGAAAATTGATGGCAGCCTGAATGTGGGTGCTCCAATTCCACTTTCCACGCCCGGGGCCGCGAACACAACATTGGATTTGCCGGACATCGTAAGTGTCGGCATCAGGCATCGCTTCGATGACCGCTGGACCGTCATGGGCACGGCGGAATGGACCAATTGGAGTCGAATCGGCACGACCGTCGTCAACCAGGCGGCGGGTGGACCTGCGCTGATCGGTGGTTCCCCCGTAGCATTGCCATTCCAGTTCCGAGACGGTTGGTTCTACTCAGTTGGTGCGGAGTATCTGCTGGATGCCAAAACCACGCTGCGAGGCGGCGTGGGGTATGAAATCTCGCCGATTACCGACCGCGTGCGGATGCCGCTCCTACCGGACAACGATCGTATCTGGCTCTCCGTCGGAGCCAGCTACAAGATGCTGCCCAACTTCATCATGGATGTCGGCTACTCCCATATCTGGGTCAAGGATGCCAACATCAATATATCGCCGACGTCGGGGAATCCGTGGTTCAGTGGGGTCACTTATATTGGCAATGCGTCGGCGAGCATCAATATCTATTCGGTCGGCTTCCGATATATGTTCAATGCGCCGCCTCCGCCGGTCGCGCCGTTTATGACGAAGGGCTGATCAGCCATTGTTGAATGTGACAATGAGTGCGTGGGTAGGCGCGGCGCTGCCCAGGACGGATGATCGTCAATCGCGGAATACGACGAAAAAATCGATGTGTACGCGAATTAGGCGATCGGAAGCGTCGTATCCTCCGACGACTGGAAAATGTCCATCGCCCCAGCCGGAATGAAAGATAACGATGTTCTCGCCGCCGGTCGCATATGGCAACGGAATGTTGACGATGCCAGCGCGAATATGGTCAGGATCATCCATGCGCGCAAACCAGCAATCCGGCTTACCGGTATCGAACACGCGCCCCAACCAATCATCTGCGGGCATCGACGTGGCGATGGCGCCGTCGTCAACAAAACATGCGGTGCCCGCGTCAACGGGAAAGCCCCAATAGGTGCCGTCACCGCTCATTTCGGCCGGGCAAGACGACCCGTCGCTCGAGGGGGTGATGATGCGGCGGACCACTTCAGTCGCGGTTTCATCGAGCACCAACGTGGCGTACGCCTCGCGGACGTGTGAAAAGTCCTTCGCCTCACTGACATCCGCAAGTGTTACAATCACTCGGTACTGCCCCGGCGGAACCTGTACCGAAGGATTGTTGGCAGTCCGCATTGCCGCAAATGGATCACAGGCTACCAGCTTACCCGTCGGCATCAGCAGAGAACCGCAATCTATAGTCGACAAAACATAATTCCGGCCGTCGCCAATGTGGACGAGCTGGCCATCTTTGAGCGCGCTCCAGAACGCGACATTGGGATAGGCCATCCGCTACGCCTTTTGTGACTGAGTACCCGAACATCTCACCGCCGGCGCCTTCACCCGCCTCTGACGGCCCTAAGCTTCCCAGACAGTGCCCACTTCGAGACGCGCCCTAGAACGCGCCCGGGAACGTGCCGCCGTCGAGCAGCAGATTCTGTCCAGTGATGTAGCCCGCATGGGCGGAGCACAGGAATGCACAGGCGGCGCCGAACTCGTCTGGCGTGCCCAGCCGCTTTGCCGGAATGGTCGCTATCCGCTCCTTGACGGCCTGGTCGACCGTGATGCCGCGCTTGGCCGCGATCATTTCCATGTTCGACTGCAGCCGATCCGTCGCGAAAGGGCCTGGCTGCATAAAATTGATCGTGACGTTGGCGCTCGCAACTGAGCGCGCGACGCCGGCCATGAAGGCGGTCAGGCCGGCGCGCGCGCCTGACGACAGGTCGAGCCCGAACAGCGGCGCCTTCACGGTGCCGGACGTAATATTGACGATGCGGCCGAAGTTCCGCCTTACCATCGGGTCGATCGCCTTCTGGGTGATCTCGATCGCCACCACCATGTTGGCGATGACGCCGTCGATGATCTGTTGGCGGCTGAGCTCGCGGAAATCACGGAATGGCGGGCCGGCATTGTTGTTGACGACGATGTCGGGCTCAGGACAGGCGGCAAACAATGCTTTCTGTCCCTCCGCTGTGGCGACATCGGCCGCGACTGCGATGACCTTCGCGCCGGTCGCCTGCCGGATGTCGGCTGCGGTCGCCTCAACCGCATCGCGATTGCGGCCGTTGACCACGACCTCGCATCCGGCCTCTGCCAGACTCCTGGCGCAAGCGCGGCCCAACCCTTTGCTGGAGGCGCAGACGATGGCCTTGCGGCCGGCAATGCCCAGATCCATGGCGAACTCCCCAACCGGCGGCCCCCCTCCCTACCCTCCCCCCGGCTTGCAGGGGAGGGTAGGGAGGGGGGCGCGTGGCGTCTTCCTTGGCGATGCCGCGCCGCGATGTCAATCAGCCGCCCACCCTACGTAGCCCGGATGGAGCGCAGCGTAATCCGGGAATGGCCGAAGGATTCGCGGGACTGATCCCGGATTACGCTGCGCTCCATCCGGGCTACGGGTGGGTCGGTCAGGCGCTCGTCGACGCCGTCACGTTTGGCGCCGCTCTGCGTATCGTTGCGAGGCGGTATAGTGCGCATGCGCCGCCGCGCCTCGTCCGGAGCACCGATCTGCGTGCAGGAACGGCGCGGGCGGAGCTGGTGGGAGCCCATGACGATCAGCCGTTACTACGACAAGACAGCGCTGGAGGCTCAGGTGCAGGCTGGCCGGCACCGTGAAGCCGTCGGCGGGCTGTGGGACGAAATTGGCCAGCTCCAGATCGACTTTCTGGTTTCGCAAGGGCTCATGCCGCATCACCGGCTGCTCGACATCGGTTGCGGCAGCCTTCGGGGCGGGGTGAAGCTGATAAGATATCTCGACGCCGGTCATTATGCCGGTGTCGATTTGCATGAGTCGCTCATCAACGCCGGATACGAGATCGAACTCGCGACGGCAGGGCTGATGCACAAATTGCCCAGGTCCAATCTCGTGGCGGAGGGAGAATTCGATTTTTCCTGGTGCCCGATGCGGGTCGACTTCGCTTTGGCGCAATCGGTATTTACCGCATTGCCGCTTAACTTTCTCCGCATCTGCCTGGAACGGCTCGGCAACTTCGTGGTTCGCGACGGCAAATTCTTCGTCTCGATTTTCGAAGTCCCGGACCATCATCCGACCTGCACGCCGTACCGGCATGCATCCGGTTACATTTCGTACGGCGCCAAGGAACCGTATCATTACCGATTTGCCGATATGGAATTCTGCTGTCGCGGTCTGCCCTGGCGCGCCATCCATATCGGCGCCTGGGGTCACCCGCTGTCGGTGCGGATGGTTCGCTTCGACAAGACGAGTTAACTGTGACGCGCTTTCGCCTTGCGCAGGCACGCCGTTCGGCGTTACCGTTCCGCATGGCAAGTTCCCAGGATTTATCGCTGCGGCTGCCTACTGCGGCCGACGTGGATGCGGCGGCCGAGCGGCTCGCCGGGGTTGCGGTGCGCACGCCGCTGATTTCCTCGCCGGCTCTCGATGCGTTCACCGGCGGCCGCGTCTTCCTCAAGGCCGAGACGCTGCAGCGGACCGGCTCGTTCAAGTTTCGCGGCGCCTATAACAAGCTGTCTTCGCTCGCCCCAGACATGCGACGCTGCGGCGTCGTGGCTTTCTCGTCCGGCAACCACGCGCAAGGCGTAGCGGCAGCGGCGAAGCTCCTCGACATGCCGGCCGTCATCGTCATGCCGCGCGATGCGCCGCGGCGCAAGCGCGAGCGCACCGCGGCGCTCGGCGCCGAGGTCGTGCTCTACGATCGCGAACGCGAGGACCGCGAGGCCATTTCGCGCGGCATCGCGGCGTCGCGCGGCGCCGTACTCGTGCCTCCCTACGACGACCCGTTCGTCATTGCCGGGCAGGGGACCACAGGCCGCGAGATCGCCGAGGACGTGGCACATCTCGGGCTCACGCTCGACTGCGTAATCGTCAATGCTTCGGGCGGCGGGTTGACGGCCGGCATCGCGCTCGCCGTCAAGGCGAGGGCGCCAGGAGCGCGCATTTACACCGCGGAGCCCGAGGGCTTCGACGATCACGCACGCTCGTTTCGCAGTGGCCGGCGCGAGCGCAATGCGGTCCTGACCGGAAGCATGTGCGACGCGCTGATGTCGCAGATGCCCGGCGAGCTTACCTTCGAGGTCAATCGT
>WNFR01010622.1_pt1 | contig 20618 bp, 20 predicted proteins | sample 5400221 | NCBI WGS metagenome assembly WNFR01 (sample SAMN13153357, study PRJNA577476) | soil metagenome | isolation source: 40 cm soil under Madrone tree | place: USA:California | collected 2016-06-14 | reverse complement strand
TTGCCTTCTGCTACTGGGGCGAAACGGCCGGCGGTGTTAGGGAAGATTTCGTTTCCGTGTGGTTAGTCGTTCGGTTGTTTACTAACCACTAGTCACTAGCAACTAGCAATTACCTATGCCGATCTACATTGCATTGTTGCGCGGAATTAACGTCGGCCCGCACAAGCGGATGAAGATGGAGAAGCTGCGGGCCTCGTGCGAGGCCTTGGGATTGAAGCAGGTCAAAACTTTCATTCAAAGCGGGAACCTGATATTCCAGGGGGAGAAGATCTCGCCAGCGGCGTTATCCAAGAAAATCGAGGCTCAGATTGTGAGCGATTTCGGGTTTTCTGCCGACGTGATTTCGCGGACCAGCGACGAGATGGCTAAGATCATCCGCGAGAACCCGCTCGTGAAAGAAAAAGGCGTCGATTCCTCGAAGCTTCATGTTGTTTTCCTGGCTGGTCGGCCAAAGAAATTTATTTCTATTTTCCGAATGGGGTATCGGGGAGCAGTTTGTGGAAGCACCCGTTGGACCGCGTGTTGACGGTTTCGGCTACCATGCGGAATTGGAATACGGTAAACAAAATGTACGAAATGGCGGTGGGATGCGGGTAACTCAGCCATCAGCCATCAGCCGTCAGCCGTCAGGTTGGGGGCGCGAAGGCTGCTGCTCGCATCAACTTGGGCTGAGATTCTTTCTAGGTTTTATTCCCCTCGCCTTCTGCTTTTGGACTCTCTCCTGCTCGCGTCGTCCTGATACTGACACCCTGGTGATGATTATTGAATCAAGCCCAACCAATCTTGATCCCCGAGTTGGGCTCGACGCTCAGTCGGAGCGAATTGATGGTTTGCTTTTCGACAATCTTCTGTCACGCGATGAGCACCTGAGCGTGAAACCCGGGTTGGCGGAGCGGTGGGAGATTCCTGATCCCAGGACTTACATTTTTCATTTGCACGCGGGAGTAAGGTTCTGCGATGGGCGTCCGCTCACCTCGCGTGACGTGAAGTGGAGCTTCGATTCCCTGCTGCAAGGAAAGGTTCGCAGCACCAAAGCGGGTGCGTATCGGCTGGTGGAGCGGATTGATGCGCCGGATGACAGGACGGTCATTTTTCATCTCAAGGAGCCGTGGGCTGCGCTTTTGTGGAATCTCGCGGGTGGCGGCGGCATGGGAATTGTGCCCGAGGGTAGCGCAGATGAGATGAGCCGCAATCCCATCGGCTCGGGTCCATTTCGTTTTGTGCGTGCCGAGCAGGACAAGGAAGTTGTCATCGAACGGAATGACAATTATTGGGGCGAGAAGACGAAGCTCGCGCGAGTGCGATTTACTGTAGTGCCGGACACCACCACACGCGCGCTCGAACTGCGCAAAGGCAGTGCCGATGTCGAAATCAACGCGCTTACGCCGGACATGGTGTTCACCTTGCAACGCGAGCCGCGCTTGAACGTGCTTCGCGGGCCGGGCACGGTGCTGGGCTACATGGCTTTCAACCTGCGCGATCCAATTCTGAAAGACGTCCGGGTGCGCCAGGCGATTGCTTTTGCGCTCGACCGTGGGCCGCTTATCCAATACCTCATGCGCAACCTGGTGCGCCCGGCGGCAAGCATCTTGCCGCCGGAGAGTTGGGCTTACAACGATGATGTGCCACAGTACACGCATGACCCGGCCAAAGCGCGGCAATTGCTCGATGCAGCCGGTTATGTGCCCAAAAATGGAGCGCGGTTTCACCTCGCGATGAAGACCTCCCCGAGGAAAATTCGCGCGCTATGGCGGCGGTCTTCCAACAGCAACTTGCTGAGGCAGGCATCGCGCTCGATATTCGCAGCTTCGAATTTGCAACCTTCTTCTCGGATGTTAGCCACGGGGAGTTTCAGGTTTATTCGCTGCGCTGGGTGGGCGGGAACGAAGACCCCGATATTTTTGAATACGCCTTTCACTCCGCGCGCATCATCCCCAATGGCGCGAACCGGCAGTACTACAGTAATCCGCGCGTGGACGCGCTGATCGACAAAGCTCGCGCCGAAATTGATCAGAATGCGCGTAAGCGGGACTATGCAGAACTGCAGAAGATACTTGCCGAAGAGTTGCCTTACATCGATCTCTGGTATTTCGATAACGTACTGGTTTCGTCGAACCGCGTGAGCAACCTGCAATTGAATCCTTCCGGGAACTACGATTTTCTGAAGACCGCGGAACTGGTTGCGACCCGATAAACACCTTGCCTTAAGATCAAAAGCTTGACCGCAGGGTTCGCAGAGTTGACGCGAAGGGCGCAGAGAAGAGCAAGAGCTCTCAGCATGCCGCGCGCGGAACTTTGCGGTTACAGGCTTTTTCGGAGTCCGACCGTGCGTTTTTCTGCGTGTTACCATCAAAATTGGAATGCGGATTCTGTTTATTGGCGACATTTTTGGGCGTCCGGGACGGACGATTGTTCGCGACCGGCTGAGGGGAATCGTTCGTGAGCACGAGATTGATCTGGTGCTCGCGAACGGCGAAAACGCCGCCGCTGGATTTGGGATCACGCCTGCCTTGGCCGAGGAATTGTTCGACATCGGGATCGATGTGCTTACTACCGGCAATCACGTGTGGGACAAGCGAGAGATCGTGGACTACTTTGCATCGGTGAATGGCGACAAGCATGGGCCGGCGCGCCGCGTTTTGCGTCCAGCAAACTACGCTCCTGATTTGCCGGGCCGAGGGCTTTACGAGGGCCGCAAGAAAGACGTTCAGTATGCCGTGATCAACCTACAGGGGCGCGTCTTCATGGCGTCGAATGACGATCCCTTTCGCAAGGCCGACGAATTACTGAAGGAGATCAAGGCAAAGACGATCTTTGTGGATGTTCATGCCGAGGCGACGTCGGAGAAGATCGCGCTGGGCTGGTATCTGGATGGGCGAGTTACCGCTGTGGTCGGGACACACACTCATGTGCCGACAGCGGATGAACGGGTGCTTCCCGGCGGAACGGCATACATCACGGACGTCGGAATGACCGGGCCTTATGAGGGCGTGATCGGCGTTAAGAAGGAACAGATTATCGGACGGTTCCTGAACAATATGCCGGTGCGTTTTGAGCCGGCGACGGGTGATCCTCGGCTTTGCGCTGTGGTGGTGGAGAGCGATGATGCAACTGGCCGGGCGCGGGATATTCAGAGAATTATGTTGAGCTGACGTCGGAGTACTTACCACGAAGGACACCAAGGTACACGAAGGAACACCACACGAAGGTAAACCATACAGCCGCCGCTTTATGCAGTCTAATTCCTTAACTTCATCAGCAAAGAAGACGTCTCTCCCAGAAGCTGATGCCTATATCTTCGACATTGATGGGACGTTGCTGGTTACGAAGGACTTGGTGCATTGGAATGCGCTGCATCAGGCCATGCTTGAAGCTTACGGAGTGGATACGACAATCGAGGGGATCCAGTATCAGGGGAAAACCGACCTCTCGATTTTGCGGGCTGCACTGGAACGAGAACGGGCTGCACTGGAACGAGAAGGCATTCGGGGAAAAGATTTCGAAGCACGGCTTTCTCGCGCTCTCGAAGTTGTGTGCCGCGAGGTTGAACTCAATCGCCAAGGTATTGCTCCGGATGTCTGCCCTGGAATCGTGCAGCTTCTGGAATCTCTGCGTGGCGCGAGCAAACTTTTAGGCGTGGCCTCTGGGAATCTCGAAACTGTGGGCTGGCATAAAATCGAAGCCGCCGGATTGCGTGGGTTTTTTTCTTTTGGATCTTTCAGCGATCATTGTGAGGAACGCTCCGGAATTTTTCGAAGCGCACTAGACAAGGTCAAAGAGCAACTTGGTCCTGGTGCTCGCAGTTTATTTGTCGGTGATACGCCGTCGGATGTCGCGGCTGCCCGGAAAGCTGGAGCTCCGATCCTCGCCGTGTCTACGGGAATCTTCGCTTTCGACGAGCTGAACGCGTGCTCGCCTGATGTGTGCGTGTCGAATTGCGGGGAGTTATTCCTGAGGTAATTTCGCGCAGCAGCTCTCGCAATTCTTGTGTGTTTCTCGATGGCAAGCATTCCAAAGCCGCATTTGCCAAACTAATGTATGCGCGCCTTGCGGCGGGCGCGTCTCCCATCGCTCGAAGATGCTCGCGAACCGTCTCAATATCGCCACGGACAATGGGTCCGCTGAAAGCAGCGGATGGACCAAGCTTCTCGTAATTCGCGAGAGTCTGGCGGAGAATGGGCATCATGCGGCGTCGAGCTTCGGCCGAAGACATTCGCGCTAGTGCGGCGGTTTGTTCCGCAGCCGCGAGCAGAGACACGAGCAGAGGACAAACCATGGTCGCAAAGGCATGATACGCAACTTTGTCTTGCTTGCGTACCGAAATGGAATTTCCGCCGAGATCCTTAACAATTTCCCGCACTGCTCGGAGCGCAATCCGATCCCCTTCAAGCGCAAACGGCACTCTCTCAAGTTGAGGGACAGAACCGCGTACAAAGGTCATCAAGGGATGAGCCGAGGCGATGTGTCCGCCTTTCTGCCTTAAAGGCGAGAGAACATCACTGGTGAGGACGCCACTGGAGTGGACCGCTATTTTGCCCTTCCACTTGTGACTGAGAAGAGCGGTGGCGGCCTTTGAGATCTCCGCATCAGGCACGCAGAACCAGACTAGGCCGGCGGTCAATTCTGCCTCCCGAAAAGCTAGCAACTGTGTCTCGACTTTCCTGGCCAGTTGCTTAGCATCGCTCAGTGATTGTCGATTTGCGCAAATGATAATTTCCGAAATGTTGTATCCAGCAGCGGCCAGCCGCTCAGCTAAGGCTGTTCCTAGACGCCCGGCACCCACAATTGATACGGACACACGCTTCACGGCGGGAGCATAGCAGGAGCAGCACAGGAAAAGCGATCTGCTGTCGGGAGCGGCCGCTGCCTTTATATTGTTTTCATGCCTAAATCCAAGTCTCTGAAGAAGGCCCGCGTGCTCTCGTCGCGGGAAGTTTATCGCGGCCCGGTTTTCTGGGTCATTACCGATGACGTTCTCGAACCTACAGGGGTTCGCGTGCGGCGCGACGTTGTGCGTCATTCGGGATCGGTGGTGGTTCTTGCTGTCGATGAGAGTTCGAGCGGACCGAGAATTCTGCTGGAAAAACAATACCGACATGCTGCGGGACGCTTTCTACTTGAGCTCCCAGCGGGCCGAATTGATGAAGGCGAAAATGAATTGAAGGCCGCTAAGCGAGAATTGCTGGAAGAGACCGGCTACTCCGCCCGGAGCTGGAAACGCATTCTGCGGTTCTGGGCGAGTCCTGGTTTCGTTGCGGAAGCTATGTCGCTGTACCTGGCGCGTGATCTCAGGCCAGGAGCGGCACAGCCCGAAGATGATGAAGTAATCGAGCTACAGTTTGTTCCCCTCAAAAAAGCAGTTTCCCTGGTAGTGAACGGAACCATCCAAGATGCCAAAACGATTGCTGGGGTGCTCTGGTTGAGCCAGCAGAGCAGGCCTACTTCCGGAAGGCGTAAGCCTCGTTCTTAGCTTGACACCCCCAGTAAGTGGACGCACAATGGCACCAATCCGGACGGTGCAATGGTTAGAATACCGTCCCCAGGAGACGTACGTGGATCGTTTGAAAGGCACAGTAAAGTGGTTCAACAATGCGAAGGGATATGGTTTTATTGGCCGAGAAGACGGGCCTGACGTATTCGTTCATTACAGCGCTATCTCGAGCGAAGGCTATAAAAGCCTGCAGGAAGGTGACCCTGTCGAGTTCGAGATTGTGCAAGGCCAGAAAGGACCGCAAGCAGCCAACGTAAATAAAGGTCAGTAAGTTTCCGCCAAGTTGCCAATCCTTCGAAGCGCACGCTAAAGGTAGAGAGTTTTTTTGTCTGTTGAGCCTCGCTTTCTATCCGGCACAAACTTGTTCTAATCTCTTTGCATGGACAACAAGTCCATTGCCGGAATTTTGTACGAAACCGCCGACCTGCTGGAAGTTGACGGCGGGGATTCGTTCCGCATTCGTTCCTACCGCAATGCTGCTGAGGCCATTGAAGCCCTGCCGCAGCAGATTTCTGAACTGATTGATGAGCCGAAGCAGGTTCTTGCGATTCCCGGAATTGGCAAGGGAATGCTCAATAACCTGCAGGAAATGTTTCGCGAAGGGCGGCTCTCGTTGCATGCCGACCTGCTCAAGAAATATCGTCCGTCGATGCTGCAGTTGCTAAGAGTCCAGGGCCTGGGGCCGAAGACGATTGCTCTGATCTGGAGCGCTTATCAAGTCTGCGATCTCGAAGGAGTGGAGCAGCTGGCGCGAGAAGGAAAGATCCGCATCCTGCCCCGGATGGGTGAGAAGCACGAACAGAAGCTGCTCAAGGCGATTGAAGACTATCGCAGGATTGCCGGGCGCTTCTTGCTGGATACCGCCGAAGACCATGCGCAAAAGATTGTTGAGCATTTGCGGGATTATCCAGGGGTGGAGAAGGCTACTCCCGCCGGCTCTCTGCGTCGCGGCCGCGAAACCGTGGGCGACCTGGACATTCTGGTCACCGGGCCGGCATGTTGTGACGATGCGGAACGACAGAAGCTAATTGAGCACATCATCAAGTTGCCGGGGTTTATGGAGATCATCGCCCGCGGCGAAAATAAGGTCAGCTTTCGAATGCGCGGGGGAATGCAGGTTGATGTTCGCTTCCTGCCGCCGGAGTCTTTCGGGGCGGCCATGCAGTATTTTACCGGATCAAAGGGGCACAACGTTTCGCTCCGCCAGCGTGCGCTGAAGCTGGGGTACACGTTGAACGAGTACAGCCTGGCGCGGCTTGACGACCAACAGGTTGTTGCTTCGAAAACCGAGGAAGAAATTTATTCGGCGTTGAAGCTCGACTACATACCGCCCGAAATGCGGGAAAATTGCGGTGAGATTGATCTTGCGGAGAAGCATGCGTTGCCGGAATTGGTCACTCAACAGGACCTGCAAGGCGATGTGCACATGCACACTGTCGAGACAGACGGCCGCAACACAATCGAGGAAATGGCTCAAGCGGCCCGGGAGCGCGGTTACAAATACATGGCCATCACCGATCATTCCAAGAATCTCGCCTTCGCCAATGGATTGGACGATAGACGAGCCGTAGATCATATTTCGCGAATCCGCGCTGCTGACAAGGGCATTGACGGTATTCGGATCTTTGCGGGAATTGAGGTGGACATTCTGGCTGATGGCTCGCTTGATCTTTCAGATTCTGTGCTTGAGCAGATGGACCTAGTTATCGCCAGCGTGCACTCGCACTTTAATCAATCTGCTGAGGAAATGACCGCGCGGCTGCTGAAGGCAATCGAAAATCCGAATGTCTCGATCATTGGGCATCCGACGGGGCGTCTCTTGCTTCGCCGCGATGCTTATGGGTTCGACATGGACGCCGTGCTGCAGGCGGCCGCTCGCAACAAGGTGGTTATGGAGCACAACGCCTATCCCGACCGGCTCGATCTTTGCGACCGGCACTTGCGCCAGGCAAAGCAACATGGCGTGAAAGTTGTCATCAATACGGACTCGCACCACACCTCTCATATGGAAAAGATTCGATTTGGGGTGCTGCAGGCAAGGCGGGCGTGGCTTACCCGGGATGACGTGCTGAACACACTTCCGGTTGAGAAATTTGCGGATGCAATGAAACACCGCTGGCCAGCGTGAATCTTGGCTGCGATTCGCAGTACAATCTCCCACGTAGGAGGTCACTCTATGGCCGATCCTTCACTTACGCCCCCACCGCCTGTTTCTGACGCATCCACATCCAATCAGCAAACCGACTTCGATATCGGCGAAGAATACGGAACTGCGCGCAAGAGCCTTCCGCCCGCTGGCATCGTCGCAATTTGTGTAGTGGTAGTAGCTGCGATTGTTGCTGGCTATGCTTTGACTCACAGGGCACACGCGCTCTCCAGCGGATCGATTGATGATGTCGTTGCCGTCCCCATGCCCGGTCAAGATATGGTCATGGTTGCGGTGAACGTTTCGCTGCAGAATAATGAACAGAAGCCTACCTGGATTAAGTCGATCAGCGTCGCCGCGGACGTGGGTGGAAATAAGCAAACCGACGAGGCTGCTCCCGCAGTCGACGTTCAGAGATACTTTCAGTCGATGCCCGAGCTGAAGCAGCATGCACTGGAACTGTTGACGCCGGAAACGCGAGTCAGTCCGGGCGGGAAAGTATCAGGCACGATTGTGGTCAGCTTTCCGGTAAATTCGGACGCGTTCGCGGCGCGCAAATCGCTGACCGTTACCATCGCGCCTTATGATGAGCTGCCGATCGTGATCACGAAGTAGTTATTCGTGCTTTTGTAAATATTTACGCCGCACGAGATGGCTGTGCGCGCTGGGATTCAGGTCGTCATACTTAAGGCAGCTGATCGAGCCATCCACCTCCAACACTCCAATGGCGACATCGTGGTAGCTGCTAATGCCACGCTCGCGCAGCGCCCGTTCGAGTTCGTCCATGCTGACGTGCTCTTTCGCCATGTGCGCAGTTATCACCTGGCCGTCATGGATCAGAAGACTGGGCTGGCCCTGGACAAATTTCCTGAACCTCCGGTTCGCGCCGGAAAGTTCAGCGATTACGTAATTCATCAGAAGCAGAGTCATGGCCGCAGCAATGCCGCCGATTAATGAATTGTCCGGACCGGTCATGGCGTTTTGCACTGAGTTGCTGATTAGCAGTAGCAGAGTGAGGTCGAAGGGCGTCATCTGACCGACTTCGCGTTTGCCGCTGAGGCGAACGCCTAGCAGGACGACAAGATAAATTATGAATGTGCGTAGAACGATGTTCGCGATTACGTGGGTTCCGGGAAACATTCAGTGTGGCTGTTGTTGCCGGCTACAGCTTAACATTTCGCAGCCGCAAAGAATTGGTTATGACAGATACCGAACTCAAGCTCATGGCCGCCGCAGCGAAGATCGGGCTGAGAAGCAATCCGAAGAAGGGATAAAGAATTCCGGCGGCGATCGGCACTCCAATCGAGTTGTAGATGAACGCAAAGAACAGATTCTGGCGGATGTTTTTCATGGTGGCGCGGCTTAACTTTCGTGCGCGGGCTATGGCAGCGAGGTCGCCTTTCACCAGTGTGATTCCGCCACTTTCGATGGCGACGTCAGTGCCAGTTCCCATTGCGATCCCGACGTTTGCCTGAGCAAGTGCTGGGGCATCGTTAATTCCGTCACCGGCCATCGCGACTATATGGCCTTCATTTTGTAGTCGCTTTACGATCTCGGATTTCCTGTCGGGCAGCACCTCGGCCTCGAATTCCTGGATGCCGAGCTCACGCGCAACCGTAGCCCCGGTGGCCTTGCTGTCGCCGGTAACCATGACAATACGAAGGCCGTCTTTTCTTAGCTCCGCTAGAGCCGAGGGAGTGGACGCCTTCACCGGATCGGCGATGCCTACCAGACCTGCAACCTTGCCTTCAAGCCCGACAAAGATAACTGTCTGGCCATGGGAACGAAGTTCTTGCGCCTTTGTCTCATGACCGGCGAGAGGCACTCCCTGTTCAGAAAACAGAGTTTCGTTTCCAGCGATCGCGAGCTTGCCATCGATTTTTCCGCTGATCCCGCGGCCGGCGTGTGACTGAAAATCACTCACCCTCGATAACGAAAGGCCGCGCTCATTCGCCGCAGCGAGTACCGCAGCCGCCAGCGGGTGCTCACTTCCCTGCTCCAGCGAGGCCAGAATCCTCAGCAGCTCCGGCTCGGAGATGCCATCAGCCGTCACTACAGAAACAACTCGCGGCTTTCCTTCGGTCAGCGTCCCTGTCTTATCGACAACCAAAGTGTCGACCTTTTCAAGTGTCTCGAGCGCTTCGGCATTTTTGATCAGCACGCCGGCGTGCGCCCCGCGCCCGGTACCCACCATGATTGCCATTGGAGTCGCCAGACCCAGCGCGCAGGGGCAGGCAATGATCAGAACTGCCACTGCATTCACAATCGCGTGCGCGAGGCGTGGCTCGGGACCAAAGACCGCCCAGGCAATGAACGTGACCACGGCAATCGCGATCACAGATGGGACGAACCATCCGGCAACTCTGTCGGCAAGGCGTTGAATTGGGGCGCGGCTGCGTTGCGCCTGGCTTACCATTTTTACGATCTGCGCCAGTAATGTCTCGGTGCCGACACGTTCGGCGCGCATGATGAACGACCCGGATGAGTTCACGGTTGCGCCAATCACTCGGCTGCCCGGAGTTTTCTCAACCGGAAGAGATTCGCCAGTGATCATGGACTCGTCTACCGAGCTGTGACCTTCGACTACAATGCCATCCACCGGAATCTTCTCTCCGGGACGCACGCGCAGGCGATCATCCACTCTTACCTGATCCAGCGGGATATCCACTTCTGTGCCGTCGCGAAGGACGCGAGCGGTGGGCGGAGCGAGATTCAGCAGGGCACGAATGGCGGCCCCGGTTCGGTTGCGGGCACGAAGCTCGAGAACTTGCCCGAGCAGCACGAGAGTGACAATTGCGGCTGCGGCCTCGAAGTAGACCGCAGGTCTGCCGCCCATCTCGCGGAAGTACGCTGGAAAAACCCCCGGCACGACAGTAGCGATCAAGCTGTAGGTGTACGCAACACCCGTGCCCATGGCGATCAACGTGAACATGTTGGTGGACCGGTTCACTACCGACGCCCAGCCACGTTGAAAAAAAGGCCACCCACCCCAGAGCACAACCGGCGATGCCAGCAGTAACTCGATCCAGGGAAGCCAGCCGACGGGCAATGCCTGGTGCAGCGGCATTCCGGGCAGCATATCGGCCATGGCAATTGCGAGCAGAGGCAAAGTGAGAGCCGTGCTGACCCAGAGTCGGCGAGTCATGTCCCGTAATTCAGGATTGTCTTCTTCGGTAGCTCTGATGGTGCGTGGCTCGAGCGCCATGCCACAAATAGGGCAAGTGCCGGGTTCCAAGCGCACGATCTGGGGATGCATCGGGCATGTGTATTCGGTCCGAGTCAGTGTCGCGGGAGTTTCGCGTTCCAACGCCATCCCGCAGCTCGGGCATGGCCCTGGATTTGTTTGCCGGACTTCGGAGCACATCGGGCAAACGTATGCGACTTCGCTGGCGGGCGACGTTGGCTTAACGGCTGGCGCTGCCGGTTTCGGCGTTCCCAGCGCGACGAGCGGCGCAGCCGACCTGGCTTTCAAATACTCATCTGGATGAGCTTGGAATTTCTGCGCGCATCCTGGGCAGCAGAAGTAATAAGTTGTGCCGGCATGTTCGAGGGATGATTTAGCCTTCGCGGGGTCAACCATCATCCCGCAGACTGGGTCTCTCATTAAAGCGGATGGAGTCGTCATCGTCGTGGTGCTCAACTCTGCAGCGGCAGGCTTTTCCTTCGAATCGTTCAAGTCAGAGCATCTCCAACTGAGTAAGATTCGCGGAGGGCCCGCAAGGATGCGGTCCCCCTATTTGTCTGATCCTGCGAGGCTGTGGTGTATCTTACCTGTGGAGGAACCTGCTGAAAAATGACTCAGATGGAAGTGGTCTATCGATATGCCAATGCGCCGACTGAGGCCGCCATGCGGGCCATCGACAACATGCGCGAGGTTTATGGAATTCGCCGCGTTCGGTTCAACGAGAAGGAACACACGGTACGGGTTGAATACGACGCTTCGCGGTTCAAAGAGCCGGTAGTCGCGAACCTATTGAGGAAAGCAGGCCTGGACGTTCAGGAGAAGCTGATTCTGGCCTGAAGGGTTGGGGGAAGGCCAAAATGCAAGGGGCGCCCAAGAAAACCTCTGGCCGAAGTTATTCTCAAGTGCGCCCCGTTGCGCGCCACTTCGTCTGACTTAGAAGATAGCATCCTTTTTGCCATTTGCAAGTGGTTGAAAATAGTAAGAAGTACACAGCGGCTCGCGGTAGGAATTGCCGGAGACTGGAAATAATTACTGGACTGCCTTCTGAAGGGTGAACTTGAGCCCCTGCCCATTCTTAATCAAGAAACCTACGAGAGCGGCAGCCTCGTCAAACTTTCGGCGAGGAAAATATTCGATATAATCAAAACACCTCGCCGGTAAATCGCGCCCTTAGCTCAGTTGGATAGAGCGTCTGGCTACGAACCAGAAGGTCGGGAGTTCGAATCTCTCAGGGCGCACCATAACTTTGTTGCGATTGCATCGGCCCCGTAGCTCAACTGGATAGAGCATCAGACTTCGGATCTGAGGGTTGGGGGTTCGACTCCCTCCGGGGTCGCCAGCTTTGATACAAATTCATTCCCTTCTACGTTTGTGTTCACTCGGTGCTCGGGGGAGTTCGTCATCTGGCTTAAAGGCCGCTAAACGGCTCAAGTTCTGCGCCCTCTTGGGAGGCTAGGCAATCGTGGATTCTCCTCGTGCCGAGTGCATCTTTTCCTGCTGAGTTCTGCGCTTCCTGGAAACTCGCCCACTAATACCCACCTTCGTGCCATTCACTTGGCACTCTCCAGCCATAGCCAGAAGAACTGAAATCCTTTGAAATCATTCGCGTGTCTCACTTTTGGACAATGACCGCGGTTGCGAAAGGACTTCACCAAAAAGTGTGCACTGCTTTGCATAGCAGTAAAGGAAACCGACTAGCAGATGTAGACGTAAGTTCTTCGTTTTCACCAGAATCTCTGGTTACCTACTTTGGTAACCAATATGCAGAGCTGATGTCCTATTCAATCTCTGGTTACCTACTTTGGTAACCAATATGCAGAGCTGATGTCCTATTCTGCAGATTGTGAATTGTTGGGGATTGGCATTCGCAGAGGCCATTGAAGATCCCCACACTTTGACTGTGAAGTACCCCCACAGTTTTCTTGAAAAAAGCGGAGGAGCACCGTATGAGACGAGTAGTTTTGTTGGTACTGTTGGCGATCGCACTGCCCACGGCAGCGATGGCCAATAGCATTGATTTCACCCTGGGCGGTTCCATCGGCACTACCGCCAGCACTTCGGGTTCACTTGCCGTGAATTCCACGTACACCGTCAATTCGCAGTTGCTGGATCTCAATTTTGTTCCGACAAGCGGCCACGCAACCGTAACCACGGGGGCGCTGGTATCTTGCGGTAGCGGGTGTTTTAATTTTACTGGCGGCAGCTTGGATGTTTGGAACGCCAGCAACCAGCTTCTGTTCCACGGAACCTTCAGCGGCAGTGTCACCAACGTTAATGGTGTGATTACTGTCATGGCCAATCAAGGTGGCAACCCAGTGGTTGCCGGATTTGAATTCGTAGTTGGCCGGACGGGCGTGGTCAGCGGCGACTTCAACGTTGTACCTGAACCCAGCACCCTCGGGTTGCTTGGTACGGGACTCGTCGGTCTTGCCGGCATCGTTCGCCGCAAGCTGCGGGCATAACCACTAACTTTTAACCGACAAAACCACTTGCCTCGGAGCCCCGCGAAAAAGCGGGGCTTCTTGCGTTCTGTGGCATTTGAGTAGAGCTGTGGGGGCATGGACGACCGTCGCTACGCGATGCGTTTCGTTACCCCGGTAATCCCCTGCTGGCATTACTCGTTGACCCCGCTCCACACTCCTTCTTAAAGTCGTTGCAGGGGGTTGCAATGAAGGACATCCATGAGGTTCTGCGGCGGAAGCAAGCGAAGTACGCGCAACTGGGCAAGCAGATTGAGATGTTGCAGCAGGCTGCCGAAAAGCTGCGCGAAGTTGCTCCCTTGCTGGCCGAGAACGATGACGATGACAGCGCGATTCTGATCGATGCGGATGAGGCGACCCCAGCAGTGGCCAAGGCGGCAGCCGCTCAAAGCTCCAGCCAGCCTGCTCCTGCTAAGCCAGTCATTCGCGCGACTACGCCGCGCTGGCCCTAATCGATTCTAGTTTTCTGGTTAGTTCTTGCGGAATAGAAGGACATCCGTGCAGCTTCTATCGAGGCTGCAATTTCCATTGATTAAGAAATGCCAGTAAGTCTTCCGGGCCCATGGCGCGGGCGCGCTCGAATTCGCCATTTTTCTGGCTGTACACAAGTTTGCCATCGGGATCGAGCACCGCAATTCCGGGAATCCCGCGGCTCATTGGCACTTGATATTCATTCATCAGGTCCTGGTTCTTATCTCCCTGGCCGACATCCACGTGAACGACTTCGAAATTTGAATTGAGCACGGGGGCGATATCCTGGCGCTGAAAAGCCTTGTCGAGGACGTGGCAGTCGTAGCACCAGTCGGCGCCGAAGACGACTAGCACCCGCTTGTGTTTTTCTGCCGCACGAGCCAGAGCCTCATGAATTTCCGCACGGGCGCCGCTTGCTTCGGGGTATAACTTTGCATCGACCGAGAGCGGCTGTTCGAGCCGGCGCGCGTCGGTGCGTTCAGCGGCAATAAGCTTCCAGCTTGTCCCCTGCTGTTGCCAGAGCTGGCCTCCCAAGACGTATAAGGTTCGGCCGGGAGGTGCAGGCTTGATTGCGGCCTCGAAATTTATCTGGCGGACTCCGGGTTGAGGCGAATCAGATTGGGAGATTTTCAAGTCGATGTGCTTGGCCTTCAGGTCGGTCCAGAAAGCGACGTCAGCGTCCGCAGAAATTTCTGTCTTGCCTTTTGTCGCGACGGTGATGCGGGCCAGTGGCGAGCTGCTGTAAAGTGCTGCTAACGACGTGCGGTCGCCGCGAATTACTGCCGTCTTCCACTGTTCTAGCGGCGCGAAAGGCGCGGATGTCTGGGCAAGACCAGCCGCTGAAATAAAAGTCAAAGCAACCAGAGGTAAAATTCGTAGACGCATCATCTCCTAGTATAAAGAAGCGGGTCTGAACTGTGCTGGCGCGTTTGGGCGAAGATTCAGAACCTAATCTTTCCGAATCTAAACCGCGAAGGTGCTTTCCTGTATTCTCGTTTCACGCGCATGGCCGCCGAACGAGGCTCGCTAATCTCCAAAGCCACCCCTGGCCTAGTTGTCGCCGCTGTGGCAATTTGTGTCGTACTGCCGCTCATTCGACTGGGCATTCCGTCCGGCCACGACTTCGAGTTTCACATGAACTCGTGGATTGAAGTCGTCGATCATTGGAAGCAGGGAGTGCTCTATCCGCACTGGGCGGCAATGGCGCACTACGGATACGGCGAGGCGCGATTTATCTTTTACCCGCCGCTTTCATGGAAACTGGGCGCGGGGTTGGGTTTGGTGCTTCCATGGAAGCTTGTTCCAGTTGCATATATCTGGATCGTGCTGACAGTTGCCGGGTGCTCGATGTACTTGCTGGCTAGGAGGTGGCTTCCGCGCAGGGAGGCGATCTTTGCCGCGGCGTTGTATGCGGCGAATCCGTATCATCTTGTGATTGTTTACTGGCGAAGTGCAATGGCCGAGTTGATGGCCGCGGTCTATCTACCGATGTTGTTGCTTTGGATCTTGCGGTCCGACGAAGACGGCCCGCGGATAGTCGTTCCGCTGAGCCTCTTGATAGCGGCCGGTTGGCTGACGAATGTTCCAGCCGCAGTGATGATGAATTACTCCATAGCGGTCTTGATCTTGTGCTGTGCTGTTATGCGGCGTTCATTTGCGATTGTAGGCTATGGAGCGTTGGCAGCAAGTCTGGGCGCTGGACTAGCAGGGTTTTATCTTGCGGTGGTCGTCCACGAGCACTGGTGGGTACATATTTCGCAGGTGCTGGGGCCGGGAGTGAACCCGTCAGAGAATTTTCTTTTCGCTTCGAGTAATGACGCCGATCATGACCGCTTCAACTTACTGGTGTCGATCGTAGCTGCGGTGCAGATTGTGGCGGTAGGAGTGACTCTTTTTCTGATACGCCGCCAACGTAGCCAGAAGCTTTGGTGGATGTTGCTGGTATGGGGCGCGGTTTCGACGGTTTTGATGACGAGATACACTCTGCCGCTTTGGGTGCATCTGCCGGAGTTGCGATTCGTGCAACTGCCCTGGCGATGGCTGCTGTGTCTGAATGTTGTATTTGCGCTGGCTCTCGCGATGGCGCTCCGCGCGTGGTGGCTTCGTGGGCTGGCTTGCGCCGCCATGCTGGGAGTAATTTTGTTCGTCTGGCACCACGTCCAGACGCCCTGGTGGGATACTGCCGCCGATATTAAGGAGATGGTTGATAATCAGCATGATGGGATCGGGAACGAGGGCACGGATGAATATGTTCCGGTTACGGCAGATCCGGATGAAGCCGATCAAAAAGCGCCGCTTGTCCGTTTTGAAGGAAGCGGCCGCGCACAGATTCATGTAGAACGCTGGTGGTCCGAGTCGCGATTGGTCGACGCGCGTGCAAGCGCTCCAGGTAAGCTCGTTCTGCGGTTGTTCAACTACCGTTCGTGGCACGTCAGTGTCAACGGTCAGGCTGTTAAAACGGAAACTGCCGATCCGAGCGGACAAATGATCGTACCCGTTTCCGCTGGCGATAACCGTGTGCGGATCATTTTTGTACAGGGACAAGATCGAACTGCGGGGATTGCAATTTCAATTTTCGCGCTCGCCATTCTCCTGGCGTGGGTTGTAGTTTCACGGCGACCTCAGCGGTCAGCACCCGCATGAAACGCATTCTGGTAGCCACCTCAAATCCTGGGAAGATTCGCGATTTCGCCGGAGTGGCATTGCGGCACGGGATCGAAATCGTTCCCTTGCCGGATTTTTCTTTGATTCCTCCGGTTATAGAAGATGGGGAGACATTCGAGGCCAACGCTCGCAAAAAGGCAGAGGCTTATAGCCGCCATGCTCCCGGAGCGGTCGTGATTGCCGACGACTCCGGTCTCGAAGTGGACGCGCTGGGCGGCGCTCCCGGCGTTCATTCCGCGCGCTATGCGGCGGATGATCCAGAGCGGGCGGAGGCGAATACGCATGATGAAGCTAATAACGCTAAGCTGATTCGCGAGATCAAGGGAGTCGAGCAAGAGAAGCGCAGTGGCAGATTTGTGTGTTGGATAGCAGCGGCGCGCGATGGCCGGACCCTGGCGGTTTTTGAGGGCACAGCCGAAGGCATGATTCTTGACACTCCGAGAGGGACAAGTGGATTCGGCTATGACCCACTGTTTTATTTTCCACAAATTCAGAAGACCTTCGCGGAGTTGAGCGCGGAAGAAAAAGCAAAGTACAGCCATCGCGGCGAGGCTTTCAGGAAGTTTCTAGAATGGTGCAAGCTGATTTGACTTCCCTTCTCTCGCGCCAACATAATTAAAAGTTCGCTCCTCATCTCGGAAGAAACTAGAGAGTCGTGGCTTCAACTGTCAGTTCAACTCCGGTCAGCGTCAAAAGCGGTGTGGCCCCCTTGCGAGCGGGGCAAGGGCATTCGTTTCTGCTGCGGCGATTACACTCGCTGAGTGGAATAGTACCGATCGGCTTTTTCCTGATCGAGCATTTCATCTCAAATGCTTTCGCAACGAAAGGACCAGGCGCTTACACCAAGCAAGTCGAATTTCTGAGCAGCTTTCCGTTTGTTGTCGGACTTGAATTATTCGGCATTTGGCTGCCGATTCTCTATCACTCGCTTTACGGCTTTTATATTTGGTATCGCGGCGAGAGCAACGTCGCGGATTATCCCTGGGCTGGGAACTGGATGTACTCGGCGCAGCGCTGGACAGGCGCGGTCGCGTTTTTTTACATGGTTTGGCATACGTGGCACCTGAGGTTCAGCGGGGTGCATATCCTGACTTATCCTGCTTCGGCGTTCGGGAAAGTGCAGATGGAATTTCACAATCCCTGGGCGGTGGCGTTTTATGCTGTCGGAATTTTGGCCGCGTCGTGGCATTTTGCGTATGGATTATGGCTGTTCGCGGCGAAGTGGGGAATCACGCAAGGACCGATTGCGAGAAAGCGCTGGGGATATGTTTGCTTCATTATTGCTGTGGCATTTGTTGCGGTCGGGGCAGTGACAATGTATTCGTTTTTGAGTACGCCGCAACAACCAGTGCGCCCCACGGGCAGCGAACTCGATTCGTTTACGATGCGGTGATTCGCAAGTTCATTCACCACAGAAACACAGAGAAAACTAGTTAATTGTTTCTTGGTTCTTCTGTGACTCGGTGTCTCTGTGGTGATAAAGATTCTAGATGGCGACCAATCCAAAAATCATCGTCGTTGGTGGTGGACTGGCGGGGCTGGCTGCCGCCATTAAGATCGCTGAAATGGGCGGGCATGTTGATTTGTTCTCCATTGTTCCGGTGAAGCGGTCGCACTCGGTTTGCGCGCAAGGTGGTATTAACGCTGCGAAGAACCTTAAGGGCGAGGGCGACTCTACTTGGCAGCACCTCGACGATACCGTTTATGGCGGAGATTTCTTAGGCAATCAGCCGCCTATAAAGGCTATGTGTGACGGCGCGCCGGGAATTATTGATCTTCTTGATCGTATGGGCGTGCCATTTAACCGCACTCCTGAGGGACTGCTCGATTTCCGTCGGTTCGGTGGAACGCTGCATCATCGCACCGCTTTTGCTGGAGCAACTACCGGCCAGCAACTCCTTTATGCCCTCGATGAGCAAGTGCGGCGATACGAGTCTGAAGGCAAAGTCACGAAGTTCGAGTCGTGGGAATTTCTTTCGGCAGTGCTCGATTCGAGCCGCGTTTGTCGTGGCATTTGCGCCATGGACTTGCGGTCGATGGAAGTGCGTACCTTCCCCGCGGACGCGATCATCATCGCGACTGGGGGCATTGGCGCGATTTTTGGCAAGAGCACGAATTCAGTCGTGTGCACTGGATCGGCGCAATCGGCGCTCTATCAACAAGGTTGTTATTACGCTAACGGCGAGTTCATCCAAGTCCACCCGACCTCAATTCCCGGCGAAGACAAGCTGCGGCTGATGTCGGAGTCGGCACGAGGCGAAGGTGGACGCGTCTGGGTCCCGAAAACTCTTGACGATAAGCGCGAGCCGAACTCCATCCCTGAAAAGGACCGGTGGTACTTTCTCGAAGAATGGTATCCGAAGTACGGCAATCTGGTGCCGCGCGATGTTGCGACCCGTGCCATCTTCAAAGTGGTTTACGAGCACAACCTCGGCATTGATGGTAAGCCGATGGTCTATCTCGACCTGACGCACATTGACCGCGCTACCCTCGACCGCAAGCTCGAAGGCATTTTGGAAATTTACGAGAAATTTGTTGGCGACGATCCTCGCACCACGCCGATGAAGATTTTTCCGGGCATGCACTACACCATGGGCGGCCTTTGGGTGGACTTCCATCAGGCGACCAACATCCCGGGAATTTTTGCCGCCGGCGAGTGCGAGTACCAATATCATGGCGCGAACCGGCTCGGCGCAAATTCGCTGGTTTCGTGCATCTTCGGCGGATTCACGGCTGGGCCAAATGCGATGCGCTATGCGCGTAACCACCAGGCCGCAGCGGGGAACGGCCATTTTGATTCGGAGCGCAAGCGTCAGGAAGAAATTAATGCCGGGCTGATGAAATCGAATGGTGACGAGAATCCGTTCCGGTTGTGGCGCGAATTGGGCGAGCTGATGACGAAGGATTGCACGGTCATCCGCTACAACAAGAACTTGCAACAGACCGACGCCACGCTGGTCCAACTACTCGAGCGTTTCCAGCGCATCAACCTGAGCGACCGGTCGATGTGGGCGAACACATCATTCGCATTCACGCGACAGCTTTATAACATGCTCCAGCTCTCGCGGGTGATTGCTCAAGGCGCACGCATGCGGGACGAATCGCGCGGCGCGCATTACAAGCCCGACTTCCCCGAGCGCGATGACAAGAACTGGCTGAAGACTACGAAAGCTTATTTCGCACCGGATGCGGATGAGCCGCGGTTTGAGTTCGAGCCGGTGGATGTGTCACTGATCCCGCCGAGGGCTAGGAAATATTGATAGTTGAGTTGAATGCACGCTTTAAGTCCACCGTGCTGGTCGCAGTGATGGTTGCGGCGGCGATGAAGGCAGCCAACGCTGAGGAAAAGACAGAAGTGAGTGCGGAGGCGTATCGGGTCTACTCGGCAGTGCTCACTCAACAGTACAGATCATGGTTCAAGGGCAGCGATCCGATTTTGATTATTGCTCATACGGTGCTGGAACCTCAGGGTCACGCAGGTTACGAGGGCTGTCGTGCGCAGATTCCACAAGAATTCCTGCCACTCTTTGACAGATTGGTGGCCGAGAAACGGGAATTTCGAATTGAGCCAAAGCTCCAATTGCCAGGTCCGTACAAAATGCTCAATGGCAAGGCGATTATTCGAGAGAACAAAGAACCTGGCGTTGTGTTCCTTTCTGTCGTTGAGTTTTCTAACGATCATTCCAGGGTAGTTATCTTAGCGGGCCATAGTTGTGGCGGATTATGCGGAAGTGGGTCACTGCAATCACTGGAAAAACGGAGTGATGGGTGGCATGTGACGAAAAACCAGCCAAGTTGTGGATGGATAAGATAGTGGCGAGCCCCACCCTTCGGGTTTCCAAAGGGTGGGACAGAGACTTAATCTGGAGATCAGCGACTATTTCGGCATCGTGTACTCACCTTCAACATCAAAGCTGACGGTTCCATCCTGGGCATACTTGCCCTTGTAGGTTCCGCCGCCTTTGATACCTTTGAATTTTCCAGTGCCTCCCGTGTAAGTCCACTTTCCTTCCGAGGTCCCGTCCTTCATCGAATCGGTGCCCTGCCAATGAACAAACGCCTTGTCTCCGTTTGCCATATTGTCTACGTAATAACCGTGGCTGGTACCTTTGTCGCCGTGCAAATCCATAGAGCCGCTATCGATGCCGTCTTTGCTCTGGATGCCGGCAACTTCCATTGGCT
>WNFR01006088.1_pt1 | contig 20619 bp, 17 predicted proteins | sample 5400221 | NCBI WGS metagenome assembly WNFR01 (sample SAMN13153357, study PRJNA577476) | soil metagenome | isolation source: 40 cm soil under Madrone tree | place: USA:California | collected 2016-06-14 | reverse complement strand
ACACTCTACTAGACATATGCTAGGATACCTCCATGCCCAAAAATCCCTATCGCGAAGCTCTTGACGTTGCACAACAGGAATATGACGAGTTGCAGACGAAGCGGGCTGAAATGGATGCCCGTATCGCTAGGTTGCGGGAGACTCTTGTTAGCTTGGCTTACTTGGTGAACGAAGATGGGCAAACCGAAAGTTTGGACGCGACGGGACTCGGACTTACTGAGGCCGTTGCTAAAGTGCTCAGGCTTTCCGGCATGGCACTGACTCCTGCGAACGTCCGAGATGAGCTTGCCCGCATGGGATTCGACATCAAACGCTACAAATCGATCATTCCCAGTATCGTAAAGGTTCTTACGCGACTGCACCAAAGGGGGCACGTTGACGCGACTCGCGGGGAGCAATCGGAAAAGACTCTCTATATTTGGAGTCCGATGCAACCTCCCGGCATCTTCAATTGGACCGATGATGATGGCGTGCCTGTAATGTCTAATGCGCCTCGCACTGCAACCAGTGAAAAGTATTTGGCGGAAGTAATCAGACGCCGCGATGCCGGGGAACATCTGACGCCACGGATGAAACGGAAACTTAGAGAAAACGGGGAAGAAGAAAAAAAGAAGTCTTAAGGTTCTTTGAATCAGCGGGGCCATTGCTGACCCCGCTAACAGTATGCCCCTATAGCTCAGATGGAAAGAGCGTCTACATGCTAAGTTGAAGGTCGCCAGTTCGAGTCTGGCTAGGGGCACACAATTCGAACCTGAGGGAGTGTTACAAGCACCCCTCAGGTTCTTGACCTGACTGACACCGTAGATGCCAGACAAGGCCCGCAACCGAATGGTAGTTCTTACGGTGATCCCAGTCAAGAAAGATAACGGTTCACCGTGGAATGTCCGACTTGCCGCGTTAACAGCCCGCAGCCGCATGGATTTTACGGAAAGCAACGCACGCCTAGGTTTAGGTGCCGACAATGCCGTAAGACGTTCTCGCCGCGTTCTGTGAAGCCTGTTAAGGCGATCAACCTGCCTGACGAAAAACTCTATCGCATTCTCGATTGCTTGGCTGAGGGTTGCTCCGTTCGCAGTACGGCCCGTCTGTGCGATGTAACGATCTCTAGCGTCTCCGAGTGCTCAGGATCGCTGGCGAGAAGTGCGAGCGCGTTCTGCAAGAGCAAATCCGCGAAGTGCCCGTTAGTGACGTACAGGCCGATGAGTTGTGGGGCTTTGTCCACTGCAAGGAAAGGAACAAACGCAACGTGAATGACGAGCGACAAGGCGATGCTTACACGTTCCTCGCCGTTGAGCGCCACAGTAAGATCATCCTTGCATGGCATCTTGGCCGACGCAGCCGGATCGACACCGAAGTCTTTATCGAGAAGTTGAATGAGGCAACGGTCGGTCAGTTTCAATTGACCACTGACGGCATGGCCGCTTATCCAAATGCCGTTAGCTTGAGTCTCGGAACCCGCGTTGACTATAGCCAACTTATCAAGGTCTACAGCGGCATGACTGACGGCCCGACGCGGTACAGTCCAGCCAAACTGGAAGGCACGATCATTGAACCGTGGTTCGGCAACCCTGACCGCGATATGGTTTGCACGTCGCACGTTGAGCGGGTGAACCTGACGGTGAGGATGCGAATGCGCAGACTTACCCGCCTGACGAATGCTTTCAGCCGCAAATGGGAAAACCTGAAAGCCGGCGTCGCGCTGTTTGTTTTCTCGTATAATTTCCGCGAATTGCATCGTTCGATCCGTTGTACTCCGGCTATGGCCGCTGGCGTCACTGGTACGATCTGGACGTGGCAAGACCTGTTTGCTGCTTAGCACGTCAACATGGTCTAATTGCAAATCAATGCCTTGGCACGCCATCAAATTTCCTAACGATCTGGCTATCTACGCCGAACCAAACCCGCTCCTTCGTGAATTACAGAGCCTCTATGAACAAGCAAAACGCCCGAAAGGCTTTGCAGTATTCCAAGAAACCAAGGATGACGGAACCCTGTTTCTGTACTTTTCGCCCGAAACTGAAACTCTCTGTCGGTTAGTGCTTCGGTCGTTCCAAGCCAAGGTTTACGAACCCGTGCAGTCCGACAAGCCGATCATTTTGATGGTTGGTGATCTAAGCGTTCAATGGCCGCTGCCGTGATCTCTCGATGCCTGGGGTGCATACATTTTGAGTATATGGCCTCCATAAACTCCCCACAGGCGCGGTACATTTCACGCTGATTCGCAAACTCGGCTCGCCTTGCTTGGAAAACCTCCATAACCACTAGCTCTAAGCGATTAATACACCCCAACTCGCCCTCAAAGCCTTCGACTGTTCCGCCAGCCCAAATCTTGTAGTCTCTGCCTGTGGCCTTCTCTCTTATCTCAAACAGCGGCTCGTTCAACTAGCACTATTTGGCACAATGCTCATTCCTTTCTTTAATGAGCTGATCCAACAGAACGGCAACCCCGCCATTCACACACTTTGGATCACGACCATCTGCTTGGCTCCCTCGGCCAGCTATATCTGATCTCCCGTCAAAATAATCTGTCTTTCGATCAATACATGTACACGGCTTAAACCTCCTTGCGGGTGGAGACTTGCAATCAGCGTCCCGTAGATCCGAGCAGTTTGAGTTGTCGATCCAAGTCGGCGATGCGAGTGTTGTAGTCCACTCTAAGGCGTTCAAATTCTGCAACAGAAGCATTATAGTCACGAATATTATTCGCCCTGGCCTGCGAGGACATGGTTTCTGTCAGCGAAATCATCTGCTCTAAGATCCTGCGGTTGTTACGTGCGGCTTCGTAGATACGGCGATACTGATCACTTGTCTGGCGTTTACCGAGTTCCTCAAAAGCAGACGCCGATTTGCGAAACACAATGCGGGCTTGCTCCAGGTCACGTTCAGCGGCTCCGTAGTCGCGCCTATTCAAATCGCCGGTGACTGTTTCAAGACTATTGGTGCTGGAATTGAGATTCTCGATCACAGCCTGGCCTTCTTGTGATACTGATTCGCGTTCAGCCACGCTACCGGGCGACTCTACCGGCTGTTTGCGACCGTCGGCCACAACCACGCTACTGAGGACGTCCTGGAGTTGCTGGCGATTGTCCGCAAAATCGGCTTTTCCTCCGATCCGGTCGGCAAAGCTTCCGAGGTAATACTTGCCTGCGTCATCCAGTCCTACTCCGATGAAGTGAAAGCTGAATTCAATCTGCTTGCTGTTCGGATCCTGGCGATTCAGCTTCTGCCGAATCGATTCGACTGTCATGCCGCAGCGATCCTTTTTGTCGTCTCCGGTCCCGGTTCCCGTGATAACAATGATGCGCTTGCTCTTGTCTTTGAAAGTCAGATCACCAAAATCGGTAATTGCCTGGAGGACTGATCGGACCAGCGGAGCCTCGCCCTTGGCCTTTAACGCGTTCACGGCTTCGGTGATTGGCCCCTCATTCTGCGTGCTGAACCGCAATGTCGGTTCTGCGGCAGCTGCGTCGCAAGATCCGCCGAATACACGAAGCGCCAGGTTCTCGCGTTCGAGACCTTCTTGGTGCAGAACTATGCGCACGGCTTCTGCTGCGGCTCTGAGCTTTGTGGTTCCGTCGAAGGATTGGGTCATACCTGAAGAGCCGTCGAGAACAAATTCGATGTTTTCGTAAACGGCTGGAGGTGGCGGTGGCGGCGGTGGCGGTGGGAAGATCAACCTCCAAATACCCACCGTAGTGGCGACAACAGCCAGGAGAGAAGTAACTCCGACGAACCAGCGTTGCTTGTAGAACGGTGCTGCCTTTGATTGTTTGGTCATCCGCTGACGCTTCCCCATTCGGGATAATGGCTCATCGTCGATCGAGCGAGTTCGGACGGCTTAAAGGATAACGCCGTCGCCGGAATCAGATGGGCGGACTCTATCCCTCAGTATCTGAGATGTCAAACACTCAAATAGAGAGACGCCAGCAGGTAGAATTCCAAGTCAGCTGCGGTGAAAGTGAAGCGTCAGCATTTCACTACATTAAATGTCCAGATGTAAATACCCTATATGCGATGGCTGTGCTTAGCCCCTGAACGGAATTGAAACCATAAGCTTGCCATTGAGTATTTGGAACCATAAGCCTTCCGTTGCAGCAAACATATGGTTCAAGTCGCAACGGTGCCGGAGATTGCACTCCCTTCATTCCGGTTCATGTCGAGGGCGGCAATCGACAGATCCAGATTACATCGCGCCAGCATGCCTCGAATCGTTGAGAACAGTGGAACTCCGCGCCGTGAACTGAAGTGCTTGGGTCTCCGGAAAATCGTCTTCGATCACGTCGTCCCACGTTAGGTCTTGCGCACCTCGACCAGGCGATCTAACAACAATCCGCTGGAGCCTTCGCCGCGACGGACGCGCTTTCGTGCGCCCAGCCAAACGACCACTCGCCCATCGGTCCACCGCGTTCGCAAGAGATGTTGAAGGTAATGCGGCGTGCCGGCTTCTACAGCGTGTTTGTAGGCATCGAGACGCCCGTTGTAGAAAGTCTGAAAGAAACTCAGAAAGGGCAGAACACGCGGCGCGATCTGATCGATTCGATTCGGAAAATTCAAAGCTATGGCATGGAGGTGATGGCCGGTTTCATTGTGGGCTTCGATCACGACCCGGAGGACATTTTTGACGTGCAGACTGACTTCATTCGCGAGAGCGCTATCCCGTGTTCAATGGTCAGCCTGTTAACGGCCTTACCTGGCACGCAACTGTGGCGCAGGCTTGAACGAGAAGGGCGGCTACGGGAAATTGATTCCACCGGGAACAACACCGACTGTACGTTGAACTTCATCCCCAAAATGGACGCGGCGCGCCTCGTCGAAGGCTACAAGTCGATTTTGCGCACGATCTATCGACCAGCCGAATACTACCAGCGAACGCTCGACTGTCTGGCTCATTTGAACCGAGACGGCGCCCCGAAGTTATGGGCGAAAGTTTCGCTAAATGATATTGCTACGTTGGTTCGCATTGCCCTTCGTCTGGGTGTACGTGACCGGGCGCGCTCAGAGTTCTGGCGCTACATGAAGTGTGTGCTTGCAGACCACCGTGACAAGTTCCCCCAGGGGATTGCGCTTGCAGCTATGGGCTACCATTTTCGCAAACTCACTGAGCAGTATTCCGTGGTCGATAATTTGGGATACCTTTAGAGACAGTCGGCGTTCAGATAAATATCCGACAACTGCTTTAGATCTCCCGGTGAAGGCAAGTGGCGTCCCGTACGGGAGTCGAACCCGTGTCGCCGCCGTGAAAGAGACGCGAATCACTGTAATTCAATGAAACTCTGCGGCATAGATAGCACTCTACCGCACTTAGAAGGACTCACCGCAACTCTTATTGGACGTTTAATGGACTCGCGTCTGCGTTTAGTGCGCTCGCTTCAATTCGCTTTGTTGAAAGAAGTTATGTGCGTTAGCGCACTGACGAGTGCTCCTTCGGGTGATAGAAGCACCACCGAACTTGATTCTTTGTTTCCTCGCAACGTCAAAATGAAAGAAATTTCCATGTGATTACTTCCGACTGATCTCCTGTTATAGATCGCTACAGGGACAATCACGAACTCGCCACCGTCGCCCCGCGCCTTGGGCCATTGTTGGCTAGGATTTCGATCATGTTGAATATGCCAGATTGGAGAGACAAATGAAGAAACACGAATCTATGCTTTGCATCAAGAGCTTGCTGTGGCTGATGTTGACGCTGGCTTGCTGGGCGCCCTTTGCGCAAACAGCTGCTCAAACAGCGCCGAAAAGAATGGATCAGGGGAGCAAGTGGAATAACCAAACTCGCGACGAATTCTATAGCCAGGATCAGGGTTCGCAGATGATTCCGCTAAAATGGATCAAGGCCTTGAAGCAGCCCAATGGCGAGCCTTTCATGGCCGCCAATCTGGATCGATATGGTTACTTACCCAATCCCGCCAGCATAAAAGGGTTGCCCGTCGGGTTTACCACCAATATTGCCAACAACACGACCTACATTGGCATGACCTGTGCTGCTTGTTCATACGCGCCAGATTGATGTGGGTGGTACATCTTATCGGATTGACGGCGGCCCCGCGATCACGGACTTTCAAAGTTTTTTCGCTGATTTGGATATTGCGGTTTCAAGGGTGCTCAATGACGATGCCGTGTTCAATCAATTCGCGATCGACGTGCTGGGCGGTATGCCGACTCAGCCTGCCAAAAAGAAGTTGCGTGCGGAATTGGCCGCCTGGCAACTGCCCAACCACGCGATAGTCAAAGGCTCGCTCCCGGTAGATTCCCCATGGGGGCCAGCGCGCCTGGATGCAGTTTCGGAGATCTTCAACCGCGTTTCTGGTTTGGACATCGGGCCGCAACCGCCTTACATCATTCCGGAAAATATTAAATTGGCCGATGTCCCCGTGCGCTACCCATTCTTGTGGAATGCCTGGCGTCAGGACTTCACCCAATGGCCGGGTTTCTCAGCCAATGGCAACCAGATTCTGGGTTTGGCACGCAATGTGGGAGAAGTCATTGGCGTGTTTGCGGAGTTTCATCCCGTCAAGGATAGATGGCGCTTGCTGGGGATCAATTATGTTAGACACAACTCGAGCAATTTCCCCGGTTTGAACAAGCTGGAAGACCTGATCTCTAAGCTGGGGCCACCCAAATGGCCATGGGCTTTGCACCAAGGCCTGGTTGCCAAGGGTGCGCTGGTGTACAAACAGAAAGACGCAGCGCACGGTAATCAAAGTTGCGAGGATTGCCACGGCATTAGAAAAGGCGAGTTTCGCACTCCTTTCCATGAAACATGGGCTACGCCGATTCTCGATGTCGGCACCGATTCGCGCGAAGTGAATTTGCTTAGCTCGCAAGTCAAAACCGGAGTGCTCAAAGGGGCCAGTTTCCCGGGCAGCACGCCCTTAAAAGAGGTTGACTCAGCTATCTCAGTATTGGCGCTGTCGGTGGGCGGTTCGATCTTGCAGCACTATTTCTCACTCGGGTTGGCTGAGAAGGACGTCGGTGAGGCGCGCAGGAGAAAACAACTGGGAGGCATATTTAAGTCTGAAGTGGGTGAGGACCTAGGCGATGTCGGTAGTCCGAGCGACCTGAAAGACGCATGGCGGCCAAGAGCGCTGGCGGCCACCGGACCGTTTCCCTACGAGTCGCGCGTCTTGGAAGGTATTTGGGCCGCTGCACCGTACCTGCATAATGGTTCGGTGCCGACGTTGACCGAGCTATTGACCCCCGACACCCAACGCTTATCCGAATTCATGGTTGGCCCAGCCTATGATATCGAGAAGGTAGGGCTGGCAGCGCAGCAGACTAAATTCAATTTCACGCTGAAAACCACCGATTGTGCCGCCCGTAATTCTGGCAATAGCCGCTGCGGCCACGATTTTGGTACCAGCTTTTCCGCTGAGGATAAGAAGGCATTGTTGGAATATTTGAAGAGTCTGTAAGCGGCGCCGCCCAGCTTTCGACGCCTGGACGGACTTCCGGATAAGAACTTTGAACTCGAGGTTCAAGGCCGGGTCGCTAAGTCAAAGCACGTTACGCCACATCAAGCAAGTTGTGTAATGGTGTCCCACCGTTCTCCTCCAACGCTTGGCGTTTACAAACCTCTAGGAGACGCGGCTCATCAGAGTTAATTTAAAGAAAACTTTTCAAACTCTCTCATATCAATTCCTCTAGAATTCATTTCCTCTAGGAAGTGGGTAAACTTTTGGCCTACCTCATGCATGAGCTCCGGTGTTAGTTTTTGCTTTGATTCCGTACAAAAGCATCTCATCCATTTCAGAGCTAGACATTAGTCCGTACTCAAATAATTCTGTTTTACTGAGGCTACGTAGATGCGGATTCTCCCTATACTGCAATCTCCAAACTTCATGTCGCGGAAGTAATCCGGTCCTTTTGACATCAGTGCGGAACGCACTAAATTTAAAGTCTTTAAATGCCTCAGCACCCGTCCGGAGATGCGGTTTACCATCAAATGCAGACCATCGTTCACCCAATAAGTTAACGAAAGTTTCAACATGATTCGGATCAGGCAGACCGCTAGGCATGATAAGAAGCGGCATAACCCTCAATTTGGAGGCTATTTGCGTGTAATGAGCTGTGTTAATTGCCCAGACCACGGTAATTTCCGGAAACCGACGTTTCCCAGTTTTGGTACGTTTTTGCAGACATCTTCGTACTCTAAACGCGAGTATGTCAGGCGAAAGAACATCGACGAGGTCATTAAGAATTACTAACAAACCACCGGCTGAGGGTAAATCGAACGTTTGTTTTGTTCTTCTAATTTGTCGGCTAGCCTTTTCAAATAATCCTTCAATCGAATCTTTCGATCTTATGCGCGGTGCTTATCTCTAACGATTTTTGCTCAGCTATTATGGTTCGTCCGTTGAAGAAGTAATCAGCTTTCTGAGCGGCCTGCTGTTCCGGCGTTAGCAAAAGGTCGTCGATGATCTCTGCACCCTCATAACTCCTCACAAACGAAATAAACTTCTCTGTTAATGTCTTGTCCATAACTCGATTCTAGCATGGGGAACGCTGTGTCAATATTCCACGAAATTGACCGAGTTCGCAGAATCAAGCGGAGAACTCTTGAGTTCTAATTGAAGGGCTCGTTACTAATAATTATTGAGAAATCTTTGAGAAGCGCCTAAGGTTTTTTTTGGCGCAGCTTAGATCAACAATGCGCTACTCGAAGCTTTGTCAGGGTGAGGCGCGGTGAAGCGCTTTGTTTCGAACTCCCAAAAGCTAAAGAACATCGGCAATCGGGACCACTATATGTTGTGCTCACCGATGGCACGAATTAAGACGGGAATTCAAGTTTGGCGTCCCGTACGGGAATCGAACCGGTGTCGCCGCCGTGAAAGAGAAGCAATTTTTTGTAATTCAAGGAAACTTTGCGGCATGGATAGCACCGTAAGGTATTCTAAAGACTCCAAGGGATCGTTATCGGGCCCTTAATGGACGCGCGGTGAAAGAGATCGAAGACCAATGAACACAAACCCATCTGATAACCCGTCCGAAGGAATGCTCTGCCCGAAGTGCAAGGTTACTCGTACCATTGAGCACAACGATGGGCAGTGGTGTCCGCGTTGTGGATCTTTCGCTATACCCCCCGAGCCGCGACACACAGCGCACATTCAGACCAACCGGCCGTCGAGCGCAAGTTCCTTCGTTAGCTTGCGAGCAACAGCAGGAGCACGCGCTGCTGGCCCACTCTGTGCAAGGTGTGGGGGACCTGGTGACACTGGCGACGGCATTTATGATGCCGGTGAGTGGCTTTGTGGAGGTTGTATCGCGGCCCTTCTTGAGAGAGCAGATGATATCTGAACTATTCTCGAAGGAAGGCGACGCCTAGCAACGGCAGGCAGCGGACTCGCGTCGTAAACTTTCTGCGTCCCCACAGTGGACACTCTTCGGGTAGTGATGCATTTACGGATCGTGGGCGTAAGCAATAACACCGTTCTCAAGCTTCTGGCCGAACTAGGTGAGGCTTGTGCGGTCTATCAGGACAAAGTGTTTCGCAACCTGAAATGCAAACGGATCGAATGCGACGAAATTTGGAGTTTCGTTCACGCCAAGGAACGCCACTTGTCGCCAGAGTTGAAGGGTGTCTTTGGTTATGGCGACGTTTACACGTGGGTTGCAATCGACGCTGACACAAAGCTTGTTCCTTGCTGGAACGTTGGCCGACGTGACGCTGAATCAGGTCTGGCGTTCATCAAAGATTTGTCGGAACGTCTCAGCCGTCGCGTTCAGCTTAGCACGGACGGCTTCAGAGTTTACCTGACAGCAATCGAAGAAGCTTTCGGCGCTGATATTGATTACGCGATGGTAGTAAAGATTTACGGTCACTCTGAGGATGACGATAGCAAGCGTTACTCTCTGGCTGAATGTATCGGATGCGAGAAAGAAGTAATTGCAGGCAACCCGAATATGGAATTGGTTTCCACGTCCTACATTGAACGTCAAAATCTCACGATGCGCATGGGCATCCGTCGCTTTACCAGACTGACAAACGGATTTTCAAAGAAGATTGAAAACCATATGCACGCGGTCGCGTTACACTACATGCACTACAATTTCGTTCGGATTCACAAAACCCTGCGATGCACTCCCGCAATGGAAGCTGGCGTGAGCAAGACGCTCTGGAGCATTGAGGATATTGTGAAGCTTCTCGATTAAGCAATAGCGCGCTTGACGGCGTCTAGAAATACACGCGTATCAGCAAAATAGTTAGGGTATGCTCGTTTGAGAGCCGCCATAGAATCAACTGAGACAAGCACCGCGTCCAAATATTCAACTGATTTTTCTGCAATGGCGCGCTCTACTCGCGTGTATTCACTCGTCGCTAGATCTAACTGATCTTGCCTGTAACCTGAAATATGAATTAGTCCCTTGGTTGGATCGAGTTTAAGCAAGCAATAATCAGACGCCTTAAAAACCGGATCACGGTAAATACTCAGTGCTGTACCATAGCCCGCTAGTCGCCTTTCCAGATCAAGCCGCTCAGCATACTCTCGCAATTCTTTTTTCAATTCGACCCGATCCGTTGGCGTGTTAGGAATGAGCGGCGTTTTTTCTCGCTGGGCAATATCAGTTCCCATAAGAGAAAAAAATCTGAGATAGTCGTATTCGCCTAAACTGGATTTCAATGCTTGTTCCGTAAATGTGCCAACTGTTTCCACGGCAGTCGCCCAAGCGTGCTGAAGTTTAGACCGAATTTGAACTTCAATTTTCAGATCGTTATAAGTGTCGTTCCTGTCGCTGAAATAGCGGTAAACTAGATGCACTCCCCGATAGCCCGATTCTTTTGGTTCGTTGATGTAGTTGTCAGAGTGGGCAAGCTTATGCTTCATCTGGCTTTCGCCAAAAAGTTCGGCTAGGTCAACCACATCAGAGATAGAATTGACAATCGCACGGCATCCGCCGATGTCTTGCATTTGTGAGAGCTTCATCTGCGGGTATCGCCGTAATTTGGCTTCAATTGAAGATAGCCGCTTAATCCGTTGCGCCGTAAGACTGGACGCATCTATGCGTCTTGCTTTGGCGCGTAGGCCCATCTTGAGTGTGTTAAGCGGGAAGCCGCGTATCGCTCGCCAATTGTTCAATACCGCATAGGCGTAGTCTGATTGCGCGATGGTAGAGTCTTCGCTAATGAGAGTTCTGGCGGCTGCATTAACTTCAGACCGCTCAAAAAGAGGTTCTGCCCACGGCATGCCGTCTAACCATATTACCGAACCGGCTTGCGTGTCACGGGGATATGAACTGACCGCCGTGTTCAACATTGAAAATGCATCACCACCCACTCTTCGCAACCTGTTCTTGACGCCAACGACAGAAATGCTCAGTTTCTTCCAGGATTTGCAAGCAGCGTTCTAGTCCGGAAGTCGAACGCGCAACTCTATTAATGTGTGGGCGTAACCACAAGGAGATTTACCCGAGCGCCAGACACCGAGAAAAGAGAATCGCTCCAGTTTGGGGCGGAAACCACGCAGTTGCTGGGAGCGAGCGCGCTCAGAATTGAAGTCTAACTCTCGGGGTTTCAACTTCGTGTTCAAGTAAGGTGTGGCTCGTTTGCTAACACGCTTAGGCAATCAATTGGATTGCCGGCTCCAGTTTTGATACTCAACTTCCGTTCGGCGAAATGCAAGTATTTCATCATAAGTAAGGATCTGAACATCCAGAACCGTTCTGCGAAGCTTCCCGAGCTTATCAATATCATCCGCTGCAAAACGACCAATCACCAAAGCCAGCTTCGGTTGAGGCACGATTCCTCCGAACTGCCGGCGATTCTCGGCATGGTGGTTTTCCCAGGCAGTTCTCGCGTTAATTGATGGAGACCGACGTGGTCTCTCGCTTCAATGTCTCGGCATTAGCTGGGGCCAAAGTGCGTAGCGAGGCGCGCTCGTCAAGGTACTGCCGTAAGCCATCTTGAGGTAGTTAGAGTTTTTGGACCATACAGGTCTACATCCACGCTTGTACATGAGAGGCGGGTGTGGTGCACACCAAATACTCCCAATTGGAAAGGAGAATAGTCATGCAATCGATCGGTAAATTTAGCCTCCGAAATCAAGGCGGTTTTGTCACGAAACTTCAATGCGTGTATTGGGATGAGAACGGAAACAAGGTTCATTGCGATGGCACTGGTAGCTTCCCTATCGGACAGTGTGAATCGCTGGATCCCGGTAACGCTAGTCCGCCTGTGCCGGATGGATCTAACGTATCTATCTACGCCTTCGTCGTGTGGGGTGACGATAACACGGGCGCCCAGATGTTCACGTACCAGAGTGGCAATGCAACTACGGCCAATTATGTCATTACCGGAACTACACTCGACAACCAGTTGGGCGTAACTAGTATCGGGCCGAATACCTGTACCTGATAAACGGCAACGTAGCAACTCCGTCAATTGCGAACATGTGGGTTTGAAAAGCTGGTGCCGGAGAGCTCACTTAGCCGCCGGCATCAGTCCTTGCCTGATCCCAAAATCAGGTTTTTGGAAGCGCGCAGCGATTGATCGACGACCTTTCAGCGGAAAGAACGTTGTCAAACGTTTGAAAAGGAGATAGTCATGCAATCAATTGGTAAGTTTAGTCTCGAAAATCAAGGCGCTTTTGAGGTCAAGCTTCAATGCGTGTATTGGGATGAGAATGGATACAGGATCCTTTGCGCAGGTACTGATAGTTACCCTGTCGGGCAGAGTCAATCGCTAGCCCCCTGTAACGCTAATCCCCCTGTACCAGATGGGTCTAACGTAGCTTTGTACGTCGACGTGGTGGCTGGTAACGATCAGATCGGCTCCCCGATGTTCATTTACCAGCAGAACAGCGCAATTGAAGCCAGCTATCTTATTAAAGGAACTACGCTCAATAATGATCTTGAGCTAACTAATATTGGAGTGCCGCCGTGGAACAACTGGGCCCAAAACATCGTCCATTCTTTTTCTGGCAGCGATGCTTATTTCGTTCCCACCACCCTCTCTCAACTCCAGGCCATTGTGAAAGCCGCCGTGGCGGCTAGTGGGGTGACGCTACGGACGTCTGGCCAGCGCCATTCACAACCACCGTTGGTAGCGGCTGACAATCGCACGGTTACCGTTCCGTCGACCTGGCTCGTCGACCTTTCGTGTTATGCAGACCTTGGTCCGAATGGAGACCAGCGCATCGTGCTGGACGCGTTACAACTAGAGGCCACAGTGAACACCGGCGTTCGGGAGGATGAACTGGATGCGTTCCTTACCGCCCACAACCTGATGCTTCGGACTGTTACCGCCGGTGGTTTCTTCAGCCTTGGCGGGATGACGGCTGTTGACGTACATGGTGCGACTGTGGACGCACCAATCTTCGCGGAGACTGCCTCAGCGTTCACGATCATGGGCCCGGATGGCGTCGTGACCACGCTGGACGAGAACTCACCAGTCATAGGTTCATGGCAGCCGCTACAGTTCGCTCGTGTCTCGCTCGGTGCTCTGGGGATCGTGACCTCGGTAACGTTGAATGTGATGGCGAGGCCCTGGGCCACCACCTTAGTCCCAAGCAGAAAGAGCTACACGTTAGACGAGAGTCAGTTTGTGGCTCTATTCAAGACCCTGCTTGCGACACCAAATTTACGCGTAGAGACTTTCTTCAATCCCTATTCCAGCGCGTACCTCACCTTGTGCTGGGATGTCGATGAGTCACCATCAACGCAAACACCGAACAGCGCGCCTACAGTCCCGAACGCATGCACGCTCGCGGGAAACGACGAATTCGGCGCCCCCAATGAAGGGTTGATCGAGCCTATCGCGGAAGCGGCGGCAATCGTGGCTCAGGAATCTGGCTCAACGTTTATTGCGTCGGGCCTTATGGACGTAGCATTCACTAATGTTGAGAAGCTGTTTGATACAGCCGCGACGGCTTATTCAGATCTGTGGCTGACCCAGGCGGCTCGTGTCATCTTCATGTCCTATTTTGCTGAACTGCCGGCTCTCGACGACGCTGGGCTGAGCCGAGCCTGGCAGGGTTTAGACGCGGTGGTCAGTCGTCTCAACAACTCAAGTGACTTCATGCTGGTCGGTCCGATGGAGTTTCGTTTCGTCCAGGGCGGCGACAGCGCATTGGCGGGTACTTACACCGAAAACGCCAATTCGACCTTCGTCAATTTCGATCTCATAGCGTTCGTGAAGGCCACGGAAGCGTCCGATTACCCTGACGCCTTGCTGAGTTTCTTCGCCGACATCGAGCGCGCGTGGGTCGCGCTGGGTGGAATGCCCCATAACGGAAAAATGTATGGCTTCTACGACCCTGCGGGTGTAGCAGGATCTTACACGCAGCCATTCAATCCGGCTTTTCTTGCAGACCTGGCGACGCGGCGCGTCGACCGGATTAAAGCCTTCGAGGCTTATCGCCAAGAACGTGATGCCAGCGGTATTTTCTGTAACCAGTTCGTCGCGGCGTTATTAGGACACCCGGCGAGCTAAACGACGATCGATCCCAGGATCGGTTTTGTCCCGCGTCGGTAACGAAGGCGAGTAGGAAAAGGTGACAGGGCCAGTTGGGGCAACCGCTTTGGGAGGGAGAGTCATTTTCAGGACAACGCCACTGACACGAGATACCGTGACATCTCAAAACACAGTCTCAAATTCGTTGTCTGGCCCAGCTTGTCCATTGGGTCGAGTGTGTCGTTGCTGCTTTACAAGAACAAAGTAAACGGAGACTTTCTGTTTCAGAAGGTGTTTGCGTTTGAGACCAGTTTAAGCTTCGACTTATTCAACAGCCGCGAGAAAGGTGTTCAGCTTAGGCAGAAGCCGTAAATGAAGGGCGGTATGCTCGCGCCAGGCACTCTCGGTATAGCCCTCTTGAGCGCGCAAGTGAATTTGACTCAACCTCCAACAAATACAGTGAACAGCACAGGGTTCACGTAGCAAAGTGCGCAGTCTATAAATCGGAGTTCAAGCTCCCCGAACGGAATTTCATTGCCAGCTAACAAAAGGAGAAACACATCATGAGTACGACCAAGATATTCAACGGATATTGGCAAGGCTACCAGCCCGGGGGAAACGACCTGGGCATCACGCCGGACTATGTAAATAAGATCACGCTCTTCGTCGCGGGGCCGTCTCCCGACGGAAAATCGCTCGGCACCAATTATTTGTGCAGCAAATACACAGCGAAGCAGCAGATTGCCTGGGCGCAGCAGTTGCAGAAAAACGGTGTGGAAGTGCTGATGTGTGTGATGGACACGCCCTCCACCCACTGGAACAACGTGGATATCTCGGCGTTCGTTCAGAACTTCAAGGACGTCGCCATCGACGGCGAGTGGGGACTCAACGGCGTCGACATTGACTTGGAATCCGGCATGCCTGGTGGAGATTACAACCAGACCTTCATCAGCCTGATTCAGGAGTTTCGCAAGGTGCTCGGTCCGATTGGAGCTACCAACTCAAACGGACAATGTGTCTCGCGGATATCGGTAGCCGCTTACCAACCGCAACTGGAAGGACCGGTGCTTAAGGTCGTGGGCAGCGATTTGGACTGGCTTAATACGATGGCCTACGGGGATACCGCGGCGGGAACCGAATCGCTGGCGGCGGGGTACTTCAAGTATGTCAGTCAAGTCAATATGGGTATCGGAGTGATGTATCAGGACGGGCTATCCACCGATCTCAACGATGTAGAACTCATAGCGAAGTATGCCGGCCAGAACGCGAACTACGGAATGATGCAATTCCCGCTGAATAATGATTGCGAGCAAATTTCGAAAAACCCGCAGTGGACCTGGGCCTCGGCGATCAATTCCAACATGAACGGATAGTTTCAAACGATCAGCCCGATGAAGTCGAGAATGCGAAGCTTTACGTCAAACTCGGGAAGCCGTGAATCGGCAGTTGCCGTGAAAGGCGTTCTTGAATATCTCATTAAGGGTCGTTGCAACATTTTTTCATGGGAGCAAGACTTTAGAGGTGCTGTAACTTGTACTTTCAGCAGGCTGTTGCTTCCATTTTGCACTTTCGACAAAGGGTTGATTCCAATTTCATGTGTAGTAGATTTGACAGCTAACAGAAAGTAGGGCGTTTTGAATCTCAGCAGCAAGAGGAAGCTTCCAGCTGCGGCCATCGTATGGGTAAAGTCACAGTGAACGCGCTCGACGTGTAGCTAATTGGAGATTTGAGAATCGCTTTCAGCGGCGCGTCAGTGTTTGATTCCATAAAAGACGTAGGTTGCAGTGTAGGCAACGCGTTTCTCCATGCCCACTTCCGACTTGCCTTCAATCTTGGTAGGAGGCGTGCCACCGTCCGTGTTCACCCGCTGGACGTATGTAACGGGCGTGAAGCTGCCTTTGCTTTTGGATGAAGTCACTTTTAACAGCAGCCAGGGAAGAGAAGCCGCCTTTGTCGATTCCACCAGCGCCTGTAATTCGCCGGTCACGCTGCTGCCATCGTTGGCTTCCCAGGTGGGCCCGTCATAGAGCTTACCGAGCAGTTCTCCCAGTCCATAGTAAGGGTGATTAGGCTTAGTTCCCACGTCGTCCGAGAGGACAGCTTCGGATGTCTTGAGAACCCATTCACAAACACCCGGGGCATCGTTTCTTGCCCGGCAGACATAAACTTGAAACCCCTGGCCCATCGCAGTAAACAACACAACGTTCCCTGCTGGCGGCATCAGCTTGGACGCGCCATCCTTGTCGAGCATTTGCATGATTGCTCGCACCCGTGGGTTTGGGTCACCGAAGAGAAACGGCTGCGGCATTTCCCTCTGAAATTCAATGCGCTTCTGCTTGCCTTTTCCCGTGGCCGGGCCAAAGTCGACAATCAGCGCACGCAATTGCCCCTTTTCGAGCACAGCTCCTCTGAGCACGCCTCCTTCTTTCAGAATATGCGCGCATCCCGAACAGCCCTTGAAATCGCCATAGTTCTTATCAGTCATGATTGAGAGTTCGAGCGGCGTCGATTTGCCTTCCGCCGTGAAGGCCAATAGCTTCCCGCCATTTGTGACCAGGCCCTTAACCATCACTTGCTTGTTGAGCACGATGTCTCTGATCGAGCCGTCTATTACCAGATCGAAAATGAAGTTCTGGCGAAACTCAGGATTACTGAAGTTCACAGGATTTACGATCTTGCCATCATTGGGTTTGCGGAACTCAATACCGCAGTCTCTGAGACACAAGATCCTGTCAATCCAGCACAGAGGCACAGGGCAATCGCTCCTTGGCTGATTGAGCTCATAGACTAGCAACTGCCCGCCGGCTGTTGCTACGAAGACCTTCCCGTCAGCAATTGTCGGTGGAACAAAGTGCGCGATGCTCGGAAGGGGCGTTTGCCAAAGGAGCTCCAGATTTACCGCATCGAAGGCGAGAAGGCGCCCTCTGGTGCTATCGACTGGTAATGTTGCCCAGAGAATCCCATCACGAGTACCATTCCCCGAGAGCGAGATCATGCCGCCTGGCATTAAGCAGGAGCTGGGAAGGCACTGAAGAGCACGGATGGGCCCTAGATACGGATCTTCAACAATGCGACCGGTGGTCCGATCATAAATGAATCTCTTGAGATAATCGTTCTCTGCCCAATGATAAATAAAGGAGTATCGATCGGTCTGCCAGTAAGTCGGTGCGCCGTGCAGATGCGGCCCTCCCATCCAATCCGCATACCGGTTGGTGTCTTCAGGCTCATACGTATTACTGAAGGCATTGAAGCTCTGAAGCTTTTGCATGCTCGTCTGGTAATCGAGCAGATAAAAAACTCCAGTCTTGCCGCCGCCGACCAGGTGTCTTGAATCAGGGATCAACATCACTCCGCCCGACCCAAGGTCTATATCGTGCTGTCTCCAAAATATAGCGTGCGTAGGATCGTCGGCCTGGGCATCAAACGCAATGGCACTTAGACTGTATCTGCCTAATCTATCTCTCACAGGCGTTAACTTCACTATGCTATCGCCAAATGACCCGGGATCAGAGCTGCTATTGCCCGTAGTGAAATAGGCGTTGCCCTCATCATCCGCGGCAAGTCCTGCTCCTCCCTGCCAAATGCCCGCGCCTTCGCTCAGCCCGCGGCGGTTGGGCGTTGTGCAGAAGACACCTTGTTGTGTGAAGGTTTGGGCGCCATAACGCATGACCCAGCCATGGTAATTCTGTAATCCTTCGAGCCATCTTGATCCAAAGGCGATGTAGAGGTACTTGATACTTCTGTCTCTTGGATCACGAGTTAAGAGAAGACCCGCACGCTGCCACTGGTCTATCGCGCAGAAGTCAACATAGCCTGGCGCAACTGTGCTTGGAGCACGTGCCGCCAGTTCAACAGGGTTCGGCCTTCCTGCGGTGCGGATCAGCTGTCCGCTTCGAATATCAAGTGCTGCTAGCCAGAAGGCGGCATCGCGATTAGTCCCTCCAGCGCACGCTTCGCCCCCTGGCACTTCGACAGTCGTCGTAGCGTAGACGACATACATCGTGTTCGTTTCCAGATCAATGACTGGGGTGCTGCCGATGCCACCCCAGCTACCCGGAACAAGTGAAGGTGCAGGGTCTGCGAAATGCATAGGCGGCCACAATACGCCGGAGGGAGCGGTTGAGCTATTCTCACTATCGGCATCGAATGCATAGACAGTATTCTTCCTGGTCGCGACGTAAACGACGTTGTGCCGAGCACCGCCAATTAATACTCCTGGCACATACAGCGGTTGCGCGTTGATATCACCATCGACCTGCCCCCAGAACTTCCGTCTCATGCCGCGGGAACCAACCATCCCAGGTGTGAGCGTCAGCTCGCTGAGGTAAGCACCGGTCCGCCCATTATCATTGTGCTGCGTCAACACGGCGTTCTGCGCCGCTCCTTTCCCGCAAGTAACCAGAAAAAGAAAAGCGCACAAAGCCAGCGTAGACATTTGCTGAGGCGATAAACGGATTACTCTCCTGCGGCCGCAGAAGCAGCTGCGATTACGGAATAAATGGTGGCTTAGAGACAGAGGGCGCGCTAGAGAGAGATGCTGCATCGGCTTGGTCCTTTATCAAGACTGACGAGGAATGAACAGGAGCTGGACTCACTCAGAAGTGAAGGCTCTTGTTAGCAATTGATGCGAGTTAGACAAAACCTACTCCCGTTCTCTAGAGGTGTCAAGAAACGTACCATCGGCAGACGAATATCATCATTATCACGGTTGCGCACCATCTTCCTGCGTGGGCTCTGGCGTGGGCTCTGGCCTTGGCTTTTGACTGTTTCTAATCATTCTTTCTTCTGGGTCATCGACCTGATATCGGAAGGGGCAAGCGGTTCAAAGTGCAAACATAGTGCAGTCAATTACGTCAAGCAAACACACCATCGCACTCTTACCGAGTTGAATCGTTGACATTAGAATTGAGATAGGAATATCTTGCACTCAGTTTCTTTACCACCAGGGCTGAATTCTCCCGAGCCTGCTTCCCTGCACACTCGCTAAATCCAGCCTTGAAACAATGTTGGGCGCAGGTACTCTTGGCTCATAAGTCAGCCTTAGCCCGCGAAGCGAATTTGGAAAACCAATACGCTGGTTGAAAATCAGGGCGCTGGTTTCGAGTCAATCCAGGTAGAGGAGTTCGCCCGAAACGTGGACTCTCTGATCTATAGTCAATCCGTCCCAACCCTGTCGAGTAGCGATCTGCGCCAGCAGAACAACCTCGCCGAGTTCTCAAAGTTTGTTCAACGACGATGTGGAATGGACGCGTCTACGGGCCAACTTTCTCCGTTGAGCCACGGGTCTATGAAGTCTGTGGACAACCAACAGGTCGCTCTAAATAGCCTGGTGTGTCTTCAACCTATCGCACAGGAGGTGCTCTTGTGAAACTCCGCAACTGGATTCAGACAATAGTCATGGTAACCGTAGTGATGGTCGCGTGGCAGGTGACTGGTCAAAACACTAAGGGACCTATCATAAGTGAGCACTTCCCGGTGAAACGACCTAATGAACTTTCTCCGCCAATAGTGTCACCTGTGGGTGAATGCACCAGAGCGGTGCACGTATCCGGATTCATCGCACATGCGACCGTCAGGGTATTTGTAAACACGACAACGCAGGCGGGAATGGCCCAGCCCTATTTTGCGGAAGCGGACATTTCGTTGGCGCAGTCTCTTAATCTGGGCGATAGAGTTACTGCAACCCAAGAAGTCCTGGGAATTCAGAGCGCTCAATCAGTTGATCCGATCATCGTGGGACCTTATCCCGCGGCCTTGAACAGGCCGGTAATAGGACCGGATTTGTTTGCGTGCGGCCAATTGGTTCCTGTTGATCAGCTCAATCCGGGAACTCACGTGAGTGTCTTTAGAAACGGCGGCAGCAATCCGATCGGTGAGGCAGAAGCAACACAAGCTTTTGTGCCAGTGCTCACGCAGAGCCTAAACCTCGTTGATCAGATAACGGCGGTGCAAACCGCTTGCCCGGATACTCCCACGAAGAGAATCGTCGGCCCTACTTCACTGGCGGCGCCGGTGCGGGCATCCCCGAATCCACCACCGCCTCCGAACGTTGAGCCTTACCCAATCGGAGCCGATGCCGTGGTGCTTAATGGACTCTTTGTCGGTGCGGATGTACAGGTGCTCAACAACGGGGCGCCCGCCGGCGGCGGTCTGGCGACAGGGTCCAGGAACCGGGCCCCCTTACAACCAGCAGCTGCGTCTGGATCTAATGTCTCCGCAACGCAGAAACTTTG
>WNFR01002630.1_pt1 | contig 20620 bp, 28 predicted proteins | sample 5400221 | NCBI WGS metagenome assembly WNFR01 (sample SAMN13153357, study PRJNA577476) | soil metagenome | isolation source: 40 cm soil under Madrone tree | place: USA:California | collected 2016-06-14 | reverse complement strand
CCTACCTCGTTATATCAACGAACCCAGCTAACAGCCACCAGCCAACCTTCCACTCCGGCAAGAACGCACGCCCAAGACCACCTTCGTGGTTACTCAAAATCCGTCGGAACCATGCGTAGCGACGGCTGATGTTGTCGAGTTGGCCTGCTTCATCAGTCAGTCGGAACACTCGGCGATACTCCGCAAGAAGGAGGGCCGCGTAGCGGGCAGTGAGCGCCGCGCGTACATCAGGGCCAAGGATATCAGCTGTCGCACATGCTGCGGTTATCGTTGCCGGTTTAGGCGCGTTAAGTGACTGCAGATAACTATGAAGGGGGATGTTCAGGAAGGTGAGGTATGGGATTTTGCCGATCTTACTATGCATCAAAGTCAGATTCCAAGAGGGTTCGTATCTCGCCTTGGAGCTCCTGAACTCGTTTCCAGAGTTGACCAATACGTGGTACAGAAATGTAGGGTTTGAACGAAGTGGATATTTGTTTCACCGCCTACAGAGGGCCGTAAAGGGGTGAGTATTTGAACTACGAATCCGCGAACAAAGCTCACAGATAGACTTTGCGTTGTATCGGAGTATTTCCTATCCTTGACGTAGTCCTCGAGCTGAGACAGGGCATGGACTGTCGCGGTCATGTACGGGTTTATGATGTTGTAAATCCACGGGCAACAACGGAAGTAGCATACCGAGCATCTGGAGTCGCTTCAATGTTGTCATACTCAGGATAAGGTTCTTTTTCGCCAAGTCAAGGACTTGAATATCTCTGGTAATGTCGCGGACGATGGCTTCGGATTCGGTGGCCTTTTCTCGGATGAGAGACATCTGTCCCAAAAGATCCTGGTGCAGAATCAAAGAATAAGCGGATATGTGCAAGAGACCATGCGTCTAGACGTACTGATATCATCTCTTGTATTAGCTGCATTCTCCCTGGGTCCTGTTGTAACCTCAACTCTTCTTGAAGTTGGGTAATCTCGTTCTGTAGGTCCTGTTCATCTTTAGCCAGCTGCACTTGAACCACGTCTAGTTGCCCAAGTGACTCCTCTAGAAAAAGAACATAATGCATTTGGTAAATGTGAGTCGTGGTTTTGGATATTGAACTTTGGCGAACCATTGGGGAAGTATCCATTAATTATGTCGATGGCGTTGAAGCCGTCTCCAACTGTGTCGAGAGGGTCCGTCTCTGGCGAGGCATTAAGATCGAGGATGCGTTGTATAGACAGAACAAGGTCGCGAGAAAGTTCTTCGTTCTGTCGTCGGTACATAGAGTTGCATATGACGTAGAAACCTAACCCAGTCACTGACACGCTAATCACCCTAATGGTCGACGGTCCACCGCCATCAACTCAACTGTCCAACGACTCCCCTACAGCACCAACTCAACCGGTCTGGCTGGCTCCAAACACCCCCGCAGTGCCATACTATGGACACCCACACTGGCAGGGTCAACCATGGCCATTGAATAACTATCAGTATAACGCAGCTTATCAACAGCAGTACACTCAGGCCCACCTGTACCAGCCCACGCAGTTCCAACAGTATCACCCACATCCTCAGGTTTCTAATCCACCTCCGTCTACACGTCCCTCCGCACCTCAGAAGTCTACAGTCGAGAAAAAGGCACGACCACGGACACCGTCTCCGTCTCCGCCTCCAAAAGAGTTTCCTAGATACTGGGATGCAGCTCTGAAAACTTTTTGCCTCGCTGTAGGACTTTCTCAATGCTTGGCTGGCCTAGAGGCAGACATCCTTGTTATGAATCCAGATTGGGAGATGAAGGTCGTACCCGAGGCATTGCGCAATTTACACTCAACTATTTTGGTATGTCTAACAGTGCGCTCTGGCATGACCGAAGTTCGGTGATGACCTGGAAGGTCACAATGCTCTAGCAACTGCTGGATGCAAAATCGGGGTCCACAGGGACACCTGACCGACCCTTGGAGGAACGAAAATTGGATTATGTCCACGTCGAAAAAGGTTCAGAACCTCGTTCGCCAACAGAATAATAAATCTATCGCTAAGCTTCTCGCACGAAACCGTGCGCGAAACGACGCGTCCAATCGTGCAGAGTTCTTGCACCCCAGTAAGCGCCATCATACCAGCGATGGATATGGGGACCCACCTTCAAATGAGGGCGACGAAATCGAGCATGCGTCTTGTGCACGGACCGATGCAAAACCTACGGACCGTGACGTGATGATGAAGTTCGACATTGCGAAGAACGAAGAGGGACCTCTCAGAAGGACATTGAAAGTTGAAGCGAAGGATGGCGACAAAATGCCATCAGACAAGAGTGTTGAAGGGGACAGCTTGGTAACTGCGAGTCGACACCCAGGCCTTGACGAAAGGCTGAAAAACTTAGAAACTCATTTAGCAATGCGATACGGTACGTTTGTTTTGTCACATTCCGCGCTCAATCTCATGGAGCTTTGTAAGTGCCGTCGCCTCCAGCGTCATTACTTCACCGTATCAAATGCGTCGAAGATCATATCATTCAACTCGAGCGCGACTACCCTCCTTGGGCTGCTCTGCACTTTAATCAACCTCGTCGTGGTGTACGTCGTTCATTATCCCACTTGCTATCGCGTTCCTTGTCTCACCTGTCTCTGCTAGTGGCCTCCACCACCCCGTCCTACGCCCGTCATTGTCCCCTCACATCTGACATCTCACCCAGCCGCCGAACCGCCTAGCGCTGCTGATAGTTCAACCCCACCCGCACCCAGCACCTACTCGGGGAAAGCTGTCACTGAAGTGAGGACGACCAAGGGTCGTGCAGCAAGGTCAAGCTTGCATCGTGCGGTCTTAGAGAAGTTGGAGGTTCAGCGCGCGTTGGAAGACCTCAAAGGTCAAAGCGAGCACGGCTAGATAATTGTTCAGCTTAGTCCTCATCGTGGTATGGTAGCGTATCGATATATGTCTGCCATCTGCGATGAATCCAAGCAAGAATGCGAGTGTGTGACGTAATCACCCTCTGTCCTTCATCGACAGACACACATCCGCAACGGCATGTCGACTTTACTGCGCCATGTCGCCCCACGCAGCTTTGCATTACGAGGCAGACTCGTCCCCGCGCGACACTTGTCTCCGTGCGCTGTGAGATGGAAGGATCCCTGGCCAATGCCTCACACCCCAGAACACGTCGCCTCCACCGCGTCACTGACCGACCTTCCGCCGCCCAAACCGCTTCCGCGCCCCGGCGAGCCCATCGAAACGACGCGGGCGCGTCTCGTATACCAGAGCCGCAAGCGCGGCACGCTCGAGAGCGATCTTCTGCTCAGCACGTTCGCGCAGGAGCATATTGGCGCGATGGACGCCGCCGAGCTGTCCGAGTTCGACAAACTCATGGACGAGCCAGACTGGGACATCTATTATTGGGCAACGAGCAAACGAACCCCGCCGGAACGGTGGGTGAAATCGAAGGTACTCGAGAAATTGAGGATCCACGCGCGAAATGAAGGGAAGGTGGTCAGACGGATGCCGGACTTACATTGAGGGCTATAGTTGTGCCAACATAGAAAATACACGAGACTAGTGTAATTCGGTCTACCTCATCGACGCGTCTTGTCTGGGCGGAAGGGCTTTGTAGCTCATCGTTATTTCACTCGGGTGCACTACTGTGCACTACTACATACGTTAACGACACTGCTTGCGACGATGTGTTGTCTGTCACTCATTCAGTCAGCTTTTTCTCGTATCTGCGCAACAACAACCTCTCGACCCAACCGCCCGGTGGAAAGTTCTTCTCCCACTGATTGTGCAGATGTACCGCAAACACTTTGGCAAGTTTGCGGTCGAGACCACCGCCCTCTACGCGCGTCAGACCATTGGTCCAGTATCCGTTGCTGGGATCTGGTTCGAATGGGTCTGGGAGGCGGTTGTCGAGGCGACACCCTCGACCGTCGGAGAAGCAGAAGGGAAGGATCTTGAAGGGCGGAATGCCCTCTGCCACGAGTCGACGCCATAAACGGAGGTAGAGGATAGAACCCCAATCCGTAGAAGACGGACGTGGTGGCGTGGACGTTGCCATAAGATGGAAAGCTTCGCAGAGGTAGGGAGAATGCTGGTGAAAATGCATCAAAGCGCCATTGAGTGCAAGGTAGCTTTTGTCTGCAGAGGTGTCACCGCTCCACTTTCTTTCCTAGGAAAACAAGGACATACCGTAGCAGTCCCACTGTGTCACAAACTCATGTTCGAGCAAGGGAGATATGTCACGAGTCAGAAGCGAGTCCATATCCACCCATACGCCTCCATCCCGCCAGATAACTAGTAGTCGAATCAAGTCACCGTCTAACCAGGCCCTCTTATCAGTGCTGATGAGGAGAGAGCTGTTCTCGAGTGGCGTGCCCTTCGAGAGTTCGCGTATGTCCGCAACACGGAGCTCGAAGGCTTCTGGGTATCGCGTGACATAACGTGCGAGTATTGAATTCGTAGAGAGATCGCCATTGGACCACATAATAAGACGCGAGTGGTGCTGTGTGGCGAAGAAAGACTTGAGAGTATACTCCTGCCGCTCATTGAACGGTGCCAAATCCGAGCGCCAGTAGGTGTGGAAATTGATACGCGGTCGGTCTGCTGCGGATGGGGAAGAGGAAGGCAAGGAGCGAATTGTACCCGCAAAGTCGTAACAGTCGAGGCCGAGACGCATGTGCGTGCCGGCGTGGATCTCGGTGAACCTGGGGCCATATAGCTGCTCGGTGACATTATACAGTGGGGAAACTTGATCAGGATTGAAGCAGCCGCGAAGAGGGGTTAATGGCTCTATTTCCTGCCTGATCCACGAGCGCCAGTAAAACGATAATTCTATGTGGGGTTCCCAGGTGAGAAAGGAGAGTATGAGAACGCTAAGAAAAGCCAAGCATAAGTACTTGAAGCACAACCGTAGTCGAGGCCATCGAAGCCACCCGTGCGGCCAGCGGTAAGTTCGATGGTAAGGACTGCCGCGCGGGGGATAAGAATCCAGGTCGATGGAAGAGGCTGACACGTAGCTGGCGAGCGGGGAATAGTCGGCCCTTGACCCGGACATCGTGGTAGGGTGGTAACAGGCGACAGGAAAGGGTGTCTTTATACTTATAGCAACCTTGATACAACAACCACGATGGATCACAGCCCCGGACACGGTGACCATGGCGGTCATGGCGGTATGGACATGGGTCCAAAGTGCACCATGCACATGCTCTGGTGCGTTCAGAGGCCTCTGTCTTACCCATCATATCCATCGTATCACATCACAGGAATACCCAGATAGAGGATACCTGCATCGTCTTCAAGCAATGGCACATATCTTCTCGCTTCGTCTTCGCCCTCTCTTTCCTCGCCATTATCCTTATTTCTCTCGCATACGAATATCTTCGTGCTTATAAGCGCACGGTCGACCGGCGCATCGCCCTCGTGCTCTGGCGCTCCAAGGTGCGCGGCAAGGGATCGGTGAGTGGACGGAGTACTCCTGAGCAGCCTGGCCAAGGCATTGAAGAGGCCGGTCTGCTCTCTGGTTTGCCAAAGAAGGTCTCCAATTGGTATGCTCCAGTACCTCTCCTCCTGCACTCTCCTAATGTTATCTCTCAGTACTTCGGTACCGCTCTACCCTCGCATTCTGCGCGCCACGCTCTACGGCATTCAGGTTTTCGTGTCGTTCTTCCTGATGCTTGTTTTCATGACTTACAATGTTCGTCCTTCCTGCAACATCTCCGGTGGTCATAGCTGACTTTCTCCAGGCCTATCTCATCCTTGCTGTCGTAGTCGGCGCAAGCATCGGTCACTTTGTATTCAGTGCTGAGATGGATGTCGAGGCTGTTCTTGGAAGTGGCGAATCTGGTAAGGGGATGGCGTGTCATTGATGTGTTCCCATGTACGCCTGTTTTGTTTTGATAAATAGACCATCTGTCGCTTGTATCTGTGTCTATCGTATCTCCAGGCTGCCATATCAATTGTCATTACCGTTACCAACTGATTGTACAACGAGAAATAGCTAGGCAGTTCTCATCTCCGTATCTTCATCTTTCTTCGCGAGGTCGTGTTTTACAAGCAGGGCATCTATCTCTCCGGGTCTATAAATCTTTGCCCGGGGCTCCTTTGTGACTGTGTCAACGGTTAAAACGGCGAATTCAACTGTAAATTGTGTATCAGCGTTACTCTACAAGGAGATCTTGAGACGTACGTTTCTCGCTGCCCAGAGTTGTACTGTCCATTGTCTTGCTCATTGTCCGCATGACCAAACCGATCGCCTCCTCCACAGTGATATCGTCTTTGTATTCCTGTTTCAGCAAACTCTGTGCAGTGCCGTTGTTTGCACCAATGCAGGTCGCTTTCCAGCCAGAATAGTTGCCGGATGGATCGGAGTGGTAGAGTTGGAACTGGTAGTGTGGGTCATATCCTGCGTACAAAAGAGACACACCGAATGGTCGTAGACCACCGAATTGTGTGTAGCCCTGTTTGAGGTCGCACAGACGTTGGGCAAGCAACTCGACAGGGATGTCTTCATTTTAGTTGAGTAAGTGTTGTTGTGCAGCAGATCGCGCATAATTGACGAGTGAATTCGTTTCTGCGGTGATGCCCGCAACACCACCTATGACATTTCTTTACTAGACGTTAGCGTGTCGAATAGCAGTTGGATTGGGACATACGAGTTTAGAAGAAATATCTTCTCCCCACTACCCCCATATCCGCCTTCCTTCGCTTCTGAAAGGTCAAGTAACTTGCCGGTCACCTTCTTCTCTGCGGCAAGCACAACACCGTCCGTTGCAAGAACACCAAGGACGGTCCCAGCGTGCGAGATAGCCTCCATTGCATACTCAACTGGGCGATAGTAAGGTCTCTTGCCTTTATCCAGATGAAAAAATGACTCACTCTGGTATAATCGCCCTGAAAGGACAATCAGCTCATGAGGGCGCGATGAGATTAACTAGCATACCCTCTGGCGAGAATATAGTCGTGCGACCTTTCGGTTTTACAGGATGTAAGTGTCATCGTCGAGAACTCCGTTCAATCAGACACGCACTATCATATCGTCTAGCCTAACATGATGGTTTAGTTAGCCGTTGCATGCAGAAAAGAGAGTACACACCATGATGTTGAGGTAGGATCTGATCACTGACGCGTTCCGCTATGGCGCGTCCTTGCCCATCCGGGGTTTGCCGACGCACTTCCGCACGGGTTCGGGCACTTCGGCTTTTAGGGTGGGAAAATCACACCGGGCCCCCCCGAACACCAATACTGCTGTAATGATCCTGACCTGATCAGAGTTGAGCGCGTGACCTATGATGATGCGTGGTGCGGCTGCTCGACTGTTGCGCGGCGGTACAAATGTAGGGCCGTGTGATCCTTATCATCGCACAACCATCAGAGATATGTCCACAAGAGTCTTCGTCCTCCCCATCGATCCCACATCCCAGTCTAGCTCTGTCCCGTTGCCGTCGGTCGACCCCGTTCAGCTCTGGAGCACGGTCCCAACTGGTACCAAACCTGCCAAGGTCGGAACAACCCGAGTTTTCTATAATACTCCACCTTCACAGTCTGGACACCCCGATGCAACCGCTGTCGTGTCACTTGGAGAAGGTTTCCACAAGAAAACCGGCGACGCGAGGCGAGAGCTGGTGAGAAAGGCAATTGGGAGTAGCATCAAGCAAATCAGGGAACTTGCGGACGGGGAGAAGTCCGTCGTCGTCGACGCATCTACGGATGCTCAAGCCGCAGGTGTGCTGAATATGGGTCATTGCAATCAGGAAACTTATACGCCATTACAGCTGTGGCAGCTCATCTTGCCAAGTACAAATTCACTTTGAAGACTTCTCCCCCTTCTCCGTATAAACCACGTGAAGGGCAAGCCGTGCCGCAAGAGCTCTCTTTCGTTCCGCTGCAGGAATCGAAGGAATGGGAAACTGGCGTCGTCTATGCAAATGCTCAAAACCTGGCCAGAACGGTACCATTCTTCTCTTTGAGGCCAAAGGCAGATCGCTGAAGCTTCCTTTGACAATAGCTGGCGGAGCTCCCTGCGAACATGCTCACACCGACAGTAAGATCACAAGAGTGCAGGAGCAAACCACTGGAATCAGCTGACGTCTTTCCTCACAGGCCTTTTGTGAAAGAGTCAAGGTAGAGTTCGCTGATGTCCCGAATACACAAATCATCGTGCACGACGAAGGTGACGTTTTATCCCTTTGTATCCACTTTCGCGTCTCACTTTATTTTAATGATCGTCCAGCTTGGGCCGCTGAAAAGGGAATGGTACGTGTTTTTGGCCTCGGCTTGGTATCCTGTTTCACTCAGCGTGGCTTGTAGAGAACTTTTCTGTCTGTGACCAAAGGGACATCAGAACCGGCTAAGTTCCTTGAGATGTAAGGCAAAACCCGGTCTCATCCCCCTGGAAGTCTGAACCATGTGTTTCAGTCATTATAATGGGGCAGCAAGGGAGGATCAACCCATTGCCTTCGTCGGCAAAGGTGTCACATTTGACTCTGGTGGGATTAGCTTGAAACCGTCGGCGGTATGTACCTATGGAGCGTTCCAACGTCACAACTAATGGCATGCTCAGGACATGAAGGCGATGCGCGGCGACATGGGTTCGTCTTTGCCGCTTGCAAGCCCGTGAATGTATGATGAATCCTGATGTGATATACAGGGGGCGCTGCAGCGGTGGTCTCTGCGGCCCTTGCGATCGCGCAGCTCCGCCTTCCGTGAGTTCTAGTATTTATGACGATCCTCGAGGACATATCTGACGTGCTCATTCATCTCAGGGTCAACCTCGTTGTGACCACTCCTCTGTGCGAGAACTTACCTGGACCAAGTGCGAGCAAGCCCGGGGATATGTGGGTACTCGTTCCTCGCAGCTTCATTCAAGTAGCCTCAACTGCCTGCTCAGTATATATGCCATGAACGGCAAATCGGTCGAAATTGACAACACTGATGCCGAAGGTCGACTTATCCTGTCTGGTGAGACCCCGCCTTTCTGGTGTCTGCTACTAGTCGAACCGTGACAGATGCACTATACTATACGTCGACGACTTACAAGCCACACACGCTCATAGACGTGGCCACGCTTACTGGGTCTGTTGACACATCCCTGGAGTAGAACCTGCGTCACTCATTCGTCATGTAGTGCCGTGATGATCGCTCTTGGCGAGAGTTTTTCTGGGGTGTTCTCTGTGCTTCACTCCGTCACACCACTATGGCGCGGTGTCTGATTCATTTTGTCACAGACCTCTGACTCACTTTGGGAAGAGCTACGTGTCGCTGGTGAAGCCGAGTACGACCGATTCTGGCGAATGCCTCTCGACGAAGATTATGGCCCACAGATCTATTCCTCCAATGCTGACCTGTGCAATGTAAGTCAATTAAATGGTGTTACCTAATCCCCTGATTTGGTCTGTACTCTAGACGGGTGGGCGGCTAGCTGGTAGCTGTACCGCTGCATTATTCCTGAAGTCATTCGTCGATGGCATTGAGCCGAAGGCTGGCGAAGATGAAGCACCGCTTCGTTGGGCTCACGTTGATATTGCTGGTTCCTCGAACGTAAGAGACGCTTGCTACCGACTAGGATATGCGCGGTGCTTATATCTGTTCTGTACTAGGCGACCCTTACGACGCCTTACTTGGAGAAGGGCATGACAGGGCGACCTGTCCGGTAAGTCTGATTTGGAGCTGGCGTGAATAATGTCTCTGACTCTACCGGACAGTGCGCTAGTGGAGTGGGTGAGGCGTCTTGGCGAACAGGTGTAATGGGTGTTATCTCGACATTGGTTACATCTACTAGGAAACATTTGGAGGGGACCCATACTATCGATCATATCCCAATAAAATGTCATGCTGGTCAGCAGCAGTTCTCCCGAACGCGAGAATGCTACTCTTGAATTACCACCCACCCATCCTTCTCCTCACCTATTGCTACGCGCAGGCCCGCCCAAACGCAATCGAGAAGTGCGCTTCCATTGGCAAGCCCAAAGACGAGCGTACTTGCGTAGAAGAAATTTGCGTTGCCCGTGCCCGTGCTGATCCATAGATGGTGGAAAAGTGGAAGTAATAGGAAGGCGTGTAAGTGTAGCAAGGCCGTCACGATTGGGTAGCGAAGATCTGCTCACGCGAACAAAAGTTCAGTAACAGGGAGGCAACCGATGTAAATATACTTACAGAGGTATGTTTCCGGGAAAAGAGAAATAAGGCTTAGGAAGAGACCCGGGTCCGATAGTGTGGGATATGGCTTGAAAGTTCCCAGAATGCCAAGGAGAAGAAAGCTGGCGTATAGAGGGTCGTGCCTTGTACGAAATAAGCACAAGCGTGTATCCAGGGGTGGAGTGTGTAGACTCACTGAAACTTGATACACAACGGAATGACATATATTGCTAGGTGGAGCTGGGAGGCGCAGAGTCAGGTGGCAGAATATCTGGGCCGAGTTCGCTCACAGAGAACACTGCCAAGAAGAATGGCCGGAAATGATCAAACATTTCCGTGAAGAAATACCACCAAAGTCCTGGGTTGGGCGTGAGGTCAGGTAGGAGGAATCTAAGCTGATTTGAGGACGAGGCAACATGTCAAGAGGGTGGGACAGGTAAAGCTTACCCCGCTCCCCAAGTATTCCGCATCCACCCCCAGCCACCAGACATCAAAGTGGATGCCAATGCCAGGGTAACAAACGAGATGGTAAACTCCGCAGCTAAGGGGACGCATTTTGACAGTTTTTGTGGGAACGGCTTTGGTGATGCTAAATGTGATAGAGGGTCCGTGAGGAGGAGCAGGAGAACCGGTAGAAGCAAGAGGATCGCAGGTAAAGAGAGGTGTGACAGAATGGCGAGTGTCAAGAGAGAAAGAGATGATTGGCCTAGACAGCATCAGAAAAGAAAAACGGGGAAAGCCTGGCACATACCCTGTGCAGCCAACATGAGGGTCAGCAATTGGAGGGTATTTTCGACTGTTGATGTTGAAAGTGCTAGGCAGGGCAGGAAAATGTATGGGTTGAGGAGGTAGCTGTTGGAGTGATGGGGTGAGTCGAGGAGACATGGGCCAGCGGCATTGTTCCATTCAGCACATACATGGCCGCAATTCGCAGGTCTCGCTTGCTATTCTGGGTGTTGCTCCGGGAGCGCCATATGTTTACTAGTGCCCATGCGCCGACTGCATCGAGAGACGTCCACAAGAGCACCGGGGGTATTCGCGACGCGGGTACGATGGTAGAGAAGAAGGCGAGGGAAAGAGGGGACTACGGCTCATTAATTCCGGGGAGAGAGATGCGAAGGAACCAGTGGGCGTACGTGTCTGAATGTGCCACCTGCATATGGGTCTATTCCGTGGCGGAATAAATAGATACCCTCCTGTACTAGGGCGCGTCGGAACGTCCACGGTCAACGGTACAGAAGTTGCTTACGACGAGAGTACGATGAGAGTGGCGAAGACAGCTGATTATTGTCCTGTAAAAGATGTTCTAACGGGTAGAACGCCAGAACGGTTCGGGTAGCGACCGCCAACGCGAACTCGAAAGTCATCATGGGCGTTGGTTGGGGGAGGTATATCCGGGCCGTGCATGGGTGTAGAAACTTTCGACAACTTTTTCTTTTTATTTACTCCGCGTGTAAGAAAACGCCATCACACAACCTCATCTGAAGGAGTCGGGGGAGGGTCTCGAAGACGGAGCAAAAATTCCAGTAATATTGAAACTTGCATGTACCGAATGTCATAAAATCTAGTTATATGCGCCGCCTGCTCTAAAGTGATCCTCGGGTATACAAGCGCAATCGAAAGAGTGGCATCAACCTGACGACCGAGACCGAAATGAGAAAGACCCACATGGAGTAAGTTGCAAAAACAGGTTCAGCGGGCGTTCCAAGGGATATATAATCGGCGGCTTATTCGCTCCGTGTTGCCAGCAGCCCAGAGGCTCAGCCTTCTACTGCGTGCCCTCCATGCAAATCAAATGCAATGCTCGGGACTGGAAGGAACAGCAAACCGTCAGCACATTGCATTTAACTCGAACAGAGTGCTCCCGCCCCTCTGGCGTGCCAGTGTCAAGCTGGTCCTGTCCAGTATATAACTACTAGCGTCATATACCGAACGATGCCAAAGCACTGGACTCGGAACTCAATCGACTCCGCTTTATATAACCTGCCTGCCCTTCTTTTCGAGCGATGTATCGACACTGTACGATTGATGTTTAAATTTGCCTGTCAATTTACTGCTGCCATTTCACCTCTTCGAATGTTATGGGAGGCGTGTATACATCGAAAATACCCACAATTCTCCGAACATCCTGCCTCACCTTCTCGTTCCTCTCTTGGCGAGACAGCACCCTTACTCGTACCCTCTGGAGATCCCTATGCTCCTATTTGCACGTCGCTCACAGTGCAACCCGAGGATTTCCGCCCAATTAGGCTCATCAGCGAAGGCGTCAGCGGGAAGGTTTATCTAGTGCAGGACAAGTTTACTGAAGAGGTTTTTGCGATGAAAGTTATCCGCAAGCGTTCGCATAACCTCGCACGAGTTGTCAACGAGAAGGGTGCGCTATGCAAAGCTGCTGGGCTTCCTTGGTTCTTGTCGCTTGAAGCTAGCATGCACGACGATACCAACTTTTACCTTGTCACCGTGCGTTTTGGATACTCGTACCTAATCCCTTCCCAGCTGACGAGCTGTCGTTGTTCACTAGACTTTATATCCCACAGACTTGCAGAGCGACCTTCACGTCCGTGGCGGCCGCATGCCGCTGGCCCTTGCGCGCTTCTACACTGCAGAGCTGATTTGTGCTCTGGAGGCCTTGCATGTGCGCGGCATCATACACAGGGACATCAAACTAGCAAATGTCCTTCTTACTAGCGACGGGCATGTCGTCCTCGCCGATTTTGGCATGGCGAAGCAATTCCTCGGACCTACGTTATCCCCTCCGGATCGCGGTCATTGCCGTGCCGAAACTTTGGCAGCTGGTACGACTCCCGTGGGCACCAGGCTGCACCAGCCCTACGACCATTGTCCAAATTATGTAACACACGAAAAGATGGGTACCCTGGCGTATGCTGCACCCGAAGTGCGCTTAGGATTCCCGTACTCGTATGGAGTCGACTTCTGGTCACTCGGCGTTTTGCTCTATGTCATGCTCACAGGCCGTGTAAGTTCCATCCCCTTTTTTACTTTGTTTGAAGGTATACTCATTATTGGCAATCTGCCTGCTGACAGTTTCCATTTGGCGCTCTCGGAGAACACTTTTCACTACGTTTCGAATGCGGTGAAGTGGATGAGAGTGCGCAGACGCTATTAGAACAGGTACGTTGCCATCCCTGTCGTTGGCTATCGTTCGCTTGCACTTACGATAGGGCGTAAAGGTTCTCAGTGTCAACCCTTCGAACCGCCCAAATATTCACGAGCTGAAGTCCCACTGCTTTTTTGCATCCGTTGACTGGGACGCTATTGCTACTCGTGCCCAGCCCGCACCATTTGCGCCCAGAATCCTCACACCCTCCCCGTCACCAAGAACCTTACGCATCACCCTTGGTACCCCATATACCTCGCTTGCCACCGATCCGTTACCACAATTTACGTTTATCTCATCCCATTTCCGACAATCACGTGTTGACCTGGCTGAGGCAGTTCTGAGTGTTTCGAGAAAGGCACTGGCGGAGCAGCTCTTCGAGGGAATCAGAACGTGGTGTATATCTGTAACTAGATTGTGCTGCGTATGGTGACGTAGCGTTGATGAGTCACGGAATCGACTTGATTGGTTTGGGCCATGTCGGGTCAATACGGGTTCTGTACATAAGTAAATAATTATCTATTGAGGGAGCAGAAGCACGCCAGAGTTAGTCTATTATAACCCTTTTCCAAATGGTAACTCGGGAACTCGTGGTCCAAGTTTCGCCTGATAATCAATCATCTGACATAGGTACTAGTTTGGTCGTTATTTGCCTCTGAATAGCATCGTAGCCAAGCTCGTCGCTCCCTGACCGACTCCGGACTTGCGCGTCCGACCCTTCTCCTACTTCCTCAACCTCCGTGTGTTCGTGCGACTGGCGAGGGGTAACAACACCTTCCTCGGGTTCCACTGGTGGAACGTGGATAAAGGGTCGCACGCGGGCGAGTAAAGCAACGGCGATGTACAGCATGATGGCGCTCATGACAAACATTGCCTTAGGGAAAGTCGCAACTGTTGCCCCATAGATTGCAGCGTATATGCCGGGCTGTAAACACAATGCACACATAATCAACCACGCGGCCTTGAGGTGAGACAGCGAGACATACAGCGATGATATGCGACAAAGCGTTCATGAGTCCCAGTGCGCCAAATACAAGTCCCACCTCATTTCCCTTTCCCATTGCACGCAGGCTCAATGCGCCAAGGGATTGGAGCGCTGGGTGACCACCACTGGTGAGCGCATTAAGAGACGTCAAGAAAACAAAGAGGGGCTCAGAGGAAGCTGGGGAGATCGCGACGAGGGCATTGGCAGACGCATCCGTAAATAGTGAAATGGCAGCGATGCGCTGATCAAAGCGGATGGCGGAGGCAAGTTGCGCAGGTGAGGAGTTCTTCGCTGGGGCTTTTCGGTTTGAGGCAAAATACGCAAGAATGACTAAGGTCCCGTGAACAACGTAGAGCAAGACAAAGCGGAATGGACGGGGACTTACGAGGTAAAATGACGAGAAGGTTAGCTGCACGAATAACCCACAGGAAAGACATGTAGTAACCAAGCTTGAAGTTGGTGCGCATCAGTACATATTGCGACAGTGAGTGAACGATGGACCTGCTCAGTACTCCAATCGTACACATGTTTAACGTAAAGGTATTTAAGATTGTATACTTGCTGCACTCTGCGCGTTAACACGTGTAAATTGTACACGAATAAGACTCACGTCGGAGAGGACATAGATGAACAAAGCTGCACCCGTCAGCGTAAGGTTCCAATCGTGTCCTCTACGTCCTTCAAGCTTCGTCGGGATAAAGAGAGTAGCGGGGCGCAGAATCTGTAGCGCAACACTGCGCATAGTTTTTACAACGCGATGGACCACTCCTCTATTCTGTTGTCGCGGCGAGTAATCTACCGAAGACGGCACACGCGACAATCGACGGGATGGGGGGAGCGACTCGGGGAGGATGAATAGTACAAAAAAAAGGTTCGTGAGTGCAATGACAATGGCGACCACGAAGAGCGAGTTAGTGGTAGTCCCAGTCAATGCGTGTAGTAATAGACCGTTCAGCTGGAGGTATCACTTAATTCCCAGAATACCGTTCCGTTCGTGAATAAGAGCTCACCCATGGCCCCGAAGCCATTCCGATGTTGAGCATCCCTTGCATGGTCGCAAAAATCTTGGCACGAGAACCATCGGGGGTACAATCAGTCACATAGCTGTTAATGCGGACTTGGGTGTCAAGTTCCATCATTTTATTCGGATAAGCGCTGGGAACGCATACGCGTGAGTGATGCCGTTATAGGTCGACTGCGCCCCAAGAAGACCTTCAACAAGCGGTGCAACAACGATGAAGGCTTCACCATGTCTTCCAAATATGGTTGACTGGTCAGAAACGAGTATATAGACGAAGTCCCTTGGTAAAAGTCAGCGAGGGCACAGGGTTCCTGGAACGTGTGACAGACATGAAGAGGGCGCCAAACATCGAAAGAGCAAGAATCCCTTTGCGTCCAAATCTGTCGCTTAGATGACTCAGCCAACCTGTTGTCACGGCACTGAGGATGCTTTCCGTGGTCTTGACGGCTATGGAGAAGAGTCGGTCTAATTGAAGTAAGAGACGGGCTGAAAGATGGCCTACATGCTTGTATTCTAGCAGCGCGGGCTTGTACTTTGGGGTCTCCACTACACTCGTCGTATGTCTTGACTGGAGCGTTCTGAAATTGGACATGAACAGTGTCTGAAGTATGAACTAGAGAGCCAGGAGGATGCAAAGGGGAAGACGGGACAGTGTCGGGAGAGATCATAGGCAAGTTGTGCAACGTTCGGCAGGCGATTTGGGTGTATACCTCCACGCGTGGGGCTAGAGTCATGCCACGCTAGAATAGTAGCCTAAGCACATACTCATTTACTATAGCTCGTAGCTTACACATAGGGAAGAGACGAAGATGACGGGACCGATCCTAGAAGATGGAGATATAAGAAGGGCTCAGAAGTAGAGACAGAGAGTGATTGACCATATAGGCAAAGCTTTCTTCCAGAAAGATGTGCGTACGCGGAGATGCGGTACTGACTCTGGTGGAGGAAAGTCGCCAGAGTCGATGAGAGGATCGTGTTCGTCCGAGTCCGGGTGGGCGATGGTCATTGTGGGAGCGGAAGCTACGGAAGCTACAAATGGCTTATCTGATAAGCCTGTGCCAGCTCACGCTCACGAGTCCGCGCGTGTGTGACAGTGACACGTGTGACCCCATTACTTGACGCCAGACGCGTTGCTCGGACTATGGCCAGGTCGATGCCCGGTGTTCTCAGAGACACTAAACTCACTGACTTTTTCGAGAGACGGTCCCCTCTACTTTCGTCTCAGTTGAAGCCATCCACCCGCACATCATCCCATCAAGCTCCCGACTCTAGCCCATCTCCTATTCCGATAGTGGTCAAGCGGAGACCGGGTAGGCCAAAAGGGAGTGGCAAATCACCAAAGACTGCCAGTGGACGTCAACGTCAACATGACCACGTCGTTTCCGCATCGTTGGATCAACCACCCTTTCCTGGAGGCAGTGGCGAATTCATCCCGAATCCTGGCTCCTCTCCTCTTAGATCAAGCAATTCTAGTCCTCCTGTCAAACGACGACCAGGGCGACCTAGAGGACCCAGGAAAGGAGCCACGACGTATAGTCAAGATGCGTCTTTATTGCATTCATCTCGTCAGGCTGTCCCGCGAAACTCTTGCGACATTAAGCAACCCCTGAATTCGGCTCCCCGTCAACTTCGGGTGAGGTTGTTGTCAAGCCCCCTCTCCTCTCCTCCCCGGTCATCGACTCCATCCAAACGGAAACTTGATGACGATGACGATACTGCTAGTGTCACGAGCAGCATGGTCCCACTCAGTCTCTATTACACACCACGGCAGCCCTCATCGCAGAGACTTTCTAAACCTCGAAAGGCCCAATCGCCTCGTGGACTCTCGTCCTCTCGGGCAGCGAAAAAGAGACGCCATAATTCTCCACTTCGATCACCACAGGCCCTTCTGCACCCAGTCACACCTGCCCGGAGTCGAGGAGACCGTGAAGTGATCCCAACAAGTCAACCCGACGAACTTGGATTGTATTCCCCTGCTCGTCCCCAAGCTACCCCTCGACACAAGAGTGCAGTACACGAGAGCGTAGAGAACTGGAGGCATGGCAGGAGTGCATACATATTCGAGACTGTTTCCCCCCTGCGATTTGGGCATGATGGCGATTACTCGATGGAGATAGACAGGCCACTTTCTCCACTTACTTCCTGCCCACAAAGCCTTACCCTGGGATCGCCGCTATCCTCATTTACCGATCTTGATACTGCGTTCCCGGAGGCCGAGCTCGATATGCTACCATCTCCTTTGTCGTTGCCCTCCCCTATGTCTACTTCCGCAGGTAGACCTACTCTCGCACAGATTGCCACTCCGCGCTCGCTGCGTCCAGTGACCCCGCCGCCAAGTTCACCCGAACAAGAACAGCCTACTCCTGTGCCTGTTGCTCCAAAGGACTCAAAAATGAGAACGGCAGAAATTATAAATGAGATCTGGGAGAGCGTACGCGCCAAGTCACCGTCCGACAGTGAGGATTCTCGTCTGCATGCCCCATTTAGAGACGAATTGAGCTCAGAAGAGGAAGATGAGCCGTTCTGGAAGAGTAACAAGACTTTGGCTAGGTGAGTCTAACGCTTGATCCAGCTGGGAGGGATCTATATTGACAAATCCAAAGCCACACTACCCAGGCCCAGAGGATTTCTGGCGCTAGTCGAACCTACTCACATCCTTCCCTCCCGTCCCCCTCCTCCCCCTCCTCTTCCCCACTTTCAACATCTCTTGACGAGTTGTCACCTGTCCAGCATCACGATCATAAGCGTCACTTGCCAGACGTTGCTGTTCTTGACCGAGTTCCTTCTTTCAGAGATGTACGTACACTTCGCACGCGCTCCCGAAATGCGACTGTCCACACGGCCAATACGTCAACGCGGGCAAAAAATCATGATGCGCGAAAGGCCGACCCGATCAAAGCTTTGCTGCGTGAGCGTAAGAAGGAGGCTCACACGGGTGGCGGGATCGACGCCCAAAATTGCGCGGAAGGTTACGACCATACCGCCTTGTTATCGGATTTCAGCGTAGACGAGGTAGACGAGCCTGCTGACGACAACACGGGGAGATCAAATATGATGGACGAAAATGTCATTTGTCGTGCTGATGCTAATGGTCCGCAAGGTGGCGACGCTAAGGTCACGGCGAGCACATTGGAAGAAGTACACAAGGAAGAGCGCGAGCGCCTCTTAGGTGCGAAGGAGGGCGAAGCCGTGGGCAGGATTTTGGATGCTGATCGCAAGTTGGGACAAACCGTTACTCATAGCGTCCTCGGAGTCGTGGTGTTCAACGACGACTATAAGGGAACCGTGGACACTGACACCGGCGGTACCCCTTGTCATGTATGGGAGTCGGCGGAAGGCAAGACAAAAACACTGCAGTTGTTGAGTGACGCTATTGGGCAGCAAGGTAAGTGAGAGACCTTGTTGCGCCTACAGACTATTCAAGTGAAAGCGTTCAGACGTAGACTATATTCATGCCGTATTCCGGATACTGTCTGCAGAAGATATGAAGGTTCCCGGGTTCGCTCGATGGCTGTGCGAACAAGGTCAGTACTATATTTGGCCTACTAGACACGTGTACTCATTCGCCGTTAGCCCTATGGAGGAATGACAACGGACATGTCGAACGATTCAGTCGGAGATTCCTTCTCGAAATGCCTCTTTGGAATCAATCTTATCCGGGTTCACCACTGACTGTAGATCTCATTCACTATACCCTGATGCGCCTGGGATTGCACAAAAGTCTGAGGACATACATAAAACGGCCGATACACGATGCGACTTTCTCACGCCTTCGCAACCGATCCATGGTCTTAGGTACTATGGTGAAGATGATCTCATCATTTGCTCAGTGAGTGTAGTCTTAGTTACTCTATGATATTTATAACAACCTACATCAAGTCGATGGACGTCGGAGCAATTACCGGACATGGTGATGACGTTGTTGCTCATCGGCATAGACCTGGCTAGTTCGACGGAGCTGAGGAGAGATATACTCCACTCCATGTCACTTTTATGTTGCCGGTTGTCTGTCGAGTGCGAAGCGGAAGGTATTGTACGTTACTGTTCGGGAGCTCTCTCCTTGTCATCCCAAGCTCACTTCCTCTACTTTCAGGGGTTTTCCATAACTGAGAGGGTGTTAGACCTAGCAACATCCCTCTCGCCTTCCAACCAGGCCCTCTTGCTGTCGTTCTTTGCTAGAGGCAGCCTCAGTTCTCTTCGCATCGCCCGTGCAGTCGCTAACCACGCCCTCTCTGGCTTGGCTATGCAACCCGTGAGTCGGTCGCGCTTAGTGCATCACTCAAATACTGATGCAACCTTTTAGGCGAACTACGTTCTCCCTCCCCTCGGTCCATTGATTGACGTGTTGTCACGATCAGAAGGGCCATTCAGCGTCGCAGACTCAACGGACTATGACGCACTCACCTCACGTGTCACAGTGCTCGGTGTAGCATTGTCTGGGATCGAGAGTTACGTTGCCGAGGAAAGTATGTTGCGGAAGACGGCGCAAACCGCAGTTCCTGAGGGGAGCCCACGTAAGAAGGAACCACTTCCGTTGGAGTTAGTCAGGGCACGGTTGGATGCCATGCATGGGAAGATATGTGCGTCTGTCTCGTGGCTGTCCTCTTCCTGTTTAATCAGCGGTTTTGTCTAGTCGATACCCGCGCCGCCCATCTAGATAGGTCCAGAGCAAAGGGTGCCATACAACGCCTGTCGATGCGCGTACATTATCAACGCGCGGCCCTGTCCAAAACTGGGGGCCAATTGCGACTGGGCGACTTTTTTAGCTCAGGAAACAGTCCTTGGCAGCCGAGGCAGAAAAATATGTCGTAATTCTTATCCCCACTCTTTTATCCCCCAGACATAGACACGGATCGGAATCGGAGCTTAGCTTATTATTACTTAGTTTTTAGTTCTTTTATTACTCAAGTACACATGCGGTGTTGCATAACTTTATTACAGTAAAAGAAACTATTCTGCAAACTCAGTTGATCCCTTTTAATACTAATGAAGAATGCCAGTGAAGTTCGCTGAACATAGTCATGTCACACACTGCCCACCAGGGGTTGTTTTTTTTTCTTATGATGCCTAGTTCCTTTCATAAGGAGAATGGCAACTCGTCAATTATCTGACTGCGTACAAAAAAAAAGGATGTGTAGTTTCACATTCTACCAATTGTTGGTTCTAGGACATGGGCAAAGAGATATCGTTGGCATACCTCAATCCATGCAACATTTCGGAATTAACTGGCGACTGCACACCGGTCGTAATTGCCATTCTGGTTCGCGCCCCACCACCGTGGGAACAGGTGAGGTGTCCCGGCCGCGCCTTGGACCGCGAATGACAAGATAAATACCATAACCTGAGTTCCGCCATCAAGTGCTGCAGACAGTGTTCTCAGAAGGGTCGCGCGGTGCCAATAAAATA
>WNFR01002133.1_pt1 | contig 20627 bp, 27 predicted proteins | sample 5400221 | NCBI WGS metagenome assembly WNFR01 (sample SAMN13153357, study PRJNA577476) | soil metagenome | isolation source: 40 cm soil under Madrone tree | place: USA:California | collected 2016-06-14 | reverse complement strand
GTAGACGGCGAGAGCGAGCGTCAAACTCGTCGCGCAATATACGTATAGCGTGTGGAGTAGCCGGTTTGGCGTCGCGCGGCGCATCGAGCCGGGGGCCTCGCGGAGAGTCTGTGCTTTGGGCTTCATAGTAGTCGAAGGGAGGAGAAATACGATTGCTTCTAGTATGGCGATGATGAATGAGTAGAATGCAGGGTAGGAGAAGAGGGCGCAAGTATATAACCGAACTGGGGCAAGACGAGAACCTGCACGGAAACCCTAGGGCTGCGGTCAGGGACCGAAAACGTGGGTGCCGTGCGACAGGGGTCTGGTGCGGAATGAGGAATGAGAAACACACACGTCAAAACGCGCGATTGTTTCATGATCGAGCTTTAGTGCAAGCTGTGTCGACGGAGCATTTTTGAGAAGCTCCTTTTCGTCTCAACTCGTGAAGGTGTAAATGAACAACATGCGCGTTACAGATCGGTGAACTGCCACACGTACATACACACAGACACACACCCTATACCTATTACACGCGTATTCTAACAAAATCACGCGCCGAAAGCACCACTGACGCTAGCACGCACTAGCGCAGGAGCCGGCGGCGAGAGCGACGGAGGTGTGTCATCTTCAAGCGATCGCAGGAGAACTGATGGCAACATTAGGTCTGCGGGTGACGAGTGACGAGTCGAAGCCGCTAAAACTGAGAGTGTCCTCTTCCTCGCTGCTTCAGACAGAGGGAACGACGTCTCGATTAGCGGCGAGGAGGGTGGGGCGAACGGATCCTGCAAGGCGCGAAAATCCTCCGTGCAAGTTGTGATCGCAACTGGTAGTGGCCTCAACGACCCAATATTACTGGAATGAGGAGTATGCACGAGAGTGCCAGGGGATCTCTTGCGCGTGAATGGTTCTTGGCCCAAAAGGGGCGACTTCGTTTGGGAATCGGGTATGATGGATTGAACTGGACGCCAAGGCGGCAATCAGTCGAGTCAATGCGACAGCGGAGGAGCGGGAAGACGCACTATGGAGGGCAAACGTAACGCATGTGCCCCAGAACACGACGAAAAGGGACGTAGGGGTCTGAAAGTCCCCTTTCCCAACGAGCGCGCAAGTAGCAGAGAGGACTCCACAAGCTTGCCCGACCGCAAAGACGAGCCATAGGCGCGCGACGATCGGGTGTTCCTGTGAGGATAAGTAAAGGAGGATGCTAACGCCTAACAGGGGTATATAAATGACAAGCCAGCAGATCGCTGGGAAGCGAGCGACTGGATAGTCTTCATGGAGTGCCGCAATGACGGTCGATATGACTGTGGCTAAGATGAAAATTACATGAGGCTACGACGCAAGTGGAAGATCGAAAGTACGTACTAGCAACGAGGGGGAAAGACATAGCTGCGGTGAGACCTCTCACATTTTCCAACGTAACGATCCCGATGCGTGGTGAGGGTATAGGCTCAACTAAAGCTTTTATATTTAGGACAAACATCGAGTACACTGTGACTGGGAAAACCGTAAGTACTTATTTCCGATAGGGATACACCATACTCACGACCAAACTGAAAGGCAACAACAACAACCTTTTCGCCAACAGTATTCAGTGTTGCGCGTGAGTAATCACCCACGCGCCATGCCTGACTTGCAAGAAGACCTAAAATACCGGAGAGGGTGGACAAGAGCACAGTAAAGAGCACAGCAGAAACAGCTAGGATCCGTCGATTGGCCCGACGGCCTTGATTGTCCCATCGGGACGTGCGGAACCAGAAAAGTTGTTGAACGATCATTGCGAAGGAAGCGAGAGAGCCGATAAATAAAAGCGAAGGAGCGACAGTGTTGGGGTGCATCTTTACGAATAGGGTGGATTGTTGAGCAGAAGGAGTGAAGGAGTGGACGACGGCACGTGTTAGGTCAAGCCGACATGAAAAAGAAAGATCAACTTGATCATCAAAGTATTTATATAGGGGCACGTAATATGCAGGGACAGTGCGTAATGGATACACAAAGCCTGGAAAGAGTGTCATGTCCGGGCGCCGAGAGAAATGATTGCCTACGGTTCATAAGACGGTGCCCAGACGTAATCTGGACAAGAACCGAGATCCTCCGAGTAGGTGTAATGGCTTTCTGGGCAGAGCTCAAAACTTTCTTGACTTTCTCTTAATTTTTCAGAGCCATGGCGTGAGCAGGTACAATGAGAAAGAAGGACACTCGGCGGCGGTAGAGCGACTGTTGGGGTGTGACCCCGCCGGCAGTACGGCAGCTGTGCCTTGAGCGCTGGGAATATGATGCCAGATTTGTATGCAGAGGAGGCGACAGAATAACCTCAGCTGGCGGCGTTGGACGATCAATGGGACTTCATGGACTTCAATTCAATGGGACTTACTTCACTCCTCACCGCCGCGAGTTATCGCTGACATAATTATTAAAAATTAAAATGGAAAGATCTCGGCCCGCTCTTCACTTTCACTTTGACCGATCCAGCGTTGCCCGTTCCTTTCTTTCTCTCTTACCACCCTAATAATCCCTTTTTTACGACAAAAAAATGAGCTGGCAAGGGTATGTTTGATCCAATATTGCTACGACATTCGCCTCAGGTGCTGTTTAGATTCAAGAAGTCGATGAATCGAGCAGGGACAACCGTGCGCATGGAACCTCACTCTATACCTGTGTTCTTTTCATGTGACAATATTATTTTCGCTCCGTACACAGCTCATGCAAAAAACCGGCCACATAGAGCGCACAGTAGATCAGGACTTTGCGTCTGAGGAGGCGAAATATAAAGTGTACGTCCCATTCCCGTCTTCGACCCGGCTGTAAGCCTTAGACCTTTGCACGGGGGGGCAGATTCGAGAAGGAATGTGCCGTTCTGCAGAAAGACGGAAAGGCTTACCTCGACTCTATGCGCGGTACGCTTGCGATTCTCCCCTGCTCCCGCACCCGCTTGCCCTTTCCACGCGTCAGCTGACAGCCCGCCGCGCGCGCAGCCATGTCCTCTGCGCAGCTGCACCTTGCGGAGACGATCGACACCTTTTATGGTGCTTCAGACAAGACCTCAGATAGTGCCATGGCCGCGCACGCGTACAGACGTTCCGTCGAAGAACTCGATGCCGGTATCGGCCGCGAGTTGGTCCGTGTTTTGCCCCTCTCCCTTCCCTTCACGTCACCTGGGGGATATAATATCACCTCAGCGTTTCGCGACCGCGATTAGGTGAATTGCTTTGCTGATCACCTGAGCCCTTGTGCAGGATGCCCCCTATCGCACGACCATCTTAGACCCGCTAGGGAAGATGAACTCGTACTTCCCAACGATAAACGAGCATATTGCCAAACGGAATAAGAAGGTGAGCACACCTGTGCTCATCCCGTGATGGACACCCTCCCGATCGCCACCTCGCGGCGTGGGACCGCTCTAGCTCCTCGATTATGACGCTGCGCGAAGCAAAGTGCGCAAATTGACCGAAAAGCCGAGCGAGGACCTTACAAAGCTTCCAAAGGTCCGTCCCCCTCGTGTACGGAGGATCCATCTGACGATGACCTGGTGCTATAATAGGCGCAGCAAGAGCTGGACGAAGCCAAGGAGGTCTTCGACCTCATGAACGACCAGCTCGTGCGCGAAATCCCGATCCTGCTCGAGCAGCGCGTGCCGTACTTTGACCCGAGTTTCGAAGCGATGATCAGGATGCAATGCAAGTTTGCAGAGGAGGGCTACGAGAAGCTCTCGGGCGTGCAGCGCTATTTTGATGACAGCGTGCGCGACGACTACGCCGCGGGACAGCTCGACGCGCAGGTAGAGGGGGTCTTGCAGGAGATGCGAGAGCTGTCGATCTGTGGCTCGGCTTAGGGACCTTCGATCACCTGCTCCTCCCTTCTTTTTTTCTCCATCCTCCCTTCTCTCCCTAGTATCCTCGTGTTTGGTTCCGGGCTTCCGAGACCCCATGAGGCATCACATCGGAACGGGGTTTGTTAGAGACTCCCTTGGTTTTACCGGTTGGACAGTCCGCATGTATCATGTACATTACATTAGTTGGGTGCCGCTACTTGCTGCTGTTGCTGGTCTTGTAACAATCTGTTTTTCACACGGCCAGCCAGCAGAAGATGAAAAGAAAGGTAATACCGGTTATAACCAAATGCCATTTACCATAATTACCGGCACACAAGCCAGATACGATATACATTAACATCGCGCGCTCTATCGAGAAAGACGAAATGGAAAAAGAGAATGGGACGACCCGTTCATCGCCTAGCCTAGGCAATCACGCAGTCCGATCACCGTCCTGCCCTCACAGAGGCTCGGGTACGCGGCGCCGAGGCTCCCGTGCATCGTCCTCGTCCTCAATAGCGGCTTGTACCTGCGCACGGATCGGCTCGGTAAAGTGTTCCCGCAGACGGTTTTCCGCCTGGCGTTTGACCTGCATTACCGACAGTCAGCGGCACCGCTCAACGCGTCATCATTCCAAAGAACACGTGGCTCACCTCGAGAGCGATCGAGCCTCCAACATGCATGAGAGGGCCAGCAAGGTTCAGCTGTACGATGGCCCACCTTTTAGTTGGATTTTCAGATGTCAGCGAGGGGCTTCCGCGATTAACGGAGAGAAAGAAAGGGTTGCTCACGCGCCGGCAGCGAGGATCAGAAGCATGGTGAAGTAGAGCGGGTTGAAGAGCACCATCATCGCCTCGTTCCATCCGAGTACAAGGAGCATGCCGTACATCCAGTACGGGATCTGCGCGATACTTGCGACCGTGCTTCGCTTGGCCTCGACATAGTGCGCATCCGCTTCGCGTCGGAAGCGTGCGCCGAGCTCGATGACCTTCGTCTCGGAGAATACAACCAGCCCAGAGACACTCGCATCCTCGCATTCCTCGGGCGGAGTATACTCGAGCTCGGGATCTTGGGGTTCGATATTCGCGTAGAGGTCAAGCAGATCCAGTGTGACGTCCTTCGCCTTCTTAAACGCGCCGTCGATGTCGTCGCTGGGCTTCCAGACACGCGGCACACCGTGTTCGTCGTATCGGAAAAGCTCCTCAAAGTAGGCGCGCAACTTCACCAAGATTGTTGCATCCCCCGTTTGCTCGTCAACCTTCGAACGTAGAGCTGCCCATGCACGCTGTCGTAGCGTCGTAAGTGCTTCATCGTTTTCTTCATCCGTACAGTCGAAGCCTGGTTCACCGGGTCAGTACGCTCGCAAGCAGTTTAACGCAGGCTGGATTACTTCTGGCTTTCGTGAGGTACGACTCCTCAGATTTAGCAAGGGTGTCCTTGTAGGTCCGAAGGACATTGTCCCACATCTCAGGCGAGGGTTTGCTCAACTGTACCTCAACCGGCTCCGCAATCTGCTTCCTAAAGTTGCGCTACAAAAACTATCAGCTTGATCGCCAACTCATAGCCTAGTCGCCACATACCTCGATGGTGTTGATCATTTTCTTTGTCTCGTCCTTCCTCAGTTGGTCGGCGACTAACCGCACCTCCTCCCGCAACAATCGGAGCTCCTCCTCCCATTGCCATGCTGCGTCACTTTCAGTGACAACAGCCTCCCGCGCTCCTTCGCTAAAGCTCGCTTCGGCTGTCGCACGTGCTTTGCGGACAACGTCCGCAAAGTTATAGCCGTCAACTTTGAGACCCGCGACTATCTCCGTCTTGAATGACACAAGTGCAGCCTTATGTAAATTTTTCAACTGTCCCACGAACAGAGGCAATAACGTGGAGTCGAGCGTCCCTGTGAGGTCACCGCGCTTTCGCTTATAGACCCCTTGATGATACCGCGATGCTTCACGATCGTATCGTGCTGTAACACTTTCAGCACAAGCCTAAACAGATAGAGAATGACGAACATAGCGCTTGTAAGCGCCAGCTCCGCATCATCTCGCCAAGTCCGACGGTAACCTTGCCCGCTTCTATTGGTCGTTTCTGGGGCTTGGTCTGCTCATTGAACTCGGCTAGAGCAGCTGCAGAAATTTCATCGCATCGGAATTGTGCAAGAAGCTCTTGCTGTGTTGGTAAGTCGAGGTCCTTGTTGGTTTGCACTTGTTCCTTGAAGAGGCATCAGCTGGCTCCAATACTGAGAAACATGTGAGGCGTCCATACCCAGATGCCTTCCATATAGAAAGCGACACCATCGGCAGGAATGCGTTTGTGATATGCGGGCTTGAATAGAAAGTCTTTTCTTGACTTATCCGTGAAGCGACCACGAAGCGTCCGGACATCAGACTCGAACTTGTCAGGAACGAGGACCTTGTGTGGAAGCGCCGTGAATGACAAGTCGAAATAGTCGGTCAGTTTCCGATCTTGCAGGTCAGCTGGTTTCGACAACGTGTCCCAGATACGTTGCAGGTCAGCGGTTAACGTTGCTTGGAGGTTTGCCAGGGGTGTTGCCCCAATGTGATCGCGAATAACAAACAAGAGAAGCGTGCGTTGGTTTGCACTGCAAAATGATACATCAGCGGGTGGCGTTAAGTGAAGAAGAATCACCTTTCTTGTGACTTCTTCCCAAAAAGCCCAAGATTCACTTCGAATACGGTCTTCAGAAGACCCATGTTAGCTCCTTGATACAAACCAACTTGATGCTCCCAAAGATTGACAATAAGAACTTCCGACGACGCGAGAGAAAAGAGAGCTGATTTGCGTTCAAAATCCTAATAGGCGCATAAGATTAACATGAAATACTGGAGTTCAGCAGACATACCTGATCCTCGCCACGCTCACGTCCGTCTGTTCCCTCGACGTCCATCACAAGGACATTCATGTCTCGGCCTCTACACATCCAGATACCTGAAGTAAGGTAGTCAGCATATGCCCTAGACTCCACAGTACGCTGCACTGGCGTAGAATGCAGACAAGAACATGCTAGATTGCAGAAACTCCGCGACTGTTGGGGAACAACTAGTCTAACAGCCCATCGGGCGTAACCGGTGTGACGGCCATCGTGTAATAGAAAAGAACGACACCGGAGGTGTGCCTACTGCTTACCCTTCGTCGTCTGCTGTCGCTTCGTTTCGTCCATGACATCAAAGTTGGTACCGAACAACCGGTTGAGGAGGGTACCTGCATGAATATTGACACCTAACTACTTGAGGCATTCGAGAAGGGCGTACTTTTCCCCGTCGACTGTGAACCAAACACCGCCACGAGATTGTAGTCGAAGCCCGCATCACGCAGGCCCCAAGTGGAGATTTGGTCATTCAAGCTGGACCTGCAGAAGACACTCTCAACACAGGGCGGCACAACAATTGCACGCAAACATACGTGAACTCTTTTTGATCGTTGATTACCTGGAGCCGGTCAGAAGTGCCGTTTGCGGTGTGACCATTGAGTGTTGACTTGGATTGTGAAGGAAGGGGTGGAGGAAGTGCGGTATAAGCAGGTAATCCCTCTGGTACGGTCATCGCGCAGCAAAAAGCGGGTGCAAGGAAGGATGGGAAAGGGAGGGCGAAAGCGGCGTGGTGGTCGTGTTGGAAGGTGAAGAGAGAAGAGAGTGTCTGCTCCAGCGTGCATTTACAAGCCTCGAATCACGTGATTTAATTTCGCTGATGTCATCTCTCACCCCAGAGCCAAGACAGTTCAGACAGACAACAGAGAGGTATATGCGCTTATATACGTGATGCCTTAGAATGAGTGTTGTTCTCTGCCATTCGTTGTCGTAAAGCTCAATCCGATAATTCCCGCAAAGGTTCAGCGGGGAAGGAGTGGGGTTAGATAAGTCAGCTCGCTTCGGACCTCGCGTGTGGCCTCTCACTCTCGTTCTCGGTTTCTCTCCGTCTAATTAAGCCCCGCCTATATAAACCTCGGCCTCGGCCATTATCCCCAATCCGAAGCAACTTTTTGTCAGTCTATCATTCCTTGGAGATGTCCCAGGACCTTTTCGCCGGTTCCAGACTCTTGTCGAATCCAGTAACGGTCCAGGACACGAAAGTTGAGGCCCTTCGACACTTCATTAATCGCAAGCATGGCCTTCATCTCAGTGCGTACTCCCGCTTCGATTATAATGCGGGGTCTTACTGAGACGCAGAGGATTATTCCGAGTTGCACCAGTACTCCGTGACTGATGTCAAATTCTGGCTTGACTTGTGGCAGTTTTTGGGTATCATTTCTTCTGTGCCACCAACCAAGGTCTGCTCTCTTTCCGCCCCTCCACAATGCATAATATACATTTTCTTGTAGGTTTTGGGTGAAGGATACATCAAGGAGGTTCCTCAGTGGTTCCCAGGCGCACGTCTGAATTACGCGGAGAACATGCTGTGGCGTACCGATGAAGGCGTAGCAATAACGGAGACAAACGAGACCGGACACAACGCTTCATATTCCTACCGAGAGTTGCGAGAACTGGTTCGCAAGTTTGCTGCGGCTCTCAAACTACATGGGCTCCAGCCTGGGGACAGAGTCGCTGGTTCGTCCTTTGATCTCGTGTCTGTAACGCCCATGTACTTACACACCGTAGCAATTGTTGCGAACAGGGCAACGACTGTTGCTATCGCTCTAGCCACGGCGAGTCTTGGGGGCGTCTTCACGAGTACGGCAACAGACATGGGCGTCAAGGTTGGCATCCCTTGCGCTCACGTGGCTGAGCTGTATACTCAATCGGGTCATAGGGAATTCTAGACCGATACCGACAAGTGCTGCCCAAGTTCGTCTTTTCCGAAACCGAGGCTATATATGCGGGGAAGATCTTCAACCTAATCCCCAAGGTTTTGGAGGTTGTCCAGGGTCTGTCCTCCAAGGGCCTTGATCACGTCATTTTACTTCCTGGTATCAAGTCGCGTCAAGAAGTCTCCCAGGAGGTCGTCAACACTATTCGACTGAGGTCGGTTTCAAAACATTCCGCTTTCCAGCTGACGTAGAATGTCGACCTCCAGCAAAACTCTTTCAACATTCCTGGCTTCGGATGATGGGCGCCCATTGACCTTTGAACAACTACCTTTTGACCATCCACTTTATATCTTATATTCGTCCGGCACGACAGGTCCTCCAAAGTGCATCGTTCACTCTGCAGGGGTGTGTGAACGTTGTTCTATTAGACTTGTCGTTATCTCACACACCTCCAGGGCGTGCTCATACAGACGAAAAAAGAGCTCGTGGCAAATCTCGAAGTTGGATTGGACGATACATACTTCCAATTTACAACGGTATTGTCTTCACCCTCGTCTCAGCCCCCCAAATAATACCTGATCGCGAACGCTAGACTGCTTGGATGATGTGGCCTTATATGCTTGCCGGACTGGCGTGCGGTGCCCGGATGATCATTTATGAAGGGTCGCCATTCTACCCAGACGTGAAGACTTATCTGAAGTTTATCGACGAGCAGAAGTACATTGCGGTTCCTACCTAAGGATGTCACATCAGCTCATGTCCGTCTGACAGCGTCAACGTGTTTGGTACGAGTCCCCGCTTCATCTCCGAAATTTACGGGCGCGGAATTCTCCCTCGCCGTATGTGTATTGCCTCTCCTCTCTTCGTCTGGCCACTGAATGTGCTGTAGGAGACATTGGCACATTCGAAGCATTGCGTAGAGTCACGACCACGGGCTCTGTTCTCACGGGCTCGCAACACGGATGGATGCGAGGCGCGTTTAACGATCGCGCAATTATTTCTGCGGGCTCTGGAGGCACAGACATCTGTGGCGCATGTACGTCTTCTTCTCCCGCGTCTCTGCACAACATGACCTGGGCCTGCAGTCGTATCTTCGGTCCCTTCGTGGCCCGTTCACGAAGGCGAGATGCAGGGCAAGGTACTCGGCATGGCGGTTGAGATCTTCGACGAGGCAGGGAAGGACATCTCGGAAACCGGCCAACCGGGCGAACTCGTCTGTACAAAACCACACCCATCGTTGCCCGTGTGCTTCTGGGGCGACGACGCGAAGGGGACCAAGTTCCTCAATGCGTACTACGATACGTATCCTGGTGTGTGGCGCCACGGCGACTTTATCGCTATGAATCCCCGTACGAAGGGGTACATAATCCTCGGCCGCAGGTCCGCACTCCCCTGCTACCCTTCTTGCGTGCGCTCAGACAAACACTCACGCTTGTGTACCAGTGATGGCGTTTTGAATCCCTCGGGTGTACGCTTCGGCTCGGGAGAGATATATGGCGTGCTCGAGCGTCCCGAGTTTTCGACGCGCATCGATGACACGATATGTGTGGGCCAGCGTCGACCGCAGGATAAAGACGAGCGTGTGTTACTGTTCATCAAGATGCGCGCGGGGCAAAAACTGGACCCGCAATTCGAGGAGGCAATCCGGGCCGCCATCAGGTCGGCACTGAGCAGGCGCCACGTGCCTGCGTATATCTTCGAAGTCAAGGAAATCCCCGTGAGTAATCTGTCCATCAAGTGATGCGAAGCCGTGTGCTGATCGTAATGACGCGGTTAGTACACGGTGAACGGGAAGAAGATCGAAATTGCGGTGAAGAAGATCGTCTCTGGAATGCGGGTCGTTCCGAGCGCGACGGTGGCGAACCCGGAGGCATTGGAGAGCTACTACAAATATCAGGAGATAGAAAAGTTTGGGCAGACATCAAAGGGCAACGGTCGAGATGCAAAACTGTGATTGTTTGTTTCGAATTTAATAATATATCAGTACAATGTTTCCTTCTATGCTCCGATGTTCTGAATACTGTTTCTAAAAGTCTTCCTGGGCAAATGCTCCGTCATCGGCTGAGATCAAAGTTGTGTGGGCCATAACTAGCAAGGGACTATCACCGTCATTCTTGCCCTTCTCACTCCGTTACCTCATCCATTCAGGATGCTGTCTTCGTCTTCTCCGGCACGGTGGAATATAGAATCCTGATTTGGCTGCCTCGGAGATGACGAGACCGCTGTGGGTGTTGTGTTCAGAGTCATTGCGATAAGTTCATTGTGATTGTCGATTGGCGTCATCGAGTCATCCCTGACCTTCTCTTCCACCTATAAGTTAACCATCTTCCTCCACTCCTCCACTCTGTTCTCGTTCATCTGCTTCTTGACATGGTTTTCCTCCTCTATTTCCCTCTCCCACTTCCTGGCGACTTCTACTCCCGTCAGTCCACTAACATGCATCTCATTAAGAAACTTCATAACCATGTTGAGGTTGTCCATTGCGTTAACGAGTGAATCATTGTCGCTGCTTTCATAGGGGTCATCACTCAATGCTTGCTCAGGGGCGGGGCCAGGATTCATAATCGGAAGGTTGGCATAATTTTTGCTGTGATAGTCCAACATTAGCTGATGGATGGGCCCACCGTTGAGATTCGGTATGCCGCGACACCATACATGTAGTCGAGTATGATGGCAGGCGGTAGCAGAGTGCCTGTGCCTCGGCAGTGAATGTCAACGTGAGCCCCATAGAAGAAGGCATTAGGGTTATTGATGCTTTCTACGATTGCCAACGTGTCTGGGTCAAATGTTTCGGGCTTCCTCAACTGGTGCAGGGTGATAATCTGCGTCTCTGTCAGATCGTGTTCACTTCTCCGTGTTCTCCTTATGTCATCCGACACCATCGCAAAATTTGGTGTCTAAAATCTGAAAATTACACCCAAACAGTATCAACACAGGTTTTCGTACCTGTAAGAATGCGGCATCTCCTTGGTCAAGCATTCTATGCAGAGTCGGAGTCAACAGTACCCCATTCCGAGTGTCATTGACTGTTGAGATGACAGGTCGTGGTGGGTCATAATGGGTAGAGCGCTCATGAATAACATGCAAGATATACTATGAAAACTGACTGTCAATAGAAAGGTACAAAAGCCAACTACAAATGTTACCGCATCGCCTTTGCTTCTGGGTATCAAGTGGGCCGCATCACACCCCCTTTGGTTTGAACCTGTGACAACACAAAATTGATCTCGTTCCATGACTTTCTGTCTAAACAGCGGGTTACGACCCGTTGACTCCGAACTGGCTATGCTGGTATGGCCATTCAAAGCCTCGTAGTCTATGAATTTGAGAATTTCTGAAAGCATAGAGTATGGCAGTGAGCAGCGATTCTCGTGTCAAAGATAAAGTTTGAATACCGCCTGGATCTGGCTTGTAGTGGTAGATGTCCTCGCTTACTGTAATGAGGTACTGTCGTAGTCAACAACAGCGCCATCTACACCAGTCACAATATGTCCACGTGCCCCACAAATACAAAACATTGTAAACCGGAACCATTTGAGAGGGCGGACAGAAAGATGGTCAATATCGTCGTTCGGGATCGAAAGCAATTTTGCTGAAAATCCGTTGTCGATAATCAAGTAGAGGTCAACCATGGGAATGGGAGATGATGTGAGGGATGTTCCTGGCCGAGTTTGCCCCTGCGTGCTGAAATAACAAATAAACCCCTAATGACTTATAGCATTCTAGCAACATCTAGACAATCGTTATCTGGGGTCTGTGAAATTGAAGAGCACCTGTCATCAGTTGGTTGCTTCGCATTGGAGTCAAGATTACGCTCTCAGATTGCGCTCTCTATGTTGTGGCGCACCATATTATTCAGTCTGACTTTCTTCGACGGTATCCCATCCCGCGAACAAAGGACCATCGCCTTTGCAGGAAATCATGATGGAGTTCAGGCTACTGTAGTTATACAAACACTAAGTACACAGATTAATGAGCTTGAGGAGAGCGATGACACGGGGTTCAAATGGCAGAAGGGCATAGAAGGTGTGGCAAACACTGTGCTGGGATATAGCAGCGAGACCCACATCACCGCTCCTGGCCGGGTGCCAGCGAAACTGGCGGGTCTGTGGGATCCAGTTCCTCCATCCCGTGCCGGTGACGGCGCCTCGCAAAGCGGAGGTAGCGCGAGAAGCGGGGCGGTTGCGATGCTCTACGTTCCGTCGGCTCAGCACCAGATATCATCGTCTCCAACGCCTGGAAATCTAAAAACAGGGAATCAAAATTAAGAACGTCGGATACAGCAAGAGAGGCCGTGCTTTACTTACCGTGTCGACAGATGGGACAGGAACTCGAGAGCTCGAGTAGCCACGGGTCGACGCACGCCTGGTGGAAGACGTGCTTGCCTTCGCATGGCAGCACTCGTACGTCGTCCCCGTCCTCGAAATCGACGATGCAGATCGGGCACGTGTCGCGGCCGATCGATTCGGGAAGAGGGTCCGCCACCGACGCCGTCGTCGTTGGGCGCGCTGACGAATCGGAATCGGAAGGCCCGGCCCGGGGCCTTGCAGGCGGGACGACGTCAGCAAGCTCTGAGTCTTCGCTCGAGTCGTGGACATGGACACGGCCGTGTGGGCGCGCTGGATCGCCCTCTACACCGACATCTGCCGCCATTGCGGCGTGGGGCGTTTCCGGTCCTGCGGAAGATGACGAGGCGCGAACGTCGGTCGGGATGTCATTCATCTCGAGCATCGGCGGTGATGGCTCATTTCCGTTTGCTTCGAGGTCGTCTTTCGTCTGCATCTGTGCCTCGGCCTCTGCGCTCCGCGATCCGAATTTGATCAGAGGGAACGTGTCGAGGATTGCACGGGTGAGCACACCGCCGCGCCCTGGTCCACCGACGTCGCCTGAGCCAGCAGCAGCGCGATAGCGCTCGGGGTGCCGAACGGCGCGGATAACCTGCACCGAGTAGGCCATGCGTGAGTATTCCTAAACGGCACCAGGCGGACTGAAGTGCCTACACCAGTAATGATGACCACAGCAAACAGGCCCGCAATGCACCCGGTGATGGCATACAGGATAATCCTGAATTTTCGTTAAGTGGTACCCCTTGTGCGATGGTATAACGCCTCACATTGCAAGGGTGGTCTTTGGATTACCTGCACCACCTGCAGACCCAGTTTGCGGGACCTGGTTACTGTCGGCAGAGGCGTTGATGCCCAAGGAAGCTGTGGCATTATATGCAGCAAGTGTTGCCCATATGTAGCCCGGAGCGGTTGGATAGCCAGCCGCGAACGTATCGTTGATTGCAGCTTGGGAGGCATTCAGTGTTGCTGGGTTATATACTCCGTACACGCTGGTATTAGTGGCTACGAGCTGGCTAAGAATGACGCGCGCGGATGCAAGCGACTGCGTGGAAAATATGTCCATCAGGGGGGTAAAAGTCACTGGATCTGTGTATTCGGGGTTAATGATGCATGCCTGTGACCACTCAGAGTAGAGCAGCTACAGCGGTACTCGGGTGAGTGCCTGACTTTTAGATGAGAGATAGTGATTTACCGCTCCAACACAACCTCTCTCGTACGCGAGCGTGAAAATGTCGTCAATATCGGATGCGTGTGTCGCATTGGCGTCACAGGAGATGAGCGCTATCCAAGGTGTGGTGGCTGCGTGGAGCGCGTTAGGTCACCACGAGACTAACGTACGCCGCTGACAGAGAGCAATTACGCACTAGTATCATTAGCTTCATTCTTTGAGTATTCTTCGGAGAAGCGAACAAGGGCGCCCTGCCCCATCACCCATAAGCCGCGGCACGCAAGAAGCACAAGGCAAGCCTCGCGCGTACCTTGCTAACTCCACTGCTGTTTTGGCCGACAAACTGGTAGGATACCGTCTGGGAGTCTTCGCCAGGCAAACTGAGAGGAAAGAATGGGGTTAGCGCCGGCGCCTTTCAGGAAGCCAGGAAAGCATCTCGGAAGCAGGCGGAAGAGGGTCGGCCGATCAGGGGATGGATAGACATCTTTGAACGGGGACGACAGTAGGAAGCCGAAAAGACAATCGGATAGAGCACGGTTCATGTACAGCCATTGCGCTGTCTCGCACCGACACAGAACTGCCTGTACCGCCAAAAAGAGAAATCGCGCCCGATGTGCTACTTTCCCTAGCTTCATTCAAAGCCACACCGTGGTCTGCAACCTCCCCATCGACCATAGTATTTGCCACGCTATAAACAGCATGCCACTCACCCCACGACGTTGTACCACTGCAGATATACCCGTGAGATATCCGTAACGTTTAATCCATCTTGGATGGCAATTTGTGTATCGTTCGTTGGGTGGACCGGGATGTAGGCGTGCGCCGGCAAGAGCAGGGCGAACAGCCCGATGGCGAGGGCGATGCTGTGGAGGAAGGGAGGAAACATGGTGAGAGATGGGAGAGAGAGAGAAAGACAATAATGAGTAGCGAGTTCAAGATGACATTGCGAGCAGGAAAACACGCCCATAAAGTGTGGGCGTGTCGCCGTCGCCGTGTTCACCCTGTGCGAGCGCGCCGCAATTGGAAAAGCGTGCCGATCAAACTCAATCAAACTCCGCAAGGTAGATAATTCCGTGCCGATCAACAATTTAGTGTACACAGCTGTCACCCTATTTCACTTCACCCCTCCCGGATAACCTCCTCCACAGCCTGTTCGAATATCTTGATTCCCTTTGCAAGGTCCTCGCGCGATATATTCAGTGCTGGGATGAATCGTACCGTCTCATATACCGATGTTGTAAGCAGGAGCAAGCCCTTCTCAAGGCACCGCTTAGACACTCTCATTGACAGATTTGGGGGTGTGTTCTTCTGAATTGCTGGGTCGAACCTTGAATGTTTGGGCGAAGCGAATTCGACAGCAACCATCAAGCCCTGCCCCCGCACGTCAAGAATGTGCGGCCCCACAGTTGGGTCAGCCCTCAATGCCGTAAGGGCTTCGAAGAGCTCTGCGGAGCTGAGAAGATCAAGGACATCAGTGCGGATGAAGAGTGCAAAAACACACAAGACTAACCGCGCATTGACATTTTCTAGTACCTTCTCCTCTTTAAACGCATCCACAACTGCTGTCGCCGCAGCGCATGAAACCGCATTACCAACATATGTTCCCCCCTGCGATTCACACTCAACATAAAGCTACCTGAGAGATGCACGGTGGAATTTTACCATCGTTCCCGGTTTGACTTTATCTGCCAGGGTCTTCGGACTGACAACTGCACTAATTGGGAACCCATTTCCGAGGCCCTATCATAGGTCAGACATACGTCACCGCCAAAATCATCCAACCCACTTTTGCCATAATCAGGAAGTCGGGTCGCACCCCGCTATACTCGATGTTGAACATTCGCCCAGTCCTCCCGAACCCGCTCTGCACCTCATCGATGATGAGGAGGAGATCGTTCTTGTCGCAGATGTCGCGCAGCCCTTGCAAGAACGCTGGCGGCGCAGGAACATACCCGCCCTCGCCGAGGACGGGTTCGATGATGACGGCGGCCGTGTCCGACGGCGCGCTCTGCTGGGAAAGCAGGAGCTCGAGCTGGTACAGCGATGCGCGGACGAGCTCGGCGTCGTCGGCACCCGGTGTAGAGTTAAAGTGGTGCCAGTATGGGAACGGGGCGGTCACTACGCCAGGCTGTATTATCGGGTCATCAGAGAAGGCCGGCAAGCTTGCAGGGGGAGGAGGTGCGTATTTGGGGGGAGAGGACGCACCATGAGCGGTGAGGACCCGTCGGCGTAAATAGTCTTGCTCTTGGTTACTGCCATCGCACCGTACGTGCGCCCGTGGAAAGCACCCTGCATTGCGACGATGTTCTGCTTCCGCGTGATGCCTCGCGCCATCTTCAGCGCGGCCTCAACCGCCTCGGAGCCCGAGTTCACGAGAAAGAAGGAGTCGAGGGAGGGATGGGGCATGATAGAGAGCAGACGTTCGATGAGGCGCAGATACGGCTCATGATATGCGATGCCGCACTGGTTTTCGCTCTCAAAAAGAGAAAAGATGGTGCAGGAGTAGGGGGTACTTTACCTGGGCATGCACGAGATTGAAACATTGCTCCGCCGCGGCTTTGCCTACTTTTGGATGACAATGGCCTAGATGACACCTATTCTCAGATCGAATCCAGGAAGCAGAACTCCTACGGTAACATACCCAGGTTCGTAACACCAATGCCACACGTGAAGTCGAGCGCCGTCCGCCCGCTACGGAACGAAACCCATGAACCCTCTGCTTTTACGATGACATCTTCCGACAGGCGGGCCATGCCCTTGTTGACGTGACGCTGCGCAAATTCGAGGGATGGTGCGGTCGCCATCGAGCGCATTCTGCGGGCATCGGGGTTTAGATCAAACAGACTCCCCCGCAAGCCAATACGATGAAGCATACAGCATTTGAGGAACTAACGATGCCCGCGAGCCGCGCGATGGTGCGCGGAGCAGTTGTCGTCCAAGTGACATTCTGGCGAACTTGGACTGAAGCGGGTGTTGGAATGGGAAAGAGTCCAAGCGGAGATGATGGGTAGACGACTCGAAAATAGGACAATAGGACTATACCGACTCTTTACGTCTTTATAATTCTGAACGAGGGCTCGACTCTTACTGGACAGGAGAAGGGTAACGGTGTCGTTGGTGGAGCCAGTCGGCTGAGTGCGCCTGCCGCCGCTCTCATCCCGCCGTCCATCCACCTGACCCCCAAGATTGAGTAAAAATTAAGTCATATTTGGGCCGTTCGAGAGGTGAGCCCTCCAATCAGATAACGCGACTAATACGAGTACGAGAAGGAAGGACTGCCGGTCGGAACATTGCCATCCTTAGACTTGTGGCGCTCATGCCATCATTTGCATGCATCATGATGCATAGCAGACGTAACAAGCCAACAAACTCGGATTATATAATCCAACCGCTGGGATATAAATGCGCCCCTTTTTCACTTTCCGGCCCCCGCATCGATGACAGTCCGAAGGCTGCGATGCTCTTCCCGTACAGGTGCCAATGGCATCTCCCTCGTGAGCGGGCTAAGGTCTGAGTCTTCGTCCTCCTCGATCGGCTCTAGCAGGGTCCTGTGCTCATCGCACAGAGCGGCGTACCAGAAACTCGCCCTTTTGTCCCGTTTTCACCCGGCGATGGCTTTCGCGCCTCGTGCGTGGCGGCCTGAGGGATGGGACACGTGGGCTTGGGAATGCCGCGAGGACTGGGCATCCGTTCGTGTTGTATGCAACGCCGTCGAGCTCTATCGCGTCACTGCCGCCTTTTGTGGCGGACACAGAGTCCATCAGTGGACGAGTCCTAGACTATCTATAGCAGGCGACGGTCTGTGTGGTCTTCGATCTAGTCCACTAAGTAATGGTCTTTGTGTTTTCTTTGTCCTATGCCACCTTTGGTGTAGGGCACCTGGTCCAAACCCGATTAACTTGGTAGAGGACAGAGGAATGTGTGCCACACTTGCTCTCGTCCGTTATCAGTTATCAGTTACTTGGGGGGTTGGTGGTGTACACACTGCCCGGGCCAAGTGGCGTATGAGGAGCGTTGACGATGGCTTGCAGACGGACGTCCTTGAGTGCACTTCGTGGCGCGCCTCTTTGGCGTAACTCGATTCAGACTACTCTTGGACTGTCATGAATTTTTTGATCCCTCTACTCCTTGAGAGTAGCCTATTTCAATCCAGGCCGCTTGGATCAAGTCTGCGTAGTCTCAATATTAGCTATGTTCGTTAGGCCTTGTGGTTCCATGCGGAATGTATTTCTATTCGTGCAATCAAATGCGATGACCGCCTGCTCAATTGCACGATCGCGGTGGTGCTCTTCCAGACCCGGCGTTTACATGCGGTCATCTTGTTCGTGTTTTTTTGGCCCGTATCGTTTCACAATCCTGCATGCACTATTGCAGGTGGATCTACCTGAAACGCTCCCGTTTCTACTTCACATATGCGTGAGCAAGGACTGTATTGGCCCCGATTCACCAGATAATTCGGCGCTCAGCGCCACCCTGTGGAAGTGATTCTGCATATGTACTGAATTCCTATCTCAGTGGATAAGTATGTTATAGTTTGAAATGGCTCTCGTTGTCCTGTTTACCACTTGTCGTGTATGAGGCATGTAGTTAATCTCCGGGGCCGCTGATGGTCGTTATTGGTGGACACGGGTCGGGCCCATCACATTCCGGGGCTAGTGCTGTTGTGTTTCTTCGATAGCTACGAACGAGGCCGTTCGGCGATGTGAGTAGTGATAGAATTATCACCGGATAGCCGTTTCTCATTGCACGCCTTGTCTCAGATATTGGGCGTGACGCCACCATCAATCTTTTGTCCGGTCTCTTGATTTTCTAACTCCAACTCCGGTCGTTCCCTTCCCGCACGTGGTCTTCCTTGCGCGTTATGTCTCCGGCAGAGGAAATAGACAGGCCTCACGACGGAGATCCGTCTCCAGACTCGGATCGTGCTGGGAGCTGGGACAGAGAAGCCCTCGAGAGAGGCCGCGTCATCGTCACTCCTTTCGTCTGCTACGCAGGCTCGCGGCAACAACGGTTAAGGGCGCGTTCTATCTTGTCGAATAGGTCGATTTCCACATCCCGCTGAATGGGGAGGGGCGTGTTGCGTACGACGTCAGGAATGATTTAACGTCTGTGACGTCTGGACCGGGGTCGTGTCCCTGGGACCGTCGGTTGCGAATTGCTGACTCTGACGGGGATTCCCTGAGCTGCGGTGATATTGGCACTAGAGGGATTCACTTTGACATGGGAGACCGACGGGGAGGGAGCAAGGGTGGCCTTTGTCGGGTCCCCTCTTTCGGAACTCCAATCTGGGTGGTCTGGAGTATTTCCAAGTCTTCAGACTTCACTTCGCGGCGCGTTCCCATTGCCACATGAATTCGTTTTAGTAGCACTGAAGGAGATCAGCATTCTGCTTCTGAAGTCCGGTGTCGATCTCTGCCTTCGCAATCTGCTCTGCCTGAATGAGTCTGTCAGCTTGTTCTGCCCTAACCTTGGACCGGACCTGTGTGACTTCCTCTGCTAGAATTGCATCGTATTGAGCCTGTGCTTCAGCGTAGGCCTTTCCTTTGTAGCTGTTTTGGAGCTCGTCGCAACAGGTGTCCAAAAACCTATATTTGATATCCTCGTATCTGCGGCGGACCTTCTTGCCAAGTTGCTGCTATGTCTATTTATGCATGCGGATCGCTTGCGAAGTTGAAGTTTGTTGCTGTCCACGAGTGACCGCTCCTCGCATTGCGCTGAAAGGTTCCTCCTGGTAGATTTGACTCTCCGATATCGTTTTCTGCCTCATCATAGAATCGTTGGATAATTTGCCGCCTCACTTCAGCTTCTGGGAGTTCTGATCAGCTTCAAAACGCGTTAGTAGTGACTTCATGGCCGAGGCTAGTTGAAGCCTTGATACTTTCATATCATACCCTTAATATAGACCCCGCGGAAGTTGATCATACGTAATTTGTTCCAGCATCGCCTCTATGGCGCTGCCATTCAAAGGTGAAGGAGCAGGCTCGTTGGAATACCGAGCGAAAGCTCCCCGTAGCACAGCCCCTAGAAAAGCTCGCACCACCACTAGAACGTAAGCTGTGTCGTCATGCGAAGACTACCTGAAAATAAATGACCGCCGCTAGTCGCCATCTTGAACTCAAAATACCATATTGCATGTAATCTCGATTCCAGTCGCCTTTCACTACTTTTGAGTTGTATGAATCCCAGCAATATTTCTACTAGAAATATTGCGGGGATTCATACTTCAACTGTACCACCGCACTCGATACCACGCGAATCGAGAAAAACATAACCCCAATGGTTGGAGAACACAAGTTCTTAACAGCAGACAATTTCTTTTGTCACTCACCACCGATGGGTCAAGTTTAATCTGTGTAGTGTAAGACGAGACTGCAGTACTGCTAGATCGCTGTGACGTACCTCGTTCCCATGGCCGTAGCGATTTAGTTTGTAAATTGTGTCGCAGAGCCTTTGCAAGATGGTGGTTTTTCTTTTCCTATGAGGGCGGAACTGTTTGGTATCCATTGGAATGACCTTGGAACGGACGCACCTTATGTCCTTTCCACTATGTCACCATTAT
>WNFR01002130.1_pt1 | contig 20634 bp, 18 predicted proteins | sample 5400221 | NCBI WGS metagenome assembly WNFR01 (sample SAMN13153357, study PRJNA577476) | soil metagenome | isolation source: 40 cm soil under Madrone tree | place: USA:California | collected 2016-06-14 | reverse complement strand
CTCGTGCACCGCACCCACCACGTCTTCGTAGGCGTGCGGACCGGTCACCTTCAGCACGCGCGGATGACGCTCGAGGATGCGCTCGGGTCTGGCACCGAGGCACCCGGTGACGATCACGCGGCCGTTGTGCTCGAGCGCCTCGCCGATCGCATCAAGTGATTCATCCACCGCCGCATCGATGAAGCCGCAGGTGTTGACCACGACTACGTCGGCGGCTTCGTAGGTCGGTGAAACCTCGTAACCCTCCGCACGCAGCTGCGTGAGGATGCGCTCCGAGTCCACCAGCGCCTTGGGGCAGCCGAGGCTGACGAAACCGACTCGCGGCGCGCGCTCAGAGGGCGCGGCCGCCCGGGGGGCGGTGCGCAGTCGCGTGCGGGGGCGCGGCATGAGCGCTTCAGCTCGTCCCGGGCGTGCTGGCCGCGGGTGCCGGCGCTGGCGCCGCAGGAGCTCGCGGCCGCTGGTGCACCCTGAAGAGCGCGTAAAACACCAACAGCACGATGGCCGGCATCAGCAGCCACGGCCATATCGCCGGCCGCCGCTCGCGCGGACCGCTAGCGGCCATACACACCCATGAGCTCGGCCTTCCCCAGCGACTGCATGCGCACCATGAACCCGATATAGGCGGCGGTCGCATCCGCGGGCACGTCGAGCCTGGTCACCTTCAGCGCGTACAGGCGCAGGTAATAGTGATGCGGCTTGCCGGGCGGCGGACACGGCCCGCCGTACCCGGGAGTGCCGAAGTCCGTGCGTCCCTGCACGACGCCCGCGGGCAGCAGGTTCTTCTGCGGGTCGCCGGCGCCGGCCGGGAGCGAGCTCACGCTGGCGGGGATGTTGTAAACGACCCAGTGCCACCAGCCGCTGCCGGTGGGCGCGTCCGGATCGTGCATCAGCAGAGCGAAGCTCCTGGTGCCGGCGGGCGGGTTGCTCCAGGACAGTGCCGGGGAGACGTTGCCGCCCTTGCAGCCGAAGCCGTTGAACACCTGTGCCTCGGCAATCTGTCCGCCGGCGGAGATATCGCTGCTTGCGAGCATGAGCTTGCCCGCCGCACTGTCGGGCGGGGTTTTGGCGGCGGGCGACTGCGCCGCCAGCAGAGCCGTCATGGCCAGAGCCGCGGCGAGCCCAAAGCCTGCTATCCCCGTCCATCTCATGGGTCCGCTCCTGATCGTAGACACCGGAAGCGGCGAAGTGTGCAGCCCCAGGGACGTGGAGCGCAAATTCGGGCGCCGCAGCGAGGGGCGCCGCAATCAGCGGCGCCCGCTGTCAGCGCTCGCGGCTGGATCTCTAGCGGTGCTCCCGCTCCCGCCGCTCCTCCCGCCCCTCGTGCTCCCAGCGACCGCCCTGCATGTGCCAGCGGTTACCCTCGCGCCGCCAGGTGTGAGGCACCCAGCGGTAGCCCGGTCGCGGGGCTTCCCAGCGTCCCGGATGCCAGACGTGGCGTCCGCCCTCCCAGAACCAGGCGCCGCCGATCCAGATATAGCCGGGGGTCGGCGCGACACCGACCACCTCGTATTGCGGCGCGGGTGGGGCCACGTCGGTCACTGCAACATCTGCGTAGTATCCGGGCGCGGGCGCCACGACGCACCCCGACAGCGCCGCGCCGAACAGCGCGCTCGCGACTGCGACTCTGGCGAAGTTGAGTTTCATCTGTTACCTCCTTGCAACGCATGCAACGTAATTGCAGCATACGCACCCGGAATGACAAATGAACCGCACAGAAGTGCACAACCAGCCCGCGCAGCTCACCAACTACAACCTGTTCAGCAGCCATTCAGCGCTCATCGTTGCGCTGTCGCGCGAGGGAGCCACATCCGAACATGAGCCGCTCGTGATGCTGGACGCGCAGCCGCAGATCTGACCATGCGCTTCGGCCGCGAGTACTACCAGCGCTACTACTTCGATCCGCGCACCGCGGTGGCGACGCGCCGCGAAATGCAGGCGCGGGCGCGCCTCATCGCCGCGCTCACCGGGCACGTGGGGCTGCCGGTGCGGCGCATCCTGGAAGCCGGTTGCGGCACCGGCATGTTGCGCACGGCGCTGCGGCGGCTGCTGCCGCGCGCGCACTACGTGGCGCTGGAGAGCAGCGAGTACCTGTGCCGGCGCTACGGTTGGCAGCGCGGCCGCATCGAGGCGTACCGCGCGGCAGCGCCCTTTGACCTGGTGATCTGTTACGACGTGCTGCAGTACCTGGAGGCGGCGGCGGCGCGCCGTGCGCTCGCCAACTTCGCCCGGCTGTGCCGCGGGGTGCTGTACTTCAGCGCCCTCACGCGCCTGGACTTCGAGCGCAACTGCGACCCGCAGCGCACCGATGCCGAGGTTCACCTGCGCAGCGCGCACTGGTACCGCTCGCGCCTGCGGCGCCAGTTTCGCGAGGCAGGCCTGGGGTTCTGGCTGCGGCGCGGCGCGCCGCTCACGCTCTGGGAGCTGGAGTCGGAGTGACGGCGGCGTCGGTCTCGCCCGCCGCCGGCTGCAAGCGGCGCTTGCGGAACAGCGGGTACAGCGGCAGTCCGAGCAGGATCAGCACCAGCGTGGCGATCGACTCTTTCGGGGCCGCGCGCAGTGCGCTCACCACGATCCACACCATCACCAGTGCAAACAGCAACGGCACCAGCGGGTAGAGCGGCACGCGGTAGGGACGGGCGGCAAGCGGCAGCTTGCGCCGCAGTACGATGACCGAGAGCGCCACCGGGATCCAGAAGAGCGCGTACGACATCACCGCCATGTTGGTGAGCTGGTCGAAGGTGCCGGAGGCTGCGAGCAGCGCGCCCCAGACGGCGAGCAGCACGAGCGAGGTGACCGGCACACGGGTGCGGGGACTCAGGCGGCCGAAACCGGCAAAGAACAGCCCGTCGCGCGCCGCGGCGTACGGAACCCGGGCCGCGCTCAGGATGACCCCGTTCAGGGAACCGATGGTGGAGACCAGGAAGATCAGCGCCGCAATGAGGGTCGCACGCCCGCCGAGGAACGTCTGCACCGCGCGGGCGGCGACCGAGGGCGCCTCCGGATAGGCGGTGGAGTTGGCACTCGAGACCTGCCAGATCGGCAGCGCGTACAGGTACGCGGTGTTGATGATCAGATACAGTGCCAGCACCAGGAGGGTGCCGCCGATGATGGCGCGTGGCAGGTTGCGTTGCGGCTCGCGCACCTCGCCCGCCGCCATCGGCAGGAACTGCCAGCCGCTGTACGCCCACAAGGCCGCGAACATCGCGGCGCCGAAGCCGGCAACGCCGCCGTTGGCGCCGCCGGGAGCCTCGAGATTCTCCACCGTGCCCGTGCCGCCGAACAGGAAGACCCCGAGCGCGACGCCCAGGATCGCCACCGCCTTGGCCGCGGTGAGGATGGACTGCACGCGTCCGCCGAGCATGACGCCGGCGCAGTTGATCGCAGCGAATACCGCAATGACCCCAATCGCCAGCAGCTGGCGCGCACCGAAGCTGAAGGTGAACGCGACGCCAAGCAGATGCACCTCGCGGCTAAGCCACTCATGACCCAGGGGGTGAATGTCGGAGATGAAGATCGCCACGGCAGCCCCGTATGCCGCAACGGCCGCACCGCCGAGCACGAAGGCGTTGCACGCGAACAGGAACCCCGGGATCTCGCCGTAGGCGGTCCGCAGGTAGACGTATTCCCCCCCCGCATGCGGCAACAGCGCGCCGAGCTCGGCAAAACACAGCGCGCCGAGCATGGCAACGACGCCCGCGACCACCCACGCGGCGAGCACCAGCGTCGGTGTGCCAACCGCCTGAGCCATGCTCGCGGTTTTGAGGAAAACTCCGGTGCCGATGATGATGCCGACCACGAGCGAGGTGGCGTGCGTCAGGGTCAGGTCGCGGCGCGGCTGCAGGTCGGAGGAACTCATCTCGCTATCGTACAATCCCGCGCACCGCGTATGGAGGTAATGCAGATGGCAGAGCACGAACACCGGGCCAGTATCCACTGGGCGCGCGGCGCCGCTGCGTTCAGCGACAACCGTTACAGCCGCGCACACACCTGGCGCTTCGACGGCGGCCTCGAGGTGCCCGCGTCTTCCTCGCCGCAGGTGGTGCGGGTGCCGTTGTCGGTCGAGGCGGCGGTCGATCCCGAAGAGGCGCTGGTCGCGGCGCTGTCGAGCTGCCACATGCTGTGGTTCCTGTCGCTGGCCGCCGGCGGCGGCTGGCGCGTCGACGATTACAGCGACGATGCCGCGGGCGTGATGGGCAGGAACGCCGCCGGCAGGACCGCCATGGTGCGCGTCACGCTGCGCCCGCGCGTAACGTTCTCGGGCGAGCGCTTACCTTCGCGCGCCGACATCCTGCAGCTGCATCACCGCGCGCACGATGAGTGCTTCATCGCCAACTCGGTCACCACCGAGGTTCGCTGCGAGCCGTTGTTCGATGCCTGAGCCGCTGGTCAGGTTCCGCGGTGCGGTGCGCTGCCGGCGCGCGCCCGGGCCGCTCGGTCTCACGCTGATCGGCGCCACGCCCGAGCGACCCGGCGAGACGACCGCGCTCGCCTTCAGTGCGGCGGCGCCGGCCGGATTCCCCGACACCCTCGAGGATGCCGTGGTCGAGCGCCTGGGCGCGAATCAGTATCGGATATACAGTCCGCCGCGCGAGTGGGTGATCGCCGCCGCCGCCGTGCACCTGCACCACGAGATCGCCGCGCAGTTCTACCGCGCAATCCCGCCGCGGCCGGTGCCGCCGTCCCGACGGTGGTTGTGGAGAATCGTGCTCGCGCTCGCCGCGACCCGCGCGGGGTTGGCGGTGCTGCGCGCGCTGCGGCGCTGAAGTGTCAGCGCCGAGGCTCAGGAAGTCGGCGCACCCAGCTCGAAGATGTCCGCTGGCGCGAGCGGCAGCCGGTGCGCGCCGACCAGGGACGCGTAGGCGGCGAACTGCCCGTGGAAGGTGCGCTGCCAGGTGAACTGTCTGAGCACGCGGGCGCGGGCGGCGGCACCGATGGCGTCGAGGTCACGCTCGTAGAGAGCCGCGATCGCTTCCGCCATGCCCGCGACACTGTTGGGCGCGGCGAGCACGCCGACGCTCTCGTCGACGAGCTCCGGAAAGGCGCCGGCGCGCGCTGCCACCACCGGACGCCCGCACGCCATGGCTTCCAGGATCACCAGCCCGAACGTCTCCTTGGTGCCGGCGTGGACCAGCGCATCCGCGGAGGCGATCCATTGCGCCAGCTCGAGGCTGTCGCGCCGGTAGGGCAGCACGGTGACGTTGGCGGCGGGGCGCGCCTCGCGCTGCCCGCCGATCAGCAGCAGGTGGTACGGCGCTCCGAGGCGTGCGAAAGCCTGCAGCAGCACCGGCAGATTCTTTTCGCCGGCGAAGCGGCCGGCGAAGATCAGCACGCGCGCCTGCGCCGGCAGACCGAGCCGCGGGCGCAGCGCCAGCGTGCGCCGCCGCGGATGGAACACCTCGGTATCGACGCCGAGAGGCTGGTGCGCGACGTGGTGCACGCCGAGATCCTCGAGGTACTCGCACATCACGCGGCTGGGAGCAAACACCAGATCGAAGCGCTCGTACAGGCAGCGCACATAGCGGCCGATCAGCGGCTCGGCGAGCGCGCCGCCGACGCGGCGCCCGATGATCTGCGGCACGTTCGAGTGATAGAAGCCCACCAGCGGTATGCCCCGGCGCCGTGCGACCTGCGAGGCGCACCACGCGGGGTGAAACGCGTCGCCCGCTTCGATGAGCGTCGGCTCGAGCGCCTCGAGCACCCGCGTCCAGCGGCGCGGATTGAGCGGCAGGCGGTAGTTGAAGGTGGCGGGCACGGGGTAACCGGACAGGGTGCACAGTCCGCCGCGCTGGAACTGGTCCTCGCGTCCCGGGACCACGATGGTGTGCTCCCACGAGCCGTGCGCGGCGAGCCAGGCGTGCTTGGCCGTGAGGTAGCGTTTGACGCCACCGCTGGTCGGCGAATAAAACAGCGTCGTATCAACGAGATGCATGGGTTCTTGTTCGCCTTAGGCTCGCGGCACGCCCGAGCGCGCATTGCACCTTCATGACGATTGAGTGTCAAGCTGGGCAGCGTGAGGGCGAGCACGTAGTGTGCGCAACGGAGCGTCATGAGCGCATCAGAGTTGGTTTGCGCCGGCGAGCCCGAGTGGCGCGGGCGCAGCTAGGTCGGCTTGATGTTGGCGTTGAGGCGGAACAGGTTCGCCGGATCGTAACGCTTCTTGAGGGCGGCGAGCCGCGGGTAGTTGTCGCCGTAAGCGGCATGCACGCGGACCTCACGATCATCGCTGGCGGCCAGATTCACGTACTGCCCGCGAGTCTGTGGCTCGATCTTCGCCCAGGCGCGGCGCACCCAGTCGATCTCGCGCCCGGTGTCCCCGGCCGGCATCTTCCAGGACGTGAACACTCCGACGTTATGACTCGCCCCGCGGTTGAAGTACGCGGTGGCCGCAGGCTTCACGCGGCTGATCGCGCCGCCCTGATGCTGCATCCACAGAAACGCGCCGTCCGACGGCGCGCTCTCGGTGAACTCGACCATGGTATCGATGAGGGTGGGCGTGATGCCGTAGACGAGTCCACCCTTGCCGTAGGCACCCAGGGGGCTGATGCCGCGCAGGTCGGCGCTGCCCTGCAGCGTCGCGTACGGGGCCACGGCCAGCGTGTCCTTGAGCGGCTTGCCGATCTTGCGCAGCGGCGCGACCACTCGCTCCGCATCGGCCTGCGGACCGCAGTAGCACACGGTGAGTCCCAGCCAGCGCGCGCCCTGCGGGGCCGTGCCCATGGCCATATCCACGTACAACTCATCCGGCGCAGCCGCGACCACGTCCGCGAAGCCGCGCAGCAGCTGACGCGCATCCGCGAACGGGTAGCTGAGCTCCCCGCCGTACATGATCGGTGTGACTTCGTGCAGGCGGAACGTGAAGGAGGTCACCACGCCGAAGTTGCCGCCGCCGCCGCGCAGGGCCCACAACAGATCCGGATTCTCGGCAGCGCTGACGCGCAGCCACTTGCCGTCCGCCGTCACCAGCTCAGCGCCCAGGAGGTTGTCGCACGTGAGCCCGTACCTGCGGCCGATGCGCCCGACCCCGCCGCCCAGCGTCAATCCCGCCACACCCGTGTCGGCGACGGTGCCGACGGGTGTGACGAGCCCGAACGCCAGCGCCTCGCGGTCGAGCTGGCCGAGCAGCGCGCCTGCCTCGACGCGCGCCACCCGGGCGTTCGGATCGACCTCCACGGCACGCATGGGCGAGACGTCGATGACCAGTCCGCCGTCGCACCCGGACTGACCCGACACGCTGTGGCCCCCGCCGCGCACCGCGGTCAGAAGGCCGTGAGCAGCCGTGAAGCTCACCGCGCGCCTGACGTCCGCCGCTCCCACGCAGCGCACGATGAGGGCCGGCTTGCGATCGAATGACGGGTTCCACAGCCGGCGCGCGACGTCGTACGCGGACTGGTCGGCGCTGATCAGCTCACCGCGCAGCCCCGCGCGCAGGTCGTCGATGTCCGCGGACCTGAGAGTGAGTTGCCGCCCGTCGAGACCCACGGCGGGAATTTCCGCGCCACTGGTGCTCGCGGCTGCGCGACGGTAAGGAACCGCGGCGGCGGCCAGCGCGGCGACCCCGGCCGCACAGAAGGCTCTTCTTTTCACGTTCCGACTCCCCCCAACAGCGGTCGGCAACATTGCTCCGCCCGCGTCCCGGCCGTCAAGCTAAAACGCGCACGCACCGGGGCTGCCAGGCAGATGCACACAGCCTGCTTGCCGCTGCGGCGCCGGGGCCTGTGGCACACTAGCGCCCCCACGCGCGCGGAGACTGACCGTTGGCTGATCGCCTCATGAGCCAGCTACTGCGGCGCCTCATCGTCCTGCAACCCGGTGAGACACCCGCGCTGCTGGCGTCGTTTGCGACGCTGCTGTGCATGTTCGCGAGCTACACCATCCTGCGCCCGGTGCGCGATGCCCTCGGCATCACCTCGGGGCTGGAAACCATCCCCTACCTGTTCTGGGGCGTGTTCGTCGTCATGCTGCTGCTGCAGCCGCTGTACGGCTGGCTCACCTCGCGCTTCCCGCGCTCGGTGTTTCTGCCGTGGGTGTACGGTTTCTTCGCCCTGAACCTGCTCATCTTCTGGGTGTGGTTCCGCGTACAGGCGGACCATACCTGGATCGCGCGCACCTACTTCGTGTGGGTGAGCGTATTCAATCTGTTCGTGGTGGCGGCGTTCTGGAGCCTGATGGCGGACGTTTTCACGCGCGAGCAGGCGGGGCGCATGTTCGGTTTCATCTGGGCGGGCGCCAGCACCGGCGGGCTCCTGGGCCCGCTCATCGACCGCAAGCTCGCAGTCCCGCTCGGCGCCATCAATCTGCTGCCGCTGTCCGCAGGACTGCTGCTGGTGTCGCTGCTGTTCATGGCGCAGGTCATCCGCTGGCAGCGACGGCGAGCCGCCTCCGGGCCGCAGGCGGCCGCGGCGATTGCGGCAGGCGGTGCCGCGCCACGCGCCCAGGGCGGGGTTGGCGGTGGGGTGTTTGCCGCCTTCGGGCAGGTGGTGCGCTCGCCCTACCTGCTCGGCATCGCGGCGTTCGTGCTGCTCATGACGTGGGTGTCCACCTTCCTGTACCTCGAGCAGCAGGCGTTCGTCGCCAGGGTGTTCAGCAACGCCAATGAGCGTACGCGCTTCTTTGCGGGCATCGATTTCTACGTGCAGGCCGCATCGCTGACCATCCAGTTCCTGCTGTTCGGGCGGCTGTTCAAGTGGCTCGGCATGCGCTCGCTCCTGGCCTCGGTGCCGCTTCTCATGACGGCCGGCTACGCGCTGTTCGCGCTGACGCCGGTGTTCACCGTGCTGGTGTTGGTGTACGCGGTGCGTCGCGTCGCCGACTACGCCATCACGCGGCCGTGCCGCGACTCGCTGTTCACCGTGGTGAGTCGCGAGGAGAAATACCAGGCAAAGAGCCTCATCGACACCTTCGCCTATCGCGGCGGGGATGCGCTGAGCGGCTCGCTCTACAAGGGACTCACCGGCGGGCTCGGCGCTGGTCCCGCGGCGATCGGCTGGCTGGGTGCGGTGATCTCGGCCGTCTGGACGGTGCTGGCGCTGGCGTTGGGACGCGCCTTCGAGCAGCGCGGCCGCAGCGTTCGAGCCGACTCCTAGGCCGCGCTCGACTGCGCGTCGCCGGCGGCGCCGGCGCGCAGCCCGGCCGCGGTGGCGATGATCTCGTGAGCGCTGTCCGGGCGCCCGCCGCGAGACTTCGCCAGCAGCCGCGTGAGCAGCGGCTGGTAGCGCGCCAGGTCGGTCGGCAGCAGCGGCAATGGTGCGCTGACGTGCTGTTGCAGGACTTCCATGGCGGTATTGCCGGTGTAGGGCTTACTCCCGGTCAGCATCTCGTAGCAGATGACTCCGAGACTGTAGAAATCCGAGCGCGCATCGAGCGGCTCACCGAGCGCCTGCTCGGGACTCATGTAATAGGGCGATCCGAGCAGCACGCCGGTCTGCGTGCTCGCGGTGTTGCCGTCGAGCGAGCGCGCCAGGCCAAAGTCGATGAGCGCCACGGCGCCGTTCTCGCGCAGCATCACGTTCGGCGGCTTCAGATCGCGGTGCACCAGTCCCGCCTCGTGCACCACCTGCAGGGCGGCGGCGATCTGCGTCACGAAATGCAGCGCCTCCCGCTCGCTCACGCCGCGTTGGATGCGTGCCTTCAGATCCCCGCGCGGCAGGTACTCCATCGCCAGGTATTCGAAACCGGCGTGCACGCCGTAGTCGTAGATCTCCACGACCAGCGGGCTCCTGACCGCCATGACCGCCGTGTACTCGCGCTCCAGGAACTGGCGGCCGGCCGCTTCGTCGCGCAGCGTCTTGCACACCTTGAGCGCGACGTTGTATCCGCGGTGCGTGCTGGCGGCGAGATACACCACCGCCTTTTCCGACTCGCCGATTTTCAGCCGCAGCGTGTAACCCGGAATAACCTCGGCTTTCGCGTCCGCGAGCAGCGCCGCCACGCCCGCGCCCTGCAGTGGCTCGGGGGCGGGGGCGGCCTCGGCAGCGGGCGCGACGACTGCGGCGGGGCTCATCGCGGAACCATCGCCCGCGGCCGGGCCCATCGCGGAACCGTCACCCGCGGCCGCGCCCATCACGGAACCGTCACCCGCGGCCGGGCTCATCGCCGAACCATCGCCCGCGGCCGGCGGCGCGCCCGGCTCCGGCGCTGCCTCTGGCGCGGCACCCGCGCTCAGCTGCTCGCGCGACAGGTTCGCCAGGCTCGCCAGGCGCCGCGCCACGCGCCGTTCGACGTGCCGCAGCGCCAGGCGCACCGCGGTATTCAGGCGCTCGGGCGTCAACAGGCGCTTGGGCAGGTAGTCGACCGCACCCAGTTGCAGGGCGCGCACCGCGGTGAGCTCGTTACCGTCCTCGGCCAGTGCGATGACCGCAGGCGTCGCCGGCTGGTCGCGCAGGCGGCGCAACAGCGACAGCCCCGGGGACTGCGGGTCCTCGGGACTCGAGCCGAACACGGCGGCCAGCAACAGCAGGTCGCAGTCGCGGCCCGAGAAATCGGTGCACCAGCGCTCGAATTCGCTGCGATTGAGCATGCTGACGCTCGCCCGCGGGAACAGTACGTCCAGGTGATGGCGCAGCCACTCGCCATAGCGCACGTCATCGTCGACGACCAGCACGCGGGCGGGAGTGTTCGAATGTTTCATCGCTGCATCGCAAAGCGCAGGCGCACCCGGGCGCGCTGGGTGGCGGGCTGCCCGTCGCGCATCAGGGGCTGGTAGCGCCAGTGGCGCACGGCATCGAGCGCCGCCTTTTCGAAGATGCCCACCGGTTGCGCGCCGACGATCGTGAGCTCGCCGACCGAGCCGTCGGTGTTGACGAGGAACTGCAGGTCGACCCAGCCATCGATGCCGCGCTGGCTGGCGTCGGGGGGGAACTTCGGCGCCACGTAACGGGTGCGGGTCATCGAGCTCGCGCTGACATAGCTGCTGGCCCGCTGCGCCGCATCCTGCGCGGCGCCGATAGCGGCATCCACCGCGCCGATGCTCGCCGGGTCGGCGCCCGCGGCGCGGGCTTCGCTGAGCCAGCGGCGTGCGCCGCCATAGTCCTGCGCGCGCAGCGCGCCGCGCGCTTCATCGAGCACGCGGGTGTCGAATGCCGTGCGCGCGAGCTGGGTCGCCGGATGGGCCGGATCCGCCTGCAGCAGCTGCGCCAGGTAGAACTTGGCACTATCGGCGGCGGGCTCGGTGATGCTTCCTGCGGCGAGGCGCTCGTTGAAGGTGAGTGTAAGTTGCGCGAGCGAGTCGGCCTTGCTCGCGCCGCGCAGCCGCTGCGCCTCGGCACGCAGTGCCGCGACGTCGGCCCGCTCCGCTCCCGCCCCGGCCGCGGCGGACGTCCAGACGTCAGCCTGATCCGGGTTGCCGGCGGTGAGGGCCTTGCCGGCCTCGGCCTGCAGGCGCGCGAGCAGTTCCTTCGTCGCCTGCTGCACGCCGGCGTCGCCGGGTGCGAGCGCGCGCGCCGCTTCGATGAGGAAGCGCGCGCTCTGCTCGGGCGGCTCGATGAGTTGCCCGCGCAGCAACGCCTCGCGGCCACGCCTGAGAAACTCCACCACGCGCTCATCGACCTGCTGCTGCGCGAGCTGCTGGCGCGCTTCCTCGACGAGCGTCGAGTGACGCCCGCCGCGCGCGGCGTCATCGAGCACCGCGAGAGCGCCGGCGACGTTGCCGGTGGCGGCGGCGTGTTGCGCCTTGTCGAGCACCAGGCGCTCGCGTTGCGCGCCAATCTGCGCCATGAGGAACGCCACGCGCGGGTGGTCGGGGCTGATGGCGTGCGCCTGATCCGCGAGAGCTTGCGCATCCTGCAGGTGTCGATCCTGCAGCGCGCCTTCCGCGTCCGACACCAGTCTGTCGATGGTTTGCTCGAGGCCGTTCACGGCGCGCGGATCGCGCGCATTGCGCCGCAGGGCCTCGCGGTACAGGTCCGCGGCGCTCGCGCCCGGCGGCGCCACCAGCTGGCCGGCCGCGAGTGCGCGGTCGGCTCGCGTCAGCAGACTCTCGAGGGTCGCATCGCCGCTGGTGGGGGCGGCGGAGGGCGCTGCGGATGCGGCCGGGTGCAGGGGTGTGGATGGAGCGAGCAGACCGACCCACAGGAGCGGTGCGGCGAGTGCCGCAAGGGCCGCCGCGAGCAGCCACCATTTCGCGCCGCGGCGGGCGCGCGTGGGCAGCGCGCTGATGCCTGCGGGGCCGCCGGGCCCTTCGGCATACCGCCGCCAGGCCGCTTCGACAAACAGCCGCACGCGCTGCTCGGAGACGGGCTTGTGCAGGAAACGATGCACCGAACCGTCGGTGATCTGGGCCGCGACAGCCGCCTGGTCCTCGGAGCCGCCCGCCACGATGAGCACGATGTCCGGGAACTGCGCGTGCAGCCGCGCCGCCAGCTGTCCGGTCGGGGTGGCGAGGGCGGCGACATCCAGGACCACGACCCCGGTGTGATGCGCCATCAATGCGCCGGCGAGGTCGATCTCGGAGCCGGCGGCGTACACTTCGTGCGCCGGGTCGGCGACCCGTCTGAGGGTCGCGATGAGCTTGCGGTCCTGGGTCAAGGCCAGGAGTTGCTTGCCGATGAGCGTCAGCCGCGGCGGCGGCGCGCCCGAGGGTAGCGTTACGGTCGAACTCTGCGCTTTGGTGTGGGAAGCCACGGCTGTCACAATCTAAAACCCGCCCGTTGGGCTCAGCGCCCGGCCGCGGGAATTACCATGACGTAATGCACGCGGCCTGTCGCTAACTGCAGCCGGATTCTGTGAAACTGGTCATATGCGGGGGGTCATTGACGCGCGCGGCAGCCCCGGCCGGGACGCGCTATCCTGCAAAATCCCGTCACAGGCGACATATCCTGAAGGTGTGATGCGACACGTTCCGGCAAGGTGTGCGTGGGCCTGTGCAGCCTGGCTGGCGATGCTGCCGGTGTACCCGGTGGCCTGGGCGGTCACCGCCACCGGGGTCACCATGAGCCAGAAGAACGCGGCGCTCGAGTTTCTGCAGGCCCTCGCCAGCGGCGATCCGGAAGCGGTGGCGCTCGCCATTCATCCGGATGACCTGCGGGCCCTGCGGCTGCGGATCCTGACCCTGCTGCACAACGAGGCGCAGCGCGGCGACAGCACGGTGCGCAACCGACTGTTTGGTCCGGCGCGGCCGCTCGACGAGATCGAGCACCTCACCGACACCGGTTTCTACGCAAGCCTCGCCGACCGCCTGTATCTGCCTGGCCGGGAATTCGACGGCGGCGAAGGCATTGCGAGCGTTGCGGACAAAGACGGCAAGGTCGAGGTGGTGATCCGCGGCCGCCAGCCCCGCGATCGCGGCAAGGTGCAGGTGGTCAACGTCGTCACCCTCAAGCCCTTCGGCAAGGACTGGAAAGCGGCGCTGCCGACCGAGATCGAGGCGCAGATCGACGATCTCATCGAGGGCCGGCACGGCACCTCCGCCGCGGCGCGCACGCCCGCCGCGCTGCGCGGCGGGGGCCGCAGCACCGCCCCGGCGCAGCCCGGGATCATCGAGCTGCTCAGCACTTCGGAGAAGCTCCTGTCGGAGAGCAAGTGCGATGTCTACTACGGCAAGCAGATGAGCCCGAATTTCCGGCGCGTGACCGGCAAGAAGGCGTTGGCGGCGCTGGTGGCCGCGTGTCAGAACAGCCTGGGTACGCGCGAGATGCTGTTAGCGACCCTGCGCATCGTGCAGGGGCTCGAGCCGCGCTATGAGTACGAAGGACAGCGCGCGACCTACGATCTGTCGGGCCAGGGGCTGCCGTTCGATCACTTCGTGCTCGAGCAGCTCGACAAGCACTGGTACGTGGCCGAGTAGGGCCGGCTCAGTCCCGCGTCAACAGGAATCGCGATCCGCTGTAGGACAGCACCGCGCCCTCGGGTGTGATGCTGTCCACGTGCACCCCCTCGGGAAGCGAGTCGCCTTCGCGCAGCTTGTGCATGTTGATCATGACGAAGCGCTCCTGCGGTTGCGGCGCGAACACGTGCAGATCCAGCCGCAGCTGCGGAATGCGCGCGCCGGGAGTCGCCGCCACGTCCTGGTACAGGGGTACACCATCGACGGTATCGCGCCGCACGCGGTTGCCGAGGAGCGGGGCGGCCGCGGGTTCAGCCGCGGGGGCGTAGTCGTCGGGATTTTCGGCGGCGCCGCCGGCGGTTGGGCGCAGCACGGGCGCGGCGGCGGGTGGGGATCCCGCCGGCGCCGGCAGCGACACCGGCGGCGCGACGGTAGCGGCTGCGGCCTGCGGCCGCTCCTCTATGGCGCTCGCCGGCAGCGGTGGCGCGGGCCGCGGGGCCGGGGCGGCGGCACTCGTGTCGGCCATGCCGGCGTCGGCGGTGCGCGCCGCCGGATGCCGCCACAGCATCCACATGACGATGGCGAGGTTCACCACCAGCAGCGCCGCAACCGCGACGGCCCACAGCGGCAGCCCGGTGCGCGGCGGGGCGACCTTGACCTCGAAGAGCGCCGGACCGCTCTGGCGCTGGCGATCGCTCTCGGACTTCTTCAGGGCATCGAGGATGAAGGACATCGATCACCCGCCATGATAATGAGTATCGGCGGCGGACAGCAGCGGTGCATCGGCGCCGCCCACGGCACTGGCGAGGGCAATCTGCGTGCGCACACCCGCGATGCCGTCGACGGCGAGCTGGTGCCGGCGCTGAAAGTCGCGCACGAGTGCGGTGAGCTCGGCGTCGAACACGTCACTCACCGCAGCGTCATCGGCCACGCCGTGCAGGCGCTGCAGGCTGCGGCGCAGCCAGCGTACCTCGGCGCCGCGCATCCCGGCCGACAGCGCCTTCACCGGCGAGCTGGCCGGCCGCCACAGCATGACGAAATCGCCCAGCCAGAAGTGTGACAGCTCGCCGAGGCCGACGCTGCGTGTGCCGCCGAGCTCGATGCGCGCCTGCTCATCGTCGAGCGCGGTGAGCACCACCTGGTGACTCGTGCCGGCGGCATCACTCAGCATGAGGATCGCCGGGCGGTTGTACAGACGCAGCTGGCCGAAGGAGCCGCGCTCGGTGACACACTCCAGGCCCTGTTGCGTCGCCTGGCTGCACGGATCGGTGCTGCTGGGCTGGTACCTGGCGCCCCACAGTGCGAGGAGTCTGGCGAACGCGCTGTCGGTGTCGGTCTCGGCGGCGTGCTGTGCCAGCAGCTCCGCGAGCTGCGGTGCGGACGGAGGCGTCACGGCGGCCCGCGCGGGCCCGGCCGCCGCGGCCGCGAGGGCGGCGTCCCCGCGCGGCAGGCGCGCTGCGCCCGAGCGCGTGCTCCACGGCTGCAGGTTCCACAGCGCCACGGTGGCGACGCTGAGGAGCGCGGCGATGCCGGCGGTGAGGGCCCAGGGGAGCCAGTGCGGCGTGAAGCGCCGGCCGAACACCTCGGCGGCGGCGGCGCGCACCAGGTTTGCGGTAACGCGGTGCCGGTCGAGCGAGTAAGCCCCGAGGAGCGCTCGATCGCAGATGACGTTGATGACGCGCGGCACGCCCTGCGACAGCCGGAATACCTCATTGAGCGCCGCGGGTGCAAACATGTCGGTGGTCGCGCCCGCGACCCGCAGCCGATGCAGCACGTAGGCGGCGGTCTCCGCGTGCGACAGCGGATTCAGGTGATAGCGACCGGTGATGCGCTGCGCCAGCTGGCGCAGCTCGTTGCGCGACAGCAGCTCGCGCAGCTCGGGCTGGCCGATGAGGATGATCTGCAGGAGCTTCTGCGTGTTGGTTTCGAGGTTGGTGAGCAGGCGCACCTGCTCGAGCACGTCCGGCGACAGGTTCTGCGCCTCGTCCACCACCAGTACCACGCGCTTGCCCGCGGCGTGGGCACGCAGCAGGTAGTCGCTGAGGATGTCGACCAGGTCCTTCAGGCTCCCGGGCGCGGTGTCCGGCACGCCGATGCCGAGCTCCTCGCAGATGGTCAGCAGGAACTCCGGCGCCGTCATCCTGGGATTGAGGATGAGCGCGATCTCGGCGTTCTTCGGGGTCTGCGCCAGCAGCGAGCGCACGATCGTGGTCTTGCCGGTGCCGACCTCGCCGGTGAGCTGCACGAAGCCGCCCGCCTCGTTGATGCCGTACAACAGGTGCGCCAGGGCTTCGGCGTGCCGCTCGCTCAGGTACAGGTAGCGCGGATCGGGCGTGATCGCGAACGGCTTTTCGTTGAGGCCGAAGAACGTCAGGTACATGGGTCGATGCTACTCGATGCTGCTGCCGCGCCGCAGTGCCCGGCTGCCGAAGCGCGCACGCGCCTCGTCCAGCGCCGCATCGAGGCGTCCCGGGCGGCCCGTGTGCTCGAACAGTCCCAGCTGCGCGGCAGGCGTGAGCTCTGTGAGGACCACGCCCAGCAGGCGAAGTTTCGCACCCGGGTTGCCGGCGAGCCAGCGCCCCAGCAGCTCCGCGGCCACCCCGGCGATGGCGCGCACCTCGCAGGTCGGCGGAGCCACGGCGCGCTGGCGCGTAAAGGTGGTGAAATCATCGCGCCGGATCTTCACCCCGATGCAGCCCGCCATCAATTGCCGCGTGCGCAGCCGCGCGGCGGCCACGTCCGCGAGGCGCGCGAGCTGTGCCTGCAGGGCGCGCGGCTCCCCGACGTCGTGCTCGAAGGTGTCCTCGGCGCTGAGGGATTTCTCCTCGACATCCGGCAGCACCGGCCGGTCGTCGATCCCGGAGGCGCGCTCGCGCATCCAGGCCGAGTAGCGCCCGAACAGCGGCCACAGTACCGCATCCGGCGCACTGCGCAGCTCACCGAAGGTGCCGATTCCGGCGGCTTCGACCCGGGCGCCGGTCTTGCGCCCCAGGCCCGGAAGCCGGCGCACCGACAGCGGGTCGAGCACCGCGCGCACGCGCTCGGCCGGGACCACGGTGAGGCCGTCGGGCTTCATGAGCTCGGAGGCGATCTTGGCCACCAGCTTGTTGGGCGCCACCCCCACCGAGGCGGTGAGCCCGGTGAGCTCGTGAATGCGGCGCTTGATGCCCCGCGCGATGTCGACGGCGCCGCCGAGCAGCTGCCGGCTCGCCGTGACATCCAGATAGGCCTCATCCAGCGACAGCCCCTGCACCAGCGGGGTGATTTCCTGAAACACCCCGAACACCAACCGGGACACGTCCTGGTAACGCTGCATGCGCGGACGCACGCACACCGCCTGCGGGCACAACCGCAGCGCGGTGCGCATCGGCATCGCCGAGCGCACGCCGTACCGGCGCACCTCATAGCTGGCCGCCGCCACCACGCCGCGGCCGCCGTCCCACCCGACGATGAGCGGCTTGCCGAGCAGCCGCGGGTCATCGTGCTGCTCCACCGAGGCGTAGAACGCATCCATGTCGACGTGCAGGACGGCGCGCGTCATGGTGGTGCCCGGTGGCGCCTCTGCTGGCGCGCTACTTGGCGACCGTGATGGTGATCCTGCCGGAGATCACCGGCGGGTTGTGCGGCACGTGATTCTGGTCGCCGAGCAGCAGCTGCAGGGTGTGCTTGCCGGGGCTCAAGGGCACGCTCGCCTCGGTCTGGCCTTTTCCGAAGTGCACGATCTTGTCGGTCGCCGGGAGCGGCGCGCCCGGATCCGCCGGGGCCTCGGTGTCGATGAGCAGGTGGTGATGCCCGGTATTGTCGAACTTCACCCCCGCCGGCGCGACACCCATCCCCTTCAGGCCGAACTGCACCAGTACCGGGCTCTTCACCGTGGCGCCGTCCTTGGGAGAGATGATGTAGGCCTCGGCGCCCGGGGGCGAGGCGCTGCGCGGCAGAGCGGCGGCGGTGGCCGGCGCCGCTGGCGCCTGGGCGCTGGCGAGCGGGGCGGCGAGAATCAGGGCAGCCATGATCAAGGTACGCATGAGCATCTCCTTCCAACAATAGTTCACACCGTGATGATCTGTACGCGGCGGTGAGGCCGATCATCAGCGCACCGCTGAGCAGAAGAAAAATGACAGCAGCGGCAGCTTGCCGTGCTCATGCGACGTGGGCGCTGGACCTCGCGGCCGACTGCGACGCCGGTGCGGTGAGGGCGCCGAGCTCGTGCGGCTCGAAGTCATCGACGTGAATCAGTTCCATCACCTTGCGATCGTAGTCGCGCAGCGCCGCGGCCTCGGTTTCCGACACGATGCCGGCGGCGAGCGCCTGCTGGATGCGTCCCGGCGGATCCAGGGCGGTGACCTTGCCGGTCTTGACCCCCTCGACGCGGATGCGCTTCTCGAGCGGCTCGAGCTGCACCGCGAGCAGCAGCGCTTCCTGCAGCAGTCCCAGCGGGTTGGCGGGCTCGAGCGTCCAGTAGATGTACTGGCACAGCCGCTCGCGCGCCTCGGTCGGACTGGTCACCAGGCCCGCGACCTGGTGCCCGAGGCGGTCATCGGGCGCCGAGTACACGCGACCGCGCGGGAAGATCAGCGCGCGCATCAATGCCGCCAGCGCAGCGCTGGGGAAGTTGCGCAGGAAACCGTGCAGCTGCTCCTGCGCGTGATACAGCAGGTTGCGGCACGCCCACTCGACGATCGGCAGATCCTCCTCCTGAGCGCCCTGGTTCTCGTGATGCTTGAGCACCATGGAGGCCAGATACATGCACGACAGCACATCCCCGAGCCGCGCCGACAGGCCTTCCTTCTTCTTCAGGTAGCCCCCGAGCGTCAGCAGCGCCACATCCACCGCGAAGGCAAACGAGGCGGAAAAGCGCACGATGTGCTGGTAGTAGCGCGCGGTGGAGTTCTGCACCGGCGCGTGGGTGAAGCGCGCGTGGGTCAGAGCCATGATGAGCGAGCGCACGGCGTTGGAGATGGTGAAGCCGATGTGCCCGAAGAGGGCGCGGTCGAACTCCTCCACGCCCGCGGCGCGATCGGGATTGCGGGCCGCGCTCATCTCGCGCAGCACGAACGGATGGCAGCGCACCGCACCCTGGCCGAAGATGATGAGGTTGCGCGTGAGGAGGTTGGCCCCCTCGACGGTGATCGCCACCGGTACCACCTGGTAGGCACGGCCGAGATAGTTCCTGGGACCTAAGCAGATACCCTTGCCGCCGTGCACGTCCATGGCGTCGTTGGCCACCTGGCGGCCCATCTCGGTGACGTGGTACTTGAGCATCGCGGAGGGCACCGAGGGCTTCTCGCCGCCGTCGATCGCCCCGGCGGTCACCGAGCGCGCCGCGTCCATGATGTAGGTCAGGCCCACCATGCGTGCGATCACCGCCTCGACCCCTTCGAACTTGCCCACCGGCATGTTGAACTGGGTGCGGATGCGGGCGTAGGCGCCGGTCGCCCACACGCCCGCCTTCGCGCCGCCGGTGGCGTTGGAGGGCAGCGAGATGCAGCGCCCGACCGACAGCTGCTCCACCAGCATGCGCCAGCCGCTGCCGGCCATGCGCGGGCCGCCGATGATGAAATCCAGCGGCACGAACACGTCCTTGCCGAGAATGGGTCCGTTCTGGAACGGGACGTTGAGCGGGAAATGGCGCCGTCCGATGCTCACCCCCGGCGTGTTGCGCGGGATCAGCGCGCAGGTGATGCCGATGTCGGTCTTGCCGCCCAGCAGCCGCTCGGGATCGAACATGCGGAACGCCAGACCGATGACCGTGGCCACGGGGGCGAGGGTGATGTAGCGCTTGGAGAAGTTGAGCTTGAGTCCGACGATCTCGCGCCCCTGCCACAGCCCGCGGCACACCATGCCGGTGTCGGGAATGGAACCGGCGTCCGAGCCGGCGCGCGGGCCGGTGAGCGCGAAGCACGGCACTTCCTCCCCGCGGGCGAGGCGTGGCAGGTAGTAGTTCTTCTGTTCTTCGGTGCCGTAGTGGTTCAGCAGCTCCGCGGGTCCGAGGGAGTTGGGCACCGCGACCGTGGAGGAGACGGTGGCGCTGCGGCTGGCGATCTTGGCCAGCACGCACGAGTGCGCGTAGGCGGAGAACTCAAGTCCCCCGTACTTCTTCGGAATGATCATGGCGAAGAAGCCGCGGCTCTTGAGGTACTCCCACACCTGCGGCGGCAGGTCGGCGCGCTCGTGCGTGATGTTCCAGTCATCGAGCATGCGGCACAGCTCCTCGCACGGGCCGTCGAGGAAGGCCTGCTCGGGGCCCGACAGCCGCGGCGGCTTTGCGGCCAGCAGCTTCGGCCAGTGCGGCGCGCCGGTGAACAGCTCCCCGTCCCACCACACCGTGCCCGCCTCCAGCGCCTCTTTCTCGGTCTGTGACATGGCCGGCAGGAGCTTCAGGTAGGTCTTCATGAACGGGCGTGTGAGCAGCGCCTTGCGCAGGGTGCGCACGTTCAGCAGCCACAGCCCCGCGAGCAGCAACCCCAGGAACCCCTTCCAGATCCCGGCCGGAGCGCCCAGCAGCGTGTAGGCGAACAGCAGCACCGTGAACGTCACGGTGAAGGTGAGGAGCGACAGCCGGCGGTAAGCGAGGAACAGCACCGCGGCGATGAACAGCAGCGTGATGACGCCCCCCACCTGGGTGACCGCATAGGCGGCCGCCACCACGAGCGTCAGGGAGAGCAAAGCGCCCAACATGAAAATCCTCCGCGTCGCGCGGTTTCACCCGACTATAGCTTGCCGCGGTGCGGCTGCGCGAAACTTCAGGCCAGCAGGCTCCTGACCCCCTCGCGCTCCTCGCGCAGCTCGGCGTGCGTCGCCTCCATGCGCCGGCGGCTGAAGTCATCCACGGCGAGGCCCGGCACGATGCGGTACTCGCCGTTGCCGAGGGTGAC
>WNFR01008127.1_pt1 | contig 20635 bp, 15 predicted proteins | sample 5400221 | NCBI WGS metagenome assembly WNFR01 (sample SAMN13153357, study PRJNA577476) | soil metagenome | isolation source: 40 cm soil under Madrone tree | place: USA:California | collected 2016-06-14 | reverse complement strand
CCAGTTCAAAGGCTCTCTTTTCCAGTCTCTCAATTTCCCCGATGCTACTCTCTGCCGCATCCGACACGGTTGGCGCTGTTGCTGCCCGCTCCACTCTTCGCGGCCGTGTTGTATTTATGCCGCTCGATGGCATCGCCGTTATCAAACGCGCACTCGTATTGACGCTCTGTGCCTTTGTACCAGGCGAACAAAACAGCATTAGCAAAGCCGAAAACAGGAAAACTGTTGAATAATCCCCCAATAAACCTGTTTTCGCAGATATCGTTCTGAAAATAATAACGCGCATTAGAACTTGCACCCCAAATTGGTTTTTTCGAACTCGTGACCAAACACAACAATTCCCTCTTAAGGCGCTCCTCTTGCAGCGCCCCACAAACCCCTCTAATAAGCGATCATGAAAGCAGCCCTACAGTGAGGAAGGGCCTTGATTCCCACTAACATCCAGCATCTAATATCTAATATCTATTTTCTACTTTCCCAACGCATCAAGCTTCGCTCCGATTCGCGCCACTGTAACCTTATCCACCGCCAAACTCTTCGCTCTGCGGAACGCCGTTACAGCCTTTTCCTTCTGCTGTTGCTTCGAATACAGATCGCCGAGGTGCTCCTGAATTGCCGCGGACGAATGTGAACGCCTCGCCGCATCGGTCAGGTATTTCTCAGCTTCGCTCATCTTGCCCTGCTTAAAAAACGCCCATCCAAGGCTATCCATGAACGAGGCATTGCCCGGATCCTGTTTCAGCGCCTTTTGAATCAATTCAATCGCCTCGTCCAAACGCTCGTTTCTTTCTGCAAGAAAATATCCGAGGTTGTTCATCACCGTCGAGTTCTTTGGGTCGTCCTTCAGCACTTTCCGCAAGCTCTGTTCCGCACCTGCCGCATCGCCCGCACGTTCTTGCGCCGACGCCAGCGACGTCAATGCAATAGCCGCCAAATCCGTACGTTCCGTGGGCACAATCGCCAGCGCCTTGTTCGCGTATTCGACGGCCTCTTTTCCTTTTCCTGCATCCATATAGAAATTTGAGATCAAAAGGAAAGTGGTGAAGTCGTTTATGTTGCCCTTTAGCCGGGCCTTCATCAGACCCGCGGCCTCATCCACTCGCCCAAGCGAAGTCAGGGCATCGCCCTGCAACCTCAATAATTCAACATCCGCTGGAAATTTTTCGCTCGCGGCTTTCGCTGCGTCCAGGGCCTCCTGACGCTTTCCCTGCTCCTTTAAAATTCCGATGTATTCTCGGTCGGCAGTCGGGTCGCCAGGCCCCAAAACCTTGCGCATTCTTTCAACCGTCTCAAGCGCCTCTGCCGGCTCGTCCGCACTTTTCTGCATTGCGACAATTCGTTGAAATACCACTGTGGCGTAACGCCGATTATCCGCGGACACAACGCCGGCTTCGTTTATCTGACGATCCTTGAGCAAGGTCTCGTAAATTTCGATGGCCTCGGCGAATCTAGCCGCATCACCATATGTCTGCGCCAGTTCAACACGGAGCATCCTGCTTTCATTGCTGTCCAGCCCCTTTTTTGAAGATGCATCCTTCAGGGTTTTCGCGGCCGCGTCAATATCTCCAGCACGCGCCTGTGCGTGCGACAGCGCAATCGCCAGGCTGGCATTTCCCGGGTTTTGCGCCAGCAGGTTTTGTAACTCGGCTATAACTTTGGGACTGTCGCCGCCCTCGGCCTCCAGTGCCCTTCCCAGCAACTCGCCATACTCTTTATTTTCCGGATTCGCCGCCAGTGCCTGTCTGGCCGCGGCTACTCCTTCCCTGGCTCTTCCTGCTGCAATCAATGTGTCCGCCAAACGAGCAAACGCCGCATCCGGCGACAAATCACGCCCCTGTGTAAAGATTTGAAAGAAGTGCTTATCGCTGCTTGGCGGCGACGTCGACCAGTGCTTATATGCATCAATCGCTTCGTCTGTCTTGCCCTGTTCGTGATAAAAATCGCCGAGCAGAGCCCACCCTTCGGAATTATCCTTGTCGATCCGGACAACCTCTTTCAATTCTGCCACGGCCAGTTCAACGGCTTTAGGATCCGGATTCGCTTCCCTCAGCCCGCTCTTGATGCTGTAAACACGCGACAGCACTTTGTGTGCACCAAGATTATCGGGTGAGAGCTTTATAGCGGCCTGGGCTTCACTGATCGTCTGATCGAAATTCTGAAGATAAAACGAAACTTCTGCCAGGGCAGCGTGGGCTTCGATCAGGTCGGGATTCAGCGCGATTGCCTCCTTGAATGCCGCCTCCGCGGCTTTCAATTTAGTATCTGCATCCCCCTCAGAAATGCCTGAGTAGTATCGTTGGCCTTCCAGCAGTTTCAGATAAGCCTGACTGCGGTTGGTGCGCTGTCCCTGGGCTTGAGGTGGTGTTTTCGAAGGATCCTGTGCACCTGCGTTACGCCCGGAAAAGCACAGGCCGGCCGATACAATCAACAGCAATACAAACAGACTTCTGATTTCCAAACACTTGCCCTTCAATTTATCTATTTGAATCTTCACGCATTAGCCCCTCTCGCCGCCGAATCGTTTGCATCACCTGCTACCTGAATACCATGGATGACCCGTTCCCATGCATGTTTTTTTGGATAGCAGTAAATGAAAAGAACTATCGCGATTATGCCTGTTCGCACAACTTCATAATTACCACTCAGAATCGTTCCAACGAACCCCACGAGGGCAATTGCCAGGGCAATATAAGCCACTTGCAGTGTCGTACTTTGCAGCGTCTTCAACAACCCGGTTATACCCCGAAGCGCCGCAACATCCTGCAGGCGCATCGCCTGAAATCGCGTACGTCGCAACAATATGGCCCCGATTGCAAGAATAACAATCACAATACTCAACAGACCCAATTCGGTTTCAATACCTTCGATTCAGTTCTTCAGAGTATTCTTTTGATTTCGTTTGCGATTCCATCTCGCCTTCAGCCTCTAATTTCCAAGGATACTCGCAACATGCCGACTAAACCAGCCTCCGACAGCACTGTTCCGAAAACGGCGAATGCCACTCCCGCCGGAAAGGGTGTGGCATTCGTTATCGAAACTTAAATGATTCTGCCTTGCCGATGTTTGAAGACGCTGGTCCTTATTGGCTATGGCTTTGTAGCTGCGGAGCCAGTGGTAGCAGGCTGCAGTTGCGCACCGTTTGCGCCGGTTGCCGGCTTAGATGCAGGAGCAGCAACATCCTTCGCGGGAGGCCGCCTCGTAACCGGCGCTTCAGGAGTGGTCGTTGGCGTCACCTGGCCCTGATTGGCAATTGCCTGATCGATCAAATCATGCCCTTCGTCATCTTTGTCCTTGCTAATCAAAATCCCGTCCTTATTAACCTCGATCCCTGATGCGCCCGTCACCTCAATCATCAACCGCTTGGTTATCGATGGAACCTCTGGTTCGGGCTGGTTCATTTTGATCGGGTCCGGCTCAGGTATCGTGGCGCCTATCAACTGTAGTTGCTCTTTTGCCTTTACCGCATAATCGCTATTCGGATGATCCCGAACCACGGACTGGAAATACTTTGCGGCTTCGTCCGGTTCCTCTTCCAGCACATAGGTCGCGCCGAGACGGTAATTCACTTCGGCCTGCGCCGAAAAATTCGGATATTTCTCGAGTATCTCCTGCAACCTTGATTGCTCGCCCTTCAGTCCCCCGTGATGATTCTGCTGCCGGTCCCCATAAAACCTGGCGACCATCAGGTTATGCATCCCAAGATTCTCCTGCACCGCATTCAACCGGGATTGCGCATCCATCTTCAAAGCAGTATCCGGGAACTGTTGCAGCAACACTTTCAACCGTTGTTCGGCCTTCTTCGCTTTTGAGATTTCACGGTCCGGCCTGCCCATTTGCCGCATTTCGCATTCAGCCATCTTTAACATCACGCGGTCCGCAAGTGGGTCCGTCGGAAAGAAGGTTAGCCAGTCCTGATATGCAGTGGCTGCCTGGATCAGAGAGCTTGTCGAACCCTCCAGGTAAAACGAGTCAGCGATAGCCAGTTTTGACAGCGCCAAATAGGGCGAATCGGGATAAGTTGTGATGATCGTATTAAACAGCAGCCGGCCGGTTTCATGATTACCTTTTCGAATTTCCTTCGTGGCATCTTCGAACAATACTTTGTCTCGGCCAGCGGCGACGCTGCCGGTCAGCTCGGCGTACTTGTCATCGCCGCCACCGCCAAGGAGTCCGAAAAGCTTGCCCTTCTTTTTCTTTCCCTTGGGAGCAGAGGAAGAAACCGTTGGCGACGCGCTTCTGTCTCCGGCCGTTGCTTGCAGCGCGCCATCGACACGCGTTTGAAGATCTGCTACCGAGGTTTCCAGACCAGCGATCTTTTCCGTCTCGAACCTTTCCGATCGGTCGATCTTTCCATGGAGATCACTTATTTCTGAAAGAAGACTTCCCGTTTCCTTTTCCAGACCAGCCAAACGCTTCCGCGGATCGTCAGCGTTCTTTGCAGCTTTGCTATCATCACTTTTGGAATTCAAGGCGGCTATCGCACTGTTCAACGATCGACGCATCGAATCCAGCCGTGATCGCATAACATCCAGCCGTTGAACCGGAGAAGCATCGATCTGTCCTTTTGTCGACTGGCCCGCGACCACAACTGCCCCGGAAAGCAACAGCGCCGACAAGGTCAGAGGTGCGAAAAAACGTACATTCATCAGAAATCCTCCAAAGCTAAACAACTTCAACCACACAAAAACTTATGGCCGAAATCCCATTACACAAAAGGGAACATGACTTAAATCCATTGAAGGGAAGCTTCGCGCAGCGCGCGGACAGCTTCAGCCGGATCAGGCTTACCAAAAACAGCCGAGCCCGAAACAATCAACTCGGCGCCGGCAGCGACCACCTGGCCAATATTTGCAACGTCGATTCCACCGTCAATTTCAATTCGAACGGGCACGCGCCGCAGCTCGATCATCTGCCTCAACCGCTTGAGCTTGTCCATAGAGGTTGGGACGAATGCCTGTCCCCCAAACCCGGGGTTTACAGACATCAGAAGCACGTAATCGCAGAATTCAAGCGCCTCTTCAAGCGCCCCGAGCGGCGTTGCAGGATTTATCGCCACCCCGGCCATTGCACCCTTTTTGCGTATTCCATCCAGGGTCCGGTTCAAATGCAGGTCGATCTCCACGTGGACCGATACCATTTGAGCGCCGGCATCGACAAACTGTTCGGCGTACCTTCCCGGTTCCGAGATCATCAGGTGCGCATCCACAGGCAACCGCGTAGTTTTCGCTACCGATTTTACCACCGGCAACCCCACGGTGATATTCGGCACGAAATGTCCATCCATCACATCCACATGAATCAGGCCGGCTCCGCCACGTTCAACAGCCGCAATTTCTTCACCCAGTCGGGCAAAATCAGCCGAAAGTATTGAAGGCGCGATTTCTACCATGCTCGAACTGCTTACGGGATGTGATTACTATTTGTTCTTATTGCCGGCGTTGGCGAAGTGCCGGGTGTTCGCCTGTTTACATTAAGAGTCGGGACGTTTCGATTCGCTGAGCTATTCGAATTCCGCAAGTTGTTGTTTACCGCCGAATTTCTGTTCGAGGGCCCGTTGGAATTATTGTTGTTCTTGTTCGCGGAATTCTTATTAATACTGTTCGCGCTGTTGCTATTTGCGTTACTGCTATTCGCGTTTTTGGTCGAATTCGAATTCTTGTTCTTATTCTTGTTTCGTTCGGCCTTGCTATCGTTGCCCGAAGTGTCCTCGTCGCCCTTGCTATCGTCAACTGCGCTCTGATTCTTGTTTGCGCTATCCGAGGTATTCGGGACCGGTGTTTGCGACTCGCCCTCTATCGCAGCGCGGCTGATAACTACGGCAACCGTCTGACCTTCTTTTACTACCTCACCGGCCTTTGGGATCTGGTCCAGGACGACATTCGGCTGAGTACCGGGGCTGAATCTGGAAGTTCGTTTTCGAATGTTAAGACCGGCATGATTCAGCGTATCTTCGGCACTCACCATATCCTTACCAACTATCTCTGGCACTTTGACTTCGGGGCTTTTCAGCGACAGATAAATCGTACCTGTAACCCCCAACAGGAAAGCTATTGCCACCAAAATTACGACTGTCAGCCTGCTTCCGATGGCGAGCAAGTGCGTTCCTATTGACAATGTTCGTGGATACCTTTCAAAGCCAGAAAAAGAGTCCGGACACGGTCGCCGAGTCTAACATTGGCGGCAAATGGCGGCAAGTTACAATCTGGCCTCAATTTCGCCTGACAAGCGCCGAGGCGAAGAATCCATCAGCTCCATCAGCATGCGGCCAAAGACGAAGATGTGTTGTCGTTGACCCCGTTTGGCCCAGGTTTGTTGGCAAAACCGCAGAAAAATTGCTATTTGCGGTTAAAAATCGTTCAATTACGCGTTCGTTTTCGTCCATTTCTACCGAACAAGTAGAATAGATCAATCGTCCGCCGACTTTTAGCGTTTTTGCGGCGCCCTGAAGAATTTCAAACTGTTGCTCACTAGCGCTCGCGATGCTGTCATTTGTGATGCGCCAGCGTATTTCAGGGTTGCGCCGAAGTGTGCCCGTTCCGCTGCAAGGTGCATCCACCAACACACGATCAAAGACCTCAGCTCCGAACGGCGGTTTGGCCGAATCAAGTGCAATACACGAAATACTTCGCAACTGCTGGCTTTTCGCGGCCACCTTCACCTGTTCCAGCCGGTGCGCGTGAACATCACCCGCGACGATATTTGCGCGGTCACCCGTCAGCGTAGCAATTAATGTTGCTTTACTCCCCGGCGCTGCGCAGGCGTCAAAAATCCTGTCGCCTGGCGCCGCCTGGAGCAAATGCGCCACAAGCTGCGACGATTCGTCCTGAACATAGATTGTGCCGGCCCCGGCCAATTTGCGAACCGTTGGCGCACCGCCATCAACACGCCATGCTCCGGGCGTGATTGCAGACAGCGTAACCTTTGCACCGCCCTGGTTCAACTGCGCCAGGATTTTCTCTTCTGAAACTCCCAATGAAACGCGGAACGAAACCGGAGGCGCCAGATTATTCGAATTCGCAAACGCCCTGGTCTCGTCAATCCCAAATTGCTCGACCCAGCGTTCAACCAGCCACAACGGGTGCGAGGTCGCAATAGCAAGCTGCTTCAACGGATCCCTGGCGGCACTGACCGGATCGAACGCGGGTTCCTTCAGAGCGCGCCGTAAAACCGCATTGATAAAACCGGCGGCCGATTTTACTCGCCCGACATAAGCAAGGTTCACCGATTCGTTAACCGCCGCCGATGCCGGGATGCGCGAAAGAAAACGCAACTGGTAGAGCCCCAGCCGCAACGCGATCCGCACCGGGAGGTCCAACGTCTCGACTTTTCGCCCCGAAAACTGTTCGATCAAGGTGTCCAGCCACAACTGCCAACGTAGCACCCCCAGCACCAGCACATAGCACAACGCCCGATCGTCCTGCCGGAGTTCAGGCTCCTTTTCCGCAAGCAAAACCGCTGCATAGGACCCCTGTTCCTCGACACGCCGCAAAATCTCGGCAGCAAAAAGCCGCGCAGGCGACACCGTCCGTGAGGTAACAGGCTTTGGAGCCGCGGTAACTGGGTTTGTATTATTCATTCTTTAAGACAACATCTTTTCGTGCCACAATTGGCGGGTCACGAAAGCCGGATTATCCTCGTTCAACGTTTTTTTAAAACTATCAACGCACTTGTGGGACTTCCGATCACAGATCGATGACTATTTCCCAAGCTGAATCCCCGCATTCAACGGTAGTCCGTTCAAAAAATCGCGAACCCGCATTCGCCGCTTCCCTTCCGGCTGTAACTCCTCTACCCTCAGTACCGTCCCATCACCCGCACTAATCGCTAACCTATCGCCATTGGCTTCCAACACCTCGCCATCGATACCTACGCTACCCTCGCCAACAGCCTCTGCCGCCCAAATAATCAATCTTTTCCCGTCAAGTAACGTGTATGCCCCAGGCCAGGGCTGAAATCCCCGTACTCTCCTCTCAATCTGAAACGCATCCAATACAAAATCGATTTGCCCGTCCTCGCGCTTCAGGATCGGCGCAAACGTAGCCCTACCCCCATCCTGCGGCTTCGGCTCCAGATCGCCAAACTGTTTCAGCGTCTCGCTCAACAAATTTGCACCCATCGCCGCCAGACGTTGCATCAATTCCGGAGCAGTCTCTCGCACTCCAATCACGGTTGAAGACTGCAAAAACACTGGCCCTGTATCGAGGCCACTGTCCATCTGCATCGTGGTCACACCGGTTTCATGCTCGCCCCTAACAATCGCCCAGTTGACCGGAGCCGCCCCGCGATAATAGGGGAGTAACGAAAAGTGCACATTCACACACCCCAACCTGGGTGCATTTAGAAATGGATCGGGCAATATCCGGCCATATGCCACAACCACCGCAACATCAGCCGCATAAGAGCTAAACAGCGCAACCGCCTCTTCATTACGCAACTTTGTGGGTTGATGAACGGGAATCCCTTTCGAAATGGCAAACTGCTTTACCGGCGACATGGTCAGCTTGTTCCCACGTCCCGAAGGTCTGTCAGGCTGGGTCCAAACAGCAGCAACCTCGTGCCCGTCGTTCAGACATCGCGCCAAAGTCGCTACCGCCGCTTCAGGCGTACCCATGAAAATAATCCGCATGAATTTACAAACCCCAGTCCGCAGGCATCCTTGAATGTTCGTCTGACCTAAGACGAAGGTTTACGTCAAAGGGTGACAATTTGCGAAGGTAAGCAGGCAGGGATGCCTGCGCACCCAGCTACTTCCTGATCTTCGCCGACACCACCTTCGCCTGCATAAACAACCCCAGGTAATCCCGCCCACCAGCCTTTGAATCCGTGCCGGACATATTAAAACCACCAAACGGATGAACTCCTACCAACGCGCCGGTACACTTTCGATTGAAGTACAAATTACCTACATGAAACTCGCGCCTGGCGCGTTCCAGCTTCTCTTCGTCGTTTGTATACACAGCGCCAGTCAACCCAAACTCGGTATCATTTGCAATTTGTAGAGCATCATCGAAATCAGCTGCCTTGATCACCGCCAGCACAGGCCCAAAGATCTCCTGCTGCTCGATGGTATCGCCCGGCTTCACATCTGCAATGACCGTGGGCTCGATAAAGAAGCCTTGCTCGCCGTCCGAACCGCCACCTGCGATTACACGACCGCCCTCTGCCTTACCCTTTTCGATATACGCATTAATATTGTCGAAAGCCTTGCGATTGATCACCGCGCTCAGGTTCGTAGATAATTCCGTAGGGTTACCCAACTTCAGCTTCACGGTCCGCTCCGCAATTTTATCCAACATCGTGTCATAGACATCCTGATGAATGATCGCGCGCGAACAGGCCGAACACTTCTCTCCCTGAAATCCGAACGCCGATTGGACGACCCCGGTCGCCGCGTCGTCGAGATCTGTATCTGCATCGACGATGATCGCATCCTTGCCGCCCATCTCTGCCACTACACGCTTAATCCAAAGCTGGCCTGGCTGGGTTTTGGCTGCCACTTCATTGATGTGCAGCCCAACCTCCTTCGATCCGGTAAAGGCGATGAATCGCGTTTTTGAGTTCTGGACCATCTCTTCGCCGACTTCCTTACCGCCGCCTGGAACATAGTTCACAACACCCTTTGGCAATCCACATTCTTCCAAAATCTCGAAAAACTTGTATGCGATCGTCGCCGAATCCGACGACGGTTTAAGCACAACAGTATTCCCCGTTACGGCGCTTGCCACCGTCATTCCAGCCATGATTGCGAGCGGAAAGTTCCAGGGCGGAATCACCGCTCCAACGCCCAGCGGAATGTATTCCAGGGTGTTGTCTTCGCCGGGAACCCGCGTTAACGGCTGTTGTCCTGCGTACCGCAACATTTCGTGCGCATAAAAATCGCAGAAATCTATAGCTTCAGCTGTATCGCCATCGGCCTCTGCCCAGGTCTTGCCGACCTCAAAGATCATCCATGCAGACAGTTCGTGTTTGCGTGCACGCATAGTCTCCGCCACGCGAAACAGCAGGTCCGCGCGTTCTTTTGCCGGCACCTTGCTCCAACTCTTAAACGCTTCGTACGCAGCCTCGACCGCCCGCTTGCCTTCCGCCGCGCCGCCATGTTGAAACCGTCCGACGACCTCGCTGGATTTGGCCGGATTGATACTCTCGAACTTTTCGTCCAGCGTAATTCTCTCGCCATTAATAACCAGCGGATATTCCCGCCCAAGCTCACCACGGACCTTTTCAATTGCGGCACGCATGGCCGCAGCATTTTCTTCCTTAATAAAATCAGTAAATGGCTCGTTACGAAACTCGTCGCTCATACCTGCACCTCAAAATAGAATTAGTCCCACCATTAATGTTCCTTCAAGCTCAAACGGACGAGTTTAACATATATGTTCCGTGGGAGCGCAGGCAGGATGCATGCGCTCCCAATAAATGCATGCGCTCCCAATAAAAAAGCCGCCCAATCGGCGGCTTGCTCCAATCAACATCTAACATTCAACCTCTGCTATTCACTCCCATTCCCCGGTCTTCTGCATCTTCCTGATCTTACGCTTCACCATTTCCCGTTTCAATGCCGTAGTGTGATCGATAAAGACAATCCCATCGCAGTGATCCGTCTCGTGCAGCATGCAGCGCGCGGTCAGTTCCATCCCATCCACTTCGAACTCTTCGCCGTTAATATTCTGCGCCCTCACGACGGCCCGCAATGACCGCTCGACGGGAAAGTAGATACCAGGGAATGACAGGCACCCTTCTTCGCCATTCTGGTTCCCCTCGACGCGCAGAACCTCAGGGTTTATCAGCACCATCTTCTGTTCCGGGTCTTTCCCAACGGAACAGTCCATCACAAAAAGTCGCTGCGATACCCCAACCTGCGGCGCGGCCAGGCCAACACCACGGGCTTCATATAGGGTATCGAACATATCGTCAACCAGTTTTTTCAGCTTTTCATCGAAAACACTGACAGGCCTGCCAACCTGCAAGAGAACCGGGTCGGGATAATGAACAATTTTAAGGAGCGACATCTAAATACGAGCCTCGGGTTCCAAAAACCCGGAATCAGCTTCGGATTCCGGCGTAATTACTCATACAATTCTACGATACTTGAAACCCACGCGCCAGTTGCCTTCGAAGGGTGACAAGTGAAAGGAAAAAGCGAATTCTAAGTTGATCCCCGTACGAAATCCTGGGACCTGCGGTGAGTTCGCTTTCCGCCTGGTTCGTTCACCTTATGCGCGGTGTCAGCAACATCGCGGCCCTTAGCGCCCGAGCTTCTTGTCACCTTTAACTTGTCCACTGTCACATTTGAGAAACTTAATTGAGGGGCCCCGGCTTTTTAGTAGTCTCGTTCTTAAGTGAATCAAGTTACGCTATCGTGTAAAGTGGCTGCGGAACTCTCGGGCAGGACTTCACTAGACTCCCTATCCCTTTTTGTTTCGAGTAATTGCCATACCCTACTTCACGTTCGCCGTGACGGTCAATTGAGAAGCATGCGTCATGAATGTTCGAAAGCGGCAAGCATGGGAATCGACGATTAACAACTCTCCGCCTTTGTAACGCACTATTTAGTGATGCTAGATTTTAGCTCACACTCAATTCCAGCGGTAACGCTAAGCGGTGCAAGTGTGTAATATAGAGTTGAACCAGGAAGAATTTTTTACTCAGTGACGCTGTCTGAACTTCATACGATATGGTTTCGTCCTGCACTCATACGGTGCGACAAAACTTCGAAATGCCCACTGGGAGCACGACTAATCCAAGCTAATCGAGAAATTCGCCGAGTGGCACGAGGATTGTTTGTCAATGTTGAGTGCTCTGATCCTCGTTCCACTAAAGAGGAAGAATAGACAAACTGACTTGTACGATACTGATGTTTGCAGGAGGAATCGATGAAAGTTTCTATGCGAAGGTTTTTGTGGATAGCAGTTGCTAGCCTTTTGTTCGTAATTGCCGTGCCGGCAGCCAGCCTGGCGCAGGGGCGCGGCCATGGCCGAGGACGTGGCCCTGACTTTTCGAAAAAATGCGGCAAGTTCGTTAACTGCCACGACGCGCGCGACGGACGATGGGACGGCCGTGGTCCCCGGCAGGACGCTGACGGCACAGGTATCTTTGTTCGGCAGGGCCGTGGCCATCGGCGATTCAGCAACTACGATTACAGCCGATACGGTCGTCCTCGTAGATTTAACCGCGTTCGAAGCTTCAATGGAGAAGATCGCTTCGGCCGGCGCCGCGGGTGGACTCGGGTTCGATGACAGCGTCAATAACTTTTTTAACTCATCATTAACCCGAACGCTTAACTGATCAGCTACAGCTATTGCAGTCTGATATATCATCTATTCATCAGCGCCGGCGAACATGAGTTGTGCGCGGCGCTGATGAAACCGCAACTCGACCCGATGACTGGAGTTGCTCGTGCGGGTCAACCAATGGCGAATTGAAACGATTGCCTCATCACTCACTACGACTCAGGGCTGCGAAGGTTTTCAGCCAGATACGCGGCTTTCACGCACTTCCAATGGCCTCAACTCTCCCAGCATAGTCGGTATCAATTCCGAAACCGTAGGATGTATATGGACCGCGCGTTGCATGACAGTGTACGTTGCTTTGGCGTACATCAAGTCCAAGATGCAATGGATCACTTCGTCTCCCCCTGTGCCCAGGATAGAAGCGCCGAGGATTAATCTGGTTTCTGCATCGACCAGAACCTTCATAAAACCCTGCGTCTCACCCTTTTCGACAGCGCGGCCAACGCGGGTCATCGCACGTTGTCCGATCAGTGCAGGCCTGCCGGATTCTCGCACCTGTTCTTCGGTCATTCCTGCCCTTCCAAGCGGCGGATCGATGTACAAGTTATAGGCTGTGATGCGGTCGCTGACCTTGCGCGCATCGTTGTCGAGAAGGTTTGCAGCTACGATTTCAAAGTCGTTATATGAGGTGTGAGTGAACGCCCCTTTACCATTGCAATCCCCCATCGCCCAGATGCCCGCGACATTGGTCTGCAGTTGGTCATTCACTGGAATGTAGCCGTGTTCGTCGGTTTTCACGCCGGCTTTGTCCAGGCCCAGATCATCAGTATTGGGTTTGCGCCCCACTGCCAGCAGCAGATGTGAACCGGCGACCTCAGGCTCGCCTTCCGTGCAGTCCGCGGTCGCGATAATGTCATTGCCCTGCTGTTTTACGGCAATGCACTTTGCGTTCAGGCGTACGTTGATACCTTCGTTTTCCAGACTTCGCGATGGATCAGGCGAGGGGCCATTTCCAGTATTGTAACTTCGCTGCCAAAGCGACGAAACATCTGACCGAACTCCAACCCAATGTAACTGCCGCCGACGATTACAAGGTGCCGCGGCAGAAAATCAACACTCATCATAGACGAGTTGGTCAGGTATTCAACCTGGTCCAGTCCGGGCATGTCCGGTATCACTGCGCGGCCGCCCACATTGATAAAAACCTGTGGTGCTGTAAGGAGTTCATCGCCGACGCTGACTTCATTTGGCGATTCGAAACGTGCGTGGCCGACGTAGACTGTGCAGTTCGGAGTGTTTCTCAAGCTCTTTTCAAGTCCCACCCTGGAATGAGCGGAGATTTCATCCTTGCGGGCCTTTACGCGTTTCATGTCAACGCTGATTGAACTTTCGACATTAACGCCGAAGTCACCGGAGCGGCGAGTCATGTGGGCTGCATAAGCGCTTGCAACCATGGCCTTCGTCGGTATGCAGCCGGTATTCACACAAGTGCCGCCAAACAGTTTACGTTCGATGATTGCGACCTTTTTGCCGGCAGCGGCCAGGCGTCGTGCCAAAGAAGGTCCGGCCTGACCCGTGCCAATAATGATTGCGTCATATGAAGCAGGCATAGCGTTAATACTCGCGTAGCTGTTGGACGTACCCGTCGTAGTTGCGTTTCATTTCGACAAGACTATCACCGCCGAATTTTTCCCGCATCGAAAGCGCCAGGGTCAATGCGACCATCGTTTCGCCAATGACGCCCGCAGCCGGAACCGCTGTGACGTCGGAGCGTTCGAATGCCGCGAGTTCCTCTTCCTTTGTATTAATGTCGACCGATCGAAGCGCCTTGCGCAGCGTTGAAATGGGTTTCAAAAATCCTCGGACACGCAACTCCTCACCGTTGGTAATGCCGCCTTCCAGGCCACCCGCGCGGTTTGTCGGGCGAGCGAAGTGCTGCTGCTCATTATCGAAAGAGATTTCGTCGTGGACCAATGAACCGGGCAGGGCCGCGGCTTCAATGCCGGCGCCGATACTGACGCCCTTGACGGCCGGGATGGACATCACGGCCTGGGCCAGGCGGCCATCAAGTTTCTCAGACCAGGAGGTATGTGACCCAAGGCCGGGAACCAGACCACGTGTAACAACCTCGAATATCCCGCCAAGGGTGTCGCCCGCGCGTTTCTTTTGATCGATCAATTCGATCATGCGCGCCTCGGCTTGTCCATTACCACAACGAAGAGGGCTATCTTCGGGGATGGCGGCAATCTCTTCCCAGGTTAGCTCAAGCGGCAATTCAGGAATTCCGCCGAGTTGTATGACGTGGCTCTTTATCTCGATGTCGAATGCAGCAAGAAGTTGCAAGGCCAGGGCACCACAGGCCACGCGGGCGGCTGTTTCACGGGCGGATGCGCGTTCAAGGATATTGCGAAGATCCCTTGCGCCGAATTTCTGACCGCCGGCAAGATCGGCATGACCGGGGCGCGGACGTGTAACAACTCGCGATTTTTCCGCGGGTACTTCGACGTCCTCGGCGCTCATGATGTCGGTCCAATTTTTCCAGTCTTTGTTTTCGACCTGTAGTGCGATTGGTGAGCCGAGCGTTTTCCCGTGACGAACGCCACTGATTATCTCGACTGTATCGGTTTCGATCTTCATACGGCCGCCGCGGCCATAGCCCCATTGTCGACGCGCAAGTTGGCTGTTGATGGAGTCGATACTGATGGGCAGGCCCGCTGGCAGGCCTTCGATTATGGCCACCAGTGCGCGTCCGTGCGATTCTCCGGCTGTTGTAAATTTAAACATGAAACCAAGGGAAAGAAGAGGGAAATGGGTAAATTAGTAAACCTGTAAATGCTAAAAACACTTGTGCGCTTTGACAGTCTCCGTTCAGTGCCGGGAGCACGAATTTCACTCTGAAATTGACGATGCAAAGTATCTTACGGCGAACGTCGAGGCGGGGGCAAGCCGGAGCAGGTCACCACGGTTGGCGTTCCGGGGCTGGAGCGAAACCACCATTCCTGGCGGACGAGTTAGAACGACCTGGAAGGTAAGAGGTTCGGATTCGATTGCGATGGTTTAAAGATAACTTTCGGAGAACATCGTGCCGCGGCCAAGGACGCAGGCGGGGTCGAAGACCCGTTTCAGTGCAGCCATCTCTTTCAGTAACGATTCGCCGTAGAGGACCTTTAGATAGTCTTTTTTGAGTTTGCCGATGCCGTGTTCGGCCGAGACGGTGCCACCGACGGAAACAGCGCGTTCGACAAAGCGGCCGTAAATTGCGCGGGCAAGTGTGGCTTCGTCATCGTTACGAGGAAGAATGTTGACGTGAACATGACTGTCGCCGATATGGCCGAAGATCACGTATTGCAGGTGGGCGGATTTTAGTTCCTGCTGATAAAAATCGAGCATCGCGGGAAACCGGTCATCGGGGACCGCCATATCGGTCGAGACCTTGCGCTGTCGGTGATGTGTCAGCCATTCGTTGATCTTGACTGGCAGGGCATGTCGAAAGTCGCGAAGCCGGGTTCTGTCTCTTTCGTTGGTGGCAAACCAGGAATCGTCGAGCATGGCACGGTTCCTTTCAAATAATTCCATCCACGCGGACAGCAAATTGTTTTCAGTTTCGGGTGTCATCTCCTGCTCGAAAAGGATTGCGCCTGCGGCCTGCAGTGGGATTGAGGGGTTGTTCCCGCGCATAAAACCGAGGGATTCCGAATCGAAGTATTCGAGGGCAGTGGCATCGATTGTATTCACAGTTTGCGAGCGTCTGGACGCGAATGAGAGTTCGCGTGCTTCGATTACGAAAGTGAGAAGGTCGTATTGTGATTCGAAAAACACAACGCCGCTCAGCTGGTCTTTTGGCAATGGCAGGAGACGCGTTTCGACCTCGGTCACAATCCCAAGCGTGCCTTCGCTTCCGATGAAGAGATCGATCAGATCCATGCCGGGCGCGACGTAGTAACCGGATGCGTTTTTGCGCATCTGTGGCATGTGATAGCCAGGCAGTTTTCCTGCAAGCGTCTTGCCGGATTCAAGCGGGAGTGTGAAGGTCCCATCCGGTTCAGCAAAGAATTTGCCGCGTCGCAGATCAAGCAGGTCACCCGTTGAGAGTGCAATTCGGAGCCGACATATGTGGTTTCGGGTCGCACCGTACTTGAAGGTTCTCGCCCCCGAAGCGTTCGTGGCCACGGTTCCGCCGAGGAAGCAACTCCACTCTGTCGGGTCCGGCGCATAGAGCAAACCATTTTGTTTCGCTGCCATAACGTAATCGTTGAGGATTACCCCTGCTCCGGCAATTCCGTGGTCTGCATCAATGCAGCGTATCGCGTTCAGGCGTTCGGTGGATAGCACGATTCCGCCAAAAGGTATGCGGCCACCAACTATGCCGGTGCCGGCTCCGGCGATGGTGACTGGGGTGTTTGCTTTTGAAGCTGCGGCCAGGGTAGTTGTGACTTCATGTTCGTTGTCTGGAATGAGCACCGAATCAGCGTTGCCGCCCGACATGTTGCTGGCGTCGTGAAGGTATGGCTGGAGATCGGATGGGTCGAAATTGGCAATCATATGGGTGACAGGTGACAAAGGGATCGTAACAGGTGACGGGGGACAGGTGACAGGTTAAGAGATCCGTTGTCGAAGGTTGAGTCGTTGGTAAAAGGGATGTTCATGTTGGCGATTTGTACGAGCATTAGGTTGAAGTATCGCGTTGGTTTAGATTTGGCGCGGTATATGGTTTTTGTGTAGCGTATGTGACTCCGAATCTACATGGGCAAGATGCCCATGCCACGTTTTTAATCCCATGCCACGGTTTCAGGAAATTTGGAGTTCGCGGTCGCGAAGATATTTGACGCGGTCGCGGAGTTCAGCGGCGCGTTCAAATTCAAATCGCTTGGCAGCTTCGCGCATTTCCATTTCAAGACGGTGAATCGTCGATTCGATCTTGTCTTTGGTGTACTCCTCAAACTCCTCAAGATTCAGCGGGACCTTGAAGTAATCGGCTTCGTAGGCCGTGACCAGGGTGGCCTCGATCGGCTTTACGATGGTCCGCGGCGTTATGCCGTGTTCGCGGTTAAACTCTTCCTGAATCGCGCGGCGCCGTTGCGTTTCTTCGATCGCACGACCCATCGAATCGGTGACGCGATCTGCGTAAAGAATCGCCTTGCCATTGGCGTTGCGCGCAGCGCGGCCCATTGTCTGAATAAGCGAACGGTCGGAGCGAAGAAAGCCCTCTTTGTCGGCATCAAGGATTGCCACCAACGAGACCTCGGGTAAATCAAGTCCCTCACGAAGGAGATTGATACCGACGAGGACGTCGAACTCGCCACGTCGAAGATCACGAAGAATCTTGATTCGTTCAAGCGTCTCAATATCCGAGTGAAGATAACGAACCTTGACACCGACTTCGGCAAAGTATTCAGTCAGATCTTCAGACATCTTCTTTGTGAGCGTGGTCACAAGAACGCGCTCGTTTGCTTCTGTGCGAAGGCGGCATTCTTCCAGCAGGTCATCGATCTGGCCCTTGACAGGTCGAACTTCGACAAGAGGATCGGTCAGGCCCGTGGGCCGAATTATCTGTTCGATAACCTCGCCACTGGTGCGTGTCAGTTCGTAAGGGCCGGGCGTTGCGGACACGTAGATTGTCTGGCCAATACGATTTTCGAATTCCGAGAAATTCAGAGGACGGTTGTCCATCGCCGACGGCAGACGGAATCCGAACTCCACAAGCGTGCGTTTGCGGGATTGGTCACCTTTAAACATGCCTCCAATCTGCGGGATCGTCTGGTGCGATTCGTCGATGACTATGATCGTATCTTTCGGAAGATAGTCAAGAAGAGTTGGAGGAGGAGAACCCGGTTCCTTCCCGGTTAGATGGCGCGAATAGTTTTCAATACCGCGGCAAAAGCCCATCTCCTTGATCATCTCAAGGTCGTACATAGTGCGTTGATGCAGACGCTGGGATTCGACCAGTTTACCTTCACTGATCAGCTTAGGCTCCCACCACTCTAGCTCTTCGCGAATCGTCTTTATCGCGCGCTTGATGGTCGGCTTGGACATCACATAGTGGGATTTAGGATAGATAGGAACGCGCGATTCGTGACGATGAAGCACCTCGCCGAGCAGCGGGTCGATCGTTGAAATCGAGTCCACAGTGTCGCCCCACAGCTCGATGCGATATGCCTGTTCCTGATAGCTGGGATAAACCTCGACAATGTCGCCCCGAACGCGAAACGTTCCCCGGTCAAATCCAATGTCTGAACGTTCATACTGTAGTTCGACCAGTTTTTGGAGCAAAGCATCGCGTGTCATAGGACCGCCGGGTTCGACAAACAGCAACATACCGTAATAGGCATCCGGATCGCCGAGACCATAGATGCAGGAGACGCTGGCAACAACGATTACGTCCCGGCGTTCGAACAGCGCTCGGGTCGCGGACATACGGAGACGATCAATCTCGTCATTGATGGTCGCTTCTTTCTCTATGTATAGATCGGAGGCGGGAACGTAGGCCTCCGGCTGATAGTAATCGTAATAAGATACGAAATACTCGACAGCATTTTCCGGGAAGAGCGTTTTGAATTCCTGGTAAAGCTGCGCGGCGAGGGTCTTGTTGTGGGCGAGCACCAAACTCGGCCGGTTAGTTCGCTGAATGACTGTGGCGATGGAAAATGTCTTGCCACTGCCGGTGATCCCAAGGAGGACCTGATCCTTGACACTGTCGCCGAGGCCGCGAACCAGTGCGTCAATGGCCTGCGGCTGATCGCCCTGGGGCTGGTATTCCGAATGTAACTTGAAAGGCATAAAAACAGATTTGAATTCCTGATGTAGATGATTTGATTCATGAATCTTAACATTCAGGTTGAAACTTCCAAATCTGCAGAGGGAGAGGGAGAGAAGTTTTAGATATTAGATGTTGGATGGTGGAGGTCAGATGTTGGAAAACGGCGAATGCCTGAGGAGCATTCGCCGTTCTAAGTCTGACCAGCTTTGGTGTCTGTGGGTTCAGTCGCTTTATTTTTCGAATCTGTTTGAATCGATCGCAAAAAGAGCGGACCTCAGGCTGCAGTATGTGCGTCAGCTATACTATGGTTGCTGATCTGGTAAATAGCCTCCATTACAGCGGAACGCACTTCAGAGGGCAATGAGCCGCGAACAGCAAGCCTGCGGAAATACGGCAATATCTCGTGCTGTCCACTGAGGGCCAGAAGTTTGACTACGGTAAGGCGGACCTCCCTGCTCGGGTGATCTTCGATTGCCCGAACAAGGGGTTGAACCTCGCCGGCTTTGGACATCAGAAACAGAAGCGAAAATGCGTCGCAAGTCTTTTCCCTTCCCTCGCCGGAAAGGTGGCCAATCGCTTCGGCAGCGAGCCCGGAACCAGCCAATGATGAGCCGATTCGACGCCTCCGATCAATTGGCGCTTCGCGTAAAGCTCGCGTGAACGAACCAGCGCGATCGGGATTTAATTCGTATAACGTCTGCGCCGCTGCATTTCGAACTTCAGGCGCCGTGTCGTCGAATGCCCTGCAAATATCCTGAAATCCGCTTTCACCTTCCGTTCGGCCGAGATCGATTACGGCAGCCGCGCGCTCTGCGGGAACCTTGCTATATAGACGCGCCCGGATCGGATTCCCCAGCTCCAGTACGTCCAAGAGGGGGATGATCTCTTTTTCGTTGATGCTTGCAGGAGAAGTCGTCCGGCCCAGCGAAGAAACAAGATCCGCAACATCCAGGACCTCATCCGAAGAATCCCTGCCCGACAGGAACTGTTCAATGGAGGTTTGATCGGCGTTTATTTCGCGAATCGGGGTCAAATCGCCAACGGGTAATTCGGCCAACAACTCGGGCTCTTGTTCAAGGGGTGACCGGGTAGGTGTTTCCTTTACGGATTCCTGATGCTGCAGATGACCCCTTTCATCGACATCGACATCAACCCACTCGTTTCGTTTACGATCCCTTGCTTGTTTCAAAAACTCGGCGGCGGAGACAAGTGGGACCTGGTCAAGCGAAATTGCAGAATAGGCCGTTTCACCGTTCGAAGGAGACACCTCGGGCGAGTGAACCGTCTCCGTGAAAACGGGCGATGCTGCTTTGACATCGGAAATTTCCCGGGTCAGAGGCGCCGAAGATGCGAATGCGAATTCGTTCTCTTCCAAAGCCTCGGAGGCAGATGTTTGTGGCACAGGAGCGGAAATCCCGGGAATCTCAGGAAGCACCTCTTCCATGGACGGAGGCGGGGGTAACGCCGGCTGTTCCTCTACAATATCGCTGCTCGCGTCGATCGCGCGCTGGATCAAGGTCCTCGGAACTTTCCTGTCACGTTCGCGTTGCAAAAGTTGAGACAAAGGCTCCAAGGCAAACAGATCACGAATTTCTGCCAGGGCCTCGACTGCAGCACGGCGCACATCCGGGGATGAATCCTCAAGCGC
>WNFR01002447.1_pt1 | contig 20635 bp, 25 predicted proteins | sample 5400221 | NCBI WGS metagenome assembly WNFR01 (sample SAMN13153357, study PRJNA577476) | soil metagenome | isolation source: 40 cm soil under Madrone tree | place: USA:California | collected 2016-06-14 | reverse complement strand
GATGTCGATGTAACTCGTCCGCAGCCGTCGCAAGGAGTCCTCGATCTCCGTGCGGATCCGTACCGCAGAGGCGTCGCGGTAGACGGCTCCGGCGTGCCACCCGAGACCGACCTTGGTCGCGATCAGCACGCGCTCGCGCGCGCCCTGGTCGGCGATGGCCTGTCCGACGAGCTCCTCCGATCTCCCGAAGCCATAGGCCGGCGCGGTGTCGATCAGCGTGATACCCAGATCGAGCGCCGTCCGGATCGTCTTGACGGCCTCGGCGTCGTCCCTGCCACCCCACATCCAGCCCCCGATCGACCACGTGCCGAGCCCAATGCGCGAGCTCTCCACCCCAACGCCCCGTATCAACTTCCGCTCCATCACCTTCTGCTCCATCAGTCTCGCCGCCCTCCGATCGCGCATCTAACCCTCGCATTTGAGACGTCGACGTGGGGGCAAGGGTTGCGCTCGGTTCGCCCACCCGACCAAAGTCGGGCCCGGGAACCAAAGTGCCGTCGCCGTCGTCTGAAGGGCATGGACAACTCGAAGCGTCGTGCGAAGCTCCTGCTGGAGGCCGAGCTCGCCGCGGTCGGCGAGCGACTGCAGGCCGAGGCCAGGGTGCCGAGCGCCAGTCTGGCGGGCGGCGACTTCCTCGACCTCGCCCAGGGCCTCGAACAGCAGGAGCTGGCGCGCCTCAGCGCGTCCCGCCTGAGTGAGCGGGCGAAGCGCCTGCAAATCGCGCTGAGCCGCGTCTCCGATGGCGAATACGGCATCTGCGCGGAGTGCGGGGCGTCGATCGCGCCGGCGCGGCTCGGTGCCATTCCCGACGTGACCACGTGCGTGGCGTGTCAGGAGCGGCTCGAGCGCGCCGCTCACTGAGCCCACGGCGACGGGCGCGACCGATCTCAGCCCGCTCGTGGTGTTCGACGGGCTTCCCGGCGCCTGTTCTCGCAAGATCAGGATAGCGGGCGGGTAACCAGGCATGCCGGCCCGTCGTCACAACGCCAGGAGGTTGACATGCGCATCCGTCACGTTCTCGTTTTCGCCGCTGCGCTCCTGACGCTGTCCGGGTGCGCGGCCATTCGCCGGCATGAGGCCGGCAGCACCGAACAGTTGCTGGCCGCGGCGGGATTCCAGACGCGACCCGCCGACAATCCCGAGCGGGTTCACGACCTCGCCGTCATGCCACCGCTCAAGATCGTCGCGCGAAACCAGGACAACGACGTCAGGTACACGTTCGCGGACCCGTACAAGTGCCGCTGCCTCTACGTCGGCGGATCCAAGGAGTACCTGGCCTATCAGCGCCTGGTGACGGACCAGGATCAGCGGCCACCGGCGCCCGAGGCGTTTCGCGTGAGCTGGCAGCAGGAGACGGACCCCGTGAGCCCGCGGATCGAGGGGCGGGTCCATAACGAGTCGCGGTTCCGGGTCACCGACGTGCGACTGCAGGTGGAGGGCCTCGACGCCGGCAGCCGCCCGGTAGGCCGGACATTCGCGTGGGCGTTCGGTGACATCGCGCCCGGCGAAGACACGTCCTTCGTTATCGAGGCGGTGCCGGGCGCCGTGACTTATCAAATCACTGTCGTCTCGTACGACGTCGTGTCAGGGCCGATGCCTCTCGAAGCTCGCTGAAGCAGGACACCTCAGGAGATAGGTGAGACACCGATGAATCGATGGAGATCGCCGGTCTTTGCGGTAGCAGTGTTACTCGGCGCCGCCCTCGCGACACCGTGGCCAGCCCGATCTGTCGCGGCCGAGGGCGAGCCGCCGGTGGCGAACCAGGAGTCCGGGCCCCGACTTGCCGATCGCCTCTTCCGCGTGGAGTGGACGGCGGGGGGCAGTGGCCAGACGGAGTCTCGGATCGTCGGGTACGTCTACAACGACTCCCGGCAGGATGCGGTGAATGTTCGGCTTCGAATCAGCGAGCTCGACGCCTCGGGTCGCACCGTCAGGAGCGTGATCAAGCCGATGGGAGATCCCGTTCCGGCGCTGGGCCGGGCCTCCTTCGACCTCGAGGTGGCGGGCGCGAGCGCGTCCTACCAGGTGGCCGTCGAGTCGTTCGGCCTCATGGATGATCCGTGGGCGACGAGGACGACGGAGCAGCTCCTGGCGGCTGTCGGCTTCCAGATGAAGCTCGCCGATACGCCGGAGAAGCTCGCCAATCTGCGGACCCTGACGCCGCGGAGGACACTCATCCCACAGGCGCAGGACGACCGCGTGTACTACATCTATGCTGACCCGGATCTCTGCGAGTGCCTGTACGTCGGAACCTCCGCACAGTACCAGCGGGCGCTTCAGAAGAGTCTCGAGACCGACCAGTTGATCGCAATCCAGCAGCAGCCCATCGTGTGGGGCTTCTGGGGAACGTGGCCCGGGTTCTGATCCGCTGAGGACAGCCAGTCGTTGTTCAGGTATTGCTCGCCGGTAATCCGTTATAATTCAGACGGATGGTCGACTCGGCGCGCCGGCGAGTGCTCATCGTGGACGATGAACCGTTGGTGTTGGAGATTCTCAGCGAGCACTTCGAGATCGACTACGACGTGGAGATCGCGCTCAACGGTGTCGATGCGCTCAACGCGGTCCGTCGCCAGCGACCCGATGTGGTCCTCCTCGACGTCAAGATGCCCGGCATGAGCGGCGTCGAGGTGCTGAAGGCCATCAAGCAACTCGACGATTCGATCGCCGTGATCATGGTCACCGCCAACGAGCAAGTGGCGCTCGCCGCCGAAGCGCTCAAGAGCGGCGCCTTCGGTTACGTGCCAAAGCCATTCGACTTCCGCTTCCTCGACCACACCCTCACCGCCATCCTCAACCGTCCCACGGGTGATGACAACACCGCTCACGGGAAGGGGTCGGTGTAACGTCTCGAGCCGTCTTTGCCGATGACGTTTCCCGTCATCCGCGTGCCGATTTGGTCTCGGGAGGGTCGGGGAGACGCTCGGCGGTTCGTATTCTTTGTCGACACTTGGCCTCGCCGTTCGAGAGTGGTATCGGCCTTGCTCCGATGGCGCGGCATGCGAATGACTCGATCACGCCTATTGTTCATCATCCTCCTGCCCGCGTTGCTCCTCGCCTGGTATGTCGGCGACATCCTGGGACTGGAGGGGTGGATCGCCTGGCTCGCGAACCAGCCGGGCGTGACGACGGCGTTTCGACATCCGGAGAGTGGCCGAAGCGATGCGCTGACCACGCTCATCTCGTTCTCGCTCCTGACGCCCATCGCCCTCTGCCTCCTGCTGGTCATCCTCGTGCTGTTGGTGAAAGCGCTCGAGGCCGTCTTCGTTCCCCTGCGGGTTCCGATGTGGCTGTCGACGCCGGTGGTCGCGGGGGCCTTCATCTACGGCATGTACACGACGAGCCCATCATGGCTGCCGATGTCGCTCTATGCTCTCGGTATCGTTGCGCGCGCCTACCTCGTGTACTCCTACGGCCAGGTGCCGCTGCCGCACTGAGCGGCACCCTTCACCGGTCCGTACCTCGCCGAGCACCCGTGGACGCCGATGGACGACGCATGCGCCTGCATGGAGTTTGCGAATCTCTCGGGGTCCGACCGCCATCCCACTGCGCAGGAGGAGCCGCAACATGAGTCCGAGCCGGGATCACGGAGTGGCCGAGACGATCCACCTGACCGAGCAGAACTTCGATGAGGCGCTGGCCGCAGCCCGGGGTCTCGTGATGGTCGACTTCTGGGCGGCGTGGTGCGGTCCGTGCCGGGCGATCGCGCCGGTCCTCGAGCAGATCGCCGAAGCCTCGGAAGGCCGGGTGACGTTGATGAAGGTCAACGTCGACGAGAACCCCGGGCTGGCGGCTCGGTACGATATCCGATCGATCCCGACGGTCCTGTTCGTGAAGCAGGGCACGGTCGTCGACCGGATCGTCGGTGCGGTACCCAGGGCGCTGGTGCAGGACGTCGTGAACGCACGAGCCGCCTAGCATGCGAATCGCCGTGCTCGGATCGGGCGGGATCGGCGGATATTACGGCGCGCTTCTCGCGAAAGCGGGGCACGACGTCTCGTTCATCGCGCGTGGCGCGCACCTGGAGGCCGGACGAGATCGCCCAGGCCGTGCTCCATCTCGCGTCGGATGACGCTGCGTGGACGACCGGGGCGATCCTGACGGTCGACGGCGGAATCATGGCGCAGTAGGCGCTCGCCTGGAAGGACAGGGCGCCGGGCTGTCGTTTTACGTCACCGTGGTGACCACTCGGCACATACCCGAGCCCAGCCTCGTCGACTAACCCGCCGACTTTGCTGCTCGTGCACCGTGGCGCGGCCTTTGCTGCAGACCCCACGGCAGCATCCATTCCCGAGGTCCTCTCAACCGGAGGCGCTGCGTGATAGAACGCCGTCGTTGGCCGCGCCGGCAGGTCGCTTGGTCAGCACGGCTGTTGATCGGCGGCGGGAAAGCGATCGCCGCCAAGGCGATGGACGCCAGCCTCCACGGACTGCGACTCGCTCTGGGCGAGGACGCTCTTGCCTCTGGCGCGATTCGTCAGGGCGAGACCTGCGCTGTGGAGGTTCACGTCCCCCACAGCGAAGCAAGGTTCGTCCGGCAGGCCGAAGTTCGTCACGTCAGCGAGCATGGCATCGGGCTGATCATCACCGAACCCCTGCCGGCGGTGCTCGTGCCGTCGCTCAGGGAGACGGTGACCGATACGACGGCCGCATCGCCGCCGGCGAGCAACGGCGACAGGACCTCGATAATGTTGCGACTGCGGTCACTCGCCTTGGCGCTGCGCCGGCGCTGAGCGTCCACCGACCTCATGGGAGTCATCCGCGCGGCGGCGCCGATCGATCAGCGGCTCAATGCCGACGCGGCAAGATGCTCCAGGTATCTGAGATCGAAAGGCTTCGGAAAATAGCTGAAAGCCCCGCACTTGATGGCCTCCGCCGCGAGGGAGGTATTGGCCTTCGCGGTGATCGCGATGACCGGGACGGTCGGGTCGAGCTGCTTCATCGCCTTCAGGACGTCCATCCCGTTGATGCCCGGCATGGCGATATCGAGGAAGATGAGATCGGGATGCGTGGCGCGGACCAACTCGAGCGCCCGCCTGCCGTCGCGGGCCGATGTGACGTCATAGGTCGTCGCCAGGTGTTCCTGAAGAATGTCGATGATGTCCTGCTCGTGATCGACCACGAGGATCCTTCGCCGGGGCGACTCACTCGCGGGCATTGGTGGCCATCATACCCCGATGGCCGAGGTGTGCGGGGAGTAACTCGGCGGCGGGCTGGCCGCCCACGATAGACTTTCGGCAACCCTCCGCCATGACCGCTCCCCCACAGCGTCCTCTCGAGGGCCTGACGATCCTCGTCGTCGACGACCACCGCGATACCGTCGACATGCTCCGGGAGTACCTCGACGCCGCCGGTGCGACGGTCGTCGGCGCCGATGGTGCCAAGGCAGCGCTCGCGTTCGCGCAGGCCCATGCGCTCGACGCCGTTCTCGTCGACGTCAGGATGCCCGGTGAAGACGGGCACTGGTTCCTGCGAACCTTGAGAGCCTCGCGGGTGCTGGGCGTGGCGCAGATGCCGGTGTTCGCGATCAGCGGGGAGCGTCACGATGCCCCGCCGTCGGACAGCGGCTTCGCGGGCTACTTTCTCAAGCCCGTTGACCTGGACGTGCTGGTCGCGACGCTGTCGCCGCTACCGCGCCGAAGCCTCTGATCTCACCGCGTGAGTGATGGCCGCCGCCGCCGGCACGGAGCTGCCCTGGATCGAGGGTTCCGGCCGCCGAGGCCACGCCGTCAGGCTGCCCCCGTGCGCGGTCAGCCGGCCCGACCGGTATTTATATGTACCCGCATGAACCTGCCGCCCGGGTGGAGCCGTCTCAACGACACGACCACAGCAGTGTCGAGGAGGCCGAGAGATGAGCCATCGCGGCGCTCGGATCCACACATGACGATCGCGGCTGCCGGTGCCGAGGTCGCCCGGTCAGGGGCGGTCCCGCGCCTCGACCCCCGGACCCGGATGCTCCTGGAGGCCTCGATCCCGGGCACCCTGCTGCGCCTCGCCGCTCCGAACGTGTTGGTGATGCTGGTGCAGGCGGCGGTGGGACTCATCGAGACGTACTTTGTCGGCAAACTCGGCACCGACGCGTTGGCCGGCGTCACCCTCGTTTTCCCGGTCCTGATGCTGATGCAGATGATGTCGGGCGGCGCCATGGGCGGCGGGATCTCGTCGGCCGTCGCCCGCGCCCTCGGCGCCGGCCGCCGGACCGATGCCGACGCGCTGGCCTTCCACGCCCTCATCATCGGCGTCGTCTTCGGGCTGGGCTTCACGCTCGCCGTCCTGGGCGGCGGTCCGTGGCTCTACGCGGCGATGGGCGGCCGCGGGGCCTCGCTGGTGGCGGCGCTGACCTACTCGAACGTCATCTTCTCGGCGGCGGTCCTGGTCTGGGTGTTCAACTCTCTCGCCAGCGTGATTCGCGGCAGCGGCAACATGGCGGTGCCCGCCATCGTGACGTCGGCCGGGGCCGCGGCGTTGATCCCGCTCTCGCCCTGCCTCATCTTCGGGTGGGGCCCGTTCCCGCGCCTCGGGGTTGCCGGAGGCGCGGTAGCGGTGGTGGCCTACTACCTGGTCGGAACGATCGCCCTGCTGCTCTACCTTCTATCGCGGCGCAGTGTCGTGCGCCTGTCGGCGCGTGCGCTGGCTCTTCGCTGGCCGCTGTTCCGCGACATCCTGCGCGTGGGAATCGTTGCCGCGCTCGTGACGGTCACGACGAACCTCACGATCGCGATCACCACCGGTGTGGTCGGCCGCCTGGGACCCGCCGCGATCGCCGGCTACGGCACCGGCGCACGCCTGGAGTATCTCCTGGTGCCCCTCGTCTTCGGCTTGGGCGGTCCCCTCGTGGCCATGGTGGGCACGAACATCGGAGCGGGCCAGCGCGAACGCGCGTTGCGCGCCGCCTGGACCGGGGCAGCGATCGCCACCGGGCTTTCGGAGGCCATCGGGCTCGCGGCGGCGGCGGCACCCCGTGCGTGGCTTGGCCTCTTCGACCGGGACCCCGCCATGCTCGACGCGGGGTCACGGTATCTCCACGCCGTCGGTCCCTTCTATGGCTTCTTTGGGCTCGGCCTGGCGCTCTACTTCGCCTCGCAGGGCGCGGGCCGCGTGCAGTGGCCGCTGCTCGCGAACCTGACGCGGCTGGCGATCGCGGCGGGCGGCAGCTGGCTCGTCCTGCACTCGACCGGCGACCTGTCGCACGTCTTCCTCGCGCTGAGCGTCGCGCTGACGGCGTTCGGGCTGATCAACGCGGCGGCGGTGGCGGCGGGCGTCTGGTTCGGCCCGATCCGATGGCCCGTGCTTCGCCACGTTCACGCGCCCGCCCGGCATTCAATCTGATCCGTGGCCTGCGACGAAGCGCTACGCCCACGGCCGCATCTTCGGGTCGATGCCGCCGAGTCGATCAACCTTGACGCGCACGATCAGGCGCTTCTCGCCGGGTTGGCGGTACGGGTACTTGTCCACCCCGAGGAACCGTTTCGCGAGTTTGTCGGCGTGGGCGTCGGCTCCGGTCTCCGTCACCGTCGCGGTGCCGTTGAGAAGGAGATAGGACTGCGGTTCGGTACGATTCTGAACCGAGATGATGATCCGAGGGTCGCGCTGGAGGTTCTGTGGCTTCTTGCGCCCTTCCGCCGTGTTGAACAATGCCTCATTGCCCTCGACGTCCATCCAGACCATCGTCACTTGCGGTCGCCCATTCGGGTTGAACGTGATGACGTGACCGTACGCCTTGTCCTCCAGCACTTTCTTTACCGACTCCGGCAACGCGATAGGCATGACGCCCTCCAGGCTCAGGGTTTGGTTGTGGATTCTTTCAGCTCCGGATGGCCGATGGCGGGTCCGACGCACTGCTCATGTCGACTCCCTCCGTCACCATTGGCGCTCGAACCGTCACGCCGGGCACGTGAGCCGGCTCGCGGTCAGCCTCCGAGGCCCTTCGCCTTGTAGACCGGCGTGGCCCGAGGGCCGGAGAGGAACTCGATCAAGGCGTTGGCGGCGCCGGGTTCCGGCACCCCGGTAGCGAGCCCGACCGAGAAGATGGTGACGGTCTGGAGCTCCGCCGGCAGTGGGCCGACGACCTCGACGCCAGGCACGGCCATGAGCTCGGGAATCTGCGCCGCAGCGAGATCGATCTCGCCCGCCGCCAGCATCTCTCCGGCTTTCGTGCCGGTGTCCTTGTACTTCGCCCTGACCTGGTCGGCGATCCCGAGTCGCTCGAGGACGCGGGCGAACGCCACGCCCGAGGCGCCCTCCCGCGAATAGCCGACCGACTTCGCGGCGAGGACCGCGGCTTTCAAGGTCTCCGGCGTGCCGATGTCGGGCTTGGGCGCGCCGGCCTTCACCGCCACACCGACGCCGGACCGCGCGACGTCCTTCTTGCTGTCGGTCACGACCTTCCCCTGCTTCGTCAGGTCGTCGATGATGGGAGCCGTCAGGATCAGCACGTCGGCCGGCGCGCCCTCCAGGAACTTCGTCTTGAGGACCGCGGCGAGGCCGTAGGTGACGACGACCCGATGACCGGTGGCCGCCTCGAATTGCGCGAAGAGCTCCGGCGTGGCCGGTTGCATCCCGACGGTGCTCAGGACCTTGATCTCGGCGGCCTCGGCGTGGGCCGATGCCAGAAGAGCGACGAGCGTGAGTCCAAGCCATGTGGCGAGCGTGACACGCGCTTTCATGCATTCCTCCCAGGGACGCGGGAGCCGGGAAACCCGGGGCGCCTCTCGTTCCCCTACTTTGCCAGGGCGTCGCGCATACGCGCCAGCGCCGACCCGTAGATGTGCTCGGGCCGCACCACCATCGCAACGCGCTTGTCGGTTGCCGCGATCCGGTCGTACTGCTCCCAGTCCGCACTGCGCCGCCGGGTGGTGGCGCTGAAGATGTGACGCCGGGCCACTCGGAGTATCTCAGGATCGCTGTTGCCGGAATGGACGAGCTCGGCTTTGCCCTCGAAGACCAGGAACCCTGACCACCAGTCGACGTGCGACACCAGGACGGAGCACCGAGGATCGCGCACGAGATTCTTGAACTTCGCCCGCGTCTCCGTAATGGAGATGCCGACGCCACCGTCACGCGGGTACACCGTCACGATGCTGAGCTGCGGCATGCCGTTACGCCTGAACGAGGTCAGGACGCCCTGGGGATTGTCATGGAGGAACTGCTCGATCTGAGGCGGCAATGGGGTCGGCGTCGCCATGGCGTGACCTACCGCAGCGCGCCGCGATGGGAGAAGCGCGTCTCCTGGCTGGTGATGAACTCGAGCAGCGCCGCCTGCCCGCCCTCGGTGGCCTTCCGCGCTCGGGCGAAGGCGCCGGCGATATCCTCGGGCCGCTCGACTCGTTCGCTCCAGCCGCCCATGGCGCGCCCCAGATCCGCGTAGCGTCCACCGATGTCACGTGCGCCGTACTTGTCGTGCGAGACGACGAGGTGTGGGATCTCGATGGCCATGGCCGAGTTGTTGAGCACGACGGTGAGAATGGGGATCCCGCATCGCACCGCGGTCTCGAAATCGAGCCCGGTCATGCCGAAGGCGGCGTCGCCCATGAAATTGACGCAGAACTTGTCGGGGGCGGCGAGCTTGGCGCCGATGATGAGGCCGAGCCCGGTGCCGAGCGCATGCGACTTGCCCCAGCCGAGATAGCTGCGCGGCGGGACGGCCCGGTAGAACGGCAGGAGCTGGTCGCGCGGGCTTCCCGAGTCGTGCGTGACGATGGCGGCGCGCGGGTCGACCGTGCGCATGAACTCGGCGATGACCCGATAGGGGTTGATCGGGACCTCCGCCGAGCCGAGCGTCGGCGTCCACTCGGCGAGCCATGCCGCGCGCGCGCGCTCGAGCTCGGCGCGCACCTTCTCCCGCCCGGCGGGGCAACCTCCCAGGGCCTTGACGGCCTCGATGAACTGCCGCAGCACGAGTCGCGCGTCCCCCAGGAGCGGGTAGTCGGCAGCGTAGTTCTTGTTGAGGTCGCGCTCGTCATTGGTGGCGTGGATGAGCGTCTTGCCGGCCGGGATACTGGCCGCCATCCCGTGGCGCGTGAAGCTACACCCGATGCCGAACACCACGTCGGCCTCGCGGAGATACTGCACGGTGTGCCCGGTCACGGCCGGGCCACCGGTGCCGAGCGCCAGCGGGTGATCCTCGGGGAACGCGCTCTTGGCTTCCATCGTGGTCATGACCGGAGCCTGCAGCAGGTCGGCCAGCTCGAGCAGATCATCCGACGCCTCGGCGTACAGCACGCCCTGGCCGGCGTGAAGCACCGGCCGCCGCGCCTCGCGAAGCACGCGCGCGGCAGCCTCGACCTCGCGCACGTTGGCGCCGGCCGCCGTCACCTTCACCGGCCGGTACGCCTCGATCACGGCGTCGGGCACGTCTTCATTCAGGATGTCCGCAGGGATTTCGACCATCGTCGGGCCCGGACGGCCCATGCGCATCAGGCTGATGGCCCGACGCATGACGTCCGCGACCTGAGTGCCCACCGTGATGGTCTCGACGGACTTGGTCACCGACGCGTACGTGCGCGCCGAGCTGAAGAGAGGGAAGACCTGCGCACGGTCGCGCGGGTGCCCGAGCGGCAGCAGCAGCATCGGCGTGGAATCGGAGTACGCGGTCGCCACGCCCGGGAAGGCGTTCTCGGCGCCGGGGCCGTACTGCATGCAGAAGACGGCGAGCGTCTTGCCGTTCTTCACCCGCGCATAGCCGTCGGCGATCCCCACGCCCACTCGTTCCTGGCGGCAGAGCACGGGGCGGATGTCGGCCTTGGCCGCGGCCTCGATCACCGGCGTCGTCGGATAGGCGCTGAGGAACTCGGTGCCCTCGATCTTGAGAATGCGGGCGATGGCATCGACGACTTTCACGGTTGGCGCTCCTTTAGCGTGTCGGCTCCGCGATGAACACCGGGATGCGGCGCGTAGTCTTCGCCTGGTATTCCTCGTACGGCGGGTACGCCGCGACGGCCAGCTTCCACAACCGCACCCGCTCGGCCTCGTCCTTGACCTCGCGGACCCGCATCGCCTGGACCGCGGCGTGGTCGCGAATCTCGACGGCGGGATTCGCGCGCAGGTTGTTCACCCACACCGGGTTCGTCGGCGCTCCGCCCACGGAGCCGACGAGGACGTAGTTGGCGCCGTCCTTGACGCGCATCAGCGGGGTCTTGCGAACCGCGCCGGTCTTGTTCCCGGTGTGGGTCACGATGATCACCGGCAGCCCGGTGTCGCGGAGCGTGGTGCCTTCCTTCCCGCCGCTGCGCTCGTAGAGCTCGACCTGATCGCGCACCCACTGTCTAGGACTGGGAATATAGTCTGGCACGGTGATCTCCTCCTCTGGTTCAGGCGAGCCGGTAGGCGCGCGAGACGTTCTCGCCGAGGATTCCCCGGCGCCCCGACTCGGTCATCGGCGCCACCAGCCCGCGCAGCTCCTCCAGGTACGAGCCGGGATGGTCGGGATGCGGATAGTCGCTCGCCCAGAAGAACTTGTCCTCGCCGACGTGCGGCATCAGCGCGGCGATCGTGCGCTCGTCCGGGTCCGCCGAGATGAAGCACTGCCGCTTGAAGTAGTACGACGGCTTCTCCTTCAGGCGCACGGTGGCGCCGAGCATGGTCCCCGTGAAGGTCGCATCCGCGCGATCGAGGAAATAGCCGATCCAGCCCGCCTGAGACTCGAGCACGACCACGCGCAGGCGCGGGAAACGCTCGAAGACGCCGAACTGGAAGAAGGTGGCGAACGCCTGCTGCACGCCCTGGCCCGCGAAGAGATTGAAGTACCAGACCGCCCAGCCGAACGTGTCGAAGCGATGGTGGACGTTGAACGCGAGCGGCTCGAACGTCGGATGCACGCCCAGCGGCACGTCGAGGTCCTGCGCCGCGGCGAACACCGCGTCGTGGCGCGGATCGCCGTGGGGCACGCGCGTGATGGTGAACGGACAGACGAAGGCGCCGCGGCAGCCGTCCTTCACCGCACGCTCGAGCTCGCGCGCGGCTTCCATCGGATCGCCGAGCGAGAGGTGCGCGATGGGGATGAGCCGGCCGCCCGAGCCGCGGCAAAAGTCGGCGATCCAGCGGTTGTACGCGCGGCAGTAGGCGCTCGAGAGCTCGGCGTCGAACAGCTCGGCCTCCCACAGAAGACCGAGGGTGGGATAGAGCACGGCCTTCGCCATCCCCTCGCGATCGAGGAGCTGCACGCGCTCCTTCATGTCCATGGTTCCGAACGCGGCGCCGCCGAGGTACGTCTCCGCCGCCGCTGGACGGACGCCGCGGACGTCCTGGGGCGCGACGTCGCCGCGCAACGCGCGCTCGCGGAGCTCGCGCGCTTCGTCGACCCGCTTGCCCATCCCGCCGAGGGTTGCGAGCTGGCCCGGCCGGGCGATCGTCGACGGCCGGCCGTCGATCAACAGGTGCTCGAAGCCGTCGGCGCCCACGCGGATGCGGAGCGCGCGATCGCGATAGGTGGGCTCCAGGTAGGTCTCCCACAGATCCGGCGGTTCGAGGATGTGGCCGTCGCAGTCGATCACGAGCTCGGTCGTCATGGCGTCTTCCTCGCAACGAGCGGATCTTCCGGGTATGGCACCGGTGCTTCCTCCCCGGGAATTCGTGACGTAGCATAGCCGACCGTGGCCTCCGTCGATACTACCGAGCGTGTCCACCTGAGGGTCGCCGAGGCCCGCGCGCTGTCCGAGCGCGCCATGCGCGGCATCGGGTACGAGCCCGAGGAGGCCCGTATCCTCGCCGACCACGTGATCGACGCGGCCCTGTGCGGCTACGAGTACTCCGGCCTGCCGAAGCTCCTCAACGTCGCCGACTCCCCTCGCTTCAAGGCCCTGCGGCAACCGATGCGCGTGCTCAAGGAGACGAGCGTGTCGCTGCTCTTCGACGGTGGCAACCAGAACGGCATGCTGGGGATGTACGACGCGACGCGCGCGGTGATCGAGCGGGCGAACGCGCACGGCTTCGCGCTCGTCGGCGTCAACAACCTCTGGATGAGCGGGCGCAGCGCCTATTACGTCGAGATGGCGGCGCGGGCAGGCTTGATCGGGATCCATACGGTGGCCGCGCCGCCGATGGTCGCTCCGCCGGGCGGCGCCAAGGCGGCCCTCGGCACCAACCCGATCGCCTTCGGCTTCCCACTGGAGGGCGACCCGCTGGTGATCGATCTGGGCACCTCCGCGTTCATGGGCACCGATCTGCAGTTCCGGGAGCGTCTCGGCATCCCGCTGCCCGAGGGCGTGGCGATCGACGAGCGCGGTCGTCCCACCACGGACGCGGGCGCCGCGCGACGCGGCGCGCTCCTGCCGTTCGGCGGGCACAAGGGCTACGCGCTGGCGCTCGCGATGCACGCGCTCGGCGTGAGCGCCGAGTACCTCTTCATCGCGTTCAAGCCGGATCTGTTCGTTCCCCTGGAAGACTATCGGCGCTCACTGGCGGCGGAGATCGCCGCGATCAAGGCGACGCCGCGGCAGGACGGCCTCGACGAGATCCGTATTCCCGGCGAGCGCGCGTATCGCGAGCGCGCGCGCCTGTCGCGCGAGGGCATCGAGATCGACCGGCGTATCCACGACGCGCTCATCAAGCTCGCGGAGGGCAGGCAATGACAGACGGCAAGGGCCCCTTGAACGGTATCCGCGTGATCGATCTGGGTCGCCACCAGGCAGGACCCCGCTGCGCGCAGGTGCTCGCTCGTCTGGGCGCGGAAGTCATCAAGATCGAGCGCCTGGGTGGCGAGGAAACCCGATATCACGGGCCGTGGGTCCGCAAACAGAGCGCGTACTGGGTCCAGTACAACAGCGGCAAGAAGAGCCTGAGCATGGACTTGCGCAGGGAGGAAGCGAAGACCGCCCTGCGTAAGCTCATCAAGGTTTCCGACGTGCTCGTGCAGAACTTCCGTCCGGGGACGATCGACGAGATGGGCTTTGGCTACGACGTGCTCAAGACGCTCAACCGTCGCATCATCATGGTCAACGTCTCGGCATACGGGCAGTTCGGTCCCTATCGCGAGCAGATCGGCTACGACCCTATCGGCCAGACCATGTCCGGCATCACCATGGTCACCGGCGAAGAGGGCATGCCCCCCATTCGCGCCGGCGTCCCCATCATCGACCGCACCACCGCCCTGCACTCGGCCATTGGCACACTTGCCGCTCTCCACGAGCGAAGCATTTCTGGCGAGGGGCAGAGCATCGACGTCTGCCTGGCGGATTCCGGCTACAGCCTGACCGAGATCCCCATCACGGCCTACCGCGGGGCCGGAACCGAGCCCCAGCGGGGCAAGTCCGATTCAGCGCCCAGTGGCATGTTCCCCTGCAAGGACGGTTGGGTCTTGATCGTGGCCGGAGACCAACATCACTGGCCTCGCGTGTGCGGCGCCCTTGGGAAACCCGAGTGGCAGAACGACCCGCGCTTCACCACGCGGCGCGAGCGCAGCAAACACGTTGCCGCCGTGAACGAGGCGATGCGTGCGCTGCTGGCCACCATGACGATGAAGGACGCCATCGCCCACTTCACGCACCACGACGTGGTCGCGGCTCCCGTGAATACCATCGCGCAGGCGGCCCAAGATCCTCACCCCTGGGAGCGGCGCGCGATGGTCGAGGTCCCCGATTTCCTGGCCGGGACGATTGCCGTGTCCGGTGACTTCTGGCACTTCAGCCGTACGCCGGCCGTCGTGGGCTCCACCCCCAACGTGGGCGAGCACAACGAAGAGGTGCTGGGCAACCTGCTCGGCTACTCCAAGGAAGAGATCGCCGAGCTGTACGCCAAGGACGTGATCGGGAACTCGCACCACTACGACACGCTTCCCGGCTGACCTGGTTGTCTAACCGCCCCCGCGCGGAGTTTCCGCGCGCATGTCCATGGGGGTCGTACCGGGCGGGAGCGGCGGGCGCCGCACCAGATCTTCCAAGGCGCGGCCGGCCTCGTAGTCGCGGATCAACTGCTCCGGGTCGAAGATGACGCCGATGGGGTTCTCGGCGAAGTCCGGGCCCGTCAGATAGGCGTGTGCCTCGTCCATGGTGGCAAAGTTGTCGATCTGGAGCTCGACGCGCAGGCCATCGGGGTCGCGATAATACATGGACGTCGTCGGCCCGTGGTTGATGCAGCGGGCGGGCTCGATCCCGCTGGCCTTGAGCCGCCGGTAGGTCGCCAGGAGCTCGCCCAGACCGGTGTAGGTGTAGGCGATGTGGTGCACGCCGGCGGCCGCCGGATCCGGGGCCGGACTACCGGGGGTGTTGAGGACGGCCACTCGATGATGCTCGTCGTCGTAGGTAAGGAAGGCGATGAAATCGTTGCGGAAGGCCACAGGCGCCTGGAGCACGGTGGCGTACCAGGCGATCACCGCGTCATAGTTGGCGGTCTTGAGGACGACGTGGGCGAACTTCTCCGGGACGATCCGCTGCGAGGACGCCGGGAGCGTCCGGGTCGCGGTGGCCACTGTATTCATCGCGTCCTCCACGGGTTGGGGTGAGGCCCCGATTGTATCCGAGCCTGCCGCGTCGTCTACGAGGCGTCGGCCGGCACGTCAGCGAGCAGACGGCCGAAGGCCGGCAGGCGGTCGGCGCTGTCGAACGCGCGCAGCATCGCCCAGATCGACGCCTGATTCGTGGTCACCACGGGCTTGCCGAATTCCCGCTCCCAGGAGGCGATCGACGACATCGTCGGGAAATTGCCCCCGGGCACCACGAAGACTTCGATCTCCGGCCGATCGACCCGGGCGAAGGCGTCCCGCGCGTGCTGCGGGCCGAGCTGTCCGATCGCATACGCATCGGTCGCGCCGAATCCCTCGAGCGCGATCGTGTCGAGCCTGTGCTTGTCCTCGAAATAGCGGGCGGCACGCTCGTTGACCGCCTCCGAATAGGGAGACACGATGGCGACGCGGCGCGCTCCGAGGGCTCGAACGGCGCGGCCAACCGCCTGCGCCGACGTGATGGCCGGAACGCCGGCCCCGACACTCATCCGCTTCGTGACGACGTCGTCGTAGTCCTCGGCAAAGAGACTGGCCGAGGTCTGGGCCAGGATCACCATCTCGACCTTGGCCGTCCCCAGCAAGCGCGACTGATACTCGATGTCCTCGTCCCGGCTCGGCGAGAAACTCCCGCCGCCGCTCGACATGAGGCGCCCGACGTGCGCCTGGTAGCTCGCCGGCAAGAGCCGGCACTCGATCTCGACCGTGGTGTTCGTGGAAGGAATCAGCACGCCGAAATGCCGGGTCATGGACGGATGCACGGTGGTCACGTCCTCACGGGCCCAGCGTTACCGACCGGCCCGTGGCGGAGGACCGCTCGATCGCGTCGATCAGCTTGTGGCGCTGGACGGCGAGATCGAAGTCGACGTCGAAGGACCCGCCGCCGCGCAGAGCGTCGGCTGCGCGCGCGTACGCCTGGGCGACGTTGTAAGGCTGACCGGCCGGCGTGCCGTTCGGAGCGAACCTGTAGCTGTCCGGCACGGGCATGGCCGCCAAGGGCTCCTTGCCTTTGCCCGCATGCATCTGGTTCGGTCCGAGGCTGAGCGCGCCGTTCGCCCGGATGACGATCGCGCCGTCTCGCCCGTAGATCTCCAATCGGTTGCCGCTCGGATTCGAGGGAGCGGTGGCCACGCTGATCGAGACCTCGGCGCCGCTCGCCATGCGGCCGACGACGTTGATGCTGTCCGGCGAATCGACGGGAACCGCCTTGCCTTCGAGCGTGCGCCACTCGGGAATTCGCGTCGACACACGCGCGGACAGCTCGGCGAATTCTCCGAGGACGGCGCACAGCGCGTCGATGGCGTGCCCGCCCGTGATGGTCAGCACGTTGGCGCCGTTGGCGCGTACGCCCTGCCAGATGCGGCCGGGGCCGCGCTGCAGCTGTGCCTGGGCCACCGTGTTCAGATTTGCCGTGAGCACTTCGCCGATGTAGCCCTGCTGGATCAGATCACGCGCGTACAAAATCGCGGGGTCGCTGCGCGCCTGCAGGCCGACGATGGTCTTCAGCGAACGTTGGCGAGCGAGCGCCGCCATCTCTTCCGCCTCGGCGAGGTTCTTGCCGAGCGGCCATTCGCAGCACACGGGCTTCCCGGCCTGGAGGCCGGCCATGACCAGCTCGCGGTGACCGGGCACTCGCACACAGACGACGAGCAGGTCGACGTCCGGATGCGCCGCCATGTCGCTGAACCGGTGGAACGCGTGGTCCACACCAAACGCAGCGGCCGAGGCCTTCGCGGTGTCCTCGCGCGAAGTGCAGACCGCCTTCAGCTCGTAACCGGGCAGCGCTTTCAGGGCGGGAACGTGCGCATTGGCGCCCCAGCCACTCCCGCCTTGTGTCACCGTGGCTCCCACGATTCCCACGCGAATCTTGTCTGTCATCTGACATCCTCCCTGGGGCGGCCCGTGGCGCAGGCCGCGTCACGCTGAACCGGCGCCACCTTCCCGCTGCTTGCGCAGGAAATCCTCGAGCTCTTGCATCAGCTTTTCCGAGTCGAGCTCTCCGTCAGGTAGCGGTTGCGGCTCGTCGCCGGCCGCCGCATCGTACTGCTGCTCCAGCCGCCGCACGTGCTCTCGCGTCGCGCGGTCCTTCGCCACCGCCCGATCCACTTGGGTGCGGAACTCCTGGATCGCCTCGGCGAAGCCGGACATGTCCGGACTCAGGCGAAGCAGGCGGGCCGCGTAGCTCATCAGCGCCTGGATCGCCGCCGGATTCTCGGAATCTGGTAGATAGTGCGGCGCCTGTCCCATGAAGCCGACATGCTGCATGTCCCGTCGCTCCGCCGCGTCAAGGACGACGGACGAAATACCGGTCGGGCCCTCGTAGGTTGGCAGACGATAGATGCCCCAGCCTTCGAGCAACGATCGCACGGCGGGATCGGTGCAGCGGGCCGTGACACGTATCGGCCGGGTATGAGGAGCGCTGGCCAGGAGCGCCCCGAGCGACACGATCCGCCTCACCCCGCAGCGCTCGGCCACATCGAGAAACGCCTTCGTATAGGTGCGCCATCGCTGGTGGGGCTCCGGCCCGCAAAACAGGAGGAGGCCGTGTCCGCCAGCCGCTTGATGCCACGCGAAGAACTCGCTGCGTGGCCACTGGATCTCGCGTTCGCCATCGGGCCTCAAACGCACCTCGGGTCGTTCCTGGGTCAACACAAAGAACTCTTCGGGGTCTATCAGCGCCAAGCGCTCGGCGCCGAGGTCGCGGATGAGGTGGCGCACGGCGCCCGTGGCCGCGCGCCCCGCATCGATCCATCCCCCAAACGCCATGACCATCGTCGCCAAGGTGGTCGGCGGCTCGCGATCGAACGCTACGTGGTCCATCTCGAGGATGCCCTCCCTGCCGCAACGTGGAGCCATGGTACATAATCGCGACCCGTTACCCGGAGGAGGGAGCGACCGGGACGGGTAAGGGTCATGGTCAGCGGGTATAATCGCGCGACCGTCCACCTCCCAGGAGGCTCCATTGAGAGACGACACGCACTGGATCGGCACCTGGACGGCGGCGCCGGCGCCGGCTGAAGGCGCCGCCTTCAGCAACCATACGCTGCGAATGATCCCGCGGGTCAGTATCGGTGGCAGCCGGCTGCGCGTACGTATCTCGAACGCCTATGGGACTCGCCCCCTGGTGATCGCGGCGGCCCGCGTTGGCCTGCGCAGCACCGGTTCGGCGACGGCGCCGGGCTCCAACCGACGGCTCACCTTCGGCGGCGACACCAGCGCGACGATCGCCGCCGGCGCGCTCGTCGTCAGCGATCCAGTCGAGCTGGCGTTCGCGCCATTGTCGGACCTTGCCGTCAGCGTGCACCTGCCGGGTGATCTGCCGGCGAGCTTCGGGATCACCGGGCGCTATGCGCGGCAGACCAACTACGTCTCTCCGCCGGGAGATTTCACCGCCGAAGAGCTCATGCCGGTCGGACGCCTCACCGACGACTGGTACTTCGTGTGCGGCATCGACGTCGTCGCGCCGCGAGAGACGGGCGCCATCGTCGCGCTCGGCGACTCTCTGACCGACGCCAACATCTCGACCCACGACGGCCATCATAGCTGGCCGGCGCAGCTGGCGCGCCGGCTCATGACGCGCAAGAGCGGGCGGGCGATGGCGGTGATGAACCAGGGGCTCGGCGGCAACCGCATCCTGCACGATATCCGGGGCGACAGCGGCTTGCGCCGCTTCGACCGCGACGTGCTGGCCCAGCCCGGCGTCACCCATACCATCATCATGCTCGGCACCAACGATCTGCGAAACCGTTGGGGCAAGCCCGAGGAAGAAGTCGCTGCCTCGCAGATGATCGCCGGGCTCAAGCAATTCGCCGTGCGCGGCCAGGCGCGCGGGATCACGGTCATCGGCGCCACGCTGACGCCATTCGAGAACGAGACGTTCCTGCCCGGCGCCTGGAACCCCAAGCGCGAGGCGATCCGCCAGGAGGTCAACGAGTGGCTGCGCAAGAGCAACGCGTTCGACGCGATCGCCGATTTCGACCAGGCCTTGCGCGATCGCGATCATCCGACCCGGATGCTGCCGGTCTACGATTGCGGCGACCACCTTCACCCGAGCGACCTGGGCTATCGCGCGATGGGCGACGCCATCGAACTGTCGCTGTTCGACTGAGGCGGACCAGGGCATGGCACGACTGAGCGGGAAAATCGCCGCCGTCACCGGCGGGGCATCCGGCATCGGTGAGGCCACGGTGCGACGGTTCGTGGCGGAGGGGGCCAAGGTGGCGTTTGCCGACCGCGACGTCGATCGGGGCAAGCGCGTCGCGGCGGAGCTCGGGGCCACCGCGCTCTTCGTGGAGGCGCACATGGAGCGCGAGGCCGAGGCCGCGGCCTTCGTCCAGCACGCCGCGGACCGCTTCGGGCGACTCGACGTCCTCGTCAACAACGCCGGGATCCGGATGTATCACACGGTGGTCGAGGCCAGTGCCGAGAGCTGGGACGAGATCCTGGGCGTGAACCTCAAGGGGTACGCGTTCTGCGCGAAGGCGGCGATCCCGCTCATCCGTCAGGGCGGCGGAGGGAGCATCGTCAACGTCGCGTCGGTCCGGTCGGTGACGAGCGTGGGGAAGACGACGCAGTACGACACCACCAAGGCCGCGGTGGCCGGGCTCACGCGGGGAATGGCGGTGGATCACGCGGCCGACCGGATCCGGGTGAACGCCGTCTGTCCCGGGCCCATCTTCACGCCCTTTCACGAGAAGCGCACCCGCGAGCTGGGTCGGACGCTCGAGCAGTACCGGGAGGACGCCGCCAAGAGCACCATACTGAAGCGGCCGGGCACGCCCGAGGAAGTCGCCGCGTGCATCCTGTTTCTCGCTTCGGACGACGCGTCGTTCGTGACGGGCACGCTCCTGTTCGTCGATGGCGGCCAGACGGCCATGTGACACGGCTCGCGGGTCGGCTACACTACGCGGCACATGAGCATCCGGGGCCGGGTCGCGATCGTCGGGGTCGGCGAGACCGCGTACTACAAGCACGGCCGCGCGCCGGAGTCCGAGTTCGCGCTGGCGCTGCGCGCGATCCTGTCGGCGTGCGAGGACGCGGGCATCGACCCGCGCCAGGTGAACGGCTTCGCGTCCTACAGCAACGACCGCAACGACCCCTCGCGGCTGGCCGCCGCGCTCGGCCTGCCCGAGCTGCGCTTCTCGAACATGCAGTGGGGCGGAGGCGGCGGCGGCGGCTCGGCCGCAGTGGGCAACGCGGCGGCCGC
>WNFR01003615.1_pt1 | contig 20636 bp, 17 predicted proteins | sample 5400221 | NCBI WGS metagenome assembly WNFR01 (sample SAMN13153357, study PRJNA577476) | soil metagenome | isolation source: 40 cm soil under Madrone tree | place: USA:California | collected 2016-06-14 | reverse complement strand
ATGCGCCAATTTACCGGCGTTGGCGCGGCTGGCAAAGCTGCCCAGCTGAACGGCCCAAGCCTTTCCCGCCACTGCCGGTTTTGCCGAGGACGAGATGGGGGCCGGCGCTGCTGTTTCAAGCGGCCCGGGCGAGGCGGCTCGCGGCGGGGACGCCGAAGGCGGTGTGTTGGAAGGGCGCGTATCCGGCCGCGTATCCGAAGACGGTGCCGCATTCGTGGACAACGCAGGGGTCGACAACGCCGGGGTCGTGGGTAACGCCGGGGTCGTGGGTAACGCCGGGGTCGTCTGTGGCCCAGCCTCCGTGCCGGTGACCGTGGCAGTGCTCGCATCGGCACCCGCCGCCGCGCTCGCCGCGTCCGGGCTGCGAGCTTCCGGCGGCCGGGCATCCGACGCGGCAGCACCAGCCTCCGGGGGCTCCAGCGCCTTGCTGGTGGCCAGATCCACGGTGACATTGCGTACCGGTTCCGGCGCGCTCACGGGCAGCCTCGCACCCGCGGGAGCCTGTGGGGGACTCGGCGGTCCCGACAACAGCTCCGGGACCACCAGCACGATGAGCAGCACCAAGATCGATGCGCCGACCAGGCGTTCTTTGACGCGACGATCCATAGATCAGCCTTGAACGTGAGTGGCTCGGGGCGCCGCAGTATATTCGGGAAGTGTGGCCGCTTGCAGTACTCCGCGCGACTCGAGCCAATCCAGCGCCGGCCCCACGACGTGGAAGGATCCGAACACGAGGATCCGATCCGATGGCTTCGCAGTCTCGAGCGCCGCCGCGCATCCCGCAGCCGTGCTGTCCGCCGCTTCGACGGGCACCGCGACCTGGCTCTCCACCGTTTGTGCCAGCGATTCACCGCTGCGGCCTCGATCGCCGTCGGTGGTAACGCACCACCACGCGTCGATGCAGCCGCGGAGTTCCGCCGCGACGCTCGAAGCATCCTTGTCGGTCAGGAGTCCGCATACGGCCAGGGTCCGCCCATCGCTCTTGAGGTCGCGCAGATTGCGCGCCAGCGCGCGCGCCGCCGCCGGGTTGTGCGCCACGTCCAATATCCACGTCGGCGCCTCGAGGTCGGCGGGAGCAATCACCTGGAAGCGCCCGGGGAGATGCACTCGGGCGAGTCCCTGCGCCACCGCCTCGGCAGGGATGGTCAGCCGTGCATCGATCTCTTCGAGGGCGGCGATGGACGTCGCCGCATTCGCATACTGCATGTCGCCCAAGAGCGCTGGCGGTGGCAGATGCATCAAATTCCAACGGCTGCCGCGGAAGCGCCAGCCGGCGGCCTCCCGGGCGTAGATGTACTCGTTCCCCAAGCGCTTGAGCGGCGCCCCGATCGTCCGGGCGATGTCTTCGACGATGCCGGGCATGTCGCTGCTGCCGAGCACGGCCGGGCGGCCTTGCCGGAAAATGCCGGCCTTTTCGCTCGCGATGGCCTCGATCGTCGCGCCCAGATATTCTTGATGGTCGAATCCGATGCTCACGACCACCGCGGCATCCGGATCGACCACATTGACGGCATCCAAGCGGCCCCCCATGCCGATCTCGAGCACCCAGGCGTCGAGGCGCGCCGCCTCGAACACCAGCAGCGCCGCGAGCGTGTTGAACTCGAAGAAGGTCAGCCCCACCTCGCCGCGCGCGGTCTCGATTCGCTCGAAGGCCGACACCAGTTCGGCCTCGCCGACCAACCGGTCGTGGACCCGGATCCGTTCGCGATAGTCGCGAAGGTGCGGCGAGGTGAACGTGCCGACCCGGTGGCCCGCCGCCGCCATGATCGCCGCGCAATAAGCGCTCACGGACCCTTTGCCGTTGGTGCCGGCGATGGTTATCACCGGGACCTTGGGCTGCAGCCAGCCCAGCCGATCAAGCACCAGCCGCAGACGGTCCAGTCCGAGATCGATGGCCTGTGGGTGCACCCGCGTTTGGTAGGCGAGCCACTGCTCGAGACTCGGCATGGACCTAGGAGCCCGTCTGACTCATGATCGCATTAGTCAGACAGGCTCCTAGGCTGCGGCGGGTTCTTTGCCGGTCAGCAGGCGCAGCATGGCGCCGATGCGATCGCGCAGCTCGCGCCGGTCAACGATCATGTCGAGTGCGCCGTGCTCGAGAAGAAACTCGCTCCGCTGAAACCCTTCGGGCAGGGTCTCGCGCACGGTTTGTTGAATCACCCGCGGACCGGCGAAGCCGATGAGAGCCTTGGGTTCGCCGATGTTGACATCCCCCAGCATCGCAAGGCTCGCCGACACGCCGCCGGTGGTCGGGTCGGTCATGACCGAAATGAAAGGCAGCCGCGCCTCCGACAGGCGTTTGAGCGCGGCACTGGTCTTCGCCATCTGCAGCAGCGAATACAGCGCTTCCTGCATGCGCGCACCGCCGCTCGCCGCGAAACACACCAGAGGCATGCGATGTTCCAGAGAGTGTTCGACCGCGCGCACGAACTTCTCGCCGACGACGGATCCCATGGAGCCGCCCAGAAAGCGGAATTCGAACGCGCACGCGACCACATCCAGTCCGGCCAATTTTCCCGCCATCACGATCAGCGCGTCGCGTTCGCCGGTCTGCTTCTGGGCTTGGGTGAGCCGATCCTTGTAGCGCTTCGAATCCTTGAATTTGAGCGGGTCCTCCGGTTCAACCCCGGTGGCAAGCTCGGTGGTCGATCCCGTGTCGAGAAACTTCGCCAGTCGCTCGCGGCCGTTGATCCGCATATGGTGGCTACATTTCGGGCACACGTGCAGATTGCGCTCGATCTCCGCGCGATACAGAACGGCATCGCAGGCGGTACATTTGGTCCACAAGCCTTCCGGCACCGAGCGCGTGCGTCGCTCGGTCTTGATGCGCGACGGGACAATTCGCTCGAACCAGGACATGCGCTAGTTTAGCCCAATCAGCTGCTGGGCGGCAGCAAAAGGCCGTGGTCCGGGACCGGAATGCCGTATATCGGCGGATACTCGACCCTCCAGAGGTACAGGCCGGCGGCCGGGGCGGTGGCGCCCGCGAGGCGGCGATCGCGGGCGGCCAGCACGCGGGCCATGGCCGACGCCGGGTCCGGCCCGCGCTGCACGTCGAGCAACGTTCCCACGATGTTGCGCACCATGTGATGCAGATAGGCGTTCGCGGCAATCTCCAGCCATAGATAGTCGCCCTCGCGCCGCACCTCGATGCGATCGACGCGCCTGACCGGGGTTTTGGATTGGCACTCCACCGAACGGAACGCGGAAAAATCGTGCTCGCCGATCAGCGCCTGCGCTGCCGCGTGCATGGCCTCTGCGTCCAGCGCGCGATGGATCCAGGCAGCCCGCGTGCGCTGCAGAGCCGAGCGCGCGCTGCGGTTCAATATGCAGTAGCGGTAAATGCGGCGGGTGGCCCTGTGCCGCGCGTGAAAGCCAACCGCCACCTCCCCGGCCCATTGCAGGGCGATCGCGGGCGAAAGCTTGGTATTGGCGCCCAGCACCCAGGCGCGGGGCGTGCGAACGGCGTTGGTGTCGAAGTGAATGACCTGGCCGACGGCGTGCACGCCGCGGTCTGTACGGCCGGCGCAGATCGCAATGATGGGCTCGCCGGCGACGAAGGATATCGCCGCCTGCACGGCGTCCTGGATGGACACCGAGTGCTCCTGCGACTGCCAGCCGGCGTACTCGGTGCCGTCATACTCCACAAGGGCGGCGACACGGCGGTCCCTGGGTCCCCCGGCGGCCACGTTAACCGGGCAGAGTTTCGATCAGGCGTTGCGCTTCCTGTTTCTGGCTGGTGGAGCCTTCCTGCACGACTTCGTCGAGAATGCTGCGCGCACCTTCCGGATCACCCATGTCCATGTATGCCCGCGCGAGATCGAGCTTGGTGCCCACCTCGCTCATGGTCACCGGCTCGAACTCCGCCGGCGGGATATCGTCGGCTTTGTCTTTCGCGGTTCGATTGGCCGACGAGATCGCTTGAAGCTTGCTGGTCGGCGCCTCGCCACCATTCAGCGCTTCGCCCACGTCGAGATCGAGGCGGCTGCGCTGGCTGGCCTCGAATACTTCGTTCGAGAACATTTCGTCTTCCGCGCGCGGCTGCTCGACGGTGTCGCCGCTTCCCAGTGCGGTCGCCAGCCGATCCAGGTCCAGGTCGATGCTGTCGCCCGTGAGGCCGCGCAGCTTCGAGGTGGAATCCACGTCCACTTTCTCCCCGTCGGCGATATCCGAGTATTCGGGCGATTTGAACTGCGACGTGGCATTGACGTCGAAATTCGCCGGCATCTGTACCGTGGGCGCGGACTCCGGGCCGAGCACCGAGGTCTTGACATCGTCCGGGCCTCCGTCGAGATCCGCGATGAAGGATGCTTCCAGCTCGCGCTCGAGGTTGGTCAGATCGCGATCGCGCGCGCCGTTCTCCATTTCCGTCATCACGCGCCGCGACTTTTCATCGAGGCCGGCCACCATCGTCGGCGCATCGTCCGGATGGTCGGTCGCTTCCAGGTGCGAGTGGCTGTCGGACGGCGAGCCCGTCTGTTCGAGCTGATCGAGGTCCAGGCCCAAATCGTCGATCGACACCTCGGCGGTTTGATCGGCGTTCGCCGACCCCAGCTTGGTGGAAATACGGTCGCGCACATTGCCGGCTTTCAAGGCCGGCGATTCCGTGGTGGGCGCATCCGCGAAACTCATGAGCTCGGACTCCACGGTCGGCTCGTCGCGCGGCGGCATCTCGCGGGTCGGGGACTCATCCGAACCGCGTTCCGGCGCGTCCAAGGTAAAGTCGAGATCGGATGCGGTGCGGATGGCGGGCGATTCGCCGGTCGACGAGGTATCGTCGCCCTCCTTGGCGAGCGGATGATCCAGTCTGCTGCGTTCGCCCTCCGGATCGCCGAACAAATCGATATCGACACGGTTCTCGCCGCCCTCGAGATTCAAGTCGACCAGGGCGCCCGCGCCGCGGCCGCTTCCGGCAGTGCTCGCGAACAAGGGTTCGTCCGGGCAGATCTGCTTGCCCATGATGACGATCTTGTCCCATTCGCCGGCGGGAGCACGGTCGCGCGTCGCCTCCAGACCCTTCGCCGTTTGCAGGAACGCTTCCTTGTTGCCCCAAACGAAATAGATCTCCAGCAGCTTCAGGCGCAGATCGCGCCGGTCCGGCTCGCGCTCGAGTGCAATGCGCACCAGATCGGCGGCCTGGTCATAGAGGCCGTAAGCCATGTGAAAATCGGCTTCGGCCAGGGGATCGCCCTGATCGAGATTGACCGCGCTCTCGCTCGACATCGTGTCTTCGGGCGCCTTGATGTCGACGTCCGTATCGGCCAGGCCGTCGGGTGCGGTATCGAAGTGCGGCTGCGGATGCTCGCCTGATTCCTCGACCACGAATGAATCGTCGCCCCTGCGCATGCCGGTGAGCTTGGCGGTCGGATCGCGGAAGTCGGCGACGCCGGTCGTTTCCATCTCGGGCAAATCGCCTTCGCCGCCCGCACGTCTGCGCCGCCATGCGGCGAGCATGAGCACGGCGAACAAGGCAATCATCACCGCGGCCGGCACCCACCAATTCGCCGCGACCCAGTCGATCCAGGAACCCGACTCCGGAGGCGCCGCCGCGGCCGGCTTCTTTGGCACGGCAGGCGTCGGCGCAGGCGCCGAGGCGCTTTCCGCCGGCGATGGCAGCGGAGTTGCCGTGGAGGCGGGCGCCGTCGGCGCGGGCGGAGGAGCCGCTGCAACCGACGGCGCGGGCTTGGTTTGAGCCGGCTCCGGCGCTGCGGGCGCCGGAGCCGTGGCGGGCGCACCGAGCTTGCGCTGCAGGGCGCTGAGCTCGCCGTTTCGGACGTCGATCAAGCGATGCGATTCCGCGAGCTGTCCTTCCAGATCCTTGACCCTCTCCCGGAGCGCCTGCGCTTCCGCGGCGGCCGCGGTCGAATCGCCGGTACCCGTGCCGGCACCGCTCGAGCCGCCGCCGGCGCCCGGAGTCACGAGGCGCAGGTGACCGCCGGATTCGGCACCGCCCGTGCTGCGCCAGGCATTCATCTGGCGGTGCACTTCGCTGGTCGCTTCGGTCTGATTCAAGGCGGCCATTTCGTCCGCGCCCGGGACCCGCAGCACTGCGCCGCGGCGTAAAATATTGATGTTCCCGCCGAACGCATCCGGGTTCGCGCGATACACCGCCACCATGGTCTGATCGATGTCCGCCGCATGGGCGCTCAAGCTCCGCGCAATCTTGGTCAGCGTGTCTCCCTTGCCCACCCGATAGCTGTTGCCGGTGGGCGGTGCGGCCGGCTCAGGCGCGGCGGCGGCGGACGGACTGGCCGCCGCCCGACTGGGGGCCGGCGGTGCCGCGATCACGGGCGCAGCCCGGCGGGCCGGCGCGGCGGCAACGGTGGGCGCGGTGACCGGAGCTGCACTGCTCGCCGTCTCGCCCGGCGTGTATACCGGCGGATCCAGCAATACCGTGTACTCGCGCATGAGGCGGCCGCGCGCCCAGTTCACTTCGACCAAGAAAGTCACGAAAGGCTCGGGAATCGCGTCGGTGGAATGCACCAACAAGGCATCGTGGCCGTCCTTGCCCTTGCCCACCGTGAAGGTCAGCGTCGACAGGAACGGCGGACGATCGATGCCATAGCGGGTGAACGCATCGCGGCCGGCCAGCGAGGCCCGCAGGGCGGTCAACTCATCCGGCGTGGCCGCAATCAGGTCGATCTCAGCGTTCATCGGCTCGTTGAGCGCCGATTTCAAATGGATCTCACCCAGGCCAAGCGCCCAAGACGAGGACGGCCACAAAAAAGAAGAGGACAGCAGGCACGCCATCAGCAGCAGGCGACGCATCGTCTCAAACATTTCTTCTCCCAGGAATCCGGTGGGCACGAGGGTAAAGTTCATTGTGCCATAGGGGCTTGCAATCGAATTCTCACTGACCACTTGCCTTTTACATAAGCGAATAACTATATCTCACCGGGGTCTATTTACCAAAATATGGGCTACTGAAACTGCGTTATGTGCCGCACATTTCCGAACATTATCGGCCACGACCCAAAAATTTAGAGCGCGGTCACGGGTCAGATCCGCCCGCAAGCGGCCTACATATACCTTATCGGGTGCGATTGCCAATGCGGCAGGCGTCGGATATTCCATGGTCGAATCCGGTTCGATGACGCTGAGGCCCCTGCCGCGTTGCAACACCGCCGCCGCATCGGCCGCGCTCAATGAGCGCTCGAAGCTGGCATGGACGGCCAAGCCGTGGCCGAAGAACACCGGCACCCGCACCGCCGTCGCATTGATCTTGAGCAGCGGCAGATCGAGCACACGGCGGCACTCCTCCCATAATCGCCGCTCCTCGCGCGATGCGCCATCCGCGTCCAAAGCATCCACTTGCGGAATCACATTGAAGGCGATCTGCCGGCCAAACGCGCGTCCCCTCGCCTTCTTGCCGCTCAGCATGGCCACGGTCTCGGCGGCGAGCTCATCCATGGCGCCGCGTCCGCTGCCGGACACCGCCTGGTACGTTGCCACCTCGGCGCGCTCCAGGCCTGCCCGCGCATGCAGCGGCGCCAGCACCGTGGCGAGCGCCACGCTCGCGCTTCCCGGCAGGGCAATCAGACCCTGTCCGCCGACGGCATCCAGAGCATCGGCGTTGACATCCGCCGCCACCAGCGGCACATCGGCGCGCGCCCGGAAGGCGGCGGAACCGTCGATGACCCACGCATGCGCGGCAGCCGCTTCGGCGTAGCGTTGGGATATCGCCGCACGCCCGCAAAAGAAGGCCAGATCCACGCGCGAAAAATCAAAGGCGGCAACGTCGCCCACGGGAAGCGCCTTGGCCGACTCCGCCCCCTCATCCGTCACCGGCCGGCCCACATTGCGCTCGTCATCGAGCGCATGCAATTCGGCAAACGCCATTTTGCGCGCGCGCAGCTCGTCGATCACGGCCTCGCCGATCAGGCTCGATGCGCCGACCACCGCAATGCGCAACCCCGCCCTCTCGTTCATTGCGTGATGACCGGCGTGGTGCGGACCACATCCGCGCACTGAGCGCGGAAGCGCAGATAGTGATCCATCAACACCAGCGCCAGCATGGCCTCGGCAATCGGCGTGGCGCGGATGCCGACGCAGGGATCGTGCCGTCCGGTGGTGATCACCTCGGTGGGCTTGCCGTGAATGTCGATGGTCTTGCCCGGCAAGGTGATGCTCGAGGTGGGCTTGAGTGCCAGGCTCACCACGATTTCCTGTCCCGAGGAAATGCCGCCGAGAACGCCGCCGGCGTGATTGCTCGTGAAACCCTGCGGGGTGAGTGCATCGCGATGCTCGGAGCCGCGCTGTTCGACCGCGCGGAACCCGGCACCGATCTCCACGCCCTTCACGGCATTGATGCCCATCATGGCGCTCGCGAGATCTGCGTCGAGCCGCTCGAACACCGGCTCACCCAAACCAGGCGGCACGCCCCGGGCGATGACGGTCACGCGTGCACCGATGGAATCTCCCGCCTCGCGCAGGCCCCAGATGAACTCCTCGAGCTCCTTGATGCGGCTCGGGTCCGGGCAGAAAAAGGGATTGTCATAGGCGCTGGCCGGATCCACCGGCTGCAGCACCAGAGGGCCCATCTGCGCGAGATATCCGTGAATGCTGACCTGCAGCCGCTCCCGCAGGTACTTGCGCGCGATGGCGCCTGCCGCCACGCGCATCACCGTCTCGCGCGCGGAGGAACGTCCGCCGCCGCGATAGTCGCGAAAACCATACTTTTGCTGGTAGGTGTAATCCGCGTGGCCGGGGCGAAATCGGTCCTTGATCTTCTCGTAATCGCGCGAGCGCTGATCCTCATTCGCCACCATGAGGCCGATGGGCGTGCCCGTGGTCTTGCCTTCGAACACCCCCGACAAGATGCGCACCGTATCGGGCTCGCGGCGCTGGCTGGTGTACTGCGACGTGCCCGGGCGCCGCCGATCGACGTCCGCCTGCAGGTCCGCCTCGCAGAGAGGCAGACCCGGCGGGCAGCCGTCCACCACGCAACCGAGCGCGGGGCCGTGGCTCTCCCCAAAACTCGTCACCGTAAAGACGCGACCGAATGTATTGCCCGCCACGCGCTTCCCCTTTTCCCAAGCCTCTTCGTCAACCCTCTTCGCCCTCGAGCCCTTCGTCGTCACCCGGGGTGCTCACTCCGCGTCCAGGTCCCGCGCCCTCAGCAAGAATACTCCGCCGCCGCCCATCGCTATCTCCGGCCAAACGAACGGGAGCCTCGGAAAAGTGCGCAGCAGCGTGGCTTCGGTATTGCCCACTTCCACGACCAGTATGCCGTCGCGGCTGAGGTGCCGCCGCGCCCCGGCGAAGATTGCCCGCACCGAATCGAGGCCGTCGGCGCCCGAGGCAAGGCCGATTCTGGGCTCGTGCTCGTACTCGCGCGGCAGTCTGCGCATTTCCGCGCGCCCGACATAGGGCGGATTGCTCACGATGATATCGTAACGGCGGCCCTTCACGGCGTCGAAATAATTCGAGCGCAGCACCCTGACGCGCTTTTCCAAATTCAGGCGGCGCACATTGCGGCGGGCCACCTGCGCCGCAGCCGCGGACACGTCGACGGCATCCACTCTTCCCTTGGGAAAGGCCATGGCGCACGCCAATGCGATCGCGCCCGAGCCGGTCCCGACATCCAGGATCCGGCGTACGCGGCGCGCATCCACCCAGGGCTCAAAGCGCTGCATGGCGAGTTCGGCGATGGGCGAGCGCGGCACCAGTACACGCTCATCCACATAGAGTTCGAGACCGGCGAAGAAAGACCGGTGCGTGAGGTAAGGCAGCGGGACGCGTTCGGCGATACGCCGTGCGAGCAGCGCGTCGATCCGCGCCGACCGGCGCGCGCTCAGCCTTCTGGAATAGGCGCTCGAACCCAAGGCGTGGTCGAGGCCGGCGACGAAGAACACCAGTTCGGCCGCCTCGTCGCGTGCGTTGTCCGTGCCGTGACCGAAGTGCACGCGCGCCGATTTGAGCGCCCTTGCCACGCGATCGATGGCCGAGCCCACGGATTCACCGGCCGCTTCGCGTCCGGGGTCGGCTTCCCTTCCTGCAAGGGCGGTGTCGGCGGCTGTGTGGGATAATCGGCGCATGGCGGTCCAATCGAAATACTTGTCCCTCGTACTGTTCTGCATCGTCGGCATCGCGGGCATCGCCGCCTCCGCAATGTGGCGTCACCGCGCGCCCGCGGTTGAATTGGTCACGGGGACCTTCCTCACACCTCAGCACGCGCTGCCGGATTTTAGCCTGATCGACCAGCAAGGGAGGGTCTTTGGCTCCGCCAATCTGCGCGGCCGCTGGTCCTTGCTGTTTTTCGGCTATACGAATTGTCCGGATCTTTGTCCGACGACGCTCACCACCCTGGCCGCGATGCAGAAGCGCCTGCGCGCAGCCAAGGCGCCGGTGCTGCCGCAGGTCATCTTCGTGTCGGTCGACGCCAAGCGCGACACCCCTTCGCAGATGGCCACCTATGTACCGTATTTCGATCCCGAATTCATCGGCCTCACGGCCGCCGATCAGCCGAGCATCGAAGCCGTCGCCAAGAAGCTCGGGGTTGCCGTCATCATCCGGCCGGCATCCGGCGGCAATTACACCGTCGATCACTCCGGCGCCATTTTTGTGGTCGATCCCGGCGGCCGGCTCACCGCGATCCTGAGCGGCCCCTTCGGCGTCGAAACCTTGCAGGGTGATTTCCAGCGCATCGTCGCCGCGAGCGGCGTTCTCGCCGGCCCGGCATGAACGACGAGAGCGGCGCGAGCCACGGCGGCGGGGCCGGCCACGGCCCGAGCGCGAGCGGCGGTCGGGGTGCGAGCAGTGCGGATGCGAGCCGTGGCGGCCTTCGCGACAGGCTGTTCGTGTGGTTTCAATATTTGCTGCCGCAGCACGGACTCTCGCGGCTGGTGCTGGCGGCGACCCGGGTGCGCGCCGCGTGGTTCAAGAATTGGATCATACGGTGCTTTCTCGGGCTCTACCGCGTCGACATGACCGAAGCGGCCGAGACCGATCCTTACCGCTATGGCAGCTTCAACGAGTTCTTCACCCGCGCCCTCAAAGCCGGCGCGCGCCCGATCGCGGGCGACCCTGCCGCCGTCGCAAGTCCCGTCGACGGCTGCGTGAGCGAAGCGGGGATCATCGACCGTGACCGGCTGTTGCAGGCCAAGGGGCGCGACTACTCCCTCACGGAGCTGCTCGCTGCACAGCCTTGGGCAAGCCGCTTCGAAGGCGGCTCCTACGCCACGATCTATCTCGCGCCTTTCAATTATCACCGCGTGCACATGCCGCTTCGCGGAGAACTGAAGGAGACCGTGTACGTTCCCGGCCGCCTGTTCAGCGTCAACGCCGCGACGGCGCGGCATGTCCCCGGGCTGTTCGCGCGCAACGAGCGCGTCTTGACGCTGTTCGACTCGGGCGCCATCGGTGAGTTCGCTTTGGTGCTGGTGGGGGCGCTCAATGTGGGCAGCATGGCGACGGTCTGGGCGGGAGACATCACGCCTGCGGCGCGGCGCGTGATCGCGCGGATACCGGGCCCGCCGGCGACACTGGAGAGAGGCGCGGAACTCGGCCGCTTCAACATGGGGTCGACCGTGATCCTGTTGTTCGAGCCGAACCGCGTGCGCTGGCACCCCGAGGTGCACGCGGGCAGCGTGGTTCGGCTGGGGCAATCACTCGGGGTCATCTCGTGAGCGGGGTCATCTCGTGAGCGGGGTCATCTCGTGAGCGGGGTGGTCCTGTGAGTGGGGTCATCTCGTGAGTGGGGTCATCTCGTGAGGTGGCGCCCGACCGCGGCCTTGAGTGCTCTGCAACGCCGCGCGGCGATGTTGGCCGCCGCGCGCGCGTTCTTCGCGGATCGCGGCGTGCTCGAAGTGGAAACCCCGATACTGAGCCGGGCCGCGGTCAGCGATCCGCAAATCGAATCGTTGGCGACTCGAGTCGCCGGCATGGCGTCACGGGCCTACCTCTGCACCTCGCCTGAATACGCCATGAAGCGGCTCCTGGCGGCAGGCAGCGGCGACATCTTCCAGATCTGCAAGGTGTTCCGCGACGGCGAGCGCGGCCGTTGGCACAACCCGGAGTTCACGCTCATCGAGTGGTACCGTTTGGGGTTCGATGACGCGGCGCTGATGACCGAGGTCGAGGCGCTGATCGGCCGCCTGTTGGCACCCCATGGCCTCGAACCGGCGGAACGTCTGAGCTACTCGGCCGCCTTGCAGCGCCATGCGGGCGTCGACGCGCACAGCGCGAGCGACCGCGACCTGACCGAGTCGGCGCGGCGACACGGCATCGATTGTCGGGCCGAACTCGACCGCGATGCCAAGCTCGACCTCTTGATGGGCCTGGTCGTGGGGCCCCGCTTAGGGTTGGAGCGGCCGTGTTTCATCTGCGACTACCCTGCCTCACAGGCGGCGCTCGCTCGATTGAAGCCGGGTCAGCCGCCGGTCGCGGCACGCTTCGAGCTTTATCTCCACGGCGTCGAGCTGGCGAACGGCTTCCACGAGCTGTTGAATTCGGGCGAACAACGCGAGCGCTTCACGCGGGATTTGGCGCTGCGCCGTGCGCGCGGCCAGGTGGAACCGCCACTGGATGAGCACTTGCTGGAGGCGCTGGCCTCGGGGATGCCGGATTGCGCCGGGGTCGCCCTTGGCTTCGATCGCCTGGTCGCCGTCGCCCTGGGAGCACCGCAGCTCGCCGACGCCATGGCCTTCACCATCGACAACGCTTGACGCGCGCCAATCTTTCTCATGCACGGAGGCCGGATCGGCCTCCTTCGAACGACTAATCCCCGCTAGCCCTTGCCGCGCGACAGGTACTCGCCCGTGCGGGTGTCGATGCGCAGGATCTCGCCCTCGTTGATGAACAGCGGTACCCGGACCACGGCGCCGGTTTCCAGCTTCGCGGGCTTGGAGCCGCCGGTGGCGGTATCGCCGCGGACGCCGGGGTCCGTCTCGATGACCTTGAGTTCCATGTGCGCCGGTGGCGTCACCTGCAGCGGCACGCCGTTCCACAGGGTGACCACGCAGATCGTGCCGTCTTTCAGCCACTGGGCGCCGTCGCCCACCGCTTCCTTGGAGGCCGTCAGCTGTTCGAAGGTTTCGGGCACCATGAAGTTGAAAAAATCGCCGTCCCTGTACAGGTACTGCATATCCGTATCGACGACGTCGGCGGCTTCGACCGTATCCCCGGATTTCCACGTGCGCTCGATGGTCCGGCCTGTCTTCAGATTGCGCACCCTGACGCGATTGAAGGCTTGACCCTTTCCCGGCTTGACCATTTCGTTCTCGACGATGGCGTAGGGGTCGCCGTCGATCAGGATCTTGAGACCGGACTTGAATTCGTTCGTGCTGTAGTTCGCCATCGAAGGCCTCGGACTTGAAGGGCGCGTATGATAGCCGCAACCCCTGACCTTGGCCAATGCCGGGGCATTTCGCGGCCTCGGGCGAGCCGCCGGCCTTCCTGGTGAGGTTTGACGCCGGTCCCAGAATCACTTGGACCTCAGGTGTTACACTTTGCGCCCATTTTCGGAGGATTTTGACCCGTGAGCGAACAGGGGGCAGTTCCAATGATCGTCATGACGCGGTCGCAGGACCACGTCGAGGCCGTCAACAGCGCGCTGCGCAGCGCCGGCCACCCGGTGCATTGCACGTGGCTGCCGGATGCCCGCGACCTCGGGGATGCCCTCACACAGCTCAACCCCGAGATGCTGGTCGCGTTCATCGAGGAGCTCGGCATCGATCTGGCGTCGCTCATGAAGGTCAAACAGCAGAGCGCGCCGGGGATGCCGGTGCTGATCATGCGCGAGCACGTCGACGAAGCCTCCATCGCCGAGGCCATGCGCCTGGGCGCGCAGGATGTGGTGACGCTGACCAACCGCAGCCGCCTACAATCGGTCGCCACCCGTGAGCTTCGTGCCTTCCGCCTGGAGCGCGCGCTCTCGGCCACGCTGTCCTCGGCCCGCGAGTATCGCGAGCAGCTGCAGAATTTTCTCGAAGGCTCGGCCGACGCCATCACCCACGTGCAGGAAGGCATCATCGTGGATGCCAATCGCGCCTGGCTCGAGCTGTTCGGCTATTCGGGCGACGAAGCGCTCACCGGCACGCCGCTCATGGACCTGTTCGAGCAGGAGACGCATCCTGCCCTCAAGGGTGCGCTGGTTGCCTGCCTGCAGGGCAAGTGGTCGGGCCATGACCTCAAAGTACAGGCGTTGCTCTCGGACAGTTCGAGTCTGGCGCTCGAGCTGCTCCTCACCAAGGCCGACTACGAGAACGAGCCGGCCGTGCGCATAGCGATATCCGCGACGCAAAAGAAGGACCGCGATCTCGAGGTACAGCTCGCCGATGCCGTCAAGAACGACGCCTCGACGCGCTTTCTGCAGCAGCGCTATATGATCGCCGCGGTACGCGAACGTTGCGCGCACGCCATGAAGGGCGGCGTGCGCCGGTTCGCGCTCATCAAGCCGGACCGCTTCGTCGAAATTCAGAAGTCCATCGGCGTGCTCGCGAGCGAGGATTTCATGACCCAGCTCGCCGACCTGCTGCGCACGCAGCTGACGCCCACCGATCTCTGCGGCCGCTTCGGCGGCAACGGCTTGGTTGTCTTGCTGGAACGCGGCACGGCCCGCGACGTCGAGACCTGGGCCGAGAACGTCGTGAAGCGTGTGCACGAACATGTGTTCGCGATCGAGGACAAGACCCTGGCGGCCACGGTGACCGTGGGTTTAGGGCTCTTGCCGGCGATCAACCCCGACGCGGGAAGTGCGACAGCCCCTGATGTGAGCGGTGCGATCACCGATGCGGTCAGCGCCGTGCGGCGCGGACGCGAACTCGGCGGCAATCAGATGTACGTGGTCGACAAGTCCGACACCGACACCCGGGTGCAGGCCTACGACAAGATCTGGGTCAAGCACATCAAGAGTGCGCTGATGGAGAACCGCTTTCGCCTGGTGCAGCAGCCGATTGCAAGCCTGCTCGGCGAGGACAAGGGCATGTTCGACGTCCTGGTGCGCATGCTGGACGAACAGGGTACGGAAGTGCTGCCGGCGGAATTCATCGCGGCCGCCGACCGCAACGACCTGATGAAGAACATCGATCGCTGGGTGATCGGCGCGTCCATGTCCTTCGCCGCCAACCGCAAAGCCTCCTGCATTTTCGTGCGCGTGTCCAAGGACACCGTGCTCGACAAGAGCTTGCTCCCCTGGCTCGATACCCAGTTGAAATCGCTCAAGATCGAAGCGAAGCGCATATGCATCCAGGTGACCGAAAACCTCGCGAATCAGTACGTGCGGCAGACGAAGGAGCTGGCGGAGAGCCTGCGCAAACTCGGGTTTCGTTTTGCCCTGGAGCACTTCGGCACCGGCCGCGACCCCTTGAAGCTGCTCGCCGACATCGACATGGACTTCATCAAGGTCGACGGGTCGTTGATGCAGGGACTGTCGACGAATCAGCTCCAACAGCAGCGCGTGAAGGGCCTCGTCGAAGCTGCGAAACGCAGGGGCGTGGAAACCGTGGCCGAGCGCGTCGAAGACGCCAACACCATGGCCGTGCTGTGGCAGCTCGGGATCGAGTTCATCCAGGGGTACTTCGTCAATGCTCCGGAGGATGTGACCATGTCGGGCGACAAGCGCTAGCCGGATATTCACGAGCGATCTCGTGCACGGAGACAGGACCCTACCTCCGTCTACGACTCCGTGTTTGTGAATAGTCCCGGTTAAGTTGCGGAGACTTCGAGGCGGTCCGTCGCGGTCGGCGGATTTCTTGCCGGGAATGCCGAACAGGTTCTGTCCCTTGCCGGCGGTCATTACTTCGATCTCGGCGGCAGGCAGCGCCAGCACTTCGCCGCTGTCGTTGACGAAAATGGCGAGCGCCGACTTCTCTGCGATCGGCTGGGCCGGCAGAACCCGCGCGTTCTCGGGGACCTTGAGTACGGACTTGCCCTTCTTGTTGCGAGCGTACAACTCACCCAATTTCGCCGCAAATCCGTAGCCGGCATCGCTCGCGAGCAGCCAGAGATCGTCCGGTTCGCCGATCAGCACCGCGGCAAAGGTGGCGCCGTCCGGGGGATCGACCGTGCCCGACAGCGGCTCGCCGTAACCGCGCGCGGCCGGCAGCTGGTGGGCATCCAGGCTGTAGGCCCTGCCCGTCGAATCGATGAACACGGCTTGCTGCAGGTTGCGGCCGCGGGCGGCGGCCTGGAACTCATCCCCGCCCTTGTAGCTCAAGGAGCGGACATCGATGTCGTGCCCTTTCGCGGCGCGCACCCAGCCCAAACGGGACAGCACGACGGTGACGGGCTCGCTGGTGAGAAGCTCGGTCTCGGAGATGGCCTGGGCGGCCTCGCGCTCCACCAGCCGGGTGCGGCGCTCGTCGCCGTACTCTTCGGCATCGCTCATCAACTCGTCGCGGACCAGCCTGGTGAGCTTCGCCTTGCTCTTCAGTATGCCTTCGATTTCGTCGCGCTCCTCCGCGAGTTCCTTTTGCTCATCGCGGATTTTCATCTCCTCGAGACGCGCGAGGTGGCGCAGCTTGGTCTCGAGTATCGCTTCCGCTTGTTCGTCCGACAGCTTGAAGCGCTTCATCAGCACCGGCTTCGGCTGCTCCTCGGTGCGCACGATGCGGATCACTTCGTCGAGGTTGAGGTACGCGATCAACAGGCCGTCGAGGATGTGCAGCCTGGCATTCAACTTGGCGAGCCGGTGGCTCAGCCGCCGGGTGACGGTGGACTTGCGGAACTGCAGCCACTCGAGCAGCAGTGCCTTGAGGGGCATCACCCGCGGCCGGCCGTCGAGGGCGATGACGTTGAGATTCACCCGGTAGTTGCGCTCGAGGTCGGTGGTGGCGAACAAGTGCGCCATCAGCGCCACCGTGTCCACGCGATTGGATTTCGGCACGATGACGAGGCGGGTGGGATTCTCGTGATCCGATTCGTCGCGGAGGTCCTCGACCATGGGCAGCTTTTTCTGCTGCATCTGGGCGGCGATCTGTTCCTGCACCTTGGTTCCGGATACCTGGAACGGCAGGGCATCGATCACGATCTCGCCGTCCTCGATCTTATAGGTCGCACGGGCCTTGAAGCTGCCGGACCCGGTATCGTACATCTGCACCAGCTCGTCGCGCGGCGACACGATTTCCGCTCCCGTCGGCAGATCAGGCCCTTTGATGTGCGCCATGATCTTGCGCGTGCTCAGATCCGGGTCATCGAGCAGGGCCACGCAGGCCTTGATCACCTCGCGCAAATTGTGCGGCGGGATGTCGGTGGCCATGCCCACCGCGATTCCCGATCCGCCGTTGAGCAGCAGGTTCGGCACCCGTGCCGGCAGCATGGTGGGCTCTTCCAAGGAGCCGTCGAAATTCGGCGCCCATTCCACGGTGCTGGATCCGAGCTCCTCCAGCAGCAGCGTGGCATAGCGCGTCAACCGCGACTCGGTGTAACGCATGGCAGCGAACGATTTTGGATCGTCCGTGGAGCCCCAATTGCCCTGGCCGTCGACGATGGGATACCGGTAGGCGAAATCCTGCGCCATGTGAACCATGGCCTCATAGCAGGCGGAATCGCCGTGTGGATGGAACTTGCCGATCACGTCGCCGACCGTGCGCGCCGATTTCTTGTGCTTGGCGCCGGCGGCGAGGCCGAGCTCGCTCATCGCGTAGACGATGCGCCGCTGTACGGGCTTCAAGCCGTCGCCGAGATGCGGCAGCGCCCGGTCCAGGATCACGTACATCGAGTAATCGAGGTAGGCGCGCTCCGCAAACGACTTGAGCGGCTCCTTCTCCACGCCTTCGAAATTGAGTTCTTGGTCTTTCATCGCATTGTCGTCGCTGCGCTAAACGTGCGCCAGATTACCCTTGGTCTCGAGCCATTCGCGCCGATCGCCGGCCCGCTTCTTGGCCAGCAGCATGTCCAGCATCTGGTCCGGGCTGTCTTGCGCATCGATGGTCATCTGCACCAGCCGGCGCGTCTGCGGCGCCATGGTGGTTTCGCGCAGTTGAAGCGGGCTCATTTCGCCCAGGCCTTTGAAGCGCATCACGACCGGCTTGGCGCGCGGATTTTCCGCGGCAATGCGCTTCAGCGCCTTCTCGCGTTCCGCCTCATCGAGCGCATAGACCACTTCCTTGCCCACGTCGATGCGAAACAGCGGCGGCATGCACACGTACACATGCCCGGCCGTCACCAGCGGCCGGTAGTGGCGCAGAAACAAGGCGCACAGGAGCGTCGCGATATGCTGACCGTCGCTGTCCGCATCGGCCAGAATGCAGATCTTGTGATACCGCAGACCCGACAGATCGGTGGCGGAAGGGTCGACGCCGATCGCGATGCTGATGTTGTGCACCTCTTGGGATTGCAGCACTTCGCCGCTGTCCGCCTCCCAGGTATTCAGGATCTTGCCGCGCAACGGCATGATGGCCTGGGTCACGCGATCCCGTGCCTGTTTCGCCGATCCGCCGGCCGAATCGCCCTCGACCAGAAACAGCTCGCCGCGCGCCGGATCCTGGCTGACGCAGTCGGCGAGTTTTCCGGGCAGCGCGGGTCCGGCAACGATACGTTTGCGCGCCACTTTCTGGCTGTCCTTGAACCGCTGCTGCGCATTGGCGATCGCGAGCATGGCGATTTTCTCGCCCTGATCGGGATGCTGGTTGAGCCATAGCGCAAAGGCGTCCTTGATCACGCCCTGTACCACTCCGGCCGATTCGCGCGACGAGAGCTTCTCCTTGGTCTGTCCCGCGAACTGCGGCTCGCGCATCTTCATCGAAAGCACGAAGCTCACGCCGTCCCAGACGTCCTCGGGCGTCAACTTCAACCCGCGCGGCACCAGGTTTCTGAATTCGCAGAACTCGCGCACCGCATCGGCGGCTCCCGACCGCAGGCCGTTGACGTGCGTGCCGCCCTCCACCGTGGGAATCAGATTGACATAGCTCTCCGTGACGCCGTGCTCCGACTCGAGCACCCAGGCGAACGCCCAATCCAGCGAACCGCCCTCGATATCGCGCTTGCCGTAGAACGTCTCGGCCGGCAGCCATTCACCCTTGCCCAGCTCCTCCGCCAGGTATTGATGCAACCCGCCGGTATAGAACCACTCGTCGCGTTCACCCGTGAATTCGTCGGCGAGCGTGACCCGCAGCCCGGGACACAGCACCGCTTTCGCGCGCAGCACCTGCTTCAGCCTCGGTATCGCGAATTTATCCGTGTCGAAGTATTGCGGATCGGGCCAGAACCGAATGGTGGTTCCGGTCTTCGATTTCGGCACGTCGCCCACGACCTCGAGCTTGGATTTCAGGCGCCCGCCAGCGAAACTCACGTTGTATTCCTTGCCGCCGCGGCGCACCCAGCACTCCAGGTGCTTCGACAGCGCATTGACCACCGACACGCCCACTCCGTGCAATCCGCCGGAATGCTGGTAGGTCTTGTCGTTGAATTTTCCGCCCGCATGCAGGCGGGTCAAAATCAACTCGACGCCGCTGATCTTTTCCTTCGGGTGAATATCGACCGGCATGCCGCGGCCGTCGTCCTCGACTTGCAGGGAGCCGTCCTTGAACACCGTCACACCGATGTTCCGGCAGAAGCCCGCGAGCGCTTCATCGACGCTGTTGTCGATGACTTCATGGGCGAGATGGTTCGGCCGCGTCGTGTCGGTGTACATGCCCGGACGCCGGCGAACCGGGTCGAGGCCGCTCAATACCTCGATGTCGGAGGCCGTATAAGAAGACGCTGCCATCGTTACCTCGTCAAGCGCTGCGCGCTGAATCTACGGGGTCGAAGCGACCCCGGCCTGGTCACGCGCTTTGCGCAACCCTTCAACGGGGTCGAAGCGACCCCGCCTGGTCATGCGCTCTGCGCAACCTTTCAACGGGGTCGAAGCGACCCCGGCCTTGGTAGTTTAAGACCACGGCATGCCGGGCTCCCGGCCGAGGCGGCGGAGTCTACCATGCTGGTCCACGGCGAATCAGCTGGCAGCCTATTCGCGATTCGGCTATCTTCCGAGCACCATGGGAATCGCAAACGTTCAGAATCTGGTGCGTACTCTGCCGGTGCTGCCGCGTCCTTACGGCATTCGCGTGCGGCTCAAGGCGGGAGATCCGTTTGCGAAGCTGCTCGGCACCGACTGGCAGAAAACCCACTGGTTCTTCACCGCCCCGGAACGCGACCGCGTCCTCGAAGACATGTCGCGCAAGCACGAATATTCCCGAATCGGCGACCAACCCGCGCTGGTGTTCGAAAAAGTCGAAAAGCTCGCCGAGAGCCGAATTTTTTGAACTCCCCGACCCCGAAACCATAACCTTCGGGGTCGCCCCAACCCCGTAAATCCGGCGCGCCAGCGCCTTCCGAATCCGAAACCATAACCTTCGGGGTCGCTCCGACCCCGTAAACCCGGCGCGCCAGCGCCTAAAAAGTTCGGCCGAGGAACAGGTAGAAGGCAGCACTCCCCGACGTGTCGTACCCAGATCCCAGGTACACAGGTCCAAGAAAAGTGTCGAACGCCACAAACACCGACGCGTCCTTGTGCGCCGACCCAAAGTTGATATCGCCGCGGTGCCGCCAGGTATTGCCGACCTCGAAGGACATGCCAAGATAGGCGGGAAACTCGAAAAAGCCCTCGCCGCCGCGGCCGATTTTGCGAAAGTAGATCGCGCGGGCAATCGCGTAGTGCGGGCCGATCAACGAGTTGGTCGCGAGCCCCGATAAATTGAAAAATCCGCCCAAGG
>WNFR01002129.1_pt1 | contig 20638 bp, 21 predicted proteins | sample 5400221 | NCBI WGS metagenome assembly WNFR01 (sample SAMN13153357, study PRJNA577476) | soil metagenome | isolation source: 40 cm soil under Madrone tree | place: USA:California | collected 2016-06-14 | reverse complement strand
ACGATCTTGGAGTAAAGATGGGTTGCGGCGCTCATCTGAAGTCACTGCGGCGGACAGCCGTGGCAGAATTTTGCGCGGAGGAAGCGCATACGCTGGAAGAACTCGCGCAGGCCGCGCAGCAGGGAACTGTGGAGGAACTTGCGGTGCATCCTCGAAAGCTGTTGCCGCAGTTTCCGTGCGTGACTGCGACCGACGAAAACGTTGCCTTGATCCGAAGTGGGCGCGCAGTAAATCTGCCAGAGCTGTCACGGGAGCGGCTGGTCAAAGTTTTCAGCGGACAGCGCGAACTGATTGCGATCGGAACTCGAATCGCAGGCACGCTATTCCATCCCGGAATCGTGTTTATACAAAACTAATGCAGTAACACAGTAGCCCGCTGCACAAATTCTGCAAACTTAAGCTCTCTTGGTAGTGCTTGCAACAGTTGTAGCCCTGTTGTTGCGTTATACTCGCGGCGGTTGTTTTCCCCTCAGATCTCGTTCTTCCCCGTCTCGCAGTGGAGAACAAAAAATCTCACCAGGAGGAATTAATGCGTTTCGTAAAGTTTGTTTTGACTTTGGGAGTGGTCTGTTCCGCCCTCTCGGCGATGGCCGCAAATGTGGCGGTCGGAAGCTGCAAGCCATCATTGCCGTCGTATCCCGATATCCAGCAGGCTGTGAATTCCGTACCCGCCGGATCCACAATCCAGGTTTGCCCGGGCTCCTATCCACAACAGGTCGTGGTTAACAAGAACTTGATCATCAAGGGCATTGCGTCCGGCAATCAGGGCGCGGCCATCATAACGGTGCCAGTGGGTGGGCTCGTGCAGAATACTGCGAGCTTGGCTACGGGCAGGCCAATCGCGGCGCAGTTGCTGGTACAGGATCCCGCCTCTGCGGTTATGCTCACCAATATCACGGTCGACGGAAGTAATAACGGGATCGCAGATTGCGTTTTGAATCCGATCGGCATTTACTACCAGAACGCCTCCGGCGTAATTAGCCACTCGACAGTTCTGAATGAGGTTCTGAGCGCTGGTCTGGAAGGCTGCCAGAGCGGTTTGGGAATCTTTGCCCAAAGCGGCGGCGGTTCTTCGGTCGTGAACATTAACAACAATCACGTGGAGAACTATCAGAAGAACGGAATCACCGGGAACGAGCTGGGAACCAATGTGACGATTACCAGCAACACGGTAATTGGCCAAGGGCCCACTACGGGTGCCGCGGAGAATTCGATTCAGATTGGATTCGGGGCAACCGGCAGCATCTCCAAGAATACGGTCGGCTCGGATGTCTGGGCCCCAGACAACATCGGCGATCCGGGCGATGCCGCTGCAGGTATTCTCGTCTATGCATCCCATGGCGTTAGCATTTCCACCAACAGCGTCAGCAACACGCAGTTCGGAATTGCGGTTGTCAGCGATCCGGCGTATGGGGATGCCGACAACAGCAGCGTTTCGAAGAACACAGTTGCGGCCACACATATCTTCGATGGCATCGATCTGTGCAGCAACAACAACACGGCGTCAATGAATATCGTCAATGGCTCCGACGAGTCTGGCATCCACATCGATAGCTCTTGCACCGGCGCTTCGACGGGCAATACGGTCACCGGCAACATCATCAATTCCGCTTGCGCGGGTATTCTGAGTGGCCCCAGCACAGGGAATGCCACCACTTCAAATACGTTTTATAACGTCGTCACTTTGCGGTTGACGGGCACCAATGTGTGCACACCGCCGCCCGCGCCTAACAAGAAAAGCGGAACCAGGCAAGTTGCGCACCACCGGGCCGCACGTCCATAGCGAAAGCTTGAGTGAGAGACCGTACAGGTTGGGGCGTCCGTCGTTAGTGGAATTGACGGGCGCCCTTGCTATTTGGTGGATATAGGTCTGTTTCCTTCTGTTAGGACAATAGAACCGCGTGGGATATAATTCGCGCCGCCTCCCCCGCTCAGCTCTGACTCTGCTCAATCATCGGCAGAGCGGTTCATACAGCATTCCTCAAAATACATTTCCCGGAGGCGCATATGTTCTGTACAGAATGTGGTGGCAGTATCAGTACTGCGGACCGAGTCTGTCCATCATGCGGAGCCCGGACTGAAAATGATCGGCCGGCGCCCGCGCGTTCACTTGCAGTCGGGAGGAAGATGGCAGTCGGGGCCTATAAGCAACCGGGCTTTGGCGTGATGCCCATTACCAGGGTGGTGTTGAGCGCACTGGCGGAAGGGAACGTCCTCCGGAATGCCATCGCCCTCGTTATGAGAGTGGGAGCGGTGCTGATCTTGCTTGGTGGGCTGTTACTGGTAATCCAGATCCTGAAGATGTCCTTCCAGCTTCCATCGGCCACCGCAACCATTGGAGGCCTGCTGCTGGCGGTGCTGCTGGCGGTCGCGTTCTTTGCGGTGTCACAGATTTATTTGCTGCGCGCGCAATCGGTGCATGATCTCGAAGACTCACCTTTCACCGTTATTCCGATTCTCTCAATTTTGTTTCGTGCGTCCGGGGAAGCCTACGCGGTCGGAGCGATTGCCTTCGGAGTAGGAGGATGCCTGTTCACCTGGCTCAGCGGAACGAGCCCGACCATGCTCCTCTCTGGATTGGGCGGATTCATACCTCCCTTTCCGGGGCTGAACGAACTCGGAGGCCAGAGCTTCGTCTCCGGACTGATCTTCCTGGTGACGATGATTATTGCCGGGTTCGTCGCGCTGGTTGTCTTCTACGCGTTGTCGGAACTGGTGGTGGTGCTGGTGGATATCGCAGTGAATGTGCGGAGACTGGTGAAAGGACAAGTGGGAGCGGTGGCTGTGTGAGGCCTCAAATCTCGTTGCCGAGAACGCTTCCAATTGGTAGGAGGATCCGATGAAGTGTCCAAAATGCGCGGCGGAGGCGGGCTCGGGGCGCTTTTGCCGGAGCTGCGGTACTCCCCTGGCGACGAGTGAGCCAGCTGCGGTTCCGGGTAGCATTTGTCCTTCCTGCGGAGCGGCTGTGCGTCCGGGAACAAAGTTCTGTTCCAGCTGTGCGGCGCCTTTCGGCGGTACCGCCCCGTCTCCACCGGCCGCAGCAGACATCGTGATCTGCGTCAATTGTGGTGCGGAGGCGAAAGCCGACACAAAGTTCTGCAAGTCCTGCGGGAAACCCATCGCCTCTGGTGCGACCGCCATAACTCCCGACATGATGCCCACCGCAATAATGGGCACACCCGCGCGCCGGGCTGTGGCGACCCCTGTATCTCAATCGCCGCAGTCTGCATCGCCAGCGCCGGCACAGCGGTCGCCGCGGCCCGGCGGCAGCAATCAGATGCTTGCGATCGCGGCCTTGGTAGTACTGGCTCTGGTTGTCACAGGGCTAGCCTACAGGTTAATGTCGCGCAAACCGACGGCCCAAAACTCACCCATCGTCGATGCACCGTCAGCGGCGCAGCCGGCGGCCCCAGCATCGGCGGAACCCAGCTCCGGTTCCACGAGTCCAGAGTCTCAACCGCCGGCGACGAACGAAACGCAGCAGTCGGCGGAAGGGACGTCAGGAGGTACTACTCCAGCCGGAACATCGCCAGCAGGGAACAGCGAGGCAGCCGGAAGCGGCAGTCCGCCGCCGATCCGAACCTCGAAGCGTCCGTCGGCGAAGCCCGTTGGTCTGGGCTACGCTCAGGCGCACAACAATGCCACGCAAGCGCTGGCGGCAGCGCAGTACGTCAATCCGACCGATAGCAGTGCATTGTTTTGGGCGCGCAAGGCGAAAGGTCTGGGCGACCCCGGGGCCGCTCAGATCGAACAAGAGGTCTTTGCTCACCAATTGGGTGGCATCGCTGCTGCCCGCCAAAGTCACAACTACGATCAGGCGAGGGCTCTGATATTCGAGCTCGCCGGCTATTTCCCCGACCACTTCGAACTGAGACAGATGCAGGGCGACGTCCAGCAGGAAGAACAGAAATATACCGCGCAACAGGAGCAACAACGCCGGCAGGCCGAAGGGCAGGCTCAGACCAGGAAGTTTGCCGTGCAGCATCGGCACGGTACCGGGAGTTCGTTCTGCACAGGCGTAATCACCATTCTCCCGGATGGCACGGCTCAGTACGACTGCAACACTGCGGATTCCGGTGGCCGCTGCGAGCACGTTGCGTTTGGGACGGGATCGCTTAAGGAAGTCAAAGTGCGGGGTGACGGATCGTTGCACGTGGCCACCCGGCAGCAGGGCAACTTCGATTTCTCGGGTGCCGAGTTCGCGATCCGGGACTCGGCGACAGCGCTCGCAACACTAGTAAAACATTGAGTTGGCGCGTAAACCTGGGATCGCTAATAGCGAGCTCATCGAGTGGTGGCGCGCCTTAAATCTAATATTCGGGTAGTGTCCTAAGAGTGTTTTAGGACACTACCGGTCTATCGGTACTGGGCTAATTTTCACGGTTTCCGACCAGTACCGGTCTATCCTTTTAATCGTCTATTAACAACCTTTTGCTAGCCTAATTGCCAAATGTCCCATCAGGCCTTGCCCCGGCAGAGTTTTAACGCTCCCGACCCGGGCCGGACGTCGAAGGCTGCATTGAAGTTGGAGGCCAAGCCGGCTTCACTTTTGCAGGATACTGTCAGCGAAATTCCCGACGTGATTTTTGCCTGGACGATGCGCCTTTGCGGGCTGGCCGTGGTCGGCCTGCTTGCGCTGATTGTTTGGGAACTCGTTGCCCGTTCGCAGTTGTCGTGGCACGCCTTCGGATGGAAGTTCTTCGTGCAGTCGGATTGGGACCCGGTGCAGGACCAGTTCGGCGCGCTTCCATTTATATACGGCACATTGGTGTCGTCGTTACTTGCGCTGATCATCGCGGTGCCTCTGGCAATTGGCGTCGCGGTATTCATAACAGAGATGTGTCCGGTCCCCTTCCGCGGGATTCTTTCCTTTACGACAGAACTTCTGGCCGCCATCCCCAGCGTGATCTACGGATTGTGGGCGATTTTCCTGCTGGTGCCGATTCTGCGTACTTACGTCCAACCGTTTCTGGCCAAAGCTTTGGGCTGGACGGGTCTGTTCACAGGGCCGCCGTATGGGATTGGAATGCTGGCTGCTGGAGTGATCCTGGCAATCATGATCATTCCAATTATTTCTTCCATCACGCGTGAGGTGTTGACGGTTGTGCCCCAGCATCAGCGAGAAGCTGCCCTGGCGCTGGGCGCGACGCGATGGGAGATGATCCGAATGGGCGTTCTGCGAAATGCACGGGCTGGTATCGTAGGAGCCATCATCCTGGGTTTGGGCCGCGCTCTTGGAGAGACAATGGCCGTTACGATGGTGATCGGAAACCGGCCAGAGATCGCCAAGTCTCTGTTTGCCCCCGGATACACCATGGCTAGCGTTATCGCCAACGAATTTACGGAGGCGACGGGCGACATATACCTTTCCGCTCTGGTAGAGATTGGATTGGCGTTGTTCCTTGTCACGATCGTTGTCAATGCGCTGGCGCGACTGATGGTATGGAGCGTCACGCGAGGCCAGCCTGCGAGGACCATTGCCTGATACTAACCCTGGTCTCGTGAAGGTCAACGTCCCGGGCCTCAGTTGGGGGCGACGAATCATGGACCACGCCATGACGGGTGCGGCTTTCCTTACCGTTGTGCTGGTGCTGTTGCCGCTGGGCGCGATATTCGCTTATCTGATTTACAAAGGTGCAGGTTCGATCAACTGGGCTTTCCTGACGCAGACTCCTAAACCGGTCGGTGAGCCGGGCGGAGGCATGGCGAACGCGATTGTCGGGTCGATGGTAATTCTCGGGATCGCCAGCTTCATGGGAGTACCGCTCGGAATCGGCGCGGGCATTTATCTCTCGGAGTATGGCCGGAACCGGTTCGGCGATCTTGTGCGTTTTGTTTCGGACGTGTTGAACGGCGTGCCTTCGATCGTGATCGGCATCGTTGCTTACGGGTTGGTAGTATTGCGGCAAAGACATTTCTCGGCTCTTGCAGGCGGTGTGGCGTTGGCCATCATGATGGTACCAACTATTGCGCGTACGACCGAGCAGATGCTGCTGCTGGTGCCGCAGGCGATGCGTGAGGCGGCCTACGGTCTCGGTATTCCGCAGTGGCGGACGACACTTTCCATCACTTTGCGGACGGCGACCTCCGGAATAATTACGGGAGTCATGTTGGCTTTTGCTCGCGTTGCCGGAGAGACGGCACCACTTTTGTTTACAGCTTTTGGAAATCAGTTCTGGAACTGGAAGTCGGATCAGCCGACCGCGGCATTGTCGTTACAGATTTTTAGCTATGCCATCTCTCCTTTTGATGAGTGGCACCGGCAGGCATGGGCGGGAGCATTGGTCTTGATTATTCTCATCGTGAGCGCGGTAGCAGCGGTCCGCTTGGCCGTTCGTCACGGAACTTTGGCGGGAGCATAATTCGTTATGGGTGTGGGAATTACTGTCGAGCATGTAAACGCCTATTACGGCAAGACTCAGGCGTTGTTCGACATCAACCTGAATTTTGAGGCAAATCATGCCACGGCCCTGATCGGCCCCTCGGGTTGCGGGAAGTCGACGTTCATTCGCTGCCTGAATCGCTTGCATGAGACCATTCCCGAAGCCCGCGTTGAGGGCACGGTGCGAATTGGAGATATCAGCGTTTACAACGGGACGTCGGCGACGCAGCTTCGCCGCCGGGTCGGGATGGTCTTCCAAAAACCGAATCCATTTCCTACGATGTCGATCTATGACAATGTGGCATCTGGGTTGAAGCTCAACGGCTTCCGCGATCGCAAGAAGCTGGATGAAGTAGTGCAGGGCTCGCTCAACAGTGCGGCCTTGTGGGACGAGGTGAAAGATCATCTGCACAAGAAGTCGGGAGCAAGCCTTTCCGGAGGCCAGCAGCAGCGCCTGTGCATCGCCCGTGCGTTGGCGGTGCAGCCCGAAGTGCTGCTCATGGATGAGCCCTGCTCGGCACTCGACCCGATCTCGACCGGCAAAATCGAGGAATTGATTTTTCAGTTAAAAGAGCAATACACCATCGTGATTGTGACGCATAATATGCAGCAGGCCGCGCGGGTGGCGGAATTTACGGGGTTTTTCCTTCTCGGCAAGATGATCGAGTTTGGCAAGACCGAAAAGATTTTCACCAAGCCGTCCGACAAACGGACGGAAGACTATGTGACAGGCAGGTTCGGATAATGCGCACACGATTTCAGCAGGAGATGGAAGAATTGCGGGAGAAGCTGCTCCGCATGGGAGGAATGGCGGAGCTGGCAGTCGACCGCGCCTGCCAGGCCTACTCCGAACGCGATTTAACGCGCTGCCGCTTAGTGCTTGAAAACGAGAGCCTCATCAACGTGGCGGAACGCGAGATTGACGAGCGCGCCTTCGACATATTGGCCACACAGCAGCCCGCGGCAGTCGATCTCCGGTTTATTCTCGCGGTGACTAAGATCAACTCCGATCTGGAGCGCGTCGGCGATCAAGCTGTCAACATCGCCGAGCGCGTCATGGATCTAATCGAACTACCCGCGGCCGAGTTGCCGGTAGACATCCCGCGAATGGCGGCTGCCGTGGGCGCGATGGTGCGGCGTGCGCTGGAGTCATTTGTCGAGGGTAAAGCAGAACTTGCGCAGGCTGTGCTGGAGATGGATCACGTTGTGGATCGGATGCGCGACGAGGCTTTTATCATGCTCGTGCGAAAGATGAATGAATCGCCGGAAGTGACTCAGCAGGCGCTAGATGCGCTTCTGGTTGCACGCAATCTGGAACGGGTCGCCGATCATGCCACCAATATTGCTGAGGACGTTATTTTCTGGGTCCTCGGAGCTGACGTCCGTCATCATGCGATGGCGTCTCCACAAACGGCTGTGCGCCCGGAGCGGCAAGACCAGCAATAATCCTCTCGCGGAAGAGTTTAGATCACGGCTTCCCGGCTGCGATACACTGGGTTCGAGCGCCAGGGCGAAGTCTTCCTTTCGGAGTAGCCCACCGCCGAAAGATCAGCGATGAGCAAGAACGTCCGTGTTTTTGCAACCTGTGATATCGGAGATGCCCTCAACATTCTGCGCAACAAGGGATATGACGTAGAGGTATATCCCAAACCGGAAGCGCCGCCAAAGAGCTTGATCGTCGAAAAAGTGAAGTCCGGAATCGATGGCCTGATTACCAGCTTGCGCGATCCTATCGATGCCGAGATTTTTTCCGCTGGCCGCGGAACGCTCAAGGTGGTCGCACAGTACGCTGTGGGCTTCGACAATATCAATCGCGCTGACGCAAACCGATTCAAGGTTCCATTTACCAATACTGCCGACGTCCTAACGGAAGCGACCGCTGAATTTGCATTCTTCCTGATGGGCGAATTAGCTCGCAAGATGTGGCCCGCCGAGCATCTGCTACGCGATAACCGTTGGAGCTACTGGCACCCGTCCCTGCCGTTTTTGGGCGATGAGGTAACTGGCAAGACAATCGCGATTATCGGCACGGGTCGGATCGGTCTGGCGATGATCAAGAAGTGCTCGGGATTCGACATGAATATGCTGTGCTTCGATCCGGCATATGAGAATCACGAGTACATCAAGGCGATTCAAGAGGTCAACGACCTACGCCATCAGCGCGGCATGTGCCGGGAGAAGGCCTGGATTCGCTACACCACGCTGCAAGACGCATTGACCAACGCCGACTACATCAGCCTTCACGTTCCGCTGTTGCGCGAGGGCGAGAGTACGACCCCGACCCACCATCTGATCAACGAAACCACGCTGCGCATGATGAAGCCGACGGCCATGCTTATTAATACTTCGCGCGGCCCGGTGGTAGACGAGAAGGCACTGGCCCGAGCTCTCCGCGAGAACTGGATCGCCGGCGCCGCGCTCGACGTTTACGAAAAAGAGCCGCTTCCGGCCGATTCGCCGCTACGCGATCCTGCAATCGCCGACCGTTGTCGTCTGCTTCCGCACTTTGCTAGCGCTGGACGCATCACGCGTCTCTCTTCCAATCCTGACAATGGCATGGCTGGACGCTGCGTGCAGGGACTGATTGACGTGCTGGAAGGGAACTACGGCGGCGACGTCACCAAGATGCCTTACGTGGTGAACAAAGAGGCGTTCGCGAAGTGAGCGCCTAGCGCTACTCACGGAGTCCGGCGCTATATAGATCTGAATCAGGGATAATGTTTTCCGACCGCACAAGCTGGTCACTCGCGCCCAACGCATTCACGCGAGCCCTCGCGGAAATTCGCGCGTCTGGACAAGAGATTCTCGATCTTAGCGTGTCGAACCCGACCGAAGCCGGTGTTCGACCGGACACGCAAGTCGTACTTGGTGCGCTCGGGAATCCCGAGGCGATGTGCTACGACCCGCAGCCTCGCGGGCTCCTGGCAGCTCGCAACGCTGTGTGCCAGTACTATCGCGAATCGCATGGCGTTCTGGATCTCGATTCCGAACGTGTTGTGCTAACCACAAGCACGAGTGAAGCGTATTCCTACGTATTTCGGCTGCTTTGTAATCCCGGAGATGAAATTCTCGTTCCTAAGCCGAGTTATCCGTTGTTTGAATTCCTAGCCGATCTGTCGGACGTGAAGCTCGTGCCGTATCCGCTCATCTACGATCACGGCTGGCAGATTGATTTCGACTCACTTTACAAGGCAGTCACGGCGAAGACGCGGGCGGTGATCCTTGTGCATCCCAACAATCCCACCGGCTCCTATATCTCGACGGAAGAGACATCCGCGCTCAATTTGTTCTGCGACGATCATGATCTGGCGCTCATCGTCGATGAGGTCTTTCTCGACTACGTGCATGATGGGGTACGGCGTCCCAGCTTTGTTTCAAACGTAGGCGCACTTACTTTCACGCTCAGTGGACTTTCCAAGATTTCGGCTCTGCCGCAGATGAAACTTGCATGGGTCGTCGCCAGCGGACCGGAAGGCCTGGTCGCTAAGGCCAGCGCACGGCTTGAAATCATTGCCGACACTTTTCTCTCGATGAACGCGCCTATCCAGCTCGCTACAGCGGTGTTGCTTGGGCAGCGCAAGCAAGTTCAGTCCGTACTCATCGACCGCATACGCCTGAACATCGGTGAGCTGGGTCGGCAGCTCGCTTCTACTCCGTCCTGCACACGACTGAATGTGGAGGGAGGATGGTACGCGGTAGTGCGCGTTCCTGTGGCACAGAGTGATGAGAACCTCGCCGTGGACATCTTGAGGAAGACGGGAGTGGTCGTCCATCCGGGACACTTTTACGACTTTACGAACGACGGCTATCTTGTACTGAGTTTAATCACTGAGCCCGCGGTGTTTCGCGAGGGCGTGACCCGGCTTTTGCGGGTGATTGGGGGGATTTAGCGCGGCATCTCGCCAACATTGGTCAGAGCGCAGTTGGGATTCTGCGCGGCGGACGGGGATGCCCTCCGGACTTCAGGCAAAGGTGCCGGCGCTACGCAGGCGTCGTGCTATCCTGATCGCCGTTTTCTTCTCGGTGTGAAAATGTCCATCACGCGTCGTGGGTTTCTGGGATCCGCAGCTGCCGCTTCTTTGGCTGCGGGTTTGAATGCGCAAGAAAAGCAGGAAGGCAGGCAAGACAAGAGCGATGTATCGCGACATGCTGAGCCGCTGCGTGCCGCCGCGCGGCCGATTATTGTCTGCGCGAACAATGGATTTCCCTATCTCGACGATGCATTCCAGTTCCTGAAGAGCGGTGGCGACACGCTCGACGCTGCTCTGCGCGTAGTCCAAGGTCCAGAAAACGATCCATTCGAAGACAGCGTGGGGCTCGGTGGGTTGCCGAATGAAGAAGGCGTTGTCGAACTCGATGCTTGTTGCATGCACGGGCCGACTCGGCGCGCGGGATCGGTCGGCGCCGTGCGCAATATCAAGAACGTATCGCTGGTCGCCAAAGCGGTTATAGAACACACTGGTCACGTGATGCTGGTTGGAGAAGGTGCAGAGCGCTTTGCCGTTGCGATGGGTTTCCCGCGTGAGAACCTGCTCACGGAACGTTCGCGCAAAACCTGGCAACTATGGAAAGAGTTTCATTCCACTGACGATTGGTGGGGTCCTGGTCTTGCTTCGCCGCAATGGAAAGCTCCCGACACTTCGCCTCGCTCTGAGCGCTGGAAAGAACGCCTCCATCGGATGGAGGAGCGCGCCGCTGCGCTCGGGATCGAGCCGGAATTTCGGATGGCGGCAATCCGGCGTGTCATATTTCCGCCCACCGGAACGATCCATTGTTCAGCGTTGAACGAGAAAGGAGAGATGTCGGGCTGCACAACTACCAGCGGACTGGCTTTCAAGCTACCGGGACGCTGCGGTGATTCTCCAATCATCGGCGCGGGCTGCTACGCCGATCAGGACATCGGTTCTGCGGGCGCGACTGGCGCCGGGGAAGAGAACATCAAGGTCGCGGGAGCTCACACCATCGTCGAAAATATGCGCCATGGGATGTCGCCGCAAGAGGCAGGTATGGACGCGCTGAAACGGATCGTTCGCAACTACAACAACGACATGAGCAGGCTAAAATTCCTTGATATGACGTACTACATTCTTCGCAAGGACGGCGCTTATGCGGGAGTTTCGCTGTGGGACGGTTATTCGCCCGACGCCCCTCACAAGATTGCGGTGCATGATGGGACGCGGCGCTCCGAGAAGACCGTGGCTCTTCTGAAAGGGGCTTCGCAGGAATTTCCGCCGTTCCCGCAACTGCCGCCTGGCGTTGTACAGGATTCGGAGTATTACAAGTAGTTTCGGCCAGCCGTTCGGAAAGCATGGTTGAAGCCATTTCCGCCGGGTGTACAATTGGCTCGTTAGGGACTGAAGCTTCGGGGATTTTGTTCCCGCATTCGAGGCTCTCATGAACGTCCACGTCAGTTATAAGGTTGAAAAGACTCCCGACCTCGAAAGAGAAATCAATCATCAGATTGAGAAACTGCGGAAGCGCCTTCAGGTGTTCCGGCCGGAACTGATACATCTCAAAGGGATTCTGGAGCAAAACTCCGCGCGCGAAGGTACGCGCGTTTCTCTCAACCTGCGTTTGCCTTCAGGACAGCTAGCCGCGCAGGGAAGAGCGTCCAACCCGACGTCAGCGATCAAAAGCGCGTTTGACGAACTGGGGCAGCAGATCAATCGTCATAAGGAATTGCTTCGATCCAGTCATAAGTGGCGACGGCAGAAGGGGACTGGCCAAGATTCTTTGGAGCCAGGGATCCCTTTCGAGCAGAGCGTGGCAGCCGTTCCTATGCCGACCATCTCGGCCGACGATGTGCGGTCTTACGTGGATGCCAACCTTTCACGCCTGCAAAGGTTCGTAGATCGCGAACTGTATTTTCGTCATACCTCAGAAGAACCTCCCGGCGATGGCCTTTCCACCGAAGAAGTGGTGGACGAGGTCATCATGCAAGCACTTACGGATGGCGACCGCCCCGAAAAGATTGCGCTCGAGCCATGGCTTTACCATCTGGCAATGCGGGCCATGGACAGGATGAGCGCGGCTGTGAACGATCTGGAGTTGCCTGTTCATCTTGAAGATAGCCGGCGGCGTCAAAACGTGGAGGCGTCGGATGAGGCGACGCTGCAATTTCATCAGCCGGACGAGGGGTGGACGAAGGAAAGCACTATCGCGGACCGTCGCGTGACTACGCCCGAACAGGATGCCTACTCCGATGAAATCGTTGCGCTGGTGCAATCGGCGCTGCGCGGAGCGGACCGCGCTGACCGCGAGGCTTTTCTTCTTTACGGAATTGAAGGATTCTCGCTCCCAGAAATTGCGGTCATAACCGGCCGACATCCGGAAGCCATACGTGAGTCCATTGATCGAGCGCGTGAACAAGTGCGGAACGCGCCTTCAGTGGCCAACGAATTCCCCAGAACTTTCATCAAGAAAACTGGAACTTAACGACTCAAGGAGAATCGGATGATGACCCGGGAAGAAATCCGTGAGTTGGCTGCTTTTCAAACGGACGAGAAGAGGGGCGTCTATGCCCTGAGTTTCTATTTTCAGCCCGCCCCCCCGCAGGATCGGTCCCATCGACGCGAGACAATTCTCGCCAAGGATGTCGTAAAGCAAGCTCTCAAAAAGGCCAACGGCAAGAGCAAGAATCTCTCGCTCCATACCGACCTTGACCGTGTGCTCGAGGTTGCAAGTCATTTGCCTGGCCATACTCGCGGCAAAGCTGTCTTTGCTTGCTCGGCGAAAAACTTGTGGAAGGAGTTCGATCTTCCGCCGCGGCTTGGGGTCAGCGGGATTTATGTCCAACCTCGTCTCCAGTTGAGGCCTCTGGCTGCTCTGCTTGGGGCACAACCTGACTTGTACGTGACTGTAGTAGACCGGCAGCGGGCGCGGTTTTTTGATCTGCGTCTTGACGAGTTGCGTGAGCGCGGAGCGATTGTCCATCTGCTCTCGCGCAGCGCCGCCAGTTACGGATATAACGGATACGAAGCCGGCCACGCCGAGCGCCGCGTTGCGGAGGAAGCGTTACAGCACTTCAAAGCCGTTTCAGAGCGGCTGCGCATAGATCTGGAGAAAGGCCTCTGGCAGCGGCTTGTCATCGGCTGCCATTCCAGCAACTGGCCGGAGTTCGAGCCTCACCTGCATCCTTACGTCAAGGAGCGCCTGATTGGACGCTTTTCGGCGGACGTAGCCAGTGTGAGCGACGAGGAAATCCGTAAGCATGCCCAGACGCTTCTCGAAAAATGGATCGACGAACGCGGCCATTCCAAGGCAGCCGAGGCAATTGACTTCGCCAAGGCAAACGGTCGCGGTGTGACTGGTCTGCGTCGCGTGCTGCGGGCACTTGAGACAGGAGAAGTTCAGGCGCTCTTTCTGGGCGAGAATTATTCCGCGCGGGCAGTCGAATGCCCACACTGCGGACATCTCGACGCGCACATTGTTTCGTCGTGCGTCGCTTGTGGGCGGGCGACTCGGGAACTGAGTGACGTTTGCGATGCGATCATTCCGATCGCGATCCGTCGGGACATTGAATTGTTCTATCTAAAGGACCACTCTGAACTTGATCGCGCCGGAAACATTGCCGCATTGTTGCGTTTCCGTGCCGACCAAAATCGCACGGGACAGATCGCGGTAGCGTCTTGAAAGCGGTTCCCGGCTCTCAGTTCTCAGTACCTGTTATAACGTTGTGATTGAGAACCGGGAACCGAGAACTCGATCTGCATGATTCACGAAATCCTGCCTGTCGGTCCGCTGCAATGCAACTGCTCTATCATCGGCGACGAAAGCACGCGCGAAGCCATGGTCATCGATCCGGGCGACGATATTGAAGACGTCGCCGCTATAATCCGCAAACATAATTTGAAGGTGAAGCAGATTGTCATCACCCACGCTCACATCGACCATGTCGGCGGCGCTATGAAATTGCGCGCGCTAACCGGCGCCCCGATTTTGCTCAACCAGAGTGATTATGCGTTGTTGAAGATGATCGACGTGCAGGCGTCATGGGTGGGAATGGAGTCGCCCGGAGAGGTCAAGATCGATGCCGACCTCCCGCATGGCGAGAACTTGTCAGCGGGGAGCCTCTCCGCGAATGTTCTTCATACTCCGGGCCATTCAGAAGGCAGCGTCTGCCTTTATTTTCCAGCGGAAAAGCTGCTGATAGCAGGAGACACACTCTTCGCCGGCAGCATTGGGCGCACGGACTTGCCGGGAGGGTCCTTCGAGAAAATCATGCGTTCGATACATCAGCGTGTGCTGAGTCTTCCCGATGACACGATTGTGATTCCCGGGCATGGAGCGAAAACTACTATCGGAGATGAGAGGGAAGGGAATCCGTTCTTAAAGTAGCTCGCAGTTGGCAGATCTCAGCAAAACGCTAGCGCCGCACGGTGCGCTCTCCTCCCGCACTTAGAGTTCGTTCACTGTGAGCCGAGAGCTTGCAGCCGAAAGCTACTTCTGTGTTGGCGCCTGCGGTGGCGGCGTGGCTGGCTTTGCTGGCTGCGAGGTCGTTTGGGAGCCCTTCACTCCGGAAAGCACCGAGGCTGGACCAGACCGGCGCGAGGCGAAGATCGAAAGCGTGATCGACGTCACCATGAAGATAATGGCGGACCAGGTGGTCGCCTTGGTGAGCACAGTGGCCGCACCGCGCGGGCCAAATGCTGTCTGGCTGCCTTGGCCTCCGAAGGCTGCTGCTAGGTCGCCGCTCTTGCCACTTTGAAGAAGCACGACCGCAATCAAAAACAGGCAAACTATTACGTGAACGATCGTGATGAGAACTGTAATCCACATAAACGAAAAACTCCGTTGGAGCCGAAGCTCGAATTCAGAATCTGGTAAACATTAATGCGATGGTGCGGAAGGGGGGATTTGAACCCCCACGCCTTTCGGCGCCACCCCCTCAAGATGGTGTGTCTGCCAGTTCCACCACTTCCGCAATTGGCAACTCAATAGTGTCTCAGTAGCTTAAGTCGAAACTCTTTGCAGGCTACGCAATCGATTCGGCGCTTAGAGCAGGGTAGACACAATGTTACCGTGTCCGGCTACGTACTGCAATGTACTGTTCTCTGCGCGCGAATGCCTGATCAGAGCTTAATTTCTATGCGGCCGACGGTGGTCGCAATCCGTCGGGTCTTCGTGGATATCTCTCCCGAAATACAGGGTTGACCGTACGTCCCTAGCAACTGCACCACATCCAAAAGACCGAAGAGAGTTGAAGGGAATGTGGAGGCCGCGATTGGCGATTTAGCGTCAATTTACAAGGAGGTTGACGATGAAACTGTTTGGAGCTTTGAGCACAGCAGCTCTGTTGCTGGTTTTCGGATATTCCGTTCCTGGGTATGGACAGCAGAACCAGCAGGATGAAGCGAAACCCGCGCCGCAGGAGGAGCCTAAGCCTGAAAAGCAGGCAAAGCCTCGTGAAGCCAGGCCGGCCGAGGAAGGAGCGCAAAAGCCCGAAGAGCGTCGAGAACAGAACGCACCTGCTCAAGGGCACGAGCAACAAAACAAGGAACGCAACGATGCCAGACAGGCACAGGAGTCAGGTAGACATTCGGACCGTGCGCCGGTTGCTGCTGGCAATCGCGGCGGTCGCATTGCGGACGACAAGTTCCGTGAACATTTCGGACGGTCGCACACGGTCGTGATCAACCGTCCAGTAATCGTGGACAACCGGCCGCGTTTTCAATATTCGGGATATTGGTTTGAGATTATCGATCCATGGCCCACGGACTGGGCGTACTCCGATGAGTGCTATATCGACTTTATCGACGACACGTATTACTTGTTCGATTCCCTGCATCCCGGGGTTCGAATTGCGCTTGTCGTCATCATGTAACCGTGATCATGTAAGAAACTTGATCGGGGGCCCCCGCCCACACGGATATTGAGCGGGGTAACCCCAATCGGACAATGCTCTCCTCAGAGCGGGGGTTCCGGAGGTGGAGGGACATCCATCCCGTCTGGCGGAAACGGGATCGTCACTGGCCCCGACTGGGGACCATTCAGCTTTTTCTGGAAATAGATAACATCGCCGTGCCCCCGCTCCCCACGGATGCTCTTTAGCTGACGCCACTGATCGAGGCTCAGCACCTTTCGCAGATCGAGATTCATAAACGTGTATTCCCGTTCCAGCTTTCCCCGTGCCGCCAGGACAAGATCTACTTGCGAACCGATCTGGCCTTCGTCTGGAGTGTCAGCATCGAGTAGCGATTGCAATTTCAAATCTTGCTTTTCCATCTCCGCGCCGTGGTCGATTAGCTTGACGCGGTGGTCATAGAAGATCTGATCGAGTTGCGCGATTTGCCCGTCGGAGAGTTGCAGCTTTTTGGATATCTCCGGATCGCGCCACCATTTGCCCATCTCCCCGCGCATGCCCGCCTCGCCATGCACAACGAAATGTCTTTCGACGGTCTTGGGAGCGCGCGGCGCTCGTGGCTCTGCGGGCGGGGTTTGAGCGAGCAGCGCGGACGATATCCCCAGAACCGCAAGTAACAAAGTGATGGATCTAGTTTTCATGGCCGTGCTCCTTGTGAGAGATGGTGTCAACCTCATTGTTAGTGGAACTGGACTCAACCAGCAAGGTAAGAGGCTCCAGCGCCTCGGGCGTTCCGGCAGCCAGCGAATGCTCAATCGCAAGCAGCAGCTGCTGATCAGCGTCAATTCGTGCCTGTGGCGGGACTGGCTTCGGAGGTGGCGCCGCGGGCGCGATCAAAAATACGGTACAGAAAATGAGCGCGGCAGTCGCGGCTACCAACCAAAAACTTCTCGGTTTCCGCACATTGCGGCTCTCGATGCGCGAGTGTATCCGGATCTGCTGGCCTCTCCAGAATTCTTCCGGACGTTCGGATCGTCGCATCGCATCCCCACGCCATGCTCCGGTTAAGTCCGGTGGCAGTTCATGATCGTTGTCAAATCGCTTGGCAGTCATTTCCTCATCTCCCGACTTGTTCCCGTATGCTCGTCACCGCCCGAAAAAGCTGGGCCTTCACCGTGCCGGTTCTCAGGTTTAGCACCTCGGCTATCTCTTTCAGTTCCATGTCTTCCGCAAACCGCAGGATGAAAACCTCTTTCTGGCGCGGCGACAAGTTATCTACTGCCATCCACACCGCATCCAATTCTTCTCTCGCGAGCATGCCTTGTTCCGGGGACGCCTTTACAGAAACCGGTTCATGCTCTGACGTGATCACGCTGGCATCATCGATCCGCAACAGACGCTTCCAAAATCCGGCACGGCGGTTCCGTACGTGATCTCTGACAAGATTTACAGCGATCCGTAGCAGCCAGGTCTGAACGCTACATTCCCCGCGAAAACTCTGCATATTCATATAAGCGCGGAGGAAGCAGTCCTGCGTCATGTTATCGGCGTCGTCCGGATTCTTCAGCATCAGGATTAGCACTCGATAAACCTTTCTCTGATAGCGGCGAACAATCTGCTCGAAGTCCGCGGCGGTAATTGTCGCGGGACATGATTGAGTCTGTGTGGCCAACGCCGGGAGTGAGAGGCTCATCGAATATTTACGGCTCTATTGCTATGGACGGAATCCACGGGATAAGGTTTACACAGGGTCAAATAAACAATCGCGGATGGAACCGATAGATCATATTCATCTCACCGGCTCGGCTCTGAAGAACTGGGCGGTCGCCCAGATTCAGGACTCGATCGCAGTAGCGCTGTTGTGGTTGATCGGTCTCTGGATTCTGAAGATACCATGGGCGCCGCTTTGGGCAGCGCTGGCTGCGCTGTTGCAGGTGATCCCACATCTGGGTCCAGTACTCAGTCTGCTTGGTCCGGTATTGTCAGCGCTGATTCGCTGGCAGGATTGGGAACATCCCCTTTACGTGCTGATCCTGTACGCGGTGATTGTGGTTGTGGACGGCCTTTTGCTACAGCCTTACATCATGCGACGGGTGGCCAAAGTGCCGATGTGGGCTTCGATCCTGGTGCCAATTGTGCTCGGATTTGCGATCCCGTTCTGGGGATTCTTGATTGCTCCGCCGTTGCTGGCGGTGGTGTACGCGTACAGGGCGCGAAGGACTGCTTAGCTACAATCTATCCCAACGGAACTGTTCTTATAGGGGTGAAGTGAGAGCTATTGCTTTCGAACGTGTGAACCAACCGTCAAGAGCGCATCCCGCAACCGAGTGTGCTTCTGCGTCAGGTGCAGAAACTTCATCTCATCCCGAGCGCCCTTGGCACGGATGATCTCTGTCAGAGCATTCTTTTCGTCGCGCGTCCATGACGTGAGATCGCGAACTGGCGTCAACGCAACCGCAAGATTCTCCAAACTGGCCTTTTCGAGCGCTGTCCACGAAGACGTATTCGCTCCTAAGATTCGAGCTACTGCTCGCGCCTTCGACGACCGCATCAGTCGAGCGTCACCGCCAAAATCGCTTGCCATGAGAGCATTCACGCGCAACCCGATGTTGCGACTTGAGAATCGATCCCAAGCCCCGACTTCAGTCCCCGGCAACTCATAGAACACATGTCCCGCGGCCAGCCGCCGCAACGTGTTGGCTGGAGTTCGATACTTCGGGTTCGCGGCAATCTTGCGCTCCTCGCGTTCCACGAGGCGCAACAATTCCGGACGTCCGGGCCGAAACCCCAGCTTTCGATAGAACCAGAATGCGCCCGATTCAATCGCTTCCTCGTTGTCATGGCCGAGCTGATACGGGTACACGGATACGCACGTCGTCCCCATCCGATGGCAAAGGCATCGCAGAACTTGCGCGTAGACCCACGCGGTCTCGCCGCCACGGAACGTATAAAAAGTATTGAAGCCGACTTCCATCCAGTCACACAGCCCGATCGCCTCGATGTAGTTGATCGGCACCCCATTCTTCAGTGTGAATCCCGCTACGTAAGCGCGCAAAGGCAAACGCCGATCCGGAGGCAAGTTCCACAGGTAGATCGACAAGCCGCGTCCAACGTCCGCACGCGCGACCGACGCTGGGTCGCCTAGCGTCGTCCCATAGAGCTCGCGATACCGGACCAGCATTACTTCGCGGATTTTGTCCATCACTCCTTCGCCCTGTTTGCGGGAGAACTTGACGAGCGCCGGCGGCTTCTTCGCCAATTCATCTGCGAGCGAGACTTGGCTGCGGCTGATGAGCGGCTCGTTGTGGTAGAAAACCTTCCGCAGTCGCTCCCACTTCCGAGTCCGCGACACTAGCGAGTTGCCGAGATCCCACCATACGGGCAGACGCAGGGAGTCGTAGAGTTCAGCTTTGTCGTGCCCCGAGAGTGGCAACTGTTCAAACCGACAGATCAGCCACTGCGGGCTCGCTTTCTTCTTTCCCTGCGCTGCTTCCAGCCACTGTCGCCAAGGTGTGTCGGCCTCAACGTATGCATCATCTTCCAGCAGAGGCATGAAGCGCGGCCACGTGGCACCCACCTCGCGCCCTGGTTCGTAGTGATCCCATGCGATCTCGGCTTTGCCTGGCATGCGTCGCAGCAGCCAGCGTGCGACGTCGAAGCTGAGAGTGTCCTCCATTGTCGTACCGGCGACGCCCGAAAACTCGAAGGTGTCCCAGGAACTCAAGTCCACTCCACGATTGTGAAGGTCCGCCACCCTCTGCACAAAACTGTTGAGCAACTGTTGAGTTTTGCGAACCACCGCGGGGTCGTGCGGGAATGCCCGTAAGAAAAGGAGAGCCTCATGGAAGCGAATGAGAGCTTGCGAGTCGGGAAAGTGATAGCCAGCGAGTGAATTCAGAAGCTTCACTACGCGCGAGGTCTCGCCCTGGCCGAAGCGATAGCGGCACTCCTCCAACTCGGTTAAGAGACGGTCGAGGCGTTTAGAGGGCATGAGGAACTCATAAGGCTACCTCAAACAACGACTGCGCCAGAGTGACATCCAAGACGCGGGCACAAGGCAGACGCGTGCTATCTTGTCACCGCCGGAGAACTGCGCGGCGAGACCGACCTCGTCAAACTCGGCGAATGAGGACCCTCGGTCGCGAGGCCGCCTCATCCTGGAGAGTGCTCCGTGCCTTGGAGAGAATCATGAGCGCTACCATCCCTGCTACTCCAGCCGCGGTCAGAGGCGCAGTGACGTCCCGGATCGGCTCCATCGACCTCATCCGCGGTGCGGTAATGGTCCTGATGGCCATCGACCACGTGCGAGTTTATTCCGGCATTCCGCCCGGCGGTCCTACACCCGGGGTCTTCTTCACGCGTTGGATCACCCACTTCTGCGCGCCAGCGTTCATTTTCCTGGCTGGGACTAGCATCTACTTTTACGGCCGCAAGCACGCCGACGTCTCGAGGTA
>WNFR01007889.1_pt1 | contig 20665 bp, 15 predicted proteins | sample 5400221 | NCBI WGS metagenome assembly WNFR01 (sample SAMN13153357, study PRJNA577476) | soil metagenome | isolation source: 40 cm soil under Madrone tree | place: USA:California | collected 2016-06-14 | reverse complement strand
ACTGTTTGTGGCCGGCCGCGGCTCTTTCCTCAACCGCAACGGAATTCAGTTGCGCGCGCACGTCCAGACAGTAGGCGTCGTTAACGTGGCGCTATTCTCGATCAATAACGACTACACGACTTATGTGGACGCTATGACGGGTTTGCCGTATCGCGCGCAGCAAGTGGTGCGCGAGGCAGCGCGTACTTCTGAAGCTGAGCGCGATTACAATCAACCGGCCGGCACTGATGCGATTCCGTCCAAAGTAGGATTGGGAACGTTTCCCGGCACCTACGACTTGCTTTCAGCGCTCTACCGAGTGCGCGCGCTGCCCCTGACCGATGGTTCTTCCTATTTCCTGACCGTGATTCACGACAGCGAGCAATACGACGCTGAGGTGAAAGTTGTTGGCCGAGAGCAGCTCAAGACCAACGTCGGTTCCTTCAATACGATTGTTACGCGTTTGATTGTTAAGTCGCATGATTACAATTTGCGCGTCTACTTCAGCGATGATGAAAGACACGTCCCGGTGCTGATTACCGCCAAGCTCGCATCGGGCGAGATTCGCGCGGAGCTGGCAGCTTCCGAACTGACTGTTCCAGAGGCGGCCCTAAACAGTGGTCCCACTCAGCCCACCAGGTCTGCCGTCCAGGATCCCCCGGTTAAGTCGAACCCGGGAACACGAGGCACCATTCAAACCCTGCCAGCCGGAAGCACTTCAGAACTACCGTTGAAGGACGTTCCCTTCAGAGTCGGCGAACAACTTATTTACCAGGTTTACCTTTCCAGCAATCCGCTGCAATCCGTGGGCACAATTATATTCGTTTTGAAGTCGCGCGGACGGTATTTCAATCGTGACGGATTACTGTTTTCAGTCACCGCGCAGACCACCGGCCCCGGAGCACGGCTGTTTCCGGTCAGTGATCAAATCAATTCGTACATCGATCCGGCCACACTGCTTCCGTTTCGCACTGAACTGAATTTGTCAGAGGGCAAGTACCATTACAGTCGTGCATTTAGTCTCGATCAGAATCGCGGCGCGGCTGTGGGCGACACCAGGGGGCGGATCGAGATTCCCGTCGGCACGCACGATCTGATCTCGGCTTTTTATTCCATTCGCACTTTTGATCTCTGGCCGCCAAAACAGAACGCCATATCGATCATGGCGACCAGCCAACCGCGTACATTGTTAGTGAAGTCCCAGCGACGGGAAGCGATTGAACTGGGCGGCCAAAAGATAGATGCGATCATGCTGACGCTGACAACTGATGATCCTCTAAGTGATAAGATGCAGCTACGGATGTGGATTGGGGACGATGCGCGCCATCTGCCTTTGCGGATCGCGGCCGTGACTCAGTTCGGTCTGGTTCGCGCAGATCTGCAAATTGCCCCGGTCACTTCACAATAGCAGGAGCGCCGGTAATCCTGAACGACGGGAAATAATTTTGAGAAGAGGTTTCCTCAACCCGCGCCTGGTAACCAAGATATCTTTTTGGACTACGAGCGCATGCATCCTGGTAGCGGTCGTCGCCTGCCTGCTCGCCATTTGGAATTTTGCCGGGACCGACGTGCTTTGGCGGACTGTGGCTACCTGCGCGGTCATCGGTGGGGGGATGGTCGCGTTTTACGTAATCAACTCAATCTTCGACCGGCCCGCCGAATAATCCACGGTCCGTGAGTATCCGAAAGCCCGACCGTGAGGGAGGGCTGGCATGGATGAGAATCCAACTAGCCCTCCCTCACGGTCGGGCTTCCGAAACCCACCATTCGATATTGACAATCATTTTCAATTTGAGGCATACTGCGACTCGGCCGTTTCGGGCGTGTGCAATTTTCTCTGACCCGGCCAGACTCTGATTATGCTTCAGTCTTTCATCATCATTCTGCGCGAGGGGTTTGAGTCCTTCCTGCTCGTGGCTGTCATTTTTTCTTACCTGCGTAAATCCGGACAGCGCCATCTTGCGCCCGCGGTCTATTGGGCAATCACGGTGGCGCTCGCAGTTAGCGGTGGACTCGGTTACCTGCTCGTTCAAATGCAGACTGGTAACGGCGATTGGATCGAACAGCACCTCGGCCAGACGTTTTTCCAGTTTCTCGGCAATGAAGCGTTGCGCGAGGCCATTCTTGGTGTAATCGCGATCGTAATGGTCGCATCGTTGGTAGTTTACATGTGGCGCACCGGACCAAAACTGAAACAGAGAATGGAAGAGCGGCTGGGCGAAGTTTCCATCCAACGCTCTGGCTGGGCCGCCTGGCTGGGAGTTTTTCTTTTCACGGTTCTGACAATCAGCCGTGAAGGCATGGAAACTTCTCTGATGTTGCTACAGGTACGCAGCCCGCGACTATTATCCGGGGCCCTGCTCGGATTGGCCGCTGCGGCGGCGATGGCCTGGGCATGGGGACAGTTCGGACACCTGATTAACGTCAAGCGGTTTTTTCAAGTGACCGGGATCTTCCTGCTCTTGTTTATGACGCAGGTCGCCATCTTCACCTTTCATGAATTTGCCGAAGCCGGGGTCTTACCCAACAGTGAAGCGCTGCACGCGGCGACAGAAAAGTTCTCGCCCGATGGGCTGTATGGCAAATGGTTTTCGGTGATGATGGTATCAGCGTGCGCTCTCTGGTTGTTGGGAGCGTGGGTGGTCGATCATCTAAAAGCACCGGCACCAAAAGTCTCGGGTTTTCCTAATCTGAAGGAAAGTCATTAGACTCCAACGCGGCATCAAGAGTGGTCAGCGCCTGTGAATTCCTTTGCCAGCTCCCTCTTCAGAAGCTTACCTGTGGGACCCTTCGGAATGTCTTTAACGATGCGGATCGACTTAGGACATTTGTAGTCGGCAAGTTTTTCACTGCAATAGCTGATTAGCTCCTCTTCACTTACCTTTGACCCGTCTTTCATAACTACGAAAGCGGCAACCTCTTCGCCGTAGAGTTGATCGGGAATGCCGATTGTCGCCGCAGCGGCCACGGCGGGATGCTGATAGAGGACTTCGTCGATCTCGCGCGGATAGATATTCTCTCCGCCGCGAATGATCATGTCGGACTTGCGATCGACGATAAAGAAATAGCCGTCCTGATCGCGATAGCCGACGTCGCCGGTATGAAACCAGCCATTTCGAAACGCGGTCGCAGTGGCTTCCGGGTTCTTATAATAACCCTTCAAAATATTCTCGCCCCGCAAAACAATTTCACCCAATTGGCCGTCCGCCAGTTCCCTGTCGTCGTCGTCAAAGACTTTCATTTCATTTCCGATTGGCAAACCACACGAACCGGGACGTCTTCGCTCGTCGGGCGGATTGAACGTTGAGCGGCAAGTCGACTCAGAAAGGCCATAGCCTTCGACTACCGGGCAGTTGAAAGTCTCTTCAAAGTTCTTGATGACCTCGGCCGGCACTGGCGCAGATCCGCACATCGCAAAGCGAAGCTGATCAGTCGTCAATCCTTCCGGAACTCCTTCAGGGTATTTACTCAGAAGCATTGACAGCATGGTGGCCACCGATCCGAATGACGTTACGCGGTAGCCGGAAATGATTTTCCAGAATTGAGAAGCTGAAAACCTGGGACTGATCACAGTCGACCCGCCGGCATACAACGCGGACATCGTCGTCACCGACACTGCGTTCATATGAAAGAGCGGCATGATGGTCAGCAGTCGATCCTGGTCAGTAAAGTTTAGCCACTCACTTATCTGGCGCGCGTTAGCGATTACGTTGCCGTGGGTTAATAAGCAACCTTTTGGTTTTCCAGTGGTGCCCGAGGTGTAAATGATGATCGCATCGTCGTCTTTGCCGAGGCTTGGAGCACGTCCATCCAGCCAGCTTTCTTCGCTTTCCTTCGCAAACTCGCGCGTCGCTTCTCTTTCATCGTCAAACGTGATCACAGACTGAAGCTGAGGGAGTTCACTGCGAATCTTCTCGATGCGTTCTTGAAATTCGGAATGGACGAGCATCGCCCTGGTTTCTGAATTGTTCAGCACGAAAGCAATTTCGTTTTCTTTCAACAGAGAGTTCACGGGCCCGGCCACCGCGCCAATGTTCCAGCAAGCAAAATACGCGACGATGTACTCGACACTGTTAGGCATCAGCAAGCTGACCACCTCGTCTTTGCCGATGCCGTGCGCGACCAGCATCGAGACCGCGCGGTTCACCGCGGAGTCAAATTCCGAGTAGGTAAACCGCCGTCCGTCGGATTCAGAGAATAGAAAGACCTTTTCCGGCGTGGCAGCAGCTCGTTGGTCGAGTAGTTCCCGGAGATTATTCGGAGCGTCGCCGGTTGTGTTCTGAGGCTGGTTGGTCATCTCTTCAAGATCGTAACTTTGTACGAATTTGGAGTGTGTGGCAAGTGAAGGCCGAGTTAATTGTGTCCTTAGGATTCCAAACCTGGATATTGTTTCTTAAGAGATCCAAAACTTCTTCTTTACGGCTTGGCGGCTTGCCCTGCAAACAATCTCACGCAATGGTGCTACGGCGCTGAGTCGGGACGCCGCCGGCGTCACTGGTTCTAACCAGCGCCTGCAAAACTATTGTATTATGAGGCGGCATTTCCAAATACTGTTGCGGACAACGGCGCTGACAAACAGACCCACATTACGTTTGATGCTCGGCTGCACACTCGTCTGCTTCTTTGCGGCGGTCACTCACGCCCAGGAGAACTATGAAATCCAGGTTTACGGATCTGAAACCATTCCGCGCGGTGTAACCATGATCGAGTTACACAACAACTTCACTGCCAAAGGATCCAAAAAGAATAATGACGGAACGTTGCCGACGAATCACGCCTGGCACGAGACAATCGAGATCACTCACGGCTTCAACAACTGGTTCGAAACTGGATTCTATATTTTCACCAGCGCTCGCAATGGCAGCGGTTTGGATTTCGTGGGCACACATATTCGCCCGCGTTTTCGAGTCCCGCCAAAATGGCATTGGCCGGTGGGCGTGAGTCTCTCGCAAGAGGTCGGTTACGTGCGGCGCAAGTTCTCTGCGGACACCTGGAGCTGGGAGATTCGACCGATCATCGATAAAGAGATCAAGCGCTGGTACGTCTCGTTCAATCCCGCGCTCGAGCGCTCTTTGAAGGGACCAGGCACAAAGAGAGGATTCGAGTTCACTCCTAATTTCAAAGTCGCTTACTCATTTACCAAAAAGATCGATGGCGGGATTGAGTATTACGGCGCGCTCGGGCCGCTCAGTGGCTTTGATCCTAAGCGCGAACAGCAACATCAGATATTTCCGGCCATCGATCTCAACGTGTCACCAAAGTGGGAATTCAACTTTGGCGTTGGCATCGGACTGACCCGGAGCACGGACCACCTCATCCTGAAGATGATCATCGGCCGTCGCTTTACCTTTGGTCAGAAGCATTCGCAACCGCCGGCTTCCTCGCCCGAGTAATGGCTCTGTTCTGAGTTCAAGCTTTAGCTTGTGCCTGGAATCAGCAACCTAAAGGTTGAACTCAGGCCCAGTATTCTCATCCGAGTCATACTGATTCCGCGGCAGGGTTCGGGATATATTCAGCCGACAAACGCAGACGCTTAAACATACAATCGTTTAGCAGGCGGACTTGTCCGCCTAAGTTTCGGCGGAGCTGGACACCGCATTTAAACCAAAGCCTAAGCGAGGATCGCAGATCAAACTTATGGACAGCTATCGAAATTTTATCGGCGGCAAATGGATTGAATCCAACTCATCGAAGACCGTTAACAACATCAACCCTGCCAACATCGACGATGTTATCGGGGCCGTGCGGCAGGCCACTCGAGAAGAGGCACGCGCGGCCGTCGAGGCCGCGAGCGGAGCATTTCAAAGTTGGCGTAAGACGCCGGCCCCTTCGCGCGGCAAGATCGTCGCGAAAGCCGCGCGGATAATGGAGGAGGCTAAAGAAGAACTGGCGCAGATTCTCACGCGCGAAGAAGGCAAGACGCTATCTGAATCGAGAGGAGAGTTGCAGCGCTCAATCAATGTCGCGGAATTCTGTGCCGGCGAATCACGGCGGCTGAATGGCGAGACTATTCTATCGGAACTGCCTGCCAACTTTGCTTATACAATCAAACAGCCTTTGGGCGTAGTGGCTTGCGTAACGCCGTGGAACTTTCCGGTAGCAATTCCGGTGTGGAAGATAGCGCCAGCGCTGGTGGCGGGCAATACCGTGGTTTTCAAACCGGCCACGCTGACTCCGGCCACGGGCGTACGGATCGTGGAAATCTTTGAACAGGCAGGAATCCCGCCGGGCGTTTTGAATTTGATTCTGGGATCAGGTTCTGACGCCGGCGATGAAATCATTAATCATCCGGCGGTCAAAGCGGTCTCGTTCACCGGCTCGAACGAGGTGGGAATCCGTCTGTATGAACAGGTTTCCCGGCGCGGCGCTAAGTGCCAATGCGAGATGGGTGGCAAGAACCCGGTGGTAATCCTGGAAGACGCCGACATGGATCTCACAGTTGAATCGACCGCACAAGGCGCGTTTGGATCGTCCGGGCAACGCTGCACCGCGACCAGCCGGGCCATCGTGGTTAACGAAATTGCCGACGAATTCGTTAAGCGAATCGCGCAACGAGCTGGGTCAATGCGGATTGGCGATGGCAGCGACGCGCAAACTGAGATGGGGCCGAGTGTGGATGAAAGCCAGTTCAAGACGGTGCTCGAGTACCTGAACATCGGACGCGAAGACGGCGCGAATCTGGTTTGCGGCGGAGAACGCGCGACCGGCAATGGCCTCGACAAAGGCTACTTTGTTCGGCCGACTGTCTTTGATCATGTAACTCCGGATATGCGCATTGCACGCGAAGAAATATTTGGACCGGTACTCTCGGTTTTGCGGGTAAAGGATTTCGAAGAAGCCATGCGGGTCGCGAACGATACCCAGTACGGATTATCTTCGTCGATCTTCACCAACGACGCCGCGCGGATCTTTCGCTTCATTGACGAGATCGAAACCGGCATGACCCATATCAACTCGCCGACCACCGGCGGCGAAGCTCACATTCCATTTGGCGGTATCAAAGGTACCGGAATCGGAGATCGCGAACAGGGATCGACGGCTTTGGACTTCTACACCGAATTGAAGGTGGTTTACGTGGACTATACCGGCCGCAAGCGCGAGGGGAATCTCTACTAATCGTCGCTGACACGGAAACCGACCCACAGCAATTAGAGGATCAACATCAATGAGTTCACCAGAGCCACAAACTACGCAATCCAAAACTATTCGCAAACACAAAGAGTTTCTCTTCCCCGCAGTTACGACGTATTACCAGGAGCCTCTGGCGCTCGTGCGCGGCGAGGGCTTTCACGTTTGGGACGATCGCGGCGACAAATATCTCGACTGCTTTGGCGGTGTGCTGACGGTCAGCGTGGGCCACGCCAACCCGGTAGTAACCGACGCGATCATTAATCAGGTCAAGAGCATCTCGCATACGTCGACGCTTTACTGCAACCAGCCGCAGTCTGATCTCGCGGAGAAGCTGGCGCAGATCACTCCGGGTCGCTTGAAGAAATCGTTTTTTACCAACAGTGGCACCGAAGCCGATGACACTGCGGTCCATGCGGCCAAACTCGCGACCGGCCGTCATGAGATTGTGGTGCTGCGTCACGCATACAGCGGCAGGTCCGCCACTTCCCTTTCAGCTATGGGCCATGCTCCCTGGCGCCCCTTACCGGCTCAAGTTTCAGGGTTTGTTCATGCGTTGGCTCCGTATTGCTACCGTTGTCCCTACAAGCTCACGTACCCGGAATGCGGACTGGCATGTGCGAATGACATTGAAGAGTTGATCATGACCACGACCACCGGCGAGATTGCCGCGTTCATGGCCGAACCGATTCTCGGAGTCGGCGGATTCATCGTGCCGCCGCCGGGGTACTTTGAACGCGCGGTGGAAATCACGCGCAAGCACGGCGGCCTGTTCATTACCGACGAAGTCCAAACCGCCTGGGGCCGCACCGGCGACAAGTGGTTTGGAATTGAAAACTGGAACGTCGAGCCGGACATCCTCACCTCAGCGAAAGGCCTGGGCAACGGCGTACCGATAGGGATCACCGTAGCCACGCCGGAAGTTGCTGACAAGTTTCCGGGTCTAACCTTCTCGACCTTTGGCGGCAACCCGGTTTCCTGTGCGGCCGCGCTGGCAGTGCTCAAAGTAATCGACGACGACGATCTGAAAAAGAATTCGGCCGAGGTCGGTGGCTATTTCCGCGGACGCCTGGAAGAACTGAAGGACAAGTATCCGGTTATCGGAGACGTGCGCGGCATGGGTCTGATGCAGGCAGTCGAACTGGTCAAGGATCGCGAGACGAAAGAGCCCGATCCACAGACGGTCGCGCTCGTCATGGAGGAAACCAGGAAGCGTCGCGTGTTAGTGGGCAAGGGCGGACTGTATGGCAATGTGATCCGCACCGGCCTGATGCTAAATTCGACGAAGGACCATGTTAATGAGTTGATCGAGGCTCTGGATCCGAGCTTTGCCGCAGCGGCCGCCGGAAACTAGATCCTCGGGTTCGCGGCTATGCCGCCTGATGTGCGGAAAGGCTTCGCCTTTCCGTTTAGTGTTCGGTTTTTCGCCAGGCCGCCTTTTCTCTGGTGCTGGGATGCATAACCTCCGAAAACCACGACCTGATTCGGAAAGGCATAGCCTTTCCGAACATCGGGGGCGGAGCCGCCAATCGAAAAACCTCTCGAAACTTCGCGGCCCTGCCGCACGTACAAACACTTCTTGAATTGGCCACCGAATCCCTGCAAATCAAACGAAAGAGGTTCTATGAGATCCAGAGTTTTATCCGCAATCCGCTCAACCTTCGTTAAATCATTAGATCCAGTTTTCTGCGCGGCGCTGCTGCTCGCGATGTCGGCGGTCGTGGCGACGGCCCAATCGAAAGGCCAGCCGCCGCTGATCGATCGCGAGTTGTTTTTTGGCGATCCGGAAATCGCCGGTGCGCAGATCTCTCCCGACGGTAAGTTCATCGCCTTTATCAAGCCGTTCAAAGGCACGCGCAACATCTGGATTAAGGCCACCGACGCGCCTTTTGATTCAGCGAAGCCGCTTACGGCAGATACCACCCGCCCTATCCCCGCTTATTTCTGGAGCCGCGACGGTAAGTATATTCTGTTCGTGCAGGACAAGGCGGGCGACGAAAACTATCTCGTCTATGCCGTGAATCCGGCCGAGAGCCCGGCCGCTGGCCAGGACGTTCCGGCTGCGCGTAATCTGACCGATCTCAAGGGCGTGCGTGCTGAAATCGCCGCCGTGCCTCGCACCGAACCCGACGCGATCTATGTCGGTCTCAATGATCGAGACAAGGCCTGGCACGATCTCTACAAAGTAAAAATCTCCACCGGTGAACGCACGCTCATTCGGCAGAATACCGAACGCATCGTCGGCTGGACTTTCGATCTGCAGGATCAACTACGACTCGCGCTGCGGGTCGCTGATAATGGCGACACGGAAATTCTGCGGGTAGACGACAAGGCCTTCACCAGGGTTTATTCGTGCAATGTGTTCGAGGGCTGTGGCCCGGTGCGTTACCACAAGGACGGCCGCCGCGTTTATTTTGAAACCAACAAGGGCGCCGGGGTAGATCTGGCAAAGCTGGAATTGTTCGATCCCGCGACGGGGAAAGAAGAGTTGGTGGAAAGCGATCCGTTGAATCGGGTCGATCTCGGCGACGTCTCGTTTTCGGAAGTAACCGATGACATGGTCGCCACCATCTATCAGGATGAGCGGACCCGAATCTACTGGAAGGATAAATCCTACGAAGCCGATTACAAGTTGCTGCAGAAGAAGTTTCCCGGCAAAGAGATTGGTTTTGGCTCATTGACCAAAGACGAGCGGCTGGCCCTCATCTCTGTGCACAGCGACAGCGACCCCGGCGAAACTTATCTTTTTGATCGCAATACGAAGAAGCTGACCTCGCAGTATCGCATCCGTGAAAAACTCAATCGCGATTATCTCGCGACCATGCAGCCTGTTAAGTATAAATCGTCCGATGGCCTCGAGATTCCGGCCTATCTGACGTTACCTAAAGGGGCCGAACCAAAGAACCTGCCGATGGTTATATTCCCTCACGGCGGACCATGGGGGCGCGATAGTTGGGGCTACAACCCTTTCGCGCAGTTTTGGGCCAACCGCGGATACGCTGTGTTGCAGCCGAACTTTCGCGGCTCGACCAGCTATGGCAAGAAGTTCATCGATGCGGGCAACAAACAGTGGGGCGACAAGATGCAGGACGACATCACCTGGGGGGTCAAGTACCTGGTTGCCCAGGGCATCGCCGATCCAAAACGAGTAGGTATCATGGGCGGCTCGTACGGCGGTTATGCGACCCTCGCGGGAGTGACCTTCACGCCGGACGTGTACGCGGCGGCCGTTGACTATGTGGGACCGTCGAATCTAATCACGCTCTTGGAAACGATTCCGCCGTACTGGGAAGCAGCCCGGCAGCTCTTCTATCAACGCATGGGCGATCCCAATACGCCTGAAGGTAAGGCACAACTCAATCGCCAATCGCCTTTAAACTCGGCTACCAGGATCAAGACGCCGTTGCTGGTTGTGCAGGGCGCCAACGATCCGCGGGTGAATAAACGCGAAGCGGATCAAATCGTGATCGCGCTGCGTGACCGCGGCTTTCCGGTTGAGTACATGGTCGCCCCGGACGAGGGACACGGAAATTACAGTCGATGTGAAGACCGTGACCGTGGCGAAGAAAGCTGAGGCGACATCAGCCGCACCGCAGACGGCGGGCGATCTTAGTACTGGCAAATCGAGCTATAAAGCCACAATCGTCGCCGGTGCCAACACGATCCCCATCACCAGCACGACCGAAATTAAGGAGGATGGTGGCTCCTGGATCGCAACTGACACCGCGGACACTCCGTTTGGCAAGATCACCGACGTTTCGACAATCGAGAAAGGCACGCTATTGCTGAAACATCGTTCGATCTCTCAGGAGGGGGTCGTCGTCGAGCTTGATTTCAAAGGCAACAAAGTGACGGGCACGATGACTCAAAACGGCCAGGCGAAACCGATTGATGTCGATTTGGGTGGAATCGTGTTCGCGGATGGTGGCGGTGCCTTCGACGTGCTGGCGCGCTTGCCTCTGGCGGCGAACTACAGCACGACCTTCCGTAATTTCGACGTCCAAAAACAGAAGGTCCAGATCAAGAGCCTCAAGGTCCTCGCGTCTGAAAGCATCACCGTACCTGGAGGCACCTTTGACGCATACAGAGTAGAGGTTGTCGACGCCAACAACGAAGCCGACAAGCAGACCATCTGGATCGCTAAAGACTCGCACAAGGTGGTCAAGATTTCGGCCACGCTGGTGAATTTGGGCGGGGCTCTGTTGACGTCAGAGATGCAATGAGGGTTGGATTGACAGGCGGCGTATGCTGCGAGTGATGAACAATTGAGGCGGCGGCTCCGCCGCCCCGATGTGCGGAAAGGCTCTGCCTTTCCGTCATGAGTTAATTTGATTTTGAGGCTCCCGCCTCATGCATACGATATCAAGAGACACTCCCGCTCTCTATGTCATCGCGGTAGCCAAAGATCGCCTGCCCGTCTTCCGAACGGAAACAATCAAGGTCATTACTTGCAAAGCCATCGATGAGGCGCGAAAGTCCGGCGCCTTCGCGATCTACGCTTATGTCCTCATGGCTGACCATTTTCACGCAATCACGGATTCAATATTGAAACCGTCAAAGGTCATTCAATACCTGAACGGCATCATCAGCCGCCGTGTGATTGACCATCTGCAGGAGCACGGCCATAATGCCTCACTCCAGAAGCTTAGGCGTGAATCAGGCGCGCGCGGGCATACGTACTCGCTCTGGGACCATCACTTCAACGCATTTCCTATTTTTAGTGACGATATGCTGATGCAGAAAGTGAACTATATTCATCAGAATCCGGTGAGAGCTGGCTTGGCTGAGCATGCAGAAGATTATCGCTGGTCGAGTGTTAGAATTTGGAAGCGTTGTCCGCTTGAAGATGAGCCTTTGACGGTTGATATTGATCGCATCAACTGGCGGCGAACGTAAGTTTGTCTTCGCGGCTCTGCCGCCCGATGTGCTGAAAGGCTCTGCCTTTCCGATCTCGATCTTTTAATATGACCTCTCGCGATGCCGAGGCTGAGCCTCGCCATCGCGAGATAATAAGAGCGGTAGCGCACGCACCGGAAAGCCGGAGGCTTTCGGCACATCAGGCGGCAGAGCCGCTATATAAACTCAGCCATGAAAACTCTTATCAAAAACGGCCACATCATCACCGCCACCGACAACTACCACGCCGACATTCTGATCGAGAACGAGGTCATCTCCGTCATCGGCGCGAAGCTCGAAATGGAGGCTGACCTGACTATCGATGCCAAAGGGAGGCTCGTGATTCCCGGAGGCATCGATCCGCACACGCACATGGAACTGCCGTTCGGCGGCACCACGGCGGCCGACGACTTTCGCACCGGAACGATCGCTGCTGCCCATGGCGGCACGACGACGATTATCGACTTTGCCGTCCAGTACAAAGGCGAATCGCTCTTACAAGGCGTTGATAACTGGCACCAGAAAGCCGAAGGTAAGTGCGCGATTGATTACGGCTTTCATTTGATCACGACCGAACTCGAAGACCGCCAGATCGAAGAGATGTACACGGTCATGGACGAAGGCGTCACCAGCTTCAAACTGTTTATGGCTTATCCCGGCGTCTTTCTGGTCGACGACGCGACGATCTTTCGGGCGATGTCCGCCGCGGGCGCGCGCGGCGGCTTGATTTGTATGCACGCCGAGAACGGCATCGTCATCAACGAGATCATCAAACACGCTTTGGCGAAAGGCCACACCGCGCCCAAGTATCACGCCTTGACGCGTCCGACGATTGCCGAAGCCGAAGGCGTCCATCGCGCGATCGCGATCGCCGAGATGGCTGAGGCGCCGGTCTACATCGTCCATCTCTCCTGCGCCGACGCGTTGAACCAGGTGCGCGAGGCGCGCGATCGCGGCATTCCGGCTTTCGCTGAAACCTGTCCCCAGTATCTCTTCCTTTCGATCGACGATTACGGCGAAGGCTTTGACGGCGCCAGGTACGTCATGACGCCGCCGCTGCGCGAGAAGGCCAACCAGGCTGAACTCTGGAAAGGTTTGAAGATGGATGATCTGCAGGTCATCTCAACCGACCATTGTCCCTTCTGCATGAAAGAACAGAAGGAACTGGGCCGCGATGACTTCACCAGGATTCCCAACGGCGCGCCCGGAGTCGAACACCGTGTGTCGCTGATTTACAACGGCGTTGTCGAGAATCGCATTACGCTCAATCGCTTTGTCGAGCTGACCTCGACCGCGGCCGCGAAAATGTTCGGACTGTTTCCAAAGAAAGGCACGATCGCGATAGGCTCAGACGCCGACATAGTTATCTTCGATGAGACCAAAGATCAGACAATCAGCGTCAAGACACATCACATGAACGTCGACTACAGTGCCTACGAAGGCAAGACGATTAAAGGGACAGTCGACACGGTGCTTTCGCGCGGGCACGTCGTAATCGACCACGGCGAGTTCAAAGGCAAGTCTGGCAATGGAGAGTTTCTCAAACGCGGCGAGTGCGTGGCAATATAGTTCTACCCCCAAAAGGAGACCTCAAAAAAGATGAGTTGCTACAACCTTCGATATCTGTCGCTCGCGTCTGTGCTGGTTCTGGCGCCGATGTGTGCCAGCGCGCAGAACTTGCAGTCAACAATCGATGTTCAGGGTTCGGCTGAGGTCAAGGTAGTGCCGGACGAGGTGTTCATTGTTTTCGGCGTAGAGACTTCCGATCCGAGTATGACTGTAGCCAAATCCCAGAATGACCAACGCGTGAAAAAACTTCTGGCGTTAGCCACGGAATTGAAGATCGATCCGAAACACTTGCAAACCGATTTCATCGGCATCGAACCGTGGGAGCACGACCTGGGTAATCAGACTAAGCGAGTGGAATACAGGATTCGAAAGAGTATTGCCGTGACCCTAAGCGATGTCGCGAAATTCGAAGAGCTGCTGTCGCGGGCTCTCGAAGGCGGCGTTAACCACGTGCATGGCATCCAGTTTCGCACTACCGAGTTGCGCAGGCATCGCGATCGCGCCCGCGAGATGGCTATTCAGGCCGCACAAGAAAAGGCCGCTCTGCTCGCCGGAAGACTGGGACGACAAGTTGGCCCAGCCATTCGCATCTCGGAATTCGGGGGCGGATGGTACTCGCCTTACAATTGGTGGGGACAGAACTACGGTTATAGCGGGATGTCCCAGAATTCCACTCAGTCCAGTGAAGCAGCGTCCACTGGTAGCACGATCGCGTTTGGTCAGATAACGGTCACGGCTAGTTTAAGTATCACCTTCTCCTTGCAATAGCATTCTTCCCGTCAAGACTTTGCAGCATTCCGATGAACCGTGACCCTGATCAAACACCTCACCAATCACGACAAAAATGTGCCAGCTGCGGACTAGTCAACACGGGCTCTGACGAATTCTGCCGGCGCTGCGGAAGTCCACTGACCGGTGCCGATGCGACGACGACGCGTCCGGACTTGGTACCCGAAGAACCGCGTCCGAAAAAGCGTGGCCTGCTGAAGCGATTGACCTGGATAGCCGGGGCCACTCTGATCTGCCTGCTTATCTGTTACGTGTCGTTGTTGATTAGTTCGGACGGACTGCAACCTGATCAACGCGAAGAGGTGCAGCAAGCGAGTGCCGTTCTTGAGCAGCACGGGTTCAATCGCGAGGCTTTTATCCTCAAACATCTGACGGTTTTTCGCAGCACTGATAATTGGTGGAACCGCTACATCGGGCACCGCGATGCTTACGCCGCCACAAACTTTCCTTTTGAAGTCGTGACGTTGTATCCGGAGTTTTTCAGTGTTCCGGTTGACGACAACGAGCGCGCCGCCGTATTGCTGCACGAAGCATCGCACTTGATGGGCGGTGGCGAGGAAGCAGCGCTTGGTTCTACCTGGCGAAACAAGCAGCGTTTGGGATGGACGGCCGACCGCTACAAACAAACCAGGCTTTGGTACGCGACTGAGCAGTTGACCAAAGCGCAGTTTCCATACATGTTCAAATGCGGTCCGGACGGACAATCCGATTGCTTCTGATGTCGGGTGGTCTATTTCAGAGATTGCCGTTCTCCAAGGGAAGAAGATCCATGAAAACAAACGAAGCAGGACTGGTTTTTTGTGCGGTTTCGTGTGGTTTCGTGGATCGTTCTTGTCCGAGCGGGAAAAATACGGCAAAACTGAAAATAGACCGCCGTGATCATCTGGCTGACTGAAGCCAGGTGCTAAATGAGAGCGACTGCGCGGCAAGCAGACTTATCCGCTCACCAAAACACTTGTAGCCTCTCTGCGGTTTGTCTTACTATGGCCGCCTTGCTGTGGCCTTCGAAACCTCCTGGCGGAAAGGTAACCAAAGATGCTTGCAATCATCCTGCTTTGCTCTGCCCTACTGTCTTTTGGACAAGAAGAAGGTCAGGAACGTAGACAACAACAAGCCGCCACCCCCCAACCAACACCATCGCCGCAGGCCATCGCTTCGCCAGGCGGTTCTGCTTCTACTCCGCAACGAGGCCCGCAGGAACGTCCTTCGCCAACAGCAGAAGAACCGCCAGTGGTCACCCATCACGAGATTCGCGCGGGAGGCAGGACTCTTCGCTATACCGCCACGGTCGGCATGATGCCGCTCAAGAATCGCGAGGGCGAAACTGAGGCGCGCATATTCTTTATGGCTTACACGCTGGATGACGCGGGCAGCCGCGGCCATCGCCCTTTGACCTTTTCCTTCAACGGCGGGCCCGGTTCGGCTTCGGTCTGGCTTCACCTTGGAGCCATAGGACCAAAGCGCGTGCCGATGAATCCGGACGGCACTATGCCGCCACCTCCGTATCAACTGGTTGACAATGAACACACCTGGCTTAATCAAACCGATCTGGTCTTTATTGATCCGGTGGGAACCGGCTATAGCCGCGTTGTCAGACCTGAGGCGCAAAGATTTTTCGGGTTAAATGGAGACATTGAATCGGTAGGCGAATTCATTCGGATGTATCTGAGCCGTAATGAGCGCTGGACTTCCCCATTGTTTCTCGCCGGCGAGAGCTATGGGACTACGAGAGCTTCAGCTCTAGCTGGATACTTGATCGGCCGGGGCATTGCTTTCAACGGCATCGTGCTCATTTCCACAATAATGAATTTCGAGACGGCGGACTTCGCGCCGGGAAATGATCTGCCTTACGTGATGTTTCTGCCGTCGTATGCGGCCACCGCGTGGTATCACAGGAAACTTGCGCCCGATCTGCAATCACGCAGCCTGCAGCAACTCACGTCCGAGGCCGAGCAATGGGCCGCCAGCGATTACACGTTGGCCCTGGGCAGAGGCGATCGCCTGGCCGGTCCGGAAAGACAGGATATAGTAGCGAAGCTGGCGCGCTACACCGGCCTCTCGACTCAGTTCGTCGACAACGCAAATCTGCGTGTCTCGCTGAGTCTTTTTCGCAAAGAGTTGCTGCGCTCTGAAAAGCGATCTATTGGCCGGCTGGATGCTCGCTTCAAGGGGTTCGATTCAAACTACGCTTCGGACAGTCCGGACTTCGACGCCAGCGAAGCAGCGATTCGTCCGCCCTACACTTCGACCTTTAACAACTATGTTCGCGCTGAACTCGGTTACAAGACTGACCTTGAGTACTACATTCTCGGCGGTGGCATTACCAGCCCATGGAACTGGAATACGAACAACGGCTACGTGGACACCAGCGTGGCCCTGCGCAGCGCCATGGCGCGAAATCCTTATCTTAAAATATTTGTGGCGATGGGGTATTACGACATGGCTACGCCGTATTTCGCGGTCGACTACACCCTGCACCACATCAGCCTCGACCCCCTGCTGCTGAAGAACTTTTCCACTGGTTACTACGAAGCCGGGCACATGATGTACATTGACGAGAAGTCGCTCGGCAAGCTACGCGCCGATGTAGGAAGGTTTATTCAGGATTCCATAAACAGATAGGAGACCCAAACATGAAGCTGCTTCTCGCGGTGCTTTTCGTTCTCATTGTCTGCACTTCAGCAGTTCCGCAAGGAACTAGAATCGTGGCCGCCGCTGAAGCAAACGGAACCTATCGTTATCGACGCAACGAGATCAAGATCCTGGCGCTGGGTCATAACAAGCTGCGGATTCAGATGAATCTTACTTATGAATACAAGACCTCATCCGGCCCGATGGCTAATGTCGGAGAGGCTTCGGGCGAGGCCGCGATCGAGAATGACATCGCCGTCTTTCATCCACCGGATACTCAGGACTGCACGATTACCATCAAATTTCTTCGGGGGAATAAGATCCACGTCTCTGAGGATCGTACTATCAATTGCGGTTTTGGCATGAATGTGAGCTCGGAAGGAACCTACACCAAAATCAAGAGCGGCAAGCCGAAATTTGACTCGGATAATTGATCGCACCGGTCGATCTGTATGGAGCGAAAGTTTGAGCACGCATCTGCATAACGAAACAATTGAATATCCCGACGGCCGCGTGGAGCTGAAGCCCGAAGCGTTTGAAGAGATCAGTCGGAGCCCGCTCTTCAATCGTGATCTCGCGCCGGTTAAGGTGGCCGATAGGACCTGGACCACTTACAACTATGCCGCGCTGTGGATCAGCATGGCGCATTGTATTCCGACCTACATGCTCTCGTCGGGCCTGATCAGCGCCGGCATGAATTGGTGGCAGGCACTGATTACGATTCTGCTGGGCAATTCAATCGTGCTGATTCCGATTCTGCTGAATTCTCATCCGGGCACCAGGTACGGAATTCCCTTTCCGGTTTTTGCACGCGCCGCCTACGGAACTTATGGATCGAATCTTCCGGCGCTGATGCGCGCGATCGTCGCGTGTGGCTGGTTCGGGATTCAGGCATGGATTGGCGGCGAAGCGCTGAACACTCTTTTTGCCGCGATTATTCCCAGGTGGACGACACTGCTGGGGGGACCCTTTTTGGATCACATGGGCACCGAGTGGCTTTCGTTTCTACTCTTCTGGGGCCTGAACATCTACATCATTTATCGCGGGATGGATTTACTGAGAAAGGTCGAAAACTGGGCGGCGCCGTTTGTGCTCGTCATGACCGCACTACTGTTGGGCTGGGCGATCTGGAAAGCCCACGGGCTCGGTTACCTGCTGACGCAACAAAGCAAATTCCATAACCTCGGCGACTTCTGGCCCGTCTTCATTCTGTCGCTAACAGGTATGATTGGGTTTTGGGCGACACTGTCACTCAACATGCCCGACTTCACACGGTTTGGCCACAGCCAACGCGAACAAGCGATCGGTCAGGTCGTGGCTTTGCCGACGACGATGACCGTTTTCGCGGCGATGGGAGTCATGATTACCTCTGCCGCAGTCATCATCTACCCGCAGATGAAGGCAAGTGACCTGTGGGATCCGATGAAGCTTGTCGGCCAGTTCCATCGCGTTGAGATTGTGGCCGTTTCCATGTTCACTGTCGTGGTCGCCACCCTGGCCGTCAATATCGCGGCGAACGTTGTCTCGCCCGCTAATGATTTTGCGAACGCTTTTCCCCGGCTGATTTCATTTCGAACCGGCGGATTGATCACCGGCATTATTGGGATCCTAATGCAACCGTGGCGGCTCTTGGCCGACCCTACCGGTTACATCTTCGATTGGCTGGTAGGCTATTCGGGTGGGCTGGGTTCGATCGCCGGCGTACTCATCGTTGACTACTGGTTAGTGAGGCGGAAAGATCTGGCATTGGGTGATCTATACCGGCGTCGAGGCGCCTATAGTTATCTGGGCGGCTGGAATGTCCGCGCCGTGATTGCTACCTTGCTGGGTTGCGCTCTCGCTTGGAGCGGCCCGATACTGAACAAGCTCGGAATGCCGATTTGGTTTTTCGGCAAGCTCTATAGCTATGCATGGTTCGTTGGGTTTGGCGTCGCGGGAATAACGTACCTGGTCTTGATGTTGCTTTTACCGCCGAAACCGGCTCGTGATTCCGCGCAGATCCGTTGACACAGTGAATTTTTTTGAGACTCGGGAGCAAATATGGCACGAACAGTTAAATGCGGATTGATCCAGGCGAAAAACGCCGGGCCGACCGACGGCTCGATTGAAGGCATCAAGAGACTCAACATCGAAAAGCATGTCGGGATGATCGGCGACGCGGCAAAGCAGGGCGTTCAGATTCTTTGCATGCAGGAAGTTTTCACCACGCCCTACTTCTGCGCCGAGCAGCAAGTGCGCTGGTACGAAGCGGTCGAAAAGATTCCCGATGGTCCCACTACAAAGCTGATGCAGGAATTGGCGAAGCAACACAACATGGTGATCATCGTCCCGATTTACGAAGAAGAGATCACCGGCATCTATTACAACACCGCTGCCGTGATCGATGCTGACGGAAAATACCTCGGTAAGTACCGCAAGAACCATATTCCGCACGTCAACCCCGGCTTCTGGGAAAAGTTTTATTTTCGTCCGGGTAATCTGGGTTATCCCGCGTTTGATACGGCCTACGCGCGCATAGGCGTTTATATCTGCTATGACCGCCACTTTCCTGAGGGCGCGCGCGCGCTGGGATTGAACGGCGCCGAGATCGTCTTTAATCCTTCAGCCACTGTTGCCGGACTGTCTGAATATCTTTGGAAGTTGGAACAACCGGCCCATGCCGTCGCCAACGGTTACTTTGTCGGCGCGATTAATCGCGTCGGACACGAAATGCCCTGGGACATCGGTGAGTTTTACGGCCAAAGTTACTTCTGCGATCCGCGCGGTCAGATAATTGCACAAGCGCCGCGCGATCAGGATGCCATCGTGGTCGCCGATCTAAATCTGGATTTGATTCGCGAAGTGCGAAACACCTGGCAATTCTTCCGTGATAGACGGCCAGACAGCTATGGACAACTGGTAGCGGACTGAACGCTTTGCGCTTTGGCGCCTTTGCATGAGATATTCCGCTCGCAAAGGCGTAAAGACGCCAGGAAATGAACGAAAGACAAAGAATCTCTTCCGGCGCAAAGTGGGAAGCAATCGTCGGCTATTCCCGCGCGGTCCGGGTCGGCTCACGCATCTACGTCACCGGAACGGCGGCACTTGGTGATGATGGTGAAATTGTCGGCATCGGCGATGCTTACGCGCAAGCCGTTCAGTGTTTGAAGAATATCGAGAGTGCGCTGCATCGTCTGGGCGCGGGGCTCGAGCACATCGTGCGCACGCGGATGTTCGTAACCGACCTCTCGCGTTGGGAAGAATACGGACGCGCCCATGGGGAGTTTTTGCGTGACGTTATGCCCGCGACTACGATGGTTGAGGTCCGAGCGTTGATTGACCAACGGATGCTGATCGAGATTGAAGCAGACGCTGAACTGTAGAACAAAGCAAAGTTGGATGGAAAAGCATTTTTGAGTTTGGGGAACAAGGGAATACCAGAGAGAAATGAGAACAAGTAACCCATCACTAATACTGACTGCCCTGCTGGCGTGCGGTTTTCTCGGCTTTGGAGCATCGGCATTGGGCCAGCAAACAACCGCGACGGTTTACCGGGGCTCGGTAGGCGGGAGCCACTTTCAGATGTGGCTCAATATTCAGGGAAGCGGTGTCTCTGGGACATATTCCTACGATACGATCGGCGAGGACATTAAACTAAGGGGCCATCTGGACAATCAAGGCAAACTTGAATTGG
>WNFR01005753.1_pt1 | contig 20665 bp, 15 predicted proteins | sample 5400221 | NCBI WGS metagenome assembly WNFR01 (sample SAMN13153357, study PRJNA577476) | soil metagenome | isolation source: 40 cm soil under Madrone tree | place: USA:California | collected 2016-06-14 | reverse complement strand
GATCCCGTCAGACTGGCATTGTCATCCTCATATTGACCGGTCCAGTGAACTATCGCACCTACATCCAGACCAGCAGCCCACGTATCAGCCGGGCCATCATAGAAGATACTGAAGTTGGCTCGATGCCATGGCAACGAACTCGTTAGAGCAAATCCCGGCGGCAGGAATTCGCCCGCGATGCCGACTCGCTTCACCGTGTTACTAGCTTGAAACTCAGCCCGTGAGAGCCACGTGCCGTTCACTGTAGTAGTGATCCTTCCAAAATCTCCGCGGCCAAAGATCGAGGAATCCAGGATATAGATCGCCTCGTAGTCGAGACCTTCGAAGATCGCGCCAGAAAGGTTATTGCTCGGATCGATGACGAAGATGACTGGCCCAGGCTCCCCAGTCGGGTCGGTACCAGCACCACGGACTACCGTCGTTCCGCCGGGGCCTACAATCGTTGACGCGCCATTATTTGGCGGCGGATTTTCCAAGATGATGGTTTGCGCACCGAGGGCGGTCACGATGTCGCGCATATCAATGTGCCACCAGTCGGCGCTCAGCGTCAGGCCTTTAATCCATTTCGGACTGTAAACAATGCCGTAGGTCCACTCATAGGCCACTTCCGGATGCAGATTCGGGTTTCCTATAACACGTTCTTCAATCTGAGGCTCTGTCTGAGTGGAAAACGGATCCGCCACGATCGGGAAGTTTTGCGAGGACGCAGGCGTAAGCTCTCCCAATGTCGGGGCATGGAACGCTTCGGTATAGCTGCCGCGCAGGGTGACCGCCCCAATATACTTCGGATCAAGCGGTTGCCAGCGCACTGAGACCTTCGGCTTTTGCGCGTTATACCTGCTGTGCGACGCGGGAACAAACGGCTGGATCCCAACTGGCAGAACTACCGAGGTATTATTGCTGTACCACTCCTCCCGCTCGGCAAAGTCTACTTCAAAGCTGTAGAAGCCAGGGAAGTTCCAGGTAGGACTCGTGAATGGCACACGCACTTCCTCGTAGACGCCCCAGACGTCCCGATTCACACGGAAGCTTTGCCCATCCACCGAACCAATGGAGTTAAAGGTAGTATTGAGCGAGTCACGATCGCGGGTAAACCTCGGCGCGTCGTACTCGCCGCCGATGGCGAACGAAACCGGACCAGCGGGAAGATTAAACAAATCGCCGTTGAACGTGAGGTAACCTATCGGCAGCTCATACTCACCAGAGTTATGCAATGTTACATAGACTCTTCCCCTGGCCGCAGCAGTGTTTTGGTGGAAAAAGCCACCAAACGGATTAAATGCCGTGGCCGGATCTGTATCCAGCAGCGCATCGCGCAGCCCGGGCTGGCTAACCTCGCCGATGGACAGGTCCTGTCCTTCATTTCGAGAATAACGGAAACCAGCTTCCCAGTTCCAAGTCTTGAAGTAATCGGCAATCCATCCCATTTCACCACGCAGACCCACGTCGAAGAGTTGGTCCCAGTAAGTGAATTTTTCGCTCCTCGGGCCGGTATCATTGAGGCCGCGGAAGCGAACCCCGGTGGTTATCGGAACCGGCGCCCCGTTTATAACAATAGTCGTGTCCCCGACTGTGAAGGGGTTAAACGCGTTCGCGATCGGCACACTGATGCCGTTCGGGCCACTAGGCCCTACAGTAGGAAAAGGCGTACCGTCTATACCGGTAACTCCGTGGAATGGATCGGGCGTAAATGGCACAGCAGCCAGCGACGAATCGAAAAACGAGCGTGCATATTTGAAGTCGGCAAACACCGTGAGGTATTTGTCGCACAGGTCGCGCGTGAACGATCCGTAGTACACTTGACGGTCTCCCGGCGGCAACGCTGGCGTGAAAGCGGCGAAGTTGAAGGCCAGGAAGTTCCCATCCGGAGGAACCCTAGTTCCCGTGTGACTGAAGTGGTCGCCAATACCAAAATCTGCAGGGCGGACATAAAATGGGGAAGTGAAAGCATTCGGTGCTGAATGCGGCGGCGGTGTGTTCGCGCTGAAAAACAAGCTGGGGACCAAACGGCGACCGCCACTACCGCCATAGTGACCAGGGAAGTTTCCGCTGCGAGCATCAAATCCGCCAAACGCCCTGAAATCTCCGTTACTCGAAATATCACGGTCACGGCTGAAAACGCCGCCGGTGCGCTCCCAGAAATCGGCAATGACTACGATATCGGTCTTGTCATCGCCGGTGCCGGCTTTGATCCATGCCTCCCACTCACCCATCTCGTTGGAGGCGCCTAAATTGGTGTTCCCATAGGTTCCGCCGATCTCCAAGCCGCGGAACTTGTGAACCAGGAAGAAATTGACCACACCGGAGATCGCGTCGGTGCCGTACACAGCCGAGGCGCCATCCTTCAGGATGTCAACGTGATCGACCATGGAAAAGGGTATGAGGTTAATGTCCGGGCCTCCGCTTCCAGCAGCGACACCCAATGAACCAAAAGCGACGCGTTTGCCGTCGATCAGAATCAAAGTCTCCTTCGACAAAATGCCCCGCAGGTTAAACTGAACCGTACCATCGCCGCCGTTGGCGATGTTCAGGTTGGTGCTGAAGCCTCCCGACTGCGGGAGGAACTCCTGCAGGTCCGTTGCGTTCCGGATACCCAATTTCTCAATATCCTGCGGACGGTAGGTGTCCACGGGGTTCGGCCCGGTTTCTTCCGCTGTGGGAATATTCGAACCGGTCACAATGACGCGTTCGACCTCAGCCGAGGGCGCACCCGGAGGGGGAGGCGCTCCTGGACCAGCCGGAGCCGGCAACTGCGCGAATGCGTTGGATGCAAGAATGAACGGAAATCCGACGCTCGCCATCAGGGCGAGCCGAACGAATCTGAACGTTTTTAGTGCGTTTTTAGTCATTAGTTTCTCCATTGGTTTGGTTAGGTTTCGGCAGGGTTATTAAATTTCTAATGTGCTGACAAGCTTTTTTTTCACTTTTTTTCACTTTTTTTTGAACGGCCAAACAGGGATGTTTGTCGCTCGAAGTCCGGTCTAGCGGAAGAGGCCAAGGGCTGGCAAGCTTTTTTCTCAGTTTTTTTTGAATTTTTTTCAGGCTATGCGACCCGGATTTGGACCGCGGATGACTTGCATCCTCCCCCAGCGGGATTAGTTCGGTTTGATTTATGCCAGCACAGAAAATTAAGTCGTTAAGATTCCAACGTTCGCTGCGATTGGTCCCCGTCCTGATGGTCGGCGTTGCCTGATTGGGGAGACAATGTTTTACAATGAGCGTTAATGCGCACCAATCGCTACAAGGATCGGCTCAAATGAAAAAGGTTGTAATGGCTCCAGAACGCGCGGCTGTTCACAACGGATTGTGAAAGGATAATGAACAGCACAATTCCGCCCGACAAAATTATCCGGGGCCATTGTATGGGAAACGACGACAGGACACGTTGCAGCACGTAGGAGTACAACAATAAGAACGGAACTGCCGCAGCAGAAATCAGTCTTCCGGAAGTGAAATAGGGGTGTTCGCGGGAAGGGTAGACGCAGAGCCCGAAATCAAACGCGATCGACAGGACCGCAAGCAACAGGACCAAAACAACGAAGCTCGATAAAGCGAGCCAAAGACTCTGCCGCTGAAACGGAGTCAATTTCGAGGGCCGCCAGACCAGAGAAATCGGCGTCAGGAGAATGGCGACAGTAGAAGAAATCCAGTAGAACATGTCGGCTGATTGCGCAGCGAGCCGTTTGCTGTGCCAGATGAATTCGCCCCGCCAAAAACTGGCAATGGACTCCGGCCAGAACTCATTTAGGCCGCTCAATGTGAAAATTGGATGAGGCCACCATTGGTTGGGAGGTTTGCCAGTCCAATCGAGAAAGTTGATCTTGGATGCCGTCGCAGTGAGATCGCCAAACGTGTGAAGATTCCAGACAAACCAGACCGCGATTGGGAGAGCTGCAGATCCTACCAACAGCGCGAGAGATGCGAACAGCCGACGGAATGTCCTTCGTTCGGTGAAGTTTCTGATCTCGAAGATTAAAGCTAGGGCGGCGACGAGCAGGAGAGCGAAATTAGTCGTCTTGACCAGACAGGTCGCGGCAAGAGCAAGGCCGGTCCAGATTGCGACAAGGAGACTTGCTCTCTCCACCTCGATGAGTTTTAGCAGCCCAATAAAAGCGACTCCGAAGCAAACCGGCGACAGCGAGTCGCCCGTTATCGAATAGAAGGTGGTCTGCGGCCAAATCGCCAGCAGTAGCGGAACGCTTACACGTATGAACTGATCGGCGGGAAACACTAGCTTTGCAGCGACAAAGCCAATCCACACGAGAATCGCCGCGATGAACACGTTCAAAAAGCGAAGCCAGTACAACAACCAGCCGTCCGCGATGCCAAACACGCGACCAAGATTTAGCCATAGAGCTGCGATCGTGTAGTAAAGTGGCGGTTCTCCTGATTCGTGATTTTCGTTCGCTTGCCACCAAGCGGAAGTCCTGTTTACGACATCCTCGCGCTGCTCCGCCGGCAACGTCCAGTTTGGCGCTGGAAAGTCGTTCGTCTTGAACTGCTGCGGAGGCGTAAAGTACTCCGGCGTGCCGTACAAAGAGATGTAATTTGCAGATTCGGAAGAATAATGCCCCAAATCGCGCGGCACGTCGCCGCGCGCATATTTCATCACCAAATCCAGGTGCGCCTGCTCATCGACGTTGTTGAAAAACGGGAATGCGGCGGAAAATATGAAGACGCGGAGTGCCGCGGTTGCGCAAAGCAGCAGGATCAGCTTTTGCTCGTGGCGCATTCCAAATCGAAGCGCGGTGTTCATCGAGGCTTCGCCTCGATTACCGCAAGCTTTCCGTGTTCGCTGATCAATGGCGCCACACCGGTAACTTGCAGAAACCGCGCCTCCAGCGGCACGCGAAAAGGCGAATCACTCTCAATTACAATCGCAAAATGTTCCTGAGGCTTTGGTTCCCGCCAGGGGATTACCGCCGGATAAACCCGATGCTGAGAACCAAAGATCGTATCGGAGACGGCGAATGTTTCACCGCATTCGAACAGCAACGGGTAAACAAAAGACACAGTGGTCCAGACACCGGCCACATCGCGGTGGCGCAAATCGCGTTCAACGCGTTCTAGATCGGCACCGGGAATCCGCGTCATACAATAGTTCTCTCCGCGATCGCAAACCGTTAATGTTTCAATCTGATTGTGACGCGCCGTCTCGATCATCAGTGCGGTTCCCGTTATCAGAATCACCGCCAAAACCCCTGTCCCGCCGAGACGGATCAGGGCTTTGGAAGTAGCGAAGCAGCGCGCTATCAGCCGGCCGGTTAGCGCTGCAAAAAAGAAACAACCGGCTAAAAAATAGCCAGGCACACGGAACGGCGCTGTAACATACGGAACGAAGCACGCCAATATAAGCGCCAGCAGTAGCAGATCGCGCTCTTCATAGGCGCTCAGAAACCCGCGGCGAACTGCTGCTGCGATTTTTGACGGCGACCGAATGAACGGCCAGGCCGCGACGCCCGTCGCGAGCAGTGCAATCGCGTAAAATATAACACCTGAAGTCGACTTCTCCGGATAATACCAAAGGACCGTGTCGACGCCGAAGAATTTCGGCAGCTCGGTCACAAAAATTTGCCAGAGCGCATTGAAACGAAAGAGGAGACCCAGTCCGCCGCCGCTTTTCTCAAGCACCGCGCTCCAGTTAGCGAACTGATGGGTGAGATTGAACACAATGGCTGGCGCATAGCCGACGATGAAGCCGATGAGAGCTACCAATGCATTGTTGAATGATAAACCCCGGCGCAGCAAAAGCAGAACCCACAGCGCGACGTTAAATGCGATTCCCAACTCCAAGCTCCAGATGCTTAAGCCGGAAACAATGCCAAACAAAAGAAAGTGCGGCCATCTTCGATTTGGGGTCGATCGGATCGACAAAAACAAAATCAGCATCAGTGGAATGGAAATGAAATACCAGGAATAACCTCTCACTTGGAAGTGCCACTTCAGCAGCGATGGAGTGACCGCAAATGCAATTGTGGCCAAAAGAGCCGTGCGCTGGTCATAAAGCGCGAGGCACATTCGATAAAACAGAAAAAAAGCAAGTAACGACAGTACAACGATACAACTCTTTAATGAGATGACGCTGACGCCAAACAATGCGAACGCAATCGCGGCCAGATAGGCTTCCCATGCCGCGCCCGCATTATAGGGCTGGCCATACATGTAAAAGGGAAAATAGCGCGCTTCCAGAATGTGTTTGCCCATCAGGCCGATGATCGCTTCATCGCTATGGACATGAGTTTGCGACGTGAGCAGAATCGTAAACCGCGCTGCCACGACAATAACAAACACTGCGATAAACAAGACGTGCCGACGCATCAAAGATTGCTTGTCCTTTCGCCGGCGCGATCATGGCACAGGCTCTAACAATCGACAATCGCCGCGATTCCCATTTACCCGCTGAAGCGGCATGGCTAGTTTTGATGCGGAGGGTGAAATCCGAAATCGTTCTCTAACTTTCCCCACAGCCAATCAGCAGACTGATCTTTCTTGATTGAGTCGGCATTGTTCGCCACCAGCGCCTCCGCTTTGTCCACGCTGCCGTTCAAGCAGTAAAGATAGGTAAGGAGGAATGTGTCGTTGAGAGTAAACCGGCCTCGATCTCTCTCCTGCTCCAGCAGGCGAATTCCGCCATCGATATCCCGTCGCGCCAACGCTCCCGCAACTAAATCCGGCATGATTTCCAGCGGCGGCGCTTGCGCTTTGCTGGCTACCCGCTCGGCGATTGCCAGGCGGAATCCGTCACTCCCGAGCACTTCCAAGACAGGCGTTCGCAGCCCCGAATGGCGCAAATAAAGATCCAGCTCGGCCAACTTGTTGCTTCCGATAATCTCAGAGAAATATCGCGTCTGGCGGAGGATGAAGAACGATTCCAGAGACTGGTTTAACGTCTCAGGCCAAATCGCTTTAATCAAGGTAGAGTCAAGAAAACGTTGAAGAGCCGAGGGCGCTTCCAGACACCTAAATCCAAAGCGATAACTCGCTTCGTCATCCCATGGTTCATCCGTCAGCCGTTTCGGGTAAAGATCTGTAAGAGGCGCAATGTCGCGGGTGATCAGATCAATCTCCGCACCATCCATCACGAAAAGCGCGCCCATTTGTTGCGGAACCTCGATACCTATCCGCCGCAAATCTGCGCCGGAATTGGAATTGCTCCATAACTGGCGAATTTCTTCCTCCTCGACTTTGCGCCCGGGACCGTTGATGCCCATCATTATCCATTCCTGATCGGCACTCGCCCACACGGACGCGTTCGAGAATACATTGTGGAACGCTCGCAGGATTGCCTTTGCTTCATCTACTTTCAGCTGATTAATCGGCAGCCAAAAAGTGGCGATTCCGCCTTCCTTGAGACTGTTCTTCAACAGCGAAAAAAATTCCTGCGTATAGAGATTAACTGAACCCGCCATCTTCGGCGGCGGCGGCTCGCCAGAGATAATATCGTACTGCCGCGGGCAGGCTTGAAGAAAGAAGCGGCCGTCCTGCACAACAGCATGCACGCGCGGGTCACGCAACGGATTGGAGTAATTGATGCCTGAATAGAAATCGGCGAGCGCGAAAACCTCCTTCGAGATATCCACGGCATCCATTCGCTTGACGTTTGGCCCGTGGAGAAGGGCGTCGGCCGTGACACCGCAGCCGTAGCAAAGAAGCAGCACGTCTTCTGATTCCGGACGAAAAGCCAGAGGAAGATAAGCGAACAATCTCATGTACCGTTGGCTGTGCGGATTTGTGGCCGACATCGAAAAGCCGTTGGTGAGTAGCCGGTAGTAATACGGTTCGCCGAAAAGATCGCGCCGGACCAGCTGCAATGTGTCTGAAGTGCCCTCGATTCTTTTCACTACATGCGCGAGCACATTGCCATGCTCATCGGTTTCGTAAGGCCGACTGGCATGTGAGAAGTGCGATTCAGCACGATGATAGGAGAGAATTGCCATGAGGAGAATCGCACCCGCGCAAAGTCCGATGGCGAGCCTGGTCGTCCAATTGACCAGGTCGAACGTTCGCTCACAATCACCGAAAGCAGGACGTAGCCGGCGGCGCAGATCAAGAGGCTCCATTGATAGCCAACGCCCGGTAGTAAGACAAAACTCGCGAGGAGTGGGCCGGCTGCAGCACCCGCGGTATTAAACAGGGTCGTAATCCCTGTGCTGTTCATTCGGTCGCCCACGCTCGCTTGTACCTTTGCAACCAGCGAGGGAAACAGGATTCCCGAGAGGAACGCGACGGGGAGCATCAGCGCAATTGACACTAGAACCGCTGCACGCCAGGAAAGATCGAACACGCCCGAGCGCGATTGCGCCACATTTTCCGGGAAGAACAGGTAGGACAAAAGCGCGGCAATTGCCGCCAACAGCAAAAGCACGGGAAGCAGATGATTCAGTCGCGCGGAGGCGCGGTGGATCGTGCCAGCGACAATGCCACCGAAGCCAATTCCCGCCAGCACCACCGCCAGCATAATCGCGAATGCGGTCGGCGATGATGCGACATACAAATGCAGAAACCGGAACCAAACCACCTCCAGGCAAAGGAGGATGCACCCTGTTCCAAAGCTAACGAGAAGCAGACGCCACGGTGGTCGATAGCTTGCATCCAAGCGCAGTGGAAATTTGGACAGCGACGACATGTCGCCGCTGTATTTCGCCACTAACAACGCGATCACCGCGGCAAGACAGCTCGCCAAACCTGCAGCTAATCCAGTCCCGTGAAGTCCAAATGCTGCGATGAGATACGTCTCGCCGAGCAGTGCACCGACCACGGCACCCAAGGTGTTGGAGCCGTACAGAAACCCAATGACACGGCCAAAGTTCGTTTGCCGCAGCGCTGGGTCCTCGATGATCACCGGCAAGGTCAAACCCATGGCTGTCGTCGGGACCAGCAGGATCAGGAAAGATACGACGAATCGCAGTCCAAGGAGCGTCGGCTGATAATTCCAGAATGTTTGCCACACGGGTCGCATCCAGTTTCCAAGCGCCGGAAGACCAAAAACGATCGTGCACCCGAAGAACGCGACGAGGACCTCCAGCACAGCGTACAAATAAAGCGGTCGCCATCGCCGAATTCTCGCTGACACGGCGAGCGCGTTTCCCAACGCGAGGCCCGCCATGAAACTGGAGAGAATCAACGCCGCAGCCCAAACTGAGTTGCCAAATGCCAGCCCGCTCAATCGCAACCACAGGGTTTCGAAAATCAGCGCGCCAATGCCGGATAGAAATAAAATACCCGAGAGAATCGCGACGCGCGCGTTCGCAAGGAAATTTTGCGCGCGTGCATGTGATCCATGCGCCATATGCGACCTACTGACCATCTCGAAAATGCGATGCCGCCCTAAGAATGACGGCGCCGGCAACACCTGCAAGCAGTGATCCCGCGAGAATCCCCTGTTTCGCTGCGTCAACCGACGCAGTGCCATCGAACGCCAGCATGGCAATAAAGAGTGACATCGTGAAGCCAATGCCTGCAAGCGAGGCATAACCGAGCAACGGTATCCAACCCAAGGTTGCGGGAAGTTTCGCAATCCCCGACTTCACGCCGACCAATGCTGCTGCCATAATCCCAAGCGGCTTGCCGATAACCAGCCCGGCCAACACTCCAAGAGTGATTTCTGCATGCTGAATTGACAACCCTATCTTGACGCCTGCATTCGCAAACGCGAACAGCGGCATTACCACAAACGCGGAGAAATTATGGAGCGCGGTTTCGAGCTTCAGAATCGGTGCAGTCACCCCTTCGCTTGCATGCTTGAGTGCAAACAAGGCTTCCTGTTGACGCTTGCTGCTCAGGACCAGGAGATCGCCGGTTTCACCACGATCAAATCGATCCACGAGGGCACGCGCCCGGCGCGCAAATTGCTGTGCATTGATTCGCGAATGTGTGGGAATGGTAAAGGCAAGAATCACACCAGCAACCGTAGCGTGCACGCCTGATTGACGCACGAAGTACCACAGGGCAATCCCCGCCAACAAGTACGGCCACAACGGGCGAATCATCGCCACGTTGAATCCGATCAGAACAAGAACCACCGCGCCCGCTCCCGCCAGCGAGCTCCATGCGATTGCTTGAGAATAGAAAATGGCAATGACCAAAACTGCCCCCATATCGTCCACGATCGCGAGCGCAGTTAATAATACTTTGGCGCCGATCGGAGCATCGGGAGCGATTAGCGCTAGCGCACCCAAGGCAAACGCAATATCGGTCGCTACCGGGATGCCCCAACCGCGCGCTCCAAATCCGCGCATATTGCACATCAAGTAGATCGCAGCGGGTACAATCATGCCGCCGACCGCGCACACGATTGGAAGGGCCGCTTTGTTTGCCGACGCCAGTTCACCAACGAGAAGCTCACGTTTGATCTCTAGGCCGACCAACAGGAAAAAAACCGCCATCAGCCCGTCGTTGATCCACTGATGTAGCGTGAGGGACAGTGAGTGGTTCACGATTCCAACCGTCAGCGGGATCTGCCAAAGATGCTCATAGGCTTCGGCCAATGGCGAGTTGGCCAGCGCCAGCGCAGCAATTCCAAATAACAGCAGGACCGAGCCGCCAACTGCCTCGGTCCGGAAGAAACGCTGGAATACCGTTGGCTGGATTTTTCTAACCACGAAATGGAGAGGAATGAAGAAGTCTGAAGTGTTAAGTCTTACGTCTTAAGTGCATAGTTGCAGACTCTTTGAAACTTAAAACTCATAACTCTCTGTCATGTTCACCGGTCTGATCGAAGAAGTCGGCAGTGTGATTCCGCTTAGTGCGGGTGACGACCACAGAGAATTGAAAGTTGCCGCCCCGCATCTGGCGAAGAATATGCGACGCGGGGATAGCGTGTCTGTCAACGGTTGTTGCCTCACGCTAAGCTCCCATCGCGGCAGCGCTTTGGGTTTTGATCTTTTGGCGGAAACGATGACGCGCACAAATCTAAAGCATTTGCAACGCGGAGACCTGGTAAATCTTGAGCGCGCTCTGGCCGCGAACGAGCGTTTCGGTGGGCATTTCGTGCAAGGTCACATTGATTGTGTGTCACCGATCCTCGCCTTCGAGAAGAGCGGCGCAGATTTTCGATTGGAAATAGAACTGCCGGATGAGTTCGCCCATTACGTCGCTTCCAAGGCCTCGATCGCGGTTAATGGAATCAGCCTTACGGTCGCCGAACTTCTTCCGAAGAGTTTCGTCACCTGGATTGTCCCGTATACGAAAAAGCACACCAATCTCGATCGCGGAAAGGAAGGCGATTTAATGAATCTCGAGTTCGATATTCTCGCGAAGTACGTCGAGAGAATGCTGCCGTAATTCATCAAAAAATGACTGCCCGTAGCTCGGCCACGGACCGCCTGCGCGGTCGCGTCGTCGGCGTGATCGCATCGCGCGCGGATCTGAATCGCGCCGTACGGATGCACAGGCCGCCGGATTTATTCGAGGTGCGGCTGGATTGTCTGGTGCGCATTGTCGACCAATTAGAAAATAAACTGCAGAAGTTGCGCGCGCCGCTCATCATCACAGCGCGGCACCCGCGCGAGGGCGGCGCGAATAAATTATCGCTGCGCCAACGACGCAATCTGCTGACTCGATTTTTACCGCATGCCAAGTATCTCGATGTCGAGCTGCGCTCGGCGTTTGCTTTGGATTCTTTCCTTCGCTTGGCGGAGCAGAAAAACGTGCTGCGCATCATTTCATTCCACAGTTTCAAATGGACACCCCCTCCGCGGATTCTATTGGCGAAAGCGCGCGCTGCCGAAGCGCACGGCGCAAATATTTTCAAGGTTGCGACGCGCACCGACACACCGGTTCAACTCGCGCGTCTGCTCAGCTTCATCGAAAACAAGAATGTCGATCTTCCCGTCAGCTCGATGGGCATTGGCAAGCTTGGGGCAATTTCGCGCGTCCTGTTGGCGCGCGCCGGGTCTGCTTTGGTTTATGCATCGCTCGCCGCAGGGAGCGATGTCGAAGGGCAACTCTCGCTCGAACAACTTCGCGCGCTGGGAATCGCTTCGCGACGTTAATTAAAGCGATAAACCGTTAAATGAGTCGCCTTTTGACGTTGTAACGAATCACGAATCACGTTCCATTCGCTTGCTCTTTCTCCAGCGCACATATCGTACCGGAGGGGTGCAACTATGTCTTCATCTGTCACTTTGCCAAAGCAACTGCCAGTGATGCCGCTGCCGGGGGCGGTACTCTTTCCGCACGCATTGCTACCGCTCTACATTTTCGAACCGCGTTATCGGCAAATGCTGAAACACGCGCTTCAGCATCATCGCATGTTTTGCGTCACCCTCATCAAACCGAGTTGCCCGGAGTGGCACGCACCCGAAGATTTCTTTCATCTTGCCACCGTCGGGTTAATTCGCGCGTGTGTCGGACGCGGCGATGGCACATCGAATTTGATCCTGCAAGGTCTCCAACGTGTGCGCTTCGCCAGTTTCGAAAAAGAAGCACCGTTCCCGATTGCCAGCGTCGATATTGTTGAGTCACGCGACGCAACAACGGTCGAGACTGAAGCGCTCGGCGCAAAAGTGCTCGAGCTTTACACGAACCTCAAACACGACGGCCGCCAGCTCCCGGCAAAAGTTGATCGATATCTTTCGGAATTGCGGGACTTGGAAATGCTGGCCGATCTTATGGCCTCGACATTTGTGAACGATCCGTTGCGGCGTCAACGCGTTCTCGAAGAACGTTCTCTCAACCAACGCCTTCGGTTCCTGATCAGATATTTGCGTGACGAAATCGGCAATGCGGCTGCATAACGGTAGCGAATTTGGTAGGGCGGGCAGTCCTCTGCACGCCGCCTTCCGGATTCGGCTACGGCGCGCACGGAGTGACGCGCCCTACCAGCGAGGCGGCTACAGCGCTGCAATCCGTTCGTATTCTTCCATCAAATATCGGTCCGTCATTCCCGCGACGTAATCACACACCGTGCGATGCAAGCCTTCCTTTTCAATCCGCCTCGTCGCCCCATTGCCGAGTCTGTCGGGATCGACAAGGATTGCCTCGAAAACGCGTCGAAGCATTTCGCACGCGCGCCGGTTCACTTCGGCTACGCGCGGATGATAATAGACATTCTGATATAGAAATTTCCGCAGTGCGCGATTCGCTTCTGCTAATTCATCGCTGTAACGAATGAGCGGAGCGACCTGTCGCCGCACTGCATCTGCGGTTTGCACCCCGGATTCGGCGATGGATTTGGCACTCGTCGTAACCAGGTCGCGCACTTCATTGTCGATGATGTCGCGAATGATTAGCTTGTGCAGGTCGGGTTCCCAGCCTCCGGCGTAGCGCGTCAGCACCGCACGATGGCTTTGTCGCCACACCTCGTTTTCTTCCAATTGCGCCGCGCTGAGGATTTCAAAATCGACCGCGTCATCCAAGTCGTGGCTGTAATAAGTGATCTCGTCCGCGAGGTCAGCCACCTGCGCCTCCAGCGACGGGGAATTGTATTTCCCTCCCTCCGGAAAATTGTAAGAGCGTTGATGTTTCCGCAGACCTTCCCGCACTTCGAAGGTCAGATTCAGACCCGGAAAATTTGGATACGGAGTTTCCAGCAGCTCCACCACCCGCACGCTCTGGCGGTTGTGATCGAACCCGCCGTGATCGCGCATACATTCGGCCAACATCTCCTCGCCGGAGTGGCCAAAAGGCGCGTGCCCGAGGTCGTGCGCAAGCGCGATCGCTTCCGCGAGATCTTCATTCAGGCCTAATGCACGAGCAATAGTGCGGCTGATGGACGCGACCTCGATGGAGTGCGTCAAGCGGGTGCGTAAATGGTCGCCGGTCCCATTCAAAAAAACCTGCGTCTTGTATTCCATACGACGGAACGCACGTGAATGAATGATACGTGCACGATCGCGCTGAAATTCTGTGCGAAAAGAATGGCTGGCCTCTGGATATTCCCGCCCGCGCGAGTCACCAGATTTTTCGGCAAACGGCGCGAGCACCGCGTGCTCGCTCGCTTCCATTTCTTCGCGCGTTCTGCAGAAGCCGGCGAGGCGCGGCGCCCGAGGGTCAGAAGAATGCTTGGTCACAATTGATTCCCAATCTTATTTGTCGATCTTAGCTGTCGAAATCTCAAATCCGATATGCCCAAGAAAACTCGCCGGAAAAAACAGGTCACGCCCGAACGTTTGATGGAACTTAGCTTCGCTTACGCACCGCCGCTGATCATCAGCGCGGGTGTGAGCAACAAAGTTTTCGATTCGTTGGAAGACGGCGCGAAAACTGCAGAGCAGGTTGCAAAAGAAACCAGGGCATCGGCGCGCGCTCTGCGGATTTTAATGGATGCGCTTGTTGGTCTAGATCTTCTGAAGAAACATAGGCAAGGGAAGTATTCGCTTAGGCCGGAAAGCGCCGCCTTTCTTCTAAGCAACAAGCCGGGCACGCACGCAGGGTTTTTTGGAACCATTGCGCCGCAGCTCATCTCACGATGGCTACGATTGTCCGACATCGTTCGCGAAGGTCGTCCGGCCGTCTCCGTGAACCAGGAGACCGAAGGCACGGAATTTTTCAGCCAGTTGGTAGAAAACATTATCCCGATGAGCTATCCGCCTGCGCAAAAGCTCGGCGATCACTTGAAACTGTCGAAAGGGAAGAATGAAATTCGTGTTCTCGATCTGGCCGCTGGTTCCGGAATCTGGGGAATCGCGCTCGCTCAAAAATCTCCGCGCGTGCGGGTGACCGCAGTCGATTGGGCAGGAATGATTCCGACGACCAAACGAATCACACAAAAGTTCGGCGTAGGCGATCGCTTTAATTATGTCGAGGGCGATATATTGGACGCGAATTTCGGCAGCGGCTACGACATCGCCACTCTGGGCCACATCTTGCATAGCGAAGGCGAAAAACGCAGCCGTAAGTTGCTCAAGAAAACTTTTCGCGCGCTCAAACCCAGCGGCGTGATCGCTATCGCCGAATGGCTCGTAAACGACGAGCGCACTGAACCAGCGCATTCGCTCATGTTCGCCGTGCAAATGCTCGTGAATACCGAACGCGGCGACACTTTTAGTTTCAACGAGATCAAAAGTTGGCTCGGAGAGGCGGGTTTCAAAAAAGTTCGTAAACTGGAAGCACCGGGGCCTTCGCCGCTGATTCTCGCGACAAAGCCGTAGATGTCGATCTAACGGATTAGCCGTTCGCGTCGAATCGCCTTCCCATGCGCCGACCGAGATGCTTTCATTGCGGCAGATGAGAAAATCGAAAGCGGAACCACGTAGAAAAATAAAGCCGGGCGCGGCCCCGAAAAATCTCGAGACGAACGTTCCTTACCGCAAACCTGCGCTTCGCAGCGAAGCGTTTGCCAGAGCGCTCATCGATGCGAAATCGTGCATTGATGATACCGGAGGTCTGCAAGGGCTTTTCAATGAAGCAGCGCGAAAGGCAGCAGCCGTACCCAGAGAACCGTTTAAAGAGTGCTGGCCTTATCTTCAGACCATGCTGCGTTTAATTCGGGCGCACCATCGTGGCGAATACGACCAAGTTCCCGACGACGCGCTGTTATGGATTGTTGCTGCTCTCAACTACCTGGTCGATCCATTCGATTTTATTCCGGACAAAACGCCGTTTCTTGGCTTTATCGATGACGCAACCGTTATCGAATTTGTTACAGACAAAACCCGCCAAACGCTGGATGATTTCATGACCTGGGAAACCGCAGCGCCGTAGCGCCACCGGCTCAAACCAGCAGCAGCGCCGGGTTTTCCAGCAGGTGGCGGAGTTCTTTCAGATACTCGGCGCCGAGCGCGCCGTCGATTACGCGATGATCGCAGCTCATCGTGATCGACATCCGATGGCCGACGACGATTTGGTCGCCATCATCGATTACCGGGACCTTCGTGATCTTGCCAACAGCGAGAATGAAACCCTGCGGCGGATTAATGACAGCGGAGAAACTATCGATCCCCATGCCGCCGAGATTTGAAACGGTGAATGTGCCGCCCTGAAATTCCTCTGGTTTCATCCGCTTGTTGCGCGCGCGATGTGCCAGGTCCTTCGCAAGTTCGCTAATCTCTCGCAGTGATTTGTTTTGCGCGGCGCGAATGACGGGCGTCAGCAGCCCGTCTTCGATGGCGACGGCAATGCCAAGGTCAATGTCCGCATACTGCACGAACGCATCGCGATCGAATGAAGCATTCACCCGCGGCACTTTGACTGCGGCTTGCACCGCCGATTTCAGGACAAAATCGTTTACGGTGATTTTGGCCGCGTCCGCACCTTCACCAGCTGATTTCAATTCCTCGCGCGCTTCCATGAGCGGCCCGGCATTCACGTCGATTTGCAAATAAAAATGTGGCACCGGGCCGAGGCTTTCGACAAGCCGTTGCGCAATGATTTTGCGCATTCCGGAAAGTTGAATACGCGCGCTTTCACCGGCTTTAATTGACGGCACACGCGCCGGTTCTCGGCGGTCAGAGACCGCCGCTACAGACTTCGCCGCGGCGCGGACGTCAGTTTCAGTAACACGGCCGTCCGGGCCGGTGCCTTTCACACTGGACAGATCAACGCCAAGTTCGGCCGCGATTCGGCGCGCAACGGGTGACGCTTTCACGCGCCCTTCTTCCGGTTTTTCTCTTTTGGGCGCGGGCGAAACGCCTGCTTCTACAGGTCCCTTTTGTTGCGGTGGGGCGGTTTCTTTCTCTTTCTTCTGAGCCGGCGCAGGCTTCTCCGTCACAGCTTGAGGCTGCTTTTCTTTTTGTTCTGCGGCTTCCGGCGGTTTTTCCTTTTTCCGTGCGGGCGCTTCTTGCTTTGGAGCCTCCTCGCCTTCGCCACCGATGAACGCAATCTTGTCGCCGACGTTTACCTTGCCACCTTCTTCGACGTAAATTTCGGTAAGCGTCCCATCCTCAGGCGATTCCCATTCCATCGTCGCCTTATCGGTCTCAATTTCGGCGAGCACTTCGCCGGCGGAAACTTGATCGCCCTTCTTTTTCATCCACGCGACCAGAGTACCTTCGGTCATCGTGTCGCTCAGTTTCGGCATCTGGATTTCAGGCATGGCAGAAAAGTTAAAAGTGTTACAATGTTACAACGGTCCCGCTTTTTAACCTTGTAACATTTGTAACTTTTTAACGTCACTCATGCGTAGCAGACCTTTTTCACGGCCGCCAAAAGTTTGTCCGCGTTCGGGAGCACGGCATGTTCGAGGCGCTCATTATAGGGCATCGGCACATCTTCCTGTGATACGCGGATGATCGGCGCGTCGAGCTCATCGAAAATGTTTTTCTGGATCCGATAACAAACTTCCGCACCTACTCCGCAAAAGGGATGATCCTGTTCGGCAATCACTACGCGATGCGTTTTTGCCACCGAATCGAAGACCGCCTTCTCATCGAGCGGCTTAATCGAACGCAGATCGACAATCTCGGCAGAGATGTCTTCCTCTTCCAGTTGCGCCGCAACCTTGAGCGCCAGCGGAACAGTCTGCGAGTAACAAATAATTGAGACGTCGCTGCCTTCGCGTTTCACGTTCGCTTTGCCTAGGGGAATCAGCAGTTCTTCATCTGGTGGCTCGACCATGCCTTTGGAGCTGTAGAGCAATTCAGCCTCCAGAACCAGAACCGGATTGTTGTCGCGCACGGCAGTCTTGAGCAAACCCTTTGCGTCACGCGGCGTGGCCGGCGCGCAAACTTTCAGGCCAGGCACGCTGGCGTAAAAGTTCTCGGTCGCGTGCGAATGCGTGGCACCGAGTTGATGCGCAGGTCCGTTCGGGCCGCGAAACGTGATTGGGATATTAAACTGGCCGCCCGACATTGTGTACATGTTTGGCGCGTTATTGACGACCTGATCGAATGCCACAAGCGAAAAGCTGAATGTCATAAATTCAATAATTGGTCGCAACCCCACCATGGCCGCCCCGACGCCGAGACCCGCAAATCCGTTCTCGCTGATTGGAGTGTCGATGATTCGCCGTGGCCCAAAACGCTCAAGCAATCCTTGGCTGACTTTGTAAGCGCCCTGGTACTCCGCGACTTCTTCTCCCATGAGAAAAACATTCGGGTCGCGCTCGAGTTCTTCAGCGAGCGCTTCGTTCAGCGCCTGGCGATATGTGATTTCTCTCACGGCTAATCCGTATTTGGAGATGGCGCGCCCTCGCGCCGCTCCGGCGCTGGCGCTACGGGCCGGGGGCGGCCCGGCTCCATCGCTCCATCGGCGTACGTGTAATCGTAAAGTCTATCGAGTGGCGGCTGGGGGCTCGCCTCAGCGAATTTCACCGCGGCCATAACTGTTTCCTTCGCCTGCTTATCCAGCTGGTCGAATTGTTCGTTGGTCAATTTTCCCTCGCGGGTGAGCTGCGCACGCAAACGCGTGATCGGATCGTCGAGCCGATATTTTTCCAACTCCGCCTTCGTTCGGTAACTTGCCGGATCTGACATCGAGTGGCCGCGATAGCGATAGGTTCGCGCTTCGAGGAATGCCGGATGCGACTCTTTTCTGATCGAATCGACGACTTCGGCAATCTTGTCGCGCACTTCGCGAAAGTTCATTCCATCAACAATCTCTCCAGGGATGTCGTACCCTTCTGCGCGATCGACAATTTGCTTGAGCGATGTCGATCTTTTCACCGAAGTGCCCATGGCGAAAAGATTGTTTTCGCAAATTAAAACGATCGGCAATTTATACAACGCTGCCAGATTCAGCGCTTCGTGGAACGCGCCTTGATTAATTGCGCCGTCGCCAAAGAAGCAAAGCGTGACGCGATCTTCGCCCCGGTACTTGATGGCAAAAGCCAACCCAACCGCCAGCGGAACGTGAGCGGCGACAATGGCGTGGCCACCGTACATGTGGTGTTGCTTGTCGAAAAAATGCATCGAGCCACCCAAGCCGCGCGAGCAGCCGGTTTCTTTTCCAAAAAGTTCTGCCATGCACGCATTTGCGCTCGTGCCGCGGGCGAGGGCATGAGCATGATCGCGATAAGCGGTAATGATGTAGTCATCGTCGCGCACGGCAGCGACCGCGCCGGTCACAACTGCTTCCTGGCCGATGTAAAGGTGGCAAAAACCGCCGATCTTCTGCGCTTGATACTGCTGACTGGCGCGCTCCTCAAAACGCCGGATCAACAGCATCAGCGAGAGCATCTCGACTTCGTCGCGCTGCTCGACCGGCTGCATGGCGGTCATCCCGCAGCGGCTGGACGGAACCGCGCGGCGCGGGCTCCCGATCTCTCCCTGCTTTGCCCCACGTTCATGCACGCAACAAAAAACAAAGTGAACAGAAGATCGCTGACGAGTGAGTTGCGAAAAAACATCCAGCTAGGTGTCGCGCTGTATTGAGGCAATCCCACCGTGAGCGATTGCACGAGTCCGGCGAGGTTTTTGGCGTAACCCGGATCTTCCAACCAGGAAAACGCATTCGTGAGAGCGTAGAAAATTGTCGATCCAACAATCGAGGCCGGCAGCAGCGTTTTTAGCGATGCCCGATTCTGCAAAAGAACTCCAATGCATCCGACCAGCGCGAGCGCTACATAGCGAACGACAATTTGTGGGTCAAGCAACGGGGCGCCGTAAGCAAAATTAATTACCGCGTCCGAAATAAACAGCGTCACGAGCGGCACTGAGAACTTATATTTTTTTGGAAAGTACGCGGCGCTGCAAAGCGCGATTGCGGCAAGCGGCGCGAAGTTCGAAAGCCAGCTCGCGCCAGAATGAATCAAGAGTCCTGTCGTAACTCGATAAACGACGGCCGAAAAAACGAGAAGGAGCGCGGGAATCATTGCACAGAATCTATCCGGCCGGTGCGATATGCAAAGGGATTTGGAATCGTCATTGGGAGCGAAGTCAAGGGAAGTGGCACCAGCTGAACGTAATTTCGCGGGATCCTTCGACTCCGCGTCGCCTCGCTCAGGATGACGGTACCCTATTTAGCCGCAGCCAGTGCCCTATGGAGCCGTGCTTTCCGACGATTGGCTGCATTTCTATGGATGATTCCGCGCTTGGCAGCCTTATCGATCGCTGAGATTAGCGAGCGAATTTGATCCCTGTTGGGCGGCGGCGTAGAACGTACTCCCTTTTGCATTGTCCGTAGACCCGTCAGAACGCTGCGATTGCGAAGTGTCCGTTTCACGCTCTGGCGAGCACGCTTGGCGGCTGATTTTGTATTAGCCATTGCGGATCAAAGTTTTGTCGAGCAACGCTCGAGCGTTACAAGCGTTTGCCCAACGCGAGCTTTGTTTTTCGTCGCTCCGCAGCGAGTGCTCCGCCCATTCGCATTTCTTCGACGGTGAGAGAGCCGGCACTCTCGGTAGGTCCAGCCTGGCTTTGATTCTGCGTTGCGCTCTGCGCCTGTGGCTGGTTCTCCGTTAAATGTTGAGGTGGTGCGGCTAGTGCGTTCGCAACAACAACAGTATTCGTGCTGTGTATCCGTGGCGCCTTTGCCGGTTTCGGCGGCCGATCTGGATTCTGCATCTCGTTCTGAGGTGGTGCAGCCGCAGCGACGACACCGTTGCTCGTTTCCGACCGCGGTACTTTCGGCTTTGCTAATTTCGGAAGCCGGTCAGGGGTGATCTGCACAAGCGCGCCAGGAGGAACGCGATCATACAGGTCGGCGACGTCGCTCGATTTCATCCGAATGCAGCCGTAACTGGCAGGGCGACCGATGTTTTTTTCCTGCGGTGTCCCGTGAATGTAGATGCAACGCTGAAATGCATGTGCGTTTTGAGCTTCCAGTCCGCGCAACCAGATGATGCGTG
>WNFR01002124.1_pt1 | contig 20666 bp, 13 predicted proteins | sample 5400221 | NCBI WGS metagenome assembly WNFR01 (sample SAMN13153357, study PRJNA577476) | soil metagenome | isolation source: 40 cm soil under Madrone tree | place: USA:California | collected 2016-06-14 | reverse complement strand
GGCGTGTTGGTAGACGAATCCCCGATGGCGATGACAGTGGTTTAGAATGGTGAGCAGTTCCATGGCACGGACGATTTTCATGGCGAAGACTTCCAGAGTAAACCGCGCTGCTACCGCGGCGGCGTCCTCCGATGCTTCCTTCTACTGCCGCGATCTGGATAACTGGCCGCGCTCGTGGATGGGACTGGAAAAAGACCTGCCACCAGGTGAAGAACTGGTTGTTTGCTTCCGGCCATTCATCGAGCATCTGGCCTCATCCAGTCTTTCTTCGAAGACCATGCGCCGGCACGTAGACAATCTCTGGATACTGGGTGGAGAAATTATCCGCGACTTGAACTACACCCCTTCTCTGAGAAAGGTTGCTGCGCAGCGACTTCTTCGCGAGGCGGTTCATGCCGACGGCGGCCCACTGATCCACAACGGCTCGGAAGAGGAGCAACACTCCCTCGATGCGACCTGCCGCAAACTCCACCGCTTCCTCAGTCAACCTCAGCGCTGAACTCGCCAGTTACCCACAGATTTCCCAGACGAGGCGACACGGTAGAGGTCTGGGGTTCGAGTCCCCACGAGCCTACCATTACTTTCAAGGTCCAATTTCCTACCTGTGTTTCGTTTTTTCATTGCGCAACTGTGCACCAAGATTTGGCTCGGACGCCCTCACTGTTTTATCCAAGGAGGACGCGAACACGTTTGATAAAGTGATAGCGACCAATCTGCGCGGCATCTTCTGGCATTTGGACAGGCGGCCATGTTGCCGAAGGCAAAGCAGAAAAATTTCCACGTCAATATTCTAAAATCTGCGCAAACAAACTGATTGACAATCTGAGAACATCGGCACATCGTCGAGGCGCCTCGGATACAAATCAGATACCTTTCGGTTATCAAATGGGCCTCACGCTCGGTATTCGTAAAGTTTCAAGCCCGCGTTCGACGAAGACTGCTGTGATCGTGTGCACTTTCCTCTTTTCTTTGATTCTTCATGGAGAGCATCCAGTTTCTAAGGAGCCCGTGACGGTCACGTTCGTAGACCCAGAGTGGTCGCACGACCTAACCGAACGTACTCTGCTGGCAGACGAGAGATTGAAGGATTTCACGCAGGAGACCGGAATTGGCGTCAAGCATCTGCCGACCCCGGAGACCGCCTTAGACCAGTTAGACCTGGTCCGGAAGCTACTCCGACAGGGAAGCTCCAGTCCGGATGTGTATGGTGTCGATGTGATCTGGCCCGGAGTTTTAAGCGAAGAATTGATCGACCTGAAGCCGTATTTGGCGACAGAACTCTCTTCTATCAACGCCGACGTCGTCGCCAGTTACACGGTCAAGGGAAAACTAGTCGCCGTGCCTTATCATTCCGATATCGGAGTTCTATTTTACCGAAGAGATTTGCTTCGACGGTATGGGTACGGGGGCGCCGCCCCGTAGGTGGGACGAACTCGAGCAAATGGCCGCCAGGATCCAGCAGGGTGAGCGCGCCAGAGGCCAAAAAGATTTTTGGGCATTTATATGGCCAGGTGCGTCCGGCGAAGGCTTGACCTGTAACGCCCTGGAATGGCAGATCTCTGAAGGCGGGGGGCGAGTCATCGAAGCTGACGGCACAATTAGCGTGAATAATCCTGATGCTATCCGCAGCTGGCAACGCGCAGCGCATTGGATAGGCTGGATCTCGCCCCCCAGCGTGACCTCTCTGCAGGAATGGGATGCCATAAACGCCTTTTACTACGCGGGAACGTCAGCTTTTTTTCGTGGGTGGGCGCGGTCTTATCTTCTCAGCGTCCGAGATATTCCGTCGATTCGAGACAAGATCGGAATCACGAGCGTTCCGGAGGGAAAGAATTCGCAAGCGGCGACTTTGGGCGGTTTTGGACTCGGGCTTTCGCGATCATCAAGGCACATTACTGAGGCGCTGCAGCTGATCCGATTTCTAATCCATAGGGAGATCAAGCTGGAAGAAGCTCGCTCGGACTACGAGTCACGGAACTGGCCGGAGTTGTACGACCCGACCGCCATCTTGAGAACAAGACAAAATTCTGCCGACCATGGGAAACAGCAGGTGAGCGGCGTGGTGGCTCGACCCTCCACGGCTGCAGGACGGAAATACGAAGAAGTTTCGCGAGCTTATATTCAGGCAGTGCGCTCTGTTTTGCTGGGCCAAAGCAGGGCGCCAGAGGCCGCGGCATCGTTGGAACAAGAATTGGTGCGGATCACCGGTTTCAAACCAGGACCGCCGAGCCGGAATCGCGTTCCAAAGGACAAGAGCTTAGGAAAGGTTTCCGGGTCGCGGTCTGCTGCTGGTTCGCCTGGTGCGTGACGGCACCATTACTTTCAGTAGATAGCGTATGACCCGTTCACTAAACACTATTGGATTGGCTGGATGGCTGAGACAGGCCACCACTAGTCCCGTTCTTCATCGACTCAACATTCGTCGCCACCTGGCACTCTGCTTTGCCTTCCTTATTCTGATGATGGTCATTTGCGATGGCGTTCTGCTTTGGCAGTTGCGCGTGGTTCGTTCTCAAGTTGAACTCCTGAAGGATGTCGACGGAGAACTGATCGAGGTCTTGCGCGTACATGGAGAGCTTTTCTCATTTTACGAAAGGCTAGGCGTCGCGGCGCGGTCCGAGGACCAGGAACAGCTAATGACAGTATCGGAAGCGCTAAGGAGCGACGTGCTAAACGAGGCTAAACGCACTGAGGCAGCGTTCACTCATTTGCCTTCCGAGGTCAAGGTAGACGCAACAGTGTTTCCAACGATCGAAGCAATCGAGAACACCCTACTCTCTCATTTGGATGCCATCAGAGCGTTAGCGGCTTCGGGAGAGTGGGCGGCCGTACGGGACCGAACCGACAAACAAGTCCAGCGGCTTGAATTCCTCAGCTCTCAGCTAGTCAAAGACGTAGCCCGCGACGTCGAAGAACAGCGCACGCAAGCTGCATTAAATATTGCGCTCGTCGAACGTCGGATCGTCTTCACAGCAATTGTCACAGGATTCGTTACCCTGTTCACCGCCGCCTTCTTTGGGTGGGCCACAGGGCTACGGATCATTGAACTTCGGGTGGAAGCGCGCGCAGAGCGGACGCAAGCCGAGGAAGCGCTGCGGCAGGCGCAGGCGGATCTCACACGCGCCAACCGGGTGAGCAGCATGGGGGAGCTGACTGCCTCGCTAGCGCACGAAGTCAAGCAACCGATTGCGGCCGCCATCACCGACGCCAATACTTGCTTGCGCTGGCTATCCCGCGATCAACCCGATTTGGAGGAGGCGCGCGCGGCTGCGTCAAGAATCGTACAAGACGGAAAGCGTGCTGGGGAGATCGTCAACCGAGTCCGCCTGCTCTTCCAAAAGGATACCATGCAACGGGAGTTGCTCGATCTAAGCGAGATTATTCGAGAGATGATGCTTATCCTGCACAGCGAAGCAACGAAATTCGCCGTATTAGTTCGGACGGAACTCGCTGCAGACCTCCCTCAGGTCATGGGAGATCGCGTGCAACTGCAACAGGTGCTGATGAACCTCATGATGAACAGCATCGATGCGATGAAGGATGTGGATGGGACGCGCGAGCTCACCATCCAGTCGCAGCGCGGTGAGGATGGTCAGGTGCTGATCTCGGTCCTTGATACCGGCGTGGGGGTTCCACCGGAGCAGGCGGACAAGATCTTTAATGCGTTCTTTACCACCAAGACTCACGGCACGGGCATGGGACTGCGCATCAGCCGCTCCATTGTTGAATCGCACGGCGGTCGCTTGTGGGCTGCCGACAATTCCCCGCGCGGCGCAACTTTTCAGTTCACCCTGCCCGCCGCCACGGTCGCGGCGCACGCATAACCTCCTCGGCTGCTTCCTTGAAAGTACCTGCCATTCCTACCTGTGATTCTTACCTGTTAGACTGATATAACGATTGTAGAGAGGATGTTCGATAGTCTGATAGTCTCTAAGTTGTTATCTTTCCTATCGGTGGTAGGTTGACACGGTAGAGGTCTGGGGTTCGAGTACCCACGAGCCTACCACTCACCTTTTTTTCCGTCACTTGCAGACAAGGCATTCTGACATGCAGCGCATTGGCGACTGTTTGTGCCATAACCTCTCTATTCGCCAGATGAGATTGCGCCCAGTGCTTCGTGCTTCGTCTGTCGGGGCTTCTACAGTCAAGCATTCAATTTAGGATGACTCGCAGCAATCCAGCGCTCCACTAGCGCGAAGAAATCGTTGGCTTGCGCGACAATCTCTTCGACTTCCGTATGGCCACGGCGGAATGGTTGTAGTCGATCACATTACGCTTGCGCCGGCGTGCTTCAAAGTAATCAAGGGCCGCCGCGTCGAGCTTGTCCGCAAATAGCACGCTGACCGCCGCCTGTGCTGCTTTCACCAGTAAGAATCGCACAGCGACTCTCTGTGGTCATCGTCACACAAGTCCCTTCATCCGCCGGGGACAGAAGGAACGCTTGAACGTGTCGGCAATTTGCTACTGTTCGAATCGTTCGGCCTTACCGCGCTTAGCATCCGGTCCAACGCAGCTCCCTATTACGATTTGCGTCAACAGACAGAGTCCAGTAGCAGAGGAGGTGCCCGGACTACACGCGGAGAATCACAAGGCGGGGAAAAGCAGCTCGATACAAACGATCATCTAAGGTCAGGAGCCGGAATCTATTGTGCAAAGCGTGAGCTCCGATGAGGAAGTCGGCAAGAATGCGGCGCGCGCCGGAATCTCTCTGGTTTCTTCTGCGAGCCACGTACTGTTGGAAGGCACGCCCTGCAGCGCGCCAAGTGGCTTCATTGAGATTCCAATCCACCGCAATACCGGTTTCTTTGCAGAAGGAATCAAGGAAGGCTTCCGACCTGGAGGGGGCGGCAAGTAGCTCCGCAAAGACCGGTGCGGCAACAACGAGGCTGCCCCTCGCCAAAGCAGCGTCAAGCGCCAAACGTGCCTGAGTGTTTAAAGTGTCGTCCTCATTCCATAGGGCGATGAGGACGTTGCTGTCGATAGCGGTGCTCATCGTCCGCGCAGCTTACGAACCCATTCCACAACCGCCTTCTTCCCACGGGCAATACCAGGACTCCCGATGCCACGATATTTTTCAAATGGGCTCCGGGTTCGCACGGGTCGGACGCGAACGCTCACGCCGTCCCTCTCGAAGAGCAATTTGTCACCGGGCAGGACCCCTAGTGCGCGCCGAATTTCGTGCGGAACCGTGATCTGTCCTTTGCTTGTGATGCGCGCCACCTTCTTCATGATAGATTCTCCATTCCTTACTATAACATACCACTCCTTACCCGAGCAGGCACCAAACCACTGGAGCCTACCCAATCGCCACCCGTGTTTTGCTTTGGCAACATTTGGTAACTATCGATCCGTGGAGAGGGGTAACACCTTCCGGTGAGACTTAGAAATGTGAGTGCAATTCGATTCTCATCGCCCATACCGGCGTCGAAGAAAATTCAAATACGCACGATGATTTCCAATTGGCACTTCGTGGACCCGGATTCTGGACTGGAGAAGGTCAACGAATATTGCCAGAAATTGTGCCGCACTTTGTGTCGTAACCTTGGGTTGCTTTGCACGAAAACGTATATGCGGCGCAGTGCAGTTTCGTGCGCAACCGCGGGGATTTAGCCCCTGTTTATATCTTATCCTTCGGTGCAGTTTGCTGCTCAGCGCTGCATGGCTGTGCGTCTGCGATATTAGAATTGACACGGTAGAGGTCTGGGGTTCGAGTCCCCACGAGCCTACCATTCGTTTCAATCACTTAACAAAAATCCCCAAGAAATTTCACCTGTAATTCTTCACCTGTAAATTGGTGGGCGAAGGTCCTCTTCGTAAGGTCCTCTTCGTGTCCTCTTCGTTGACTTGGCCCATGCCAAAAACTAAGATACGCAGCCAGTGACTGACGTTTCCTCGCTCATCGGGCAGGTCATTTCACATTACCGGATCGTCGAAAAACTCGGCGGCGGCGGTATGGGTGTCGTTTACAAGGCCGAGGACACTCGCCTGCATCGCTTCGTCGCGCTGAAGTTTCTGCCGCCGGAAGTTGCTCGCGACCCTCAGGCACTGGCCCGCTTTCAACGTGAAGCACAAGCCGCCTCGGCGCTGAATCATCCCAACATTTGCACGATTCACGACATCGGAGAGCAGGATGGACAGGCCTTCATTGCCATGGAATTTCTGGATGGCGTGACGTTGAAGCAATTTCTGAGTGCCAAGCTTCTTGACGCCGAAAAACTTCTTGATATTCCCATCGACATCACCGCGGGCCTCGAGGCCGCGCACTCCCGGGGCATCATCCATCGCGATATTAAACCGGCTAACATCTTCGTCACCAAAGGCGGCCACACGAAGATTCTCGATTTCGGCCTCGCGAAAGTTTCCTCGTCTGCTTACTCCTCGGGGTCAGCTTCGATTGAGAATAGCGAAACGCACACCATCGAAGAGCAGTTCCTCACGAGTCCCGGCAGCACCATTGGCACCGTTGCCTACATGTCTCCCGAACAAGTTCGCGGCAAAGACCTCGACCCGCGCACCGATCTTTTCTCGTTCGGCGTGGTGCTCTACGAAATGGCTACCGGTCAGTTGCCCTTTCGCGGAGACACTTCCGGCGTCATCTTTCGCGATATTCTCGATCGCGCTCCGGTTGCGCCTTCGCGCGTCAATCCCGACCTTTCTCCCAGACTCGACGAGATTATCCAAAAGTGCCTGGAAAAGGACCGCGACGTTCGCTGCCAATCCGCTGCGGAGCTTCGCGCGGACCTCAAACGCCTCAAGCGCGATTCGGACACCGCGAAGAGCCAGTCTGTGCAGAGCGCCTCGGTTATCGCAAGTCCGGCCGCTGTTGCTTCGTGCCGGTGGATTTGGGCGGTTGCCTTGGCGGTCGCCGTCGCGGCCGTTCTCGGTATCGCTTGGCTGCGCACTCCGTTGCCTCCGCCTCGCATCCTCGGCACCAGGCAACTCACCCACGACAGCTCGCAAAAATACCAGCTTATGACTGACGGAAGTCGCATCTATTTTGTCGAGAGCTCCGGCTCGAGTCTTCACCTCGCGCAGGTCTCCGCAGTTGGTGGTGAAGTTGCCGTCGTCAACTCTGGAAACTCGTTACCTACGTTGACATCGATCTCACCGGATGGCTCGCAGCTTCTCGGTACGGTCGGCTTTTATACCGAAGGAGAAATATGGGCCTTTCCCGTGCCTGCGGGTTCGCCGCAGCGCGTCGGCGATATGGTCGGCCACGATCCCGCCTGGGCGCCTGATGGACGATTGTTCTTCGGCAAAGGAAATGACATTTGGGTTGCCGAGCACGACGGAGCTTCCCCGCGAAAGTTGCTAACCGCGCCGGATTTTCCGGGGAGATTTCGCTTTTCTTCTGATGGGACCCACTTTCGGTTTGTCGCCGGCAGCCTCACAGCTTCACTTTCTTCTATCTGGGAAGCGCGGTTAGACGGCACTGCGCTTCACGAGATCCTCCCTGGATGGAACAAGCCTCCGGCAGAATGTTGCGGGGAGTGGACCCGTGACGGTAAATACTTCGTCTTCCTCAGCGTTCATAACGGTGTCAGTGACGTCTGGACTCTGCCAGAGAAGGCATCTTTTGGGCGCGCCGTCTCGCACCTGCCGATGCAACTCACCACGGGCCCCCTGCAAACGTCTGAAGTTCTACCCGCAAAGGATGGCAGGCAACTCTTAGCAATAGGCTCACAACTAAAGGGCGAATTGGTGAAATTCGACGCTAAGACCAGTCAGCTTGTTCCGGTCCTTGGCGGTATCTCTGCAGGTGAGGTCGAGTATTCCCGCGATGCCGCCTGGGTCGTGTATGTCTTGTATCCCGAAGGCACACTCTGGCGTAGTCGCACCGACGGCAGTGATCGCCTTCAGCTTACCCACTCCCCGATGCAAGCGGCTCTCGCATATTGGTCGCCGGACGGTCGGCAAATCGCCTTCTCCGCAGCTGCAGCGCCCGGCAAGCAATGGCGCGTCTACGTAATCTCAGCGGATGGAGGATCGCCCCAGCCGATTAACCCTGTCGAGGAGGACGAAACGGATCCCACCTGGTCCGCCGACGGCGGCACGATTGCGTTTGGCCACCACACTGAGCCGGCGGCGACTTTTATCGGCCTGTTTGATTTAAAGTCTCGGCAAATCACGCGCCTTCCTGGTTCGGAAGGCCTTTTTGGGCCCAGGTGGTCGCCCGACGGAAGATACATCGTCGCCTTGGCGGCCAGCGACTTTTCTACCTTGATGCTCTATGACACAAAGGTCCAAACTTGGAAGAAACTCCTGCGTCTCCCAAGACAAGAAACTCTTGGTTACTTTACGTGGTCCCGCGACAGCTCTTCCTTCTATTTTGATATTCACTCCCCCAATCAGCCGGGGTTCTACCGGTTGAGGGTTAGTGATGGCAAGGTCGAGCGCGTTGTCGATTTGCAATCGTACCGTTTATTTCCGGGCCCGTTTTTCGTTCCATGGACCGGCCTGGCACCTGGAGATGCGCCGCTTTTCGTCCGTGACATCAGTACGTCGGAGATCTACGCATTCGACGTTGATTTTCCGTAAATCCGGCACCTTATGCAAAACGGCCCATTGCAATTCGCTCCACCGTCCCTCGCCACACAGATCAAAATGAACGAGGCGTCACGGCCAGCCAACTCACCTTTCATCCGAGGGGCTATCGAAATGCACCCTTCGTTGACTTGCCTCGGGGCGCAACCTAAGATGACCGCACCATGGCGGATTCCCAGTCGTTCATCGGCCAGACCATCTCCCACTACCGCATCACTGAGAAGTTGGGTGGTGGGGGGATGGGTGTTGTTTACAAGGCAGAGGACACAGAACTAGGCCGCTTCGTCGCAGTGAAGTTTTTGCCCGATGCTCTGGCGCAAGATGCGCAAGCCCTAGAGCGTTTTCGTCGTGAGGCTCGCGCTGCCTCTTCGCTCAACCATCCAAACATCTGCACCATCCACGAAATCGGCAATTTCGATGGACGTTCGTTCATCGCCATGGAATTTCTGGATGTCCTGACGCTAAAGCATCGCATCAGCGGAAAGCCCGTCGAGATCGATGTTCTGTTCCCTTTGGCGATTGAGATTGCTGACGCTTTGGACGCCGCTCACGCCGAAGGCATCATTCATCGCGACATCAAGCCTGCCAATATTTTTGTGACCAAGCGCGGCCACGCGAAGATTCTGGATTTCGGTCTGGCCAAGGTGAATCCCGCGAAACATGTGGCGGACAGCGCGGAGACTCTAGCGACGGAGGAAGTAGACCCGGACCACCTCACAAGTCCCGGGACCGCGCTCGGAACGGTTTCGTATATGTCGCCAGAGCAGGTGAAGGCAAAGGAGTTGGACGCGCGAACGGACCTGTTTTCCTTCGGCGTGGTCCTGTATGAAATGACGACCGGTACACTGGCCACAGCGAGCCCCTTCTGCCGGGCTTCGCTGTCACCTCTTATGACATCTCGCGCGACGGACGGCGTGTGGTCTTTTCTGCAATCGATGACGAGGGCAAAAGCCATATCTGGCTGGCCCCTACCGACCGTCGCTCGTCGCCGCGACAGGTTCCGAATGTTGAGGGCGACATGCCGTTTTTCGGGTTTCCGGATGAGTTGGTTGTCCACAGCGTCGAAGGCGGTGGCTCATTCGCATTTCGCGTCCACGAGGACGGAACGGGAAAACAGAAGCTGGCGTCCCAGCAAATCAACCAAATTCTTTCCATGTCTCCCGATGCACAATGGCTAGTCATCAGTGGCTCTCCTATCAGCGGAGAAACCACAATGTCAACGCTGCTTCTCCCGATGGGCGGTGGCCCATCGATCGAGATTCTCAATGCTTTTTGTAAGGCTCAATGGCAGCCCGACGGCCGATTCTTTTATCTATCGGTATATACGGGCATGCAGTCCGCGGGCGCTTATGGGAAGACGTATGTTCTTCCACTGCCCCATGGCAAAATGCTCCCCTATATTCCGGCTGGTGGATTTCCCTCGGAAGCTGCTATCGCCGCACTTCCGGGTGTCCGCGTGATTGACTCAGCCGATATAGCTCCCGGCGCTTCGCTTGATGTTTACGCTTTTTCCCGCCAGACCATTCACCGAAACCTCTATCGAGTTCCGCTCCGCTAACCATTATGCGAAGCTGCGATAGTCGCCAGTGATGTAGCGACGACACCTGTAATTAATTGACCCATTTGATTGCGATGGATTTAACCACGTTTTCGCCACCCTGTTTTTAGCCATTCCGTACCGCTCTCCGTACCGCTGAAACTTTCGATCATCCGCTTCGGCGCATCCCGCTGCCAGTACTTGTTGTAAGTCCGGTCTGGGCCCAGCACTTGCCCCACAGCCGCGACGCTCACCTAACCGTTGAATATATTCCTGTTGCCATTGGCAGATTCTCGCCACCAGTACCAAAGGACTATTCTGCGCTGAAAGGCTGCCTGCTAGGCTTTTTCAGGTTAATTTTGTCAGTGGGAAGCAGTCGTTACGATGAGATCGTCGGGACGAAATAAAAATGAACCGTTTCTTCGAAGCCATTGCGAACCATGAAGTAATCTCCGAGCGCTGCGAAGAGCTTGGGATCACCTGGCACACGGTACGCCAGTCCTCGGTCTGTTCTGCTTTCTGTTGGTCATTTACTCGCTCTGCCTGTCGAGCTACATCAAGTTCCTCTCAACGGAGTCAACGGTATCAGGCGGATTTGGATTCGGCGATGTCATGAAGCCCCTGGTCGGGACGTGCCTTGTCTCGGCACTGCCCTTTGGTGTGTGGGCCTATGGCGATAAGACCTGGCGCTCCGGCGATGCCGCTCGCGTCATTCTCGGTGCTGGGATTGTGGTGTACATGGGTCTTTCGCTGCAATATAAAGAACTCTGTCCGATGGGCGTACTACTCGGATTGGTCCCGTTTACCCTTTCCGCGCAGATTGCTCATACGATTGGCACCCTTTGCCGATCAGGAAAACACGACGACTTGAAGTCAGCCTTGCCAAGCAGACTTCGGCGTATTAACGGACCCTATTAGACATCCGCGTGAATATTTCTCACCTGTAATTTCGTTTGTAAGAATTCCGTCTTAGCCGTAGTTGAGCGTACTTAGGCGGTCCCCGACGCTTCCTCTGTTATTCGAAGTACATAATCACGCCGCTTTGACACGTAGAGGTCTGGGGTTCGAGTCTCCACGAGCCTACCATCGTTCTTAATCACGCTGCTGACACCCTCAAGAGAATTCGCATCTATTTTTGTCGGACCGCGCAAGATCACTCAAGGGCCGGCTGAAACGGCCAAGGATTTGAACGATCCCCACTGATTCATGGTTGGGGCCCGGTCGAGCTAGATTCCGGAGTCGAGTAGTGCCGAAGCATAGTAGCCTTTGCGCGCGAACACTTTCAGTTTGTGGCCATCTTTTTCAGCCCTGATGTCTACGGCATGGTATCGTCCATCGGTTTTAGAAGAAGAGGGCTTGTAGTGGACCAAATAGCGGCCACGGAGGACTTGCTGAAGTTCGGCCAGACTTCGAGTGAGGCCGCCGAGCGAGCCAGGTGTAAAGGGGGCGCCGCCGGTCTGTTCGGACAACGTTTTCAACGCGCGATTTCCAAGCAATGGGTTGGATTCTTCGCCGGAGCCTTCCTTGGTGCTCACGGTATAAATCGCGACCTGGCCCCGCTGGGCCGCCCAGATGGCTTGTTGAAGTGAAACACTGCTCGAATTGTCGTCGCCATCGCTGATCACAACGAGAACCCGGGCAACGGGTTGCGATTCGGGATGAGTGGCCAGCTTGTCCGCGGCGAAGGCAACCGCGTTCCACAGAGCGGTTCCGCCGCCGGGCGCAAGTCGTCCGATTGCGCGAGTGGTAAGCGTTTGGTCTGGTGTGAAGTCCTGCATAAGAAGCACAGACCAATTGAAGCCGATCACAAAGGAAAGGTCGTTCTTGTCCGTGACCACTGTTTCCAAGAACTTGCTGGCGGCGCCCTGTTCGAACGAAAATCGATCAGTTACGGAGTTGCTCATATCGATGATCAGGCCGATTCGCAATGGAAGCTGAGTCACATTGTAAAATCCGAGGATGGCCGCCGGGGGCTGGTTGTCCTCGCGAATCTCGATACCCGAAAGGGTGAGGTTGGTCACGGAGTTTCCATGATCGGTTGCGGCGAACATCATCGAGACTTCTTGAACTTCGACTCGGATAACTTGGCGGGCAACATACTCGTCGGGTTGCTCGGACCCCGAACCGGGACCCGATGCCCCGACTGGATCGGCGGAGGCGCTGGTGGGACAACCCACGCAGTTTGCATCCGACTCAGCTTTAACCTCGGTGATCTGACTGTGTTCCGTCATGTCCTGTGAGGCTTGCCGGAGCAGCGATACCCCCTCTGCGCTTGCGGGAGGCGGGGCAATGGACGCCGAAGGAGACGGATCAGCCGGATGCCGCTTGGCCTGCGCGAGGCTGACTTGTTGTGCTTGGATCTGAAGCAGAACTTGTCGAAACTGTCCGGCGAACGGCGACTTTGGGTCTTCGTTCAGCAAGATCTGCAGTTCATTTTGCGCTTCGTCGAGGTGTTGTTGCGCCTCCCACGCTCCAGCAGCAAACAGGTGAACCAAGGCAGTGCGTTGATGTTTATGGCTATGTACGTAGCGTACAGTTGCGATCACGCCAGCATAGTCATGGTTCTTCAATTCCGCGTAAGTCAAACCCGTAAGCAGCAGGAGATCGAGAGGCGCAATTGAGGAGGCCTTCTTCAGGGACTCTACTGCCTCAGGATACTGTTGAAGCTCCAGCTGGGCGCAACCAAGATTCAAGTAAGAGGCGGGCAGGAGGTCGTCGAGCGCGACCGCTCGAGCAAATTCTTCACGCGCCTGCTGGAACTGGCCGAGATTAAGATACGAGATTCCCAGTGCGTTATGCGCTGCCACGAAACTGGGATAAATTGAGGTTGCGCGCGCCAGATGTTCGATGGCTCCTTGCAGGTTTCTTCGCATCAATTGCAGATAGCCCTTATCATATTCTTTCCGCGCGTTCCCGGGTGCTTTGAGATCCAGCCTCGATACTGAATTAAGGGGAGACTCCAAGAGAGAAGCGTCAGGGGTATTGAATTGGAAGATGGTTGAGTCGATCTTCGCCGTTTGTAGCGCGCTTAAACTCGTGAGGCCGTCGCCAAACTTATCGCCTTGGGACGCCACATAAAATAGTTGGGCACTCGCAATACCGGCACTCGTAATCCACATAAGTCCAGCAAGGAGGAAGGCCCGCCACAGTCGACGACGAAACATGATTTATCGCCTCACGGGAGTCGTATTAGGAAGAGATCCAGGGAAAACTTAGTGAGTGAAGTGTAGCTCCGATTCGGTTAGTGGAAAAGCCGTTTTGTAGAAATATCTGATTCGCTTCTCTTTGCCCTTGTGGAGAGCCTCGGGTCTGGTGTCTCGGGTCTGGTGTCTCGGGTCTGGTTGACTTACCCGTTGCGGGAGGCCTAAGATGCGCCAATATGGGCGGCACCCATTTTGCGCTTTGACCAACGACAGAGTATTTAACGCAGAGCACTGCCAGCACCTGAAGGTGAAATTGTTTCGCCTCGCATTTGGTGTTTTTCAAAATACAAATTTCCCAACTGCAGTGCTGCTTGCCTTTACTAGTCTGCTGCCCACAGTCGCTACGACACCGCCGAAGCCCAACCCACCACTGGTGGCTATCGGGGATGTCCACGGCGACATCGACGACTTTCGCGCGATTTTGCAACGTGTCGGGCTCATCGACGAGCAGCAGCACTGGACGGGCGGCAAAGCCACCTTGGTTCAACTTGGAGATCTCATCGATCGCGGATCGAGGCCGCGTGAAGTTTTGGACTTGATGATATCGCTCGATCAGCAGGCAGCGAAGGCTGGCGGCAAGGTCGTGAGCTTGTTAGGTAACCACGAAGTGATGAATCTAATGGGCGACCTTCGGTACGTCTCGGTCGGGAATTTCGCAAGTTTTGCGGATAGCGACTCCGAAAAACGCCGGACGAGCGCCTTTCAGCAATACATGGCCTGGCGTAATGATCATCCACTACTCTTGGCCGAACTAAACCAGCCGGTGCTAGCAGAAACCGAAGCCGAGTGGATGACCCGGCACCCGCTGGGATTCATCGAGCATCGCGAAGCCTTCAGCCCTGATGGAATATACGGGAAGTGGCTGCGGAAGCGGTCTGCGGTGGCCATGATCGGTGGAGTTATCTTCTTGCACGGCGGAATTAACCCTGATCTGGCTTCGCTGCAACTTGATCAGATCAACGAGCGCATTCGCGGCGAGATTCATCAATACGATGAGACCCGCCAATATCTGGCGGACGAAAAGGTGCTCTTACCGTTCTTCACGTTACAAGAAGCGATCGCAGTAGCCCAAGCGGAACTAATTGTCGGGCGCAAGCAGCGTACGCCGTCGAACGACGCACGCCTAGCCAGGATCGAACAATTTCTTGCGCTAGGCAGCTGGCTTTGCGTACGCGAGGATGGTCCGGTGTGGTATCGCGGATATGACCAATGGACCGAACAAGAGGCTGCCTCTAAGGTGGATAAAATCCTAGGCGCTTACAACGCCACGAACATTGTTGCGGGCCACACGGCTCAAAAAACGGCCCGCATTCGGGCCCTCGTTGGCGGAAAAATCATGCTCATTGATACCGGTATGCTGTCCAGCTACTACCACGGAAAAGCATCCGCACTGGAAATAGACGACTACGGAAAGTTCACAGCGGTGTATCTGGGCCAGCAGGTGGTGTTGCTCGAAGGGAAATCTGCGCAGAATACCCTCCAGAAAAACCGCTGATCTCATTAAGCGTGAGAAGAAAAGTTTATCGAGCGCACCGATAGTCGGAAGGTCAGGAATGGTTCCGTCTAATTAGCCAAGTGCCAATTCTCCTTTACAAGGAGGTAGCTCCGTTTATCGACGAAAAAGGCGATGTGTCGCCCTTCCAGGAGGTTCGCACTACCGCCTTTACATTCCTGCGATAGACACTTTTGAAAAGGATCTACAGTCGACATTGGGCAAGCTGTTTGGATACTTACGACAAAACGCATCGGTAGTGGGCAGATCTCAAAATCCTTTTGGCATCGGTCACACCAACTGGGAATCCTTTCGGAGTGGCAGTTCACAAAGTCAACCAAAAACAAGAAGGGTATACCTCGGGAGTTTGCGTTTATAGGGGAGCATTACTGGCGGCAAGAAGTCACAGAACAGGGGAAAAGGCTGAACGTTAGACTCCCTGTACATCAAAAGGAATTGATGTTTGACACGACAAAATTGGCCGACTATTCAGCTTTCCATCCGTCGCGATTCATTGATGTAGCGAGATACATCGCTAATGTTCTTATCGATGCAGGAGAGTTCCTCGAAGACATATTGCCATACCGTCTTATACCGGGAATCGCTCAATCCTAAGCAGCCTCCTCCGCTACTGTGCCAGCAATATTTCTCGTACCGCTCTCCGTATCGTTGAAACTTCGTCTTACCCGTATTTCGGCGTAGTTGGGCGGTCCCCGTCGCTCTCTAAGTTGTTCAGCGTATTGGTTAGCTGGCTTTGACACGGTAGAGGTCTGGGGTTCGAGTCCCCACGAGCCTACTATCGTTTTCAATCACTTAGGAAAAATCGCCAGAAAACTTCACCTGTAAATTGCTTCCATTTGGCTAGGCGTGTCCCGTTCGTGTCCCGTTCGTTGACTTGCTTTCTGGCCCAACCTAAGATGAGCGCCAAATGGCAGAATCTTCCTTTCTGATCGGGCAAACGGTGTTGCATTACCGCATCGCCGAAAAAATCGGCACAGGCGGAATGGGCGAGGTGTACCGAACGACGGACACAAAACTAAGTCGCGACGTGGCGCTGAAAGTGCTGCCTCCGGACATGGCGCGCGATCCTGATCGGCTGGCTCGTTTCCAGCGCGAAGCGCGGGCGGTTGCCGCGCTCAAACAACCCGCACATCGTCACCATTTATTCGGTGGAAGAAGGCGGCGGCGTTCATTTCCTGACGATGGAACTTGTCGAAGGGCAGTCGCTGGACCACCTGATTCCTGCGAGCGGCCTTTCCGTCGAGCAAGTCGTCGAAATCGCAAGTGCACTTGCCGACGCGCTCGCCGCTGCGCATGAAAAGGGTATCGTGCATCGCGATCTGAAACCCGCGAATGTAATGGTTACCACCGATGGCCGCGTTAAGGTTTTGGATTTTGGATTGGCAAAGGATGTGAGCGGGGGGGAAACCGGCGGAGCGACGCTCAGTGCGGCCGGCCTCACGCAGGCCGGCGTGGTGATGGGCACCCCGGCTTACATGTCGCCGGAACAGATCGCCGGGCGCGAGGTCGATCATCGCACGGACATTTTTTCCTTGGGTGTGGTGCTTCACGAAATGGTCACGGGACGGCGACCGTTCGAGGGAACTTCTCTGGCCGAGTTGGCTTCCGCAGTCCTCCGCGACACTCCTGTATCCATCAGCGACGTGCGAGCTGATCTGCCGAGCGACTTGGTGCGCATCACGCGGCGATGTCTCGAAAAGGATCCGCGCCACCGCGTGCAGACGGCACGCGACGTCAGCAATGAGTTCCGCGATCTGGCGCGGGAAACGCCGCAAAAAGTGTCTTCCCCAACGCCGCCGGCATCGCGCGCTGTGGCTGCGAGCGACTCGGGAACATCTCGCACGGAGGTGGGCTTTTGGGTGGCGGTACTGCCGTTCAAATACACAGGCGGCAACGCGGATCTGACGGCGTTGGCCGAGGGTCTGACCGAAGATATCGTCGCGGGATTATCGCGTTCGCTCTTGCTGCTACTTACGGACAGCTTGGTGAGTTGGAGCTTGCCCGCAGCGCCGTGCGGGAGTTGCTTGCCATCCGGCCTGACTTCGCCGTCGTCGCGCATGAGGAACTCGCAAAATGGTGGCAGCCTGAACTCATTGCGCATCTGATCGATGGTCTCCGCAAAGCAGGACTCGATGTTCCCCCGAAGAAAAATTCGGGGGCCGCGACGCACGAGTCCGTGCGTTCTTCCTCTTCCATTTCCGCTCGCGATTCGGGGTCGGTCCGCGCTGACGAGGGATTTTGGGTCGCGGTCCTGCCGGTGAAGTGCGCGGGCGCAAGCACAGAACTCAAAGCCTTGGCGGATGGCCTGTCCGAAGAAATCGTCGCGGGACTGTCGCGATTTTCGTATCTGCGTGTGATTACGAGTGGCTCGACGCAACACTACGCCGATCAGTCTCCTGATTTGCGAATGGTGGGTAAAGATCTGGGAGCTCGCTACGTCATGAGCGCCAGTCTTCGTCAGACTGGCACCGAGGTCCGGGTGGCGGTACAACTTGTCGATGCTGCCACCGGCGCGCAACTGTGGGCTGAAACCTATAAGCGCCCGTTTAATACCGAAGCGGTTTTCGAACTTCAGGACGACCTCGTGCCTCGGATCGTTTCAACGATCGCCGATGCCTACGGTGTTTTGCCCCACACAATGAGTCAGGAGGTCCGGGGCAAAGCTGCTGGCCAATTGACGGCCTACGAGGCCTTGCTGCGCAGTTTCAGTTACGCCGAGCGCGTAACCGCCGAAGAGCATGCCCAGGCAAAGGCCGCACTCGAACTAGCTTTACAAAAAACGCCGGGCTCCTCCGACTGCTGGGCCATGTTGTCGATCTTGCTCACGGATGGGCACATCCACGGATTCAGCGGTCCGTCTGATCCCCTTGGTCGCGCTCTCCAAGCCGCTCGGCGGGCGGTCGACACCAACTCGAGCAATCACAAGGCCCATCAGGCTCTGGCATGGGCTTTGTTCTTCCGGAAAGAGTTCCCAGCATCTCGGATCGCCGCTGAGCGGACGATCGCACTCAACCCCCTGGATGCGTGTGCCGCCGTTTACATGGGGTTTACGATTGCCTTTAGCGGCGAATGGGAACGGGGCTGCAAACTAGTCATCAAGTCGATCGAACTCAATCCGAATCATCCGGGATGGTATTGGTTTGCTCCGTTTCTCGATGCGTACCGCAGGAACGACTACCGTGCGGCGTTGGGGCTGGCGATGAAAATCAATATGCCTGGCTTCACGCTTGGCTCCGTGGCGCTCGCTGCGGCGTACGGACAACTCGGAGAAAAGGAGTCCGGGCGCTCCACTGTAAATGAACTTTTAGCTCTGAAGCCGGAGTATGCGTCGATTGCGCGTACAGAACTCGGATCGTGGACCCGGATCTTGTCGAGCATCTGATCGACGGTCTCCGCAAAGCAGGACTGGAGATTGCGCCGGAGAAGGGAGCGGGAGTTGCTGCGCTCGATTCCAGGCGTCCCTCCCAGGGCTCGTGCTAAACGTTATTCCAAGTACTTTATAAGTAAACAACGCCGAAGCGCTATTTTGCCGTACTTCGGTTCACAATGGCGTTTCTCACCTGTAATTTCACCTGTAAGAATTTCGGCTTAGGCGTACTTACACGTACTTTGGCAGCCCCCAACGCATATCAGGTCGTTGGCGGTACCTAATCACGCCGCTTTGACACGGTAGAGGTCGGGTTCGAGTCCCCACGAGCCTACCATTCGTTTCGATCACTTAGGAAAAACTACCAGAAAACTTCGCATCTGTAGCGGGGGTCGCATCGCAGAGTAAACCTGACGACGGTGAGAATCATTGGCCCGTTTTACAGCAGTTCCAGAAACGGAAGAGCAAAGCAGGCAAAGGGATCTAGCCTTCTGACCTCAAAATTGACACGGCGGAGGGGAATCCTGCTGTGGAAAGCACCTGAAAGGGATGCTAGAGTTTGGCTGCACCGGGTAGATCGGCCAGGAGCTGTATGGAAATGTCTGACCGCCAGCACCAGGTCGAGGATCTGTATCACGCAGCGCTGGAGCGCCCCGCAGGCCAGCGCGCCGCGTTTTTGCTGGAAGTCACCGCTGGCGATGTCACATTGCGTCATAAAGTCGAAACGCTACTCGCTCATCAATTCCCGGAAGAATTCGCTGGTGATTCGCCGGGGCCGGACGTCGCGGGGCGAAAACTAGATCCCGAAACCCAATCGACGGATGCAACTCGGAGTCAAACTGCGGACCCACTGCTTGGCGCGACGATTTCCCACTACCGCGTGATCGAGAAGCTCGGTGCCGGCGGCATGGGCGTGGTGTATCTCGCACATGACGAGAGGCTTGACCGCGACGTTGCACTGAAATTCCTGCCTGCAGGCAGGCTTGCCAGCGATGTGGCCCGTAACCGGTTTCGCGTAGAGGCGTGGGCGCTCGCCAAACTAAATCATCCCCACATCGGGACCATCTACGACTTTGACACGCAGGGAGGCGTCGATTTTCTGGCGATGGAGTACGTCCCTGGAAAAACTCTTTCTGACCAGCTGGCACACGGTCCACTGTGCGAAAGGGAGGTTCTCAACCTCGGAATGCAGATCGTCGCGGCGCTCGAGGAGGCCCACCAACGCGGCGTTGCGCATCGCGACCTGAAGCCACGAAACATTGTCGTGACACCAAATCGGCAAGTAAAAGTCCTCGACTTCGGCCTCGCGAAGCTCCTGCGGCCAGTAAATGAAATATCCACCACCGACGAGTTGAGCAGCAGCACAGCGGTTGGCGCCGGAACGCTGCCTTACATGGCGCCCGAACAACTTCGAGGACAGCCGACAGATGCACGCACGGACATCTACGCAGTGGGCACTGTGTTCTACGAGATGGCAACTGGCAGGCGCCCGTTTAGAAACAAAATCGCAACGGCGCTGGCCGCCGACATTCAGGTCCAGGCGCCGGTACCGCCACGCCAGCTGAACCCCGAAATTTCACGGGATTTGGAAGAGGTAATTTTGAGATGTCTGGAAAAGGATCCTCAGAACCGCTACCAGTCTGCAAGGGACCTAGGTATCGTCTTGGAACAGCTTAGCAGCATCACGCTCGAAGAGCGCACGATGCTGCCGAAACATCTGTCGTTTCGCTTCGCCGCCTTTGCGGCGATGTGCCTCGTAGGAATCGCGTTGGCAGGAGCCTACTTCGTGCGTCGGCAGTTTTGGATCAAACCACCGCAGGGGAAAATCATATTGGCGGTGCTGCCATTCGAAAACTTGAACCGCGACCCGCAAGAGGACTATTTCTGCGACGGTCTGACCGACGAGATGATTAATCAGTTAGGCCGTTTGGTCCCGCAACGACTCGGAGTAATCGCACGAACTTCGGCTATGCAATACAAGGGCAGCCAGAAACGTATTGACCAAATCGGGAGAGAGCTGAGCGTGGGCTACATCCTCGAGACTAGTGTGCGCCGCGAAGGGGCTCGGATACGCATTGCGACGCAATTGATCCAGGTGCGCGATCAGAGCACACTTTGGACCGAAACTTATGACTACGATGTAGCAAGCATATTTTCGCTGGAAACCGATGTGTCGCGGCGCATAGCCAGCTCGCTGGCTCTTCAGTTGCTGCCCGGTCAGCAGATGACGCGACCACAAGTGACGAGCGTCGAGGCGTATGACGCCTACCTTCAAGGCCGCTACCACTGGCACAAAGGCTCGGCCGAGGAGGCGAGAAAAGCGCGCCAGTATTTCGAGCAAGCCGTGAGAATCGACCCGAACTACGCGCCCGGCTATGCCGCGCTAGCCGGTTACGGAGCGACCGATGATCTCCCCACGAAAGTGGCGATGTCGAAGGCGAAGGAATATGCACTCAGGGCCTTGGAACTCGACCCTTCTCTAACTCAAGCACATACAGCGCT
>WNFR01003397.1_pt1 | contig 20668 bp, 20 predicted proteins | sample 5400221 | NCBI WGS metagenome assembly WNFR01 (sample SAMN13153357, study PRJNA577476) | soil metagenome | isolation source: 40 cm soil under Madrone tree | place: USA:California | collected 2016-06-14 | reverse complement strand
CAAACGCTGTCAGCGCTTGGTGCGGGCGGAGGGACTCGAACCCCCACAACTTTCGTCACTGGAACCTAAATCCAGCGCGTCTACCAGTTCCGCCACGCCCGCTGATAGCATCATATCCGGCCGCGATGCCCGAGCATGACGCCGAAAAGTGTGAAGCGGTTTTCGGGCGGCCATCATGCTCCAAGTCATTGGAATCGATCACGGTAATGATTTGGATGAGTTCATCCAAATCATTACCGTGATCGTTGCGGCGGGCTTATAGCATGGGCCGACCTGTCCGCAGCAAAAAAATGGGCCGTTTCAGCCTGTCTGGACGTACCTCACGCCAGCTGGACATATCCAGTGGAAAATGGTCCGCATCGGTCATGGCAGATGGCATTTTCCGGCTAGACCGACGCCAGCTTTTGACCGGACTGGGCGCTGCCGTTCTCAGTCCGGCCTTGCCTCGGATTGCTTCCGCTCAGGGGCGCTCGTCACTGATGCTGCGGGCCAAAGCCGGCGTCATCGCCTTGCGTCGGGGAGAGACGAATACCCCGATATGGTCGCTGCTCGGCCCAGCGCCAGAGCGCGATATCAGCCTCAAGCGTGGCGGTGAGCTGGAAATCACGCTGGCAAACGAGCTGCCGGTAGCCGCGGTGCTCAACTGGCACGGGCTCGACGGCGCTCCGGCAGCCGAACCGCTGGCGGCGCGGGCACCTGTCTCACCGGATGCCAGGGAAACCTTCGAGATTCCATTGCGTCACGCGGGCACCTTCATGTGCGACCTTCGGCTGCTTGGGGATGGGCTAGCGAGACCCTTGCCGGCGCGGGCAGTCGTTGTGCGGGAAAGCGAGCCCGTTGCCATCGACCGCGACGAGATCTTCCTGATCGAAGACTGGCGTCTGCGGCTGGACGGCACCGCAATCGCGCCCGGCACCGATCCAAAGGACACGACGCCGATCTACACCATCAATGGGCTGATAACGCCGGATATTCTCACCCGCACCAATGAGCGCCTGAGGTTTCGCTTTATCAATGGGTGCCAACGCAATGTCATTGCACTGAAAATAGAGGGGCACGATGTCCGCGTCATGGCCCTCGATAGCCAACCGGCCGAACCGTTTCCGGCGCGCGGCGGCGCACTCGTGCTTGCGCCGGGAACCCGGGTCGACGCGTTCATTGACGCGACGGCACCGCCGGGCTCGTCATCGGCCATCCGGCTGCATGATGGCAAGGAAGCCCACCCCATCGCCCGGCTTGTCGCTTCCAGGGAGCCGCCACTCCGGGACGCTCCCTTACCTGCCGCGCCCCCGCTGCCATCCAATAGCCTGCCCAACCGGCTCGATCTCAAGAACGCCTTGCGGGTCGATTTGACGCTTGGCGGATCGCCTGCCGAATGGATGACGCCCGAAAGCTTCGCAAGCTCGGCCGCACCCGCGTTCCGCACCAAGGCCGGGCGCACCGTGGTGCTGGCACTAGGCAATCGTGGCGACATTGCTGAAGTCTTCCACCTCCACGGACACCACTTCCGCCTGTTGGACCGGCTCGACGACGGTTGGAAGCCATTCTGGCTGGATACGCTGGCGATCGATCCCGGGCAGACCCAGCGCATCGCGTTTTCAGCCGAATATGCCGGACGTTGGTTGATGGAAACGATGGCGACGGACTGGGCCGCGCCGCGCCTCCTGCGCTGGTACATCGTCGAGTAGATTTCGGGCGTCTCAATAGTCGATGCCGAATTCGTCGTAGAGATGCCGGAACACCGCAGGCAGCACTTCCGGCAGATCTTCCGCGATCAGGCCAGGGCCCGCTTCACGCGCCGCCTCGCCATGCATCCAGACCGCGATAGAGGCGGCCTCGAACGCCGCCACGCCTTGCGCCAGCATTCCCGCGATCATTCCTGCCAGCACGTCGCCTGCGCCCGCGGTAGCGAGCCAGGGCGGCGCATTGGCGGCGATGGTGGCGCGTCCGTCCGGGGATGCCACGACCGTGTCGGGCCCCTTGAGCAGGACAACGGCACCGGAGCGTTCGGCGGCCGCCCGCACCCGCTCGAGTTTTGAGCGACCTGGATGTTTGTTGCTGATATCGCTGAACAGCCGCGGAAATTCTCCTTCATGGGGCGTAAGAACAACCTGCGGATCGTGCGAGGTTTTGATTGCTTCGAACAGATGGTCGGGCGCGTCCGCAAAGCTCGTCAGCGCGTCCGCGTCCAACACCAGGTTTCGCTTCGCCGACAGCGCGGTCAGGACAAAATCCCGCGTACGATCGCCAACGCCGGCGCCCGGTCCGATCACGCAGGTGCTGAGCCGCTTGTCGGTCCACAGCTCGGCAAACTCGATCGCCGTATCGATGGGACGGACCATCACGGCCGTTAGCGCGGTGGCGTTGACCGCAAGTGCATCCCTTGGCGAGGCCACCGTCACCAGTCCCGCGCCAGCCCGTAGCGCGCCGCGCGCCGCCATCCGCGCCGCGCCGGTCGCGGCGAGGTCGCCGGAGACCACCACGGCATGGCCGCGGGCGTATTTATGGCCGTCGATCCGCGGCATCGGAAACGAGTTGCGCCAGAACTGCGGAATGTTTTCGAAAGTCCTTGGGCGAATTTCCCCGAGCACGTGCGGATCGATCCCGATATCGGCAAGGCGAACGCGACCGCAAAAAATCCGCCCCGGCAACAATAAATGCCCCGGCTTGCGCCGGAAGAAGGTGACGGTCTCGGTGGCGCGGACTGCGATGCCCATGATGGCGCCGCCGTCGCCATTGATGCCGCTCGGCAGGTCAACGCTGAGAACCGGCGCACCATTGGCGTTGATCGCCTCGATCATGTCGTGCGGTTCGCCCTTCACGGGCCGGTTGAGACCGGCGCCGAACAGCGCATCGATGATCAGCGCCGGCTTTCCGATCGCTTGTGGATTGAACGGCAGTACCGGATATTTCCATCCGCGTGCCGCGGAGGCCGCGTCGCCCTGCAGGCTATCCCGCTCGCACAAGAGGATAACCGAGACCTCCCGGCCGCGCGCTGCCAGTTCGGCCGCGGCCACGAAACCGTCGCCGCCATTGTTGCCGCGCCCAGCGACCACGACGACCGGCCCCTCCTCCACGAGGTCCATGGCGGCCTCGGCGACGGCTTGGCCTGCGCTCAGCATCAACGCGAAACCGGGAGTGCCGGCGGCAATCGTAAGCTGATCGGCACGGTCCATTTCAGCTGCGGTAAGAACTTCCATTGCCAAATCCCTGGTACAGGCGCCTCATCCTGAGGCACTTCCTAGTGCCGGCGAAGCGCAACCCCTAGCTTGTGCATACCGATTGACCTATTTGCCTATTTCGCAGGCTGCGATACTATAGCCCGTTCGCTGCAACCCCCCGTTAATGCCTGTTAAAAGTCTGATAACATTTCAAAAATCAGCTGCCTCAACAACTTGGCATAGACCCTGCTTTTGAGGAAGCCGGCTCCTGCTTCGTCGTACTCACGGCAATCAATGAAAGTATTCGCCTGCTCGCCCCCTCGTCAGACGGCACCGCGAAGGGCCGGGCTAAACACAAACAACCCGCGCATCTCGCGCCACGTGGAAACCAACGTGCAGTCTAAAATGCGAAAGTGCCCGGGAGGCATTCAGTGAAAAAAATAGAAGCCATCATCAAGCCATTCAAGCTCGACGAGGTGAAAGAAGCGCTCCAGGAAGTGGGACTGCAGGGGATCACCGTCACCGAAGCCAAGGGTTTCGGCCGGCAAAAGGGTCACGCCGAGCTCTATCGCGGTGCGGAGTACATCGTGGACTTTCTACCCAAGGTCAAAATCGAGATCGTGATCTCGGATGATCTGGTCGAGAAGGCGATCGACGCGATCAGGCGCGCCGCCCAGACCGGTCGTATCGGCGACGGCAAGATTTTCGTGTCCAACATCGAGGAAGCCGTTCGCATCAGGACTGGGGAATCCGGGCTGGATGCCATCTGAATCGACCTTCTCCATACTCCGATATTGTATTGAGCATCCCCCAAATGTATGGAGCATTACCCGACGGTCGCTGCCCGCGGCCAGATCGACCTGTAGCCAAAAGGGGTATTCATGAAGACCGCCAAAGACGTCCTTAAATCAATCAAGGACAACGACGTGAAATACGTCGACCTTCGTTTCACCGATCCGCGCGGCAAGTGGCAGCATGTGACCTTCGACACCGGCATCATCGACGACGATGTTTTCGCCGAGGGCTTGATGTTCGACGGCTCTTCGATCGCCGGCTGGAAGGCGATCAACGAGTCCGACATGTGCCTGATGCCCGACCCCGTCACCGCCACGATCGACCCGTTCTTCGCGGAAACCACCATGGTCATCATCTGTGACGTGCTGGAGCCGACCACCGGCGAGCCCTACAACCGTGACCCGCGCGGCATGGCCAAGAAGGCCGAAGCGATGGTGAAGTCGATGGGGGTCGGCGACTCGGTCTTCTTCGGGCCGGAAGCTGAATTTTTCGTGTTCGATGACGTCCGCTTCCAGACCACGCCCTACAACACCGGCTTCAAGCTGGATTCGTCGGAATTGCCGATCAACTCCGACACCGAATATGAGGGCGGCAATCTCGGTCACCGCATCCGCACCAAGGCGGGCTATTTCCCTGTTCCGCCGCAGGATTCGGTGCAGGACATGCGCTCGGAAATGCTCGGCGCGATGGCCAAGATGGGCGTCAAGGTCGAGAAACATCACCACGAGGTTGCGTCCGCCCAGCACGAACTCGGCATGAAGTTCGACGCGATGACGCTGATGGCCGATCAGATGCAGATCTACAAATACTGCATCCATCAGGTCGCGCATATCTACGGCAAGACTGCCACCTTCATGCCGAAGCCGGTCTATGGCGACAACGGCTCGGGCATGCACTGCCACCAGTCGATCTGGAAGGAAGGCAAGCCGGTATTCGCCGGCAACAAATACGCCGACCTCTCGGAAATCTGCCTGTCCTACATTGCCGGCGTCATCAAGCACGCCAAGGCGATCAACGCCTTCACCAATCCGTCAACCAACTCGTACAAGCGTCTGGTTCCAGGCTATGAAGCGCCGGTTCTGCTCGCCTACTCCGCGCGCAACCGCTCTGCCGCCTGCCGCATCCCCTACACCACCAATCCGAAGGCGAAACGCGTCGAGGTGCGTTTCCCCGATCCGATGGCCAATCCATATCTCGGCTTCGCCGCGATGCTGATGGCCGGCCTCGACGGCGTTAAGAACAAGCTTGATCCGGGTCCGGCGATGGACAAGGACCTCTATGATCTACCGAAGGAAGAACTGAAGTCGATCCCGACGGTGTGCGGTTCGCTCCGCGAGGCGCTGGAAAATCTCGACAAGGATCGTGCCTTCCTCAAGAACGGCGGCGTGTTCGACGATGACTTCATCGACAGCTATATTCAGTTGAAAATGACCGAGGTCGAACGCTTTGAGATGACACCGCATCCGGTCGAATTCGAAATGTACTATTCGCTGTGATCTTTTATTGGCGGGCTCGCCGCCGATCACGGTCTGAAAATGAAAGGGGCGCTCCGATGGGAGCGCCCTTTGTTTTGCAGCAAAGCCAAAATGATCACGAATTCAAGCGCGCGCTACCCGTCTGAGCTGCGTCCGGCCGGCTCCCGGCGCTGCCGTCATCCGTGGCGCGGCGCGCCTCGAAACCCTTGTGCCGTTCTTTCCGTTTATCGCTTCCGCACAACCAAAAACCGCCTCGCAGTTGAAATTGGCGCGATAGTTCGCCGGCCACGAGCGAGTTCGAGGCGGCGATTTCCCGCTTGGATTGTCGCTTCTGGGACAGTCTTTTCCGGTTTTTGCTCTTGATTGTTGTGCAGGTGAGCGCAGTATCTTCGCTCTCGGCCAATAATGACGTCAAAGCACGATCAGTGGGGGAGGACTGTGATGCCGGAGCGCGCGCCCGCAAGGTCGATCTATATTCTAATTCTCCTTTTCCTGATCAATCTGATGAATTTCTTTGACCGCACCATTCCGGCTGTGGTGCTGGAACCCATTCGCAAGGAATTCGGCCTTGACGACACAGCCCTCGGTATTCTCGGCGCGTCCTTCACCTTGATCTATGCGGTCGCCGGGGTACCGCTCGGATATCTCGCCGATCGTTTCCGCCGCACCCACATCCTCGCGGCAGGCCTGACGGCATGGAGCCTGTTGACCGCGGCTTCCGGTCTTGCTTGGAGCTTCTTGTCGTTCTTCTGGATCCGCCTGCTGGTTGGCGTCGGCGAAGCGAGTTGCGCGCCCGCGGCAAATTCACTGATTGGAGACCTGTTCCCGTCCGAGAAGCGGGCGCGTGCGCTCGGCATATTCATGCTAGGCCTGCCGCTTGGCCTGCTGCTGGCTTTCAGCATCGTCGGCGCATTGGCGCAGGATTATGGATGGCGCGTGCCGTTCTATCTGGCCGCGGTCCCGGGCTTCGTCGTCGCAGCAATGATAATGTTTGCCGCCGAGCCCGTTCGTGGCTCCCAAGAAACCTATGCCATCGATGCGACGACAGCGCTCGATCGCCCGATGCGCCGGATTCTCGCGATCCCGACGGTGTGGTGGATCATTGCTTCCGGTGCGACCGTCAACTTCGCAGCCTACGCGATGGGGACGTTCCTCCCGACGATGCTGATTCGCTATCACGGCCTGTCCATCGGCAAGGCGGGACTGATCGCGGCCCTCGTTCTCGGCGCAACCGGCCTGGTTGGTCTCACCGCCGGCGGGTGGCTGGCGGATTACCTGCACAAGAAGTTTCTTCGTGGCCGGTTGCTGCTGGCCTCTTGCAGCATGCTGGTCGCTACACCCCTGCTCTACTTCGGGCTTGCGCAGCCGGCCGGTGCGGCCGATGCCGCGACGATCCTGCTATCGCTCGGCTGGCTACTCTACTTCAGCTACTACTGCAGCGTTTATTCCGCCTTGCAGGATGTCGTCGAACCGCGGCTGCGGGCCACCGCAATGGCCGTCTACTTCTTCTTTCAGTATGTCCTCGGAGCGGGTTTCGGTACCGTTGTCACCGGCGCGTTGTCGGACATGTACGCAAGGCAAGCGATGACCGCGGCTGGCACCAGTGAAATGACCGACGCGTTTCGCGCGGTTGGACTTCAGTCGGCGATGGCCTTGGTGGTGCCGCTGGCGATCGCCTTGACCTGCGTTTCGCTGTTCTTTGCCGCCCGCAGTTTCATCGCAGATGCAACGAAGACGGCGTCGGTCGGACAACGGATCGGTGCGCTCGCGACTGCATCCTGATAGCAGCGGGGCTTGTTTGAATATGGCGCGACCCGGTTGGCGATATTTCGCGGTCGAACCGCGTGATCGCGCAATGACATGCATTGGTCGCGGCGCTCCATGATGCAGTGCATGATTGCGGGGACGGACATCACGGCTACAATGAGGAAATGGCGGCGCGATCGAATGACGCTGCCTTTCCCAGGAGGCCGCAGATGGCAAAATGGATTCGTTTTGAGCAGGGTGGAAAGACGGGCTTCGGCACGTTGGAAGGAGACATTATCGCAGTTCATACTGGCGAGCTGTTCGCCAGTGCGAAGCCAAGCGGCGAGAGGCTGAAGCTCTCGGAAGTTCAGATTCTGACGCCGTGCGATCCGTCGAAAATAATCTGCCTGTGGAACAATTTCCACCAGCTCGCGGCCAAGAACGAGTTCAAGGAGCCGAAAGAGCCGCTCTGGTTTCTCAAAGCCCCGAATGCCTATTGGCCCGCCAACCGGCCGATCGAGCGTCCGGCCACCTACGCCGGAAAGATCATTTATGAGGGCGAACTCGGCGTCGTCATCGGCAAGAAATGCTTCAACATCTCGGAGGCCGAAGCCGGAGAATATATATTCGGCTATACCTGCGTGAACGACGTCACCGCCGTCGATCTCCTGCGCAAGGACAAATCGTTCGAACAATGGGCGCGCGCCAAGAGCTTCGACACATTTGGCGTCTTCGGACCGGTGATCGCGACCGGCGTCGACCCGATGAAGTTGTCGGTCAAGACCATCCTGAACGGCAAGGAACGGCAAAACTATCCTGTCGCCGACATGTTTTTTCCGCCCCACAAGCTCGTCGCTGCCATCTCCAAGGATGTGACGCTGATGCCGGGCGACATCATCGCCTGCGGCACCTCGCTCGGCGCCGGCACCATGGCTGAGGCCCATAACGTCGTTGAGATCGTGATCGATGGCGTCGGCGCTCTGGGCAACGTTTTCGACCAGGTGTTGCCGAGCCCGTACCTGCTGGGCGCGCCACCCAGGCAGAAAAAGATCTGCGTGGTCGGCGCGGGCGCCATCGGCGGCCTGCTGGCGGCCAAGTTTGCGCTCGCGGGCGAGGATGTCACTGTCATCGATCAGGGCGCACATCTAGCCGCGATCCAGAAGAACGGCCTCAAGCTCGAGTGGCATGACGGCAAGGTTCACACCGCCAAAATGAAGGCCGTCAACAAGCCGACGGAGGCCGGCAAGCAGGACATTGTCGTGCTGGCGGTGAAAGCGCATTTCCTCGATCAGGTGGTACGGGATATCGATTCGATGCTCGGTCCCGACACCGTCGTGCTGACCGTTCAGAACGGCTTGCCGTGGTGGTACTTCCAGAGACTCGGCGGTCAGTACGACAATCACCGGCTGGAAAGTCTCGATCCCTCGGGCGTCCTGACCAGGAAGATCGATCCCAACCGCATCATCGGCTGCGTGGTTTATCCGGCGGCGGCGGCCATCGCGCCCGGCGTGGTTCACCATGTCGAGGGCGACCGTTTCCCGATCGGCGAACTCGACGGCAAGGAGACTGAGCGCGTCAAGGAGCTTCACGACGTCTTCATCAAGGCCGGGCTGAAATCGATGGTGCTGCCTGATATTCGCTCGGAGATCTGGCTGAAAGCCTGGGGCAATCTCTCATTCAACCCGATCTCGGCGTTGACCCACGCCACGCTGGTTGACATTTGCCAGTTCGCCGAAACGCGCGAACTGGCCGCCACCATGATGAAGGAAGCGCAGGACATCGCGCAGAAACTCGGCGTCACCTTCCGCGTCACCATCGACAAGCGCATCGCCGGCGCCGAAGCGGTCGGCGCCCACAAGACTTCCATGCTGCAGGACGTGGAAGCCGGCCGATCGCTGGAAACCGAGGCGCTGATCGGCTCAATTCTGGAAATGGCCAAACTGACCAATACGGCGGCGCCCTCGATCGAGGCCGTCTACGCGCTGGTGAAGCTTCTCAACAAGGTCATGCTGCTGGAGGGCGGCGGCGTGAAGGTGGAGAAGATGAAGGCGGCTTGAGCGGATTTTACGCCATTTCGGATGCACTCGGCGCTTCTCATGACGGGAAGCGCCGTCGCGCCGAACCTTGGCGCTCCGTCTCGCCAGCTAGTTTGCCCGGCGGTGCGCCAACAACGCCTCGCCGAACGCCCGAAACAATGCTCGGTTGATGGGATTGCGCTGCGGGTCGTATTCGGCATGCCATTGCACGCCGAGCGCAAAGCCCGGCGCGTCGGCAATCCGGATCGCCTCGATCGTGCCGTCCTCCGCCACGCCCTCGACGACCACCCGTTTTCCCGGTTCGAGGATGCCCTGGCCGTGCAGGGAATTGACGCGGATGGTCTCGCAACCGAGCAACCGGGCAAAGACCCCGCCGGGAACGAGACGGACGTCGTGACGGTCGGCGAAGACCACAGTGGCGTCCGGATGGATTTCGCCGCTTTCCAGGCGCGGCATGCGATGGTTCATGCGTCCGGGCAATTCGCGGATTTCCGGATGCAGGGAGCCGCCGAACGCCACGTTCATCTCCTGCAAGCCGCGGCAGATACCGAACAGGGGTATGCCGCGGGCGACGCAAGCTTCCGACAGTGCCAGCGCCAGGTCGTCACGATGGAGGTCGAAGGGTTCGTGCCGCGAATCCGGTTCGGTGCCAAAACGCGCCGGGTGAACGTTGGCGCGAGCTCCGGTCAGCACTATGCCGTCGACCGCATCCAGCAGAGCCCCGACATCGGTGATATCGGGGGCAGCGGCAAACATCAGCGGCAGCGCGCCCGCGACTTCGGCCACCGCGCGAAGGTTTCGCTCTCCGACCAGCTGTGTGGCAAATCGATCTTCGATGCGATAGGCGCTTCCGATCACACCGACCACCGGCCTCCTCATCGTCTGCTATCCAATCTCCCGCCGCAAATAGGAGGCCGATCATGCCCGCCAGCGCGCTTCGGATCAATATCTCACGCCCGGCGCGTGGCTGCATTGCTATTTTCGCGTGAAGACTTCCCTTGGGTCGATCGCCTCGCCGCCTTGCAAACCCGCGGCCTGGAGTGCCTTCCCCGCGGGATTATCAGGCCGATTCCACCACGGCAACTTAGCCTCGATCCCGCGTGTCACTGGCTCGCCCAACGGACCGCCGAAATCGAGCGGCCAGAAACCGTTAGGCACTACCTCGACCGAGATGCCACGGAGGTGAAATCCGTTGCCTAACGCGGCATCCCTTCCATCCGGCCGCACCGCGCGCGCGGTCGCGGGATTGCCGGGATCGGCGAAGGTCACGAGTACCGGGATCAACACGCCTTGCACGGGCACCGGCCCGGTCATTCGGCTCACATCGTTGAATGATACTTTGCGGCCAGCCGAGTTGTAGGCGCGCAAGGCCAGATAGTTCATACCATCGAGCTCGACCGTCTTGTCGACATGCGCCAGCAGCGCAATCAGGTTTTTGCCGCCGCCAAGATCAAGCAGGACGGCATCACCCATGGTGCGGGTGTGCCCACTGCGGCTGTAACCTCTATCGGGTTGAACCGCCAGGATTCCGGAGGCCGATTTGACCCCTCCGGGCGTTTCCACTTCGACCGTTAGCCGGTATTTGTGACCGGGCCGGTTGATCCGAATCTGATCCGCGATCACCAGCACCGCCAATAGCGCGAGCGGCCCGAGCCATCTAAAGTTCATGCCATCGCCCTCGCCCGCGATCCGATTCCCCTCACGCTTTGCATAACGAACATACCAGCGTCAAACCGTCGGGCTTCTCCGCTTGATCCCGGGCGCGTTTAACGAAAGAGTGCTGTCGGAAACCGCTGCGAGAAGGAATCAACGTGACAGTCCGGACTGGCGATCGTCTTGCTGCCCGCAACGATCTGGCATGGGCGATATCAGTCGGCGGCATCGGCATCGTCGCATTTGCAGCCCTGTTGCTGTTCACCTGGCATTTCGCCGCGACCCTGTTTCTGATATTTGCCGGAATGTTGTTTGGCGTCGCGCTCAACGCCATGACCAAGGGGCTCGGCCGCGTTGTCAAGTTGCCGCATTCGCTGCGGCTGACGATTGTCTGTTTGGCGCTCGCGGGTCTGCTGTCGGGCGTGATCTTCCTCGGCGGCGCCACCATCGTGCAGCAGGCTACCGCGCTGAGCAATACGATCAAATCGCAACTGGTCAACGTCAAGAGTTTCCTTGATCGAAACGGGATTGATACCAGCTATTTCGACCTCGGCAGTTCCAGCGCATCAGCGGATTCGTCGGCAACGCCCGGCACGGCGCCGACGCACAATCTTCCCAGCGCGGGCGCGCTCGCCTCAAGCGGCGGCGCCATCGTCAGCCAGACCTTTAGATTGCTGTTGGGAACGGTGAGCGCCGTCGGAAACTTCTTTATCGTGCTGTTTCTCGGACTAGCGTTCGCGGCGCAGCCGAGCGTCTATCGAAACGGGTTGTTATTCATGGCTCCGGAGCGGCATCGCGCCCGCGCAACTGTGATCGTCGATCGGATCGGTGAAACGCTGGAGCGATGGCTGATAGCGCAGATCATCACCATGTTCGCGGTCTTCCTCGTAACCTCGATCGGCCTCGCAACTATCGGCATCCCAAGTTCGTTCATCCTGGGCATTCAGGCCGGCCTGCTCGCCTTCATTCCAACGGTCGGTGCGCTGCTCGGCGGGCTGATCGTGGTGCTTGCAAGCCTCGCATCCGGTTGGGTCGCCGCCGCCAGCGCATTCGTGCTCTTCCTCGGCGTTCACGCGTTGGAAAGCTACGTCCTCACGCCGATTATCCAGCGTCAGGCGCTCGATATTCCCCCCGCCACTCTATTTGCGTTCCAGATCCTGCTCGGCGTCGTGTTCGGCATCTGGGGGCTGGCGCTCGCCTTGCCGTTGATCGCGATCGCAAAGGTTGTGATCGACTATTTCAAGGCCGGCGACACCTCGCCCGAGGCGGTGGCGGCCTGAGTGCCGTGCGTTGGTGACGAGCATTCAGCCGGAGGCTAGTACCGTATGGGTGTGTTCGACCTCGGGCGGCGAGGCAAAATACTGCCCGACCAGGCCGCGCCACGCCGCGAAGTCCTCAGAACCCCTGAAATCAACGGTGTGATTTTCCAGCGTCTCCCACTTTGCCAACAGCCGGTAGCGTGACGGCTTCTCGATCGACTTGTGCAGTTCAAAACCCTTGCCGCCTTTGGCGCGCAGGAACAGCGGACGCGCCTTGGCGACCGCCGCTTCAAAGTCTTTCTCAGTGCCGGGCTTGACGTCGATTTGTGCGATTTCGGTGATCATTGGGGTGCGGCCTTTCCGTGAGAACTCTCGTCTCTAGCCCAGCCGGTGCCAAAGAAAAAGGCGCCTTGCAGCGCCCAGGCATCTCCTACCCCATGCAACTCAATTCAACAGCAGCACCGTGCCGGCGGCCATCAGCGCGGCGCCAACAAGCATCACTTCTGGCCAGCGGCTTCGTCGCCGGCCATAGCGCCCTTCGGCGCGCCGTTCCGAGATCAGCGCCGTCTCGTATTCGTCCGAAGTCGAGAACATGCAGGCAAATCCGCCGCGCGCCGATACTGCCTTGGCCTCCAGCGACATCAGGGCGGCGTGGGCATCCGAACTGCGGGTCGTGTTCATGACCAGGATGATATCGATCGAATGGTAAACGGCGGGTTACTGGCGTCACTGCGGCGCGAACGCCCTACGCTTGCTGGGCGACGCCAGGCTGCAGTTGCGGCCGACGCGCGGTTGCCGCAGTCTTACGCCGCCAGTTTTCCAGTGACAGCGGCAACTCCTCGCCCGCCACGACGCGATTGCGGCCACCGCGCTTGGCCTGGTAAAGCGCGGCATCGGCGGCCGCGAGCAACACCTCGAGTTCGGTGCCCGCCGGGCCGCCGGCGACGCCGATAGACACGGTGGTATCGACCGGTCCGTCCTCGACCGCGATTCCCGAATTGGCAAATGCCTCGCGCACGCGCTCGGCTACGACCACTGCTTCGTCCAGCGAACAGGTCAGCAATGCCGCGAACTCTTCGCCGCCGATTCGCCCCGACAGGTCGGTGATCCGCAGCGAGTTGATCACGATAGCGGCGAATAATTTGAGGATCTCGTCGCCCGCCGGATGGCCGAAGCGGTCGTTGATCGATTTGAAATGGTCGATGTCGAAGATCAGCACCGTTACCGGGCGGCCGGCCGTCGCTTCTCGCTCGATCACCCGCGACGTTGCTTCCGCGAAGCCGCGGCGATTAAACATGCCGGTCAGCGGATCCATCGATGCCGCCGTCTTGTGCACGGTCACGGTACGCTCCGACACCAGGATGAAGATGACGAACACAGTGCCGATCGCGTAGAGCATAAGCTCGACCGAGAATATCGTCACCCAGATGCTGCCGGAGAACATGCCGGCATCTGCGTGCAACAGACCGCCAAGCAGGATTGGCAACATCAGCGCGACACCATGCGCTACAGGCACGGCAATTGCCGGCCAGCGCGCTTGCATCGTCCTGCGGCGCTCGGACCACAATTCGGCGGCGGTCAGCGCTGCATAAACCGCAACGATACCGGCGCCGATCGTCAGACGCATTGCGGCGGCCTCGGCCGCCAGCGTCATAGCCGCAGCCAGCCATGCGATCGCGCCTAGAAACAATCCCGGCAGAGTGGGCTTGCGGCCGTGGAACACGCGCGAGGCGTTCCAGACCATGCCGCAGGCCACGAAACCGAGGGCACTCATCGCCAGCGCAAACATCTCGCCAAACACGGTACCGGCAAAGGCCCAGAGCGCGATGGACGCGGCGCCGAGCAGGTAGGCGGTTCCCCACCATTTCAACGCCGGGATATTCTCCTGCTTGCCGAAGAACAGCAGCATGGCTCCCAGCATTGCCGCAACCATTGTGGCAACGAGATAAAGCGTGACAGTATCGATCGACATGGGCCACCGAGAGGTTGTGATGCAGCGTACCCCGCGTGGTCAGAAAGACGGAATACGCACCATTACCGCCCTGCATTCTACAGCCCTCGGCTTGGCAATCCGTTTGTGCACAAGCGCAAGTTTTCAGGAAAAAACTGCATCAACTCGTTGGCAAATGGTCAATAAAAAGGGCGCCCGCGAGCGCCCTTTAAGAAGTCTTAACGAGGCCGCATTCACGGCAAGCTTTGGCGAAGCAACTAGCGCTTCGAGAACTGGAACGACTTGCGCGCCTTGGCGCGGCCGTACTTCTTGCGCTCGACCGCGCGCGAGTCGCGGGTGAGAAAGCCGCCCTTTTTCAGGACGCCGCGCAAATCCGGCTCGAAATAGGTCAGCGCCTTGGAGATACCGTGACGCACAGCGCCCGCCTGGCCCGACAGACCGCCGCCGGCCACGGTGCAGATCACGTCGTACTGACCGGCACGGGCTGCCGCCACCAGCGGCTGCTGGATCATCATCCGCAACACCGGACGAGCGAAATAGATTTCGACTTCGCGGGTGTTGACGGTGATCTTGCCGGCGCCGGGCTTGATCCAGACCCGGGCAACCGCATCCTTGCGCTTGCCGGTGGCGTAGGCACGGCCCTGCTTGTCGACCTTCTTGACGTATTTCGGAGCTTCCGGCACCGCCGGCTTCAGCTGCGACAACTGGTCGAGAGACTGCATGGTGTCGGACATCTTATGCGGCCCTCATGTTCTTGCGATTCATCGAAGCGACGTCGATCGTCTCGGGTTGCTGGGCCTCGTGCGGATGCTCGGACCCGGGGTAGACGCGTAGATTGCCGAGTTGCACGCGCCCCAATGGCCCGCGCGGAATCATGCGCTCGACCGCCTTCTCGACCACCCGCTCGGGAAAACGGCCCTCGAGGATCGACTTTGCAGTGCGTTCCTTGATGCCGCCGATGAAGCCGGTGTGATTGTAATAGACCTTGTTGTCGCGCTTGCGCCCGGTCAGCACCACGTGCGCCGCGTTGATGATGACGACGTGGTCGCCGCAATCGACGTGGGGCGTATAGGTCGGGAGGTGCTTGCCGCGAAGGCGCATCGCGACCAGGCTGGCGAGCCGGCCGACCACCAGACCCTTGGCGTCGATCAGCACCCATTTCTTCGTCACCTCGGCAGGCTTTGCCGAATACGTTTTCATGTGAGGAAATCCGTGAAAAGGACAGCGGCGCGTCTGCGCCGAACTGCCGGGTTTCTAGTTAAGAGCGCTGCTCGCGTCAACACCCAGCAAAGATAATTATACCAGCTAAAACAATGCTTTATGATTAAGGTGCGATATTACCGTGAAAAACCCTAAGTATCTGGAATGGAATAGGTTGATATCGCATGGGCGATTGGATCGGGCGAGGTCCCCGAAAGCAGATTGACCTCGCCAACCGCAAGCCGCCTGCCCAGCTTCAAAAGCCTCGCTGCCGCCAGCACATCCTGGCCGGGCTGGCCCTTGCGCAGAAAATTGATGCTGAGATTGGTCGTGACGGCGAGGCCGACCGGGCCGATCGCCGACAACAGCAGCACGTACATCGCGCAATCCGCCAAGGCCATCAGCGTCGGCCCCGAAATCGTCCCGCCCGGACGCAGCATGCTCTCACGAAAGCGCTGCCTTAACTGACAGGTTTGGCCGTCGGCATGCTCGATCGTGAGTTCGTCATGATTGAACATCTGCGGAAGCTCGGTGCGCAGGAAGGCACCTACTTCAGCCGCGGTCATTTGCGCTGCTGTCATTACCGTCGGACATTATTGGAGCATGACCCAAATCTCGCTGTGAAAAACAGAGCAAGCCGAACCGCTTTATCCTATCTTTGCAAAATCGCCGTGCCGGCCGAGGCCACCGCTGAAGCGGGCCGCGCCTGCAACGCCGTCTTCGATCAAGGCCTCGCGGCCGTTGTACCATTCCTGAATCAATCCCTCGCGTACGCTAAGCCCATGGCTCTTGATGGCAGACCGGCGGTCGGCGCGAACGCAAACCTGCGGAAAGCGCGCGATCTCCTGTGCCACTGCCTCCGCCTTCGCGCGTGCTCCTCCCTTCGGGGTGAGGTATTCGCATAAACCGATCGACATGCACTCCTCGGCAGGCACCTTGCGTCCGGTAAGAATGATCTCGAGCGCACGTCCCTGCCCCACCCGAAAATCGCACCACAATCCCAGTTCCATGCCGCCGGCGACCGCCGGGCCTTCAATCGCCGCGATCACCGGCTTGTCCAATTCCAGACGAGAGGGTCCCAGCGGCCCGCGTGGAATTTCGCCGCCATTGCCGCGCGGGCGGGCCGTCGAGATATCAAGCTCGCCCAGCGGATATTCGGCATTGAGGGAGCTGACATATTTGAGATCCCACCCCGCACAGAACGCGCCGCCTGCGCCATAGAACACTGCGACCGAGGCGTCCTTATCGGCATCGAACTGCAGAAAAGCGGTTGTTAGCGCGTCCGCGCTATCGGGGTCCATGGCATTGCGGGCTTCGGGCCGGTCGTGAATGATGGTCCATACCGGGCCGGCTTTCTCAATTCGTACGGTCATGGCAGCCTACTCGCATGGTGATCGTTGATTTAAACAATGTTAGATAATCTAACGATGTTTAAATTATCGGTCAAGTGTGCTATTTGGGAATCGCGATGGCGAAAGAGCGGAAAATCGGCCGGCAGCAGGCGGTAAGCGACCTCAAGCGCGAGCTGATTCTGGACGCGGCGCGCAAGGTTTTCGAAGCCGAAGGTTTGGACGGGGCGTCGCTGCGCGCGATTGCCGCTGGCGCGGGCTACACGCCCGCCGCGCTCTATTTTCACTTCGAATCGAAGGAAGCGATCTACGCGGAGGTTCTGCGATGCTCGCTGACAAACCTTGGGCAAACAACAAGCCGCGCGGTCTCGCGCGCCAGGACCGCGGCCGATCGGCTGCGGGCTGCTTCAACGGCCTTCTTTCGCTATTACGCCGACAATCCGAGAGACCTTGATCTTGGCTTCTATCTGTTTCGCGGCGGCATGAAGCCACAAGGCCTCGGCAAGGAGCGCGACGATATGCTCAACGCGGCGCTGGAATCGGCCATGCAACCGATCGCCGACGCCGCGCAAGCGCTCGGCGCCCGCCGCGAGGAAGCCAGATCGTTGACGGCGGATATTTTCGCTCATGCGGCAGGGCTTCTGTTATTGGCCCACACCGGCCGTATCCGCATGTTTGGGGCTTCGGCGCCGCATCTCATGGAACGCTTCATCGAGGCCAAGGTCATGGCGCTCACCGAAAAGCAGCCGAAGTGAAAGTCCTTGAATCCCAATTCGCGAGGGCCCACTCTCCCCGCTAACCGCTCACGTTTCGGCTGATCATGCGCTAACTTGACAGCCTGCCAGGGAATGGATTGCCCGATGACCGCCAGGCCCGCACGCGCCACCACACCACAACCGCCAATGCTTCTGCGCGAGACGCTGGGCAGCATCAGCGTGCTCACGCTCAATCGGCCCGAAGCCCGCAACAGCCTCTCGGAAGGCCTGATCGCCGAGCTGCATGCGACGCTCAGGGAAATTCACGACGATAGCAAGGTGCGCGCGGTGGTGATCGCGGCCAACGGTCCGGCCTTCTCCTCTGGCCACGACGTGAAGGAACTGACCGCGCGTCGCACAGATGCCGATCGCGGGCGCGCCTATTTCGCCGAGATCATGAATGCTTGCAGCGCGATGATGCAGGCAATCGTGCATCTGCCCAAGCCGGTAGTGGCGGCGGTCCACGGCGTCGCCACTGCGGCGGGGTGCCAGCTGGTGGCAAGCTGCGATCTTGCGGTCGCTTCGGAGGCTGCGACATTTGCGACCCCCGGCGTCGATATCGGGCTGTTTTGTTCGACCCCGATGGTGGCGCTGTCGCGCAATGTTCCGCGCAAGCAGGCGATGGAAATGCTGCTCACCGGCGAGCCGGTTTCAGCAGCGACGGCGCGCGACATCGGCCTCGTCAACCGTGTCGTCGCCACCGGGACGGAACGCGACGCTGCGATTGCGCTGGCCGAGAAAGTCGCGCTCAAATCCGCCTACACCATAAAACTCGGCAAGGCAGCGTTCTACCGTCAGGCCGAGATGAGCCTTGCCGACGCCTATCGTTATGCCGCCGCGGTGATGACCGAGAACATGATGGCGCGCGACGCCGAGGAAGGCATCGGTGCCTTCATCGAGAAGCGTGAGCCGAAGTGGCAGGATAAGTAATCCCTCATCCTAAAGAGTGGCATCTTCACCGCGTCTCGAAGGATGAGGCTGGCGTAGTGGCCCCGTCGTTCGACGCCGGCAACCGCGCTCCACCATGAGGAATATAGGATCTCTTTGAGATGAACCATGACACCTACTCCGACGATTACATCCGGAAGATTCTCAACGGTGTGAAGTCGATCGCGATGGTCGGGGCGTCGCCGGTCAATGTGCGGCCGAGTTATTTCGCCTTCAAATATCTGGCGCAGCGCGGCTACGACATGATTCCGGTGAACCCCGGTCACGTCGGCAACAGCCTGCTCGGAAAACCCTTCGTTGGCTCCCTGCTGGAGATCGGGCGTCCCGTCGACATGGTCGAGATCTTCCGCAATTCAAGCCAGATCATGCCTGTGGTCGATGAAGCCTTGAGAATGACGCCGCCGCCGAAGGTGATCTGGATGCAGCTCGGGGCGCGCGACGATCTGGCCGCCGCAAGGGCGGAGGCCGCCGGCCTCAAGGTCGTCATGAACCGCTGCCCCAAGATCGAGTATGGACGGCTGTCCTCGGAAATATCCTGGATGGGCGTCAATTCGCGAACGCTCAGTTCGAAGCGCGCACCAATGCCGGCCCAGGGCATGCGGCTTTCATTGAACCGGATGAGCGTCAGTGGCGGCGAGACCACCGCGTCCGACCGCGCCGCGAAAAACAAGAACGAGCGTACGTGACGAGAATGTGGAACGATTTTTTCGATAGTGCCGCAAGGCGAAGCGGAAGCGTTTCGAACCCGGGGTGAATTCTCACACCGCCTTGACCCCGGCCGCCCCAGCCATCAGCATGGGTCGTGCGATTTCAGATCAAGCAGAACAGGACGCAAGAATGACCGATCGCCTTCCGGGATTTTCGACCCTCGCCGTGCACGCCGGCGCGCAGCCCGATCCAACCACAGGCGCGCGGGTGACGCCGATCTACCAGACCACCTCATTCGTGTTCAACGACGCCGATCATGCCGCGTCGCTGTTCGGGCTGCAGGCGTTCGGAAACATCTATACCCGCATCGGAAACCCGACGAATGCGGTCCTGGAGGAACGTGTTGCAGCGCTCGAAGGCGGCACAGCAGGCCTGGCGGTCGCATCAGGGCACGCCGCGCAAGTTGTAGTGCTCCAGCAGTTGTTGATGCCCGGCGACGAACTCATAGCGGCGCGTAAACTCTACGGCGGCTCGATCAATCAGTTCACCCACGCCTTCAAGAGCTTCGGCTGGAACGTCGCATGGGCCGACCCCGACGATATCGGCAGTTTTGAGCGTGCGGTCACGCCGCGCACCAAGGCGATCTTCATCGAATCGATTGCAAACCCCAGCGGCAGCGTCACCGATATCGAGGCGATCTCGGCGGTGGCCCGCAATGCCGGCGTACCGCTGATTGTCGACAACACGCTGGCGACACCCTACCTGATCCGTCCGATCGACCACGGCGCCGATATTGTCGTGCACTCGCTGACGAAATTTTTGGGCGGGCACGGCAACTCGATCGGCGGCATCATTGTCGATGCCGGCACCTTCGACTGGTCGAAGGACAACAAATATCCGATGCTGAGCGAGCCGCGCCCCGAATATCACGGCATCAAGATACAGGAAACCTTCGGCAATTTCGCCTTCGCGATCGCCTGCCGCGTGCTGGGCTTGCGCGACCTCGGTCCCGCGCTCTCGCCCTTCAACGCGTTCCTGATTCTCACCGGCATCGAGACGCTGCCGCTGCGCATGCAAAAGCATTGCGACAATGCGAAAGCGGTCGCGGAATGGCTAGCGGGACATCCGGCGGTCGCCGCGGTCAACTACGCCGGCCTGTCCGGCGACAAATACAATAACCTCGCGCGCAAATACGCCCCGAAGGGCGCCGGCGCGGTGTTCACCTTCAGCCTCACGGGCGGCTACGAGGCCGGGGTCAAGCTGGTCTCGAACCTGAAACTGTTCTCGCATCTCGCCAATGTCGGCGATACCCGCTCGCTGGTGATTCACCCGGCATCGACCACGCATAGCCAGCTCGACGATGCCGCCAAAGTCAGGTCGGGCGCCGGGCCCGACGTGGTACGGCTCTCAATCGGCATCGAGGACAAGGAAGATCTGATCGCGGATCTGGATCAGGCGCTGAACGGGTGAGGCGCCGTGATTGGGTCCTTAGCCATATTTCCAAATGGCGGCCAGCGGACGATGCCGCGTCCTACGGGCTGCGCTATATTGGGCTAGTGCCGAAACCATTGTTCGGAGCCGTCAATGTTGCGCTTCACGATTGCAATCCTGCTGGCGATGCTAGCCAGCGGCACCGCTATCGGTGCTGAGCGAGCGGTGACCCGCCACGGCGTGCATCGCACGGCTGTCATG
>WNFR01002120.1_pt1 | contig 20677 bp, 20 predicted proteins | sample 5400221 | NCBI WGS metagenome assembly WNFR01 (sample SAMN13153357, study PRJNA577476) | soil metagenome | isolation source: 40 cm soil under Madrone tree | place: USA:California | collected 2016-06-14 | reverse complement strand
GAAATTTGTTTGTCGTCGAAGCCCACCCACACTCCGGTCGTAATCTGCGGCGTGAAGCCGATAAACCACGCATCGGTATAGTCCTGGGTGGTGCCGGTTTTTCCCGCAGCGGGCCGCTTCAGCGCCTTTGCTGCAATGCCGGTTCCGAATTGCACTACCTCTTCCAGCATCGCGGTCATCGTGTGCGCCACTTCCGGCGGAATCACTTCGTGAATTCCCGGATGTGCTTCCTCGAGCAACGCACCATCGTAGTTTGTGACGCGGCGAATCATGTGCGGATCGATTCGAATCCCGTCGTCGGGGAATACCGTGAACGCGGAAACGTGTTCGATCAGCTTCATGTCCGCTGCGCCCAATGCCAGCGGCAGGTAAGCCGGCAGCGGCGTGGTAATCCCAAATCTTCGCGTGGTCTCTACTACGCTGTTGATGCCGACTTTTTCCGCCAGCTTCACGGCCGGAACATTTCGTGAACCTGCCAACGCGCGCCGCAGCGTAATGTTCCCTTCGAATTTTTCGTCGTAATTGCGCGGCGAATAGGGCTGCCCGCCGCTGATGGTCGTAAACGGCGCGTCCAGAATCGTATCGAACGGCGTGAAGCCCTTGGCGATTGCATCCGCGTAAACGTAAATTTTGAATGAGCTGCCCACCTGCCGCACGGATTGCGTAGCGCGGTTAAACTTCGAATCCTCGAAACTATATCCGCCGACCAACGCTTTGATCTCACCGGTAGGATTGTCTATGGCCACCATCGCAGCCTGCGGAGCGGGTTGTTGCTCTAACTGAACGCGCGCAGTCGATTCACGCAATTCCTGTATGGAAAACTGCGCCAAGTCGCCCACCTTCAACAATTCCGATGTTTTTTTGCGACCCGTCCACGCGAAATCGCTGGCCGAAATTACCGCGCGATACGTGCCGATCTTAATGGTGGCGTACTTATCATCCACCGCCATCACCAGTCCCGTAACATAACTTCCCTTTTCAATCGCGTGGCGCCAGTCATCGTCTTCATAGCTATCCAGCGTGCCCAGATTATCTTTCACGATGTTCGGCAGACCGCCGCGCCAGCCGTGCCGCCGATCGTAGGCATGCAGTCCGTCGCGCACCGCAAGATTCGCCGCGCGCTGCATCGCAATGTTCAATGTGGTGTATACGCGCAGCCCGCGCTCATGCACTGCTTCCGTGCCGTACGTCGATTCCAGATACTTCCGGATTTCTTCAAAGAAATAAGGCGCCAGGTCGTTGCGCGGATATTGAATATGCAAACCGAGCGGAGTTTTGATCGCTGCCGCTTCCTCGGTCGGCGTAATCTTTCCTTCTTCTTGCATGCGGCGCAGCACCAGGTTGCGGCGCGCCAGCGCCCGTTGCGGATCATTGATCGGCGAATAGATCGGGCCACGAATCATTCCCGCCAGCAGAGCCGCATCCTGCAGCCTCAGATCCGTCACCGGTTTGCCAAAGTAAAATTGCGAAGCGGCGGCAAATCCGTAATTGCCGTGCGCCAGATAAACCTGGTTCGAATACATAGTGAAAATCTGCGGCTTGGTATAGCGGCGCTCGATTTGCAGCGCCAGCAGCATTTCCTGCATTTTGCGGCGGAAGCTGCGGTCGCTGCGGTCCAGAAAGAGATTTCCCGCCAGCTGCATCGTGATGGTGCTGGCGCCTTCGGCTTTGCGCCCTTTCAGTAAATTGCGATAGGCCGCGCCCGCGATGCGCGGAAAATCAATGCCCCAATGATCTTCGAAGTGCTGGTCCTCAATCGAAGACACAGCGTTATACAGAATTTTCGGGCATTGCTCGTAAGTCATCAGAATGCGCCGCTGCAACGCAAAGCTGGCAACCATTTGCCCGTCATCGGCGTAGATTTCCGTGACTACGTTAGGACGGTAAGTTTCCAGCGCGCGAATCTCCGGCAGGTCGCTGGCATAGACGAACAGCAGTCCGCATCCAGCGCCAAGCGCAATAGAGCAGAGCAGCAGGAACGCGATGGCGACACGGTCGATAAGTTTCCAACCGCGCAAGCGAAGTGTGATCGGGGGCAGACTTAGCATCAACAGAAAATTCTAGCGCAAAACTTTGCACATTTCGGAAACCGGATGATGCTAGTTTCGCAATGTGTATCGGGGAGCCGGCTCGTCGCGCCCTTGAACAAGTCCTACGCGTTCTCGCTAGCTGTCCAGGGATGCGGCTTGCGCGCTTCCAGAAACGCAAAAACTGTCACTAGTACTGCCAGCGCAGCCAGTGCGCTGTCGCGCAAAACCGTCATCCCGGTGAGCGGCTCCGGCGTGCCGAAGCAGCCGCAGCTAATTTCCATGTGCAACAAGTACGCGCGCGTAACCACAGTCAAAAATCCCAGCAGAATCAAGGTGATCAACGATGCCCAAACCCGCAATCGCCAGCCAATCAGCAGCAGCAGCCCCAACACCATTTCGGCGATCGGCAGCGTATGCGCCACAAACGCCACGCCAGCCGGCGGCAGCACCTTGTACGAGTCCACCTGAAAGGCGAATGTCGAAAGGTTGGACGAAAGCGAAAACTTCAGCACGAAAAACGGCCAGAAATGCTGGTTCGGCAGGAACAGCTTCGAATAGCCCGCGTAGATGAAAATCCCGCCAAGCAACAGCCGTCCAATCAAGATCACGACGCGCCGAAAATTAAGAGGACTGGATTGCATCATTCGTGTAAACCCGGCCGACCCGGCCAAATCTATTTTTGGGAAAGCAGTTGATCGAGAAACTGTTTGAGGATGTCATAGCTCATCACTCCGGCGTACGGATACGTCTGGCCTTTGCTGCGGAACACCGTCGTCGGTGTCTGGTTGACTGGGACCAGCTGTCCGGCTTGCTTATCCTTATCAATCAGAGGCTCGAGCGTCTTTCCATCCACCAGCGCTTGCACTTTCTTCATGTCGGCTGCGCTCAGCGCCGCTGCCACCGTTCCCTTGACGTCGCCGTTGGCTTCCCACTTCTCCTGATTCTGAAATAACGCTTGTTCCACGGCGTCGAACTTACCGATGTGCGCCGCTGCCCTCACATAGCTGGCTGCCACTCGCGAATACGCATGCATCGGCAACGGAAAATCGCGATGGATCAAATAAACTTTCCCCGTGTTCACGTAGTTGTCCATCAACAGCTGATTGGTCGTCTTAAAAAGCTGCTTGCAGGCCGGACACTGAAAATCACTGTAAACCTCCATCGTGACGGGAGCCGTTTTCGAGCCAAATGCGCAATGCGGATCCACATCTGCAACGCTGGAAACCTGCCCAGGCACGCCAGCAGAGATCGACCCAGTCAGCACTCCGAGTCCCACGGTTCCCAGCAGCACCGACAAGCCAGTTATAAGAAGCCAACGATTCACGCTATCCCTCCGATGAACCACACCCAATATGCCACATTCTACCCGAATCGCACTCGTTCCGCGGCTCACCCTGCCGGAACTTTGTCTAGACCAGTCACGTACACTGACGTCGTCCCTAGTCTTCCGTGAGTCTTCGTTGCCGTCCTAGCGACCGCCTTCTGAGGCGGGCGCCCTTTTCATAAGCCTTCAGCTTTCCAACTCCTCGACAAAGGAGCGGGCCGGTTCGGATTTATCTCCAGGACCGGCCCGCAGCGCCTTCTCTACGCCGCGCTGTTGGATGCCAGACAGTCACGAGAAGTTTGTCGGGCGACGCTCAGTAGATCCGTCAACCAGTACCCGAATCAATCGTCCGTAAGTCTATGAATATAAGCACACTATTCTCTTCATCAACAAGCTTGACATCAATGCACTCAACCTTTATACTCGCTGCTGCATCGAAATCGAAGTCCCCTGGAACCATTCCACGGTTCTGCGACGCTTTCGGCTCCGTCGGCAGCGACGTTCGGTTCGCAATAGTGACGTTCGATTCACAGACTTTGGCTTTATGAATAGGGAGATTGCAAATGAGTAAGATTATCGGAATTGACCTGGGAACCACGAACTCGGTCGTTGCCGTCATGCAAGGCGGCGAACCGGTCGTGATCCCCAACCAGGAAGGCGCTCGTACCACTCCGTCCGTGGTGGCCATCACTAAAACGGGCGAACGCCTGGTCGGCCAGGTAGCCAAACGCCAGGCCGTGACGAATCCCGAAAACACGGTGTATTCGATCAAGCGTTTCATGGGCCGCCGCTTCGACGAAGTAGGCACGGAGATGAAGCGCGTTCCTTACAGGGTAGTGAAGGGCGATCACGATGACGCCCGCATCGAGATTTCCGGCAAGGTCTACAGCCCGCCCGAGATTTCCGCAATGATTTTGACCAAGCTGAAGAACGCCGCGGAAGATTTCCTCGGCGAAAAAGTCAGCAAGGCGGTCATCACCGTTCCCGCTTACTTCAATGATGCCCAGCGCCAGGCCACCAAGCAAGCCGGCGAGATCGCGGGCCTCGAAGTGGTTCGCATCATCAACGAGCCGACTGCTGCGGCTCTTGCCTACGGCCTCGAGAAGAAAACCGACGAAACCATCGCCGTGTACGACCTTGGCGGCGGCACATTCGATATTTCCGTTCTCGAGGTCGGCAGCGGCGTCGTCGAAGTGAAATCCACCAACGGTGACACCCACCTTGGCGGTGACGACGTTGACCAGCGTATCGTGGATTGGCTTATTGACGAGTTCAAGAAAGCCAACAACATTGACTTGAGCAAAGACCGCATGGCCCTGCAACGCCTGAAGGAAGCTGCGGAAAAGGCCAAAATCGAGCTCTCTCAAATGATGGAAACGGAAATCAACCTGCCTTTCATCACCGCGGGAGCCAGCGGCCCGATCCACTTGCAGGAAAAACTGACTCGCACGCGCCTGGAGCAATTGATGGCGGACTTGCTCGACCGCTCGATGAAGCCCGTTCAGCAGGCTCTGGAGGACGCGAAGCTTTCGCCGAGCAACATCGAAGAAGTCGTGCTCGTCGGCGGTTCCACACGCATTCCGAAAGTTCAGCAGCTGGTCCGCAACTTCTTCGGCGGCAAAGAACCTCACAAGGGCGTGAACCCGGACGAAGTCGTGGCAGTCGGCGCGGCCATTCAGGGCGCGGTGCTTGGCGGTGAAGTGAAGGACATCCTGCTGCTCGACGTGACGCCGCTTTCTCTCGGCGTTGAAACTTTGGGCGGCGTGATGACCGTGCAGATCCCGCGCAACACCACGATCCCGACGCGTAAGGTCGAAACGTACTCGACCGCTTCGGATAATCAGTCTGGCGTCGAGATCCACGTGATGCAGGGCGAGCGCAAATTCGCCAAGGACAACCGTTCACTCGGGACCTTCAAACTCGATGGCATTCCGCCCGCTCCTCGCGGCGTGCCGCAGATTGAGGTTACATTCGATATCGACGCCAACGGAATCCTGAACGTTTCGGCTAAGGACAAGGCCACCAACAAGGAACAGAAGATCACCATTCAGTCTTCTACCGGCCTGACCAAGGAAGAAGCGGAAAAGATGCGCGTCGAAGCCGAATCGCACGCCGAAGACGATCGCCGCCGCATGGAAGAAGTCGAAGCGCGCAATCGTCTGGACGGTATCGTATACCAGGCAGAAAAAACGATTAAGGAAAACCGCGACAAGCTGCCCGAAGCCGACGTGAAGGCGGCCGAAGAAGCGCTCGAAGAAGCGAAGAAAGCCATGAGTGACGGCGGCGAAGGCAACACCTTGCGCATCCGCACTGCAACCGAAAATGTGGAGCGTACGCTGCACAAAATGGCGGAAACGCTCTACAAGAATGCCCAGGGTGCACCGCAAGGTGAAGCTGCCAACGCGGCCGGCGCAGGCGCGGCCTCCGGCGGCGCGCAGGGACCAGCCGGGGCCGGAAAGCAACCCGGCGACGTCATCGACGCCGAATACGTCGACGTTGACGACAAAAAACAGCCCAACTAAGTTCGCCACAAAATGTGCACTATAGTTCCTATCGGCTATAGTGCACATTTATAATTTTATTGTTATCAGTTACATAGAACATGCCGACCACAACCAAAACCGACTATTACGAGCTGCTCGGGGTCTCGCGCAAAGCCTCCGCGAAGGACATTCGCGCTGCTTTCCGTAAACTCGCGCGCAAGTATCACCCCGATCTCAATCCCGGCGACAAAGCCGCCGAAGAAAAATTCAAACAGTTGCAGGAAGCCTACGACGTTCTCTCCGACAGCAAGAAACGCCAGATGTACGATCAGTATGGCTTTTACAGCGAAAATGCTCCTACCGGCGACTACGGCCAGGGCGGCGCCGCTGGCGACAACGTCAACTTTGATTTCAACGGTTTCGATTTCAGCGGTGGCAGCGGCGGCACAGGAGCGGGCGGAGGCGCAAGTTTCCGCGATCTCTTCAGCCAGTTTTTCGGCGGGCGCGGCGGCGTAGGCCTGGAAGAAGAAGCTGAGCCCGGCAGCTCTCTCGAGTACAAACTGGAAATTGATTTTTGGGACGCGGTGCGCGGCGCGGTAAAAAAATTGCAAATCACGCGCATGGACACCTGCGAAACCTGCCACGGCACTGGAGCCATCGGCTCGCCGCAAACCTGCCCAACCTGCCAAGGCTCCGGCACGGTTCAGCAAGCTGCTGGCAAAATGCGCTTCAACGTGCCCTGCAGTCGCTGTGGCGGCACTGGAAAACTTCGCACCGCGTGCAAAACCTGCGGCGGCGAAGGCCGCGTGCGGCGAACTGAAACGATTGATGTGCGCATCCCGGCCGGCGTCGCTTCTGGCGGACGAGTGCGCGTTCCTGGCAAAGGCAACGCCGGAACCATGGGTGCTCCCGCGGGCGACTTATATCTATTAGTAGAAGTTCGTCCGCACCCATTCTTTGAACGCCGTGGCAACGATCTCCACACTAAAGTTCCCGTTACCGTAAGCGAAGCCACTCTGGGCGCAAAAGTCGAAGTTCCGACCATCGATGGGCGCTCGATCGTAAGAATTCCGCCCGCCACCAACAGCGGCAGCACGCTGCGCTTGCGCGAAAAAGGCGTGCCGAACGCAAGGAGCGGGGCGCGCGGCGATCAGTACGTCGAAATCCAGGTAATCGTGCCCAAGCCGACCGACGAGCGCGTCCGTAACATCATGAAAGAATTGGAAACTGTCGCGCCCGACGATCCGCGCAAGGATTTGTTTACAAAGGCAGGAGTTTGAATGTAAGGGCACGATATATCGTGCCCTCTGGCAAAAACTAAAATGTCGCCCAGACGAAAAACTCGCGCCAAAGCCGGCTACATGATCAGCTCGGTAGCCGAACTCTATAAGTTGCATCCGCAGACCCTTCGTCTTTACGAACGTGTCGGCCTGCTGAAACCATCGCGCTCCGAAGGCAACACACGCCTCTACACCGACGAAGATCTGCAACGCCTCGACGTGATCCTCACGCTCACGCGCGATATGGGAGTAAACCTCGCCGGCATCGAAATCATCCTGAACATGCGCGAAAAAATGTTGGAAATGGAAAAGCAAATGTCAGAATTCGCCAGCGTAGTCCAGCAAGAACTGGCTCGCGTCGCCCATAACGTCTCACAAGAAAAACCCTCCCGCCACGCCATAGTCCCGCGTTCCCGCATCATTCGCTAAATTATTTCCGGTGGTATTCTCTTCTCAGCGAACTCTGATGTGTCTCTGTGGCAATCCGAATTCTTTTTTCTTTCACAGAATTCCACACAGCACACAGCTTGCCGTTCGTCTCCCGCGCCCGTATGCTCGTTCTACGATGCCGCTTGAAAATTGCCAATTCTGCCAGGGAACCGGCTGGAAGCTCGTCGCCCGCCCCGACGGCCCCGGAAAATTCGCCGTAGCCTGCGATTGCAGCACCGGCGAACGCGCGGTCCTTGCCATGAACCGTGCGCGCATCCCCAAACGTTACGAACATTGCGACTTCGAAAGCTACGTCACTGATCTCGCCGACGGAAAAGTCTGGACTGCGCAACACGCGCAATCGCTCAAGCAGGCCAAGCTCATCGCGCAAGGTTTCATCCGCGACTATCCCGGAGCCAGCGAAAAAGGCCTACTGCTGATGGCCCCGTCTGGCGTAGGAAAAACCCATCTCGCGGTCGCCGCTTTGAAAGAATTGCTGCGCCGAGGCCATCAAGGAATTTTCTGCGATTACCGCGAACTGCTGAAAGAAATTCAAGCCAGCTACAATCCGCAAAGTGAATCCACGGAAATGAAAATACTCGAGCCTATTCGCAATACCGAAATTCTCGTTTTAGACGATCTCGGTGCCAGCAAACCGTCCGCCTGGGTTCTCGACATCATCGGTCTTGTTCTGAACGCCCGCTACAACGAACGCCGCGTAACCATTCTCACCACAAATTTTTTCGACGAATCACCCTCCACCGAGCCAGCACCGCGCCTGCCGAATGGCCAACGCATTGCCGTGGTCAAAGAAGACTCCCTCGCCGATCGCATCGGCGCCCGCATGCGTTCCCGCCTCTATGAAATGTGCCGCACCGTCGAAGTCTTCGCCCCCGACTTCCGCCGCGAAATCCGCCAATCCACCCGCGCCCGGGCGTAATCTGCAGCTCAACTTGGTTTCATTCCCCAAGCCAGGCATGACTCGGAAAGAAGTCGAGGACTATCTTCGAGCAAAGAAACTCGAATTCCGACAGATGTGTTGCGTGGACACCAAAGAATTTCGAAAGATCCCGTGGGATGACTTAGTAAAAATCGGCGAGGAAGACGCTCCATGGTATTGCAGCTCAACTGACGTCTACTTGGCCTTCCAATTTACTAAAGGTGCGCAATTCAAAGAGGGGATGTGGCGAACCGATGACTTGGATACACTGAAAGCCGTGAGCATACACCGCTCGCTCGAAACCTGCCTGTAAGGGAAAAAACTACCAGTTCGACGCTTTCGTTTCGTTGACACGCATCCATTTTGCCCTGTATTCTTGCACGGTTGCAGCGTTCGCAACGCCTGCAGCATCTATGTGTCCTGTGGCCTAAAAAACGGTCACTAGTCCTTTAGAGCTGGTCCCGCGATCCGGTCTGGGGTGGCCTCATCGCTTCCCCGCCTGTGGCGTGAACCGGCAGCCTTGCATTACCCATCGGGGCAGTCCCCCAGCAGGGAGTCCGCAAGGAAGTATCTCGAACACGCTGGCTTGTCTGCGCCCAGTTGTATTCCCGGCGCAGCGGCCAGAATCCAACACTAGGGATGAAAAATCCCGGAGGCCGACAACCATGTTTTCCGACCATGACAACCCAGTGACCGCAGCCGCCGCAGCGCCTGCCCACGAATCGCAATCGCAAGCATCACCTCAGGAAACACCGCAGGCATCGTCGCAAGCAAGTTCGCAAGAAAATCCGGCGGAGCGGCAGCAAGCGGCAACGCAGGAGCATGCAACCCCAGCGCAGGCGAATGCGGAAAACAGCGCAGTGCACGAAACGCCGTCGCAGCGGACTGAGCAAGATCCCCAGTCGGAAACTGTGCCGGAAAGTCGCGCTGTTGCGGGGCAACCGGAAGCCGCGGAAGTCCATGCCAAGGCTGAAGCCCACGCCGCGCAATCAGCGACCGACGCCGAAGCCGCCGCTGCCGCCGAGGAAGCTGCCAGCACCGAGGAGATGAGCAAGCTGCTCGACCAGTATGACGAGCAGCACGAATCGCCTGCGAACAACGAAATTATCGAAGTAAAGGTCATTGCGTATACGGAACATGGCGTGGTTGTGGATATTGGCCAGAAAACGGAAGGCCTGATCCCCGCCGCGGAATTCTCCGAAACGGAAATTCCCCGCCCCGACCCCAACGCCACTATCGAAGTGCAGCGCACCGGCGAGAAGAAAGACGGCTACGTCATCGTCTCGTACCAGAAAGTGCTGCGCCGCCGCACCTGGGAACGGCTCGACGAAGCGTACAAGAACAAGACTACGCTCACCGGCAAAGTAGTCGATCGCATCAAGGGCGGTGTTGTAGTCGACGTCGGCGTTCGCGCGTTTCTTCCCGGCTCGCAGTACGATCTGCGCCCCACGCCGAATCTCGACGCGCTGGCCGGACAGGAAGTGCAGGTCCGCATCACCAAGCTGAATCGCCGCCGCGGCAACGTCGTCGTCAGCCGGCGGGCAATTCTGGAAGAGGAACAGCACGCCAAGCGCGGCGAATTGATGGAAAAGCTGGCCGAAGGCCAGACCGTGCACGGTATCGTGAAAAACGTCACCGAATACGGCGCGTTCGTGGATCTCGGTGGCATAGATGGCCTGCTGCACCTCACCGACCTGAGTTGGGGCCGCATCAAGCATCCTTCCGACGTGGTGAAGCCGGACCAGGAACTTGACGTCATCATTCTGAAATTCGACAAGGAAAAACAGCGCGTCTCGCTCGGACTGAAGCAGCTTTCGCCCGATCCCTGGGTGAACGCAGCGGAAAAATATCCTGCGGGCGGCAAGTACAAGGGCAAAGTCGTCGGCGTGGTGGATTACGGCGCGTTCGTCGAACTCGAGACCGGAATCGAAGGCCTGGTTCACGCCACGGAAATGAGCTGGGCGAAAAAGTCCGTCAATCCTTCGAAAATCGTCAAGGTCGGCGAAGAAGTAGACGTCGTCGTGCTGGACATCAAGCCCAGCGATCGCCGCGTCTCCCTCGGTATGAAGCAGGCGCAGCCGGATCCCTGGCTCTTGACCGCCGACAAGTATCCCGTAGGCACTATCGTTACTGGAAAGGTGCGCAACATCGTCGAGTTCGGAGCCTTTATCGAAATCGAAGACGGCTTCGACGGCTTGGTGCACGTCAGCGACGTGAGCTGGACCGAACGAATCAAGAATCCGCATGAGGTCTTCAAGAAGGGCGAACCGGTCACGGCAAAGGTTCTGCGCGTGGATGAAGACAACCGCCGCGTTTCCCTGGGCATGAAACAGGTGAACGACATCTGGGGCGATTGGTTCAAGCAGCATCGGGTCGGCGAAATCGTGAAGGGCAAAGTATCGCGCATCGCCATGTTCGGCGCTTTCGTCGAACTCGGCGAAAATATCGAGGGCCTCTGCCACAACACGGAAATCACCGATCGCCGCCGTGGCGACGATGGCAGCGGAATGAACCGCACCTCCACCGGGCCGCTGAAGAGCGCTGGTCCGCTCGAACCGGGCAAGGAGTACGACTTCAAAATCATCAAGATCAGCCCGGAGTCGCGCAAAATCGCTCTCAGCTACAAAGCCGCGGTCAAGCAAGTCGAGCGCCAGGAAATCGCACAGTATCGCTCGACGTCGAAAACTTCTTCCACCGCAACCATCGGCGACGTGCTGAAACAGAAACTTTCTTCACGATAAACCAGCATCATCCTAATATGGGGCCGGTCTACCGTTTGACTGGCCCCTAATTTTTTGTTTTACCTGCGGGCCAGTTTAATGATAGGAAGTGTGCAACCTTTATTACGCAGCTTCCCGTAAGCCCTTCCCTGTCATGGGTCTGCGGCGTATCATCAAGGGACTAGCGAGCGAGGCGTGGCCACGATGACCAAGCAACCGACGTTGACGAAAGCCGATTTGATCGAAGAAGTGTTGAAGGTCACGGAGCTCCCGCGCAAGGAGTCCGAGACCATCGTCGAAACAATTTTCGACAGCATCATCGAAGCCATTCAAAAAGGCGAAAAAATCGAGATTCGCGGCTTCGGCAGTTTTCGTACCCGCCAACGCAAAGGCCGCGTGGGTCGCAATCCAAAAACTGGAGAGAAAGTGGAGGTTCCCGCCAAGCGCATTCCCTTTTTTAAGCCCAGCAAGGAATTAAAAGATTTTGTGAACAGCGAACAAGCCGCCGCGATGACTTCCGCAGCGGAAGCCGGCGGCGCCAGTTCCGGCAACTCGACTCACTCCTGATTTTGCAATTTCTTGCCGATGCGAAGCCCCGCCTTGTTTTAGGCTTTTCCTCGCGAGGATACTCACTCAATGGATTTTCTGTGGACGCCGTGGCGCTACCAATACATTGCACAAGCCATTGCCGGCAAACAGCCTGAATGCATTTTCTGCGATGCCGCCGCGCGCACCGACGATGACGTAACGCTGATCGTTCACCGCAGCGCTTCCTGTTTCGTCATCCTCAATCTTTATCCCTACACCTCCGGCCACGTTATGATCGTGCCGTATGCACACGTTGCGGAGTTGTCCCTGAGCGATGCTGCCACGCTGAACGAAATCATGCAGCTCGCGCAAAGGGTGGAAGCAATTCTGCACAAGCTGTACAAACCTGACGGCATGAACTATGGAATGAATTTGGGACGCGCAGCCGGCGCAGGCGTAACCGGCCATCTTCATCTGCATGCTTTGCCACGCTGGGTGGGGGATGCAAATTTTATGACCGTGACCGCAGAAACGCGCGTGCATCCGGAATCGCTCGCCACCACCTATAAACGCTTCAAAGAAGCCTTCGCCGAGAGGCCGACGAAAACGTGAACTTCGGTTTTGTAGGGGTGCAGCACCGCTGCGCCCTGCGCGCCCAGGCGTAAGATGGCTCGGCGCTTCGCAAGAATTTCGTTGTCGCTGCGCTACAATATCAACGCAGCATAGGCATTCCGAGCCTGCTTGCCGCAGGCAGGGAATCTTTTTTCTCCGGAGTCAGCGTGGATCTGCAACTTACCGAAGATCAATTGTTGCTGCAAAAGACTGTCCGCGAATTCGCCGAAGCTGAAGTAAAACCGCGCGCCCGCGAACTCGATGAGACCGGGCACTTCCCGCGCGACCTATTTGCAAAAGCCGCGGAACTTGGCCTGACAGGCGTGGCCATTCCAGAAACCGAAGGTGGCGCGGGCTTCGATCACATTTCCTACAGCATAGTGATCGAGGAGATTTCCCGCTGTTGCGCTTCAACTGGCGTGATTCTCTCGGTGCAGAATTCACTCTACTGCGATCCCATTCACCGCTATGGCACCGACGAACAAAAAAAGAAATTCCTTCTGCCATTCGCGCGCGGCGAAAAAATCGGCTGCTACGCGCTGACCGAGCCGCAAGCCGGATCAAACGCCGCAGCTCTGCAAACTAAAACCGTAAAAAGAAACGACCTTTACGTTCTAAATGGCACTAAAGCGTGGATCACTAACGGTGGCGCAGCCGATGCCGCAATCGTCTACGTAAACACCGAGCCTGCAAAAGGCGAAAAAGGAATCACTGCGGTAGTGGTAGAAAAAGGCACGCCGGGATTCAAAGTCGGCAAGGAAGAAAAGAAACTTGGCATCAGCGCCACAGCATGCAGCGAACTGGTCTTTACCGATTGCGAAGTGCCTATGGCCAATCGCATCGGCAACGAAGGCGAAGGCTACAAAGTAGCGCTCTCGACGCTGGACGGTGGCCGCATAGGCATTGCCGCGCAAGCCACAGGAATCGCGCAGGGCGCGTTCCAAGCCGCGCTGAAATATTCCAAGGAACGCCTGGCATTCGGCCATCCCATCGCGGAATTTCAGGCCATACAATTCATGCTTGCCGATATGTCCACGGAGATTGATGCCGCGCGGTTGCTGACTCGCAAAGCGGCGTGGAAACAAGACACCGGCGCGCGTTTCAGCATGGACGCCGCCATGGCGAAACTTTTCGCCAGCGAAATGGCCACTCGCGTGGCCCACAAAGCCATCCAAATCCACGGCGGCAACGGCTACAGCCGCGAATATCCCGTTGAGCGCAACTACCGCGACGCCCGCATCACCGAAATCTACGAAGGCACCAGCGAAATCCAACGCCTGGTTATCTCCTCCTGGGCGCTGCGTTCGTGATGTTCTCCCGCGTAGTATCCTGAATTCGTGCTGACGCTTGATTTTGGCCTCGAGTTCGATCCGGCGCGCGACGAAGAATTTTTCTCCGCGCTCCCACCGCTTCCGGCGGTATGCCTGATCGAGCCGCAGCAATCTTCCGCCCAGCCCCTCTTCATCCGCACCCAGGATTTGCGCCGTCGCCTGCAACGGCTTCTCGGCCCGCTCGATTCCACCAGCAAGCGCTTGAACTTGCGCGATTTCACAAAAGGCATTCGCTATCGAGTGACCGCCTCCGCATTCGAACAAACTTTCGCCTACTACCGGAACGCCAAGGAGCTTTTTCCAGAGCGCTACCAGGACATGTTGCGCCTTCGCCCGCCGGCCATGCTGAAAGTCAATCTGCGGAACGCGTATCCCCGTTGCTACGCAACACGGAAAATTTCCATCGCACCGAACGGTGAACCTTCTGGCGGCGTTTATTACGGACCATTCCCTTCCCGCAAAGCCGCCGACGCTTTTGCCGAACGCGCGCTCGATCTTTTCAAGGTACGCCGCTGCCAGATTAAAATTCGCCGCGATCCGGAATTTCCCGGATGCATTTACTCGGAAATGAAAATGTGTCTCGCTCCGTGTTTCGCCGGATGCACAAAAGAAGAATACGACGTCGAAGTGCAGCGCCTGGTGACATTTCTGGAAACCGGCGGCGCTTCGCTGCGCGAAACTCTCGAGGTCGAACGCAACCAATCCAGTGAAGCAATGGACTTTGAAAAGGCTGCGCTGCTCCACAAAAAGCTCGACAAGCTCGATGACGCTCTGCGCGGGCAGCCTGAACTTCCCCGCCGTTTGCAGGATCTCAACGCCGTGATTTTTCAGCGCAGTTCTGGCGACCAAACCATTGGTGTTTACGAAGTCCGAGCCGGAAGAATCGTCGAGCCCTTCGAACTGTCCTTCGCCTCACTCGCCGGCGATCCTCGTTCCGCCGAGCAGCTCCTTCGCCAGCATCTTGAACCAGATCAAGCGATTATCAATCAATCTCCTAGCCCATCGCCTACGCCTCAATCCGTCATTCCGAGCCTGCCTGCACAGGCAGGCGAAGCGACCGGAGGTTCCGACCTTGTCGGAAGGAATCTCTCTTCTCTCTCGCCGGCGTCACCGGCTGACTTATCCGAACACTTGTGGCTCCTCGCCCGCTGGTTTTACAGCAATCCGCGCCAGGGCGAAATTTTATTTCGCGCAAATGCCTGGCCATATCGGAGAATGATGCGGGCCTGCGCTCGGCTGCTCGCGCCACCCGAGGCGAAACCCAGCTTGCCGCGGCAAAATAAAGCGTCACAGCAAGACAATCTGCCTCAGCCCGGCGAAGAAAGAGAAAAAAACTCATGAGCGATGGAGCAACGGCGGAAGGCACGAAGCGCTACGCAGAATCCTTTCGTAGCCGCGCCGCCGATGGACATTTTCGCGAAGTTCACGGCCTGGTGCTGTCATCCGTCGGCATTGGCACCTATCTCGGCCAGCCGGACGAGCGTACTGACGCTGCCTACACCGCGGCGATCGTTGCGGCCGTGGAGAACGGAATCAACGTGGCCGATGCCGCGATCAATTACCGCTTTCAGCGCAGCGAACGCAGCATCGGCTCGGCGCTGGTGCAACTCGAGGCTAAAGGCTATTCACGCGACCAGCTGGTGCTTTGCACTAAAGCCGGCTATCTCACGCCCGACGGCAAAATGCCCGCTGATCCCAATCAATATTTTTTCCAGGAATATATTCAACGCGGAATTTTTTCCGCCAAGGACATTGCCGCCGGAAGCCACTGCATCGCTCCGCGTTTTTTGCAAGATCAGATCTCGCGCAGCATGGCTAATCTTGGCGTCAATTGCATTGATGTCTTCTACCTGCACAATCCGGAAACGCAACTGGGTGAGATTTCAAAGGTGCAGTTTCTCGGCCGGATCCGCGAAGCATTCTATTATCTGGAGTCAGCGGTAAAAACCGGAAAAATTCAATTCTACGGCCTGGCCACTTGGAACGGCTTCCGCCAGGACGCCCGGGCTCGCGACGCCATGCAGCTCGCCGAACTCGATGCCGCTGCCAAGGAAATCGCCGGCGACAATCATCATTTTCGTTTTGTGCAGTTGCCGTTCAATCTGGGGATGACCGAAGCTCTCACCCTCGGCAATCAATCCGTCGCTGGAAAAACCATGACTGTCATGGAAGCGGCGGAAGAGTTGAACATCACGCTGATCGCCAGCGCTTCCCTCTTGCAAGGCCAGGTGGCCAGCAATCTCCCCGCATTTGTCGCCGAAGCGTTGGGCCTCGATTCGGATGCCGAACGCGCATTGCAGTTCGTTCGCTCCTCACCTGGAATAACAAGCGCACTGGTCGGAATGTCCCGCCAGGAACACGTCCAAGCAAATGCAAAACTTGTCCAAGTGCCGCCCGCGACCATAGAGCAATTTTCTAAACTCTTCTCGCGCGGCCAGCCTTCGGCTTGAAATCACTCCAGGGCGCTTGCGGAATTCTATGACCTGCTTAGAGAACTGAAGTGCGGCGAATCTGTCGCGCTAACCTTTGGAACCAGCTCGATCAGCACGTAATCCATATATTCGATGGTCTGATCGAACTTCCTGAGACGCTCATCACGATCTTCAACTTCGGCAGCCGAATGAAGTTCGATAAGCGCTCGATTAAGATGGTGATTGAGCTCGGTGATCAGATTCATGCGTTCCTTCGCTCGCAGAAAAATGTGTTGCGTATGAGTGGCGAAAAGATAAAACAGCATCACTCCGGTGGCAATCATTGCGATTGCGATATCGTTTAAAATGGTGGAGGAAGGCGTTATGTCGAGTCTCACTAGCGTGAGGTCAACGACAAAGGAAACTACAAAAAGCATGCATGCCATCACCCCGGCAGCTTTAAGAATCTCAGGTGTCATCCAGTAAGGCAGGAATTTGGTCGGCATCGGAATACCCTCCTCGAGCGTGTGCGGGCTGCTCGTCATTGGCTTGATTCTACACCGGCGCTCGCTCTATCAACCGTTGTGCATCGAAGCTCGTCGCGGCGAATATGAACACCCGACGACTATCGTGCGTGGCGCATCGCCGGTTGCAGCCAGTCTCGGATCGCTTTTCCCAACTCTTCAATCTTCCCAGCAAAAAAATGGTCCACACCATCCACAACGACCAGTTCATTCTCGCCCGGCAGCGACGCCACCATCTGTCGCACTTTCTCCACATCGCCATGCTCGTCGTGCGAACCATGCACGAATAGCTTCGGCTTCACGCATTTCGCGAGGAACGAAAAATCCGAGTTATTCACCGGCGCGCCAATCCCGATCAGTTTTTCCACTCGCGCATCTTCGCAACCCGCGCGCATTCCCACCCAGCATCCAAAACTGAAACCTGCAACCAGCAGCGGCGTTCCAGGAAATTCCCCAGCCAGAAACTGCAGCGCCGCGCGCACGTCATCCAGCTCCCCTCGCCCTTTGTCATGAATGCCTTCGCTCAATCCGGCGCCGCGAAAATTAAATCGCAACACCGCAATCCCCAGCGAATCCAGCGCTTTTGCCGCCTGAAAAACAACCTTGTTGTGCATGGTGCCACCAAAGAGCGGGTGAGGATGACAGACCGGCGCGGCGATCCCCGGTGCGGCCGCGGGTGGTGTCCACAGCACCGCTTCCAACTTGCCGGCGGGTCCTTGCAAAAAGAAGTTCTTCGATTCGTGCGTTGAGCTCATCGGCGGCCAAAACAGTCTACACGAATCATGCGCCCTGCTTCGCCTCGATTGGCTACTGCGTTTTTTTCCGTACTGTGATGCACAGCGATTCGCTTCCCGCTTCCATTTCGATTCCGGTTACTTGAGTTTCCCATTCTCCATCACCGCTCCACGGCGCTTCACCACCGGGGTCAAAGGATACCAGCAGCCGTTGCCCAAACGCGTATTCGCGATTCGTCACAAATTTCAGTTTGTCGCGGGAGACTTCCAAGGTCATCGTGTCTTCGTGCCAGGGCACATGCTGTGGCCGTACGCGAATCGGCAGGGAGATTTTATTCCCAGTCCCATTCTGACTCTTATTTGCCGTACGGCTGCCGTTCGCACGCGTCTGACCATGCGCAGTTCCTTCGAAGTGCATGGCCACGTTCCAGCCTGATGACTTTTCCTCATTTGCTGGTGAACAACGCACCACTCGCGCCAGTGTTTCCGGCTGCGCGCCGGAAGCTTGCGGATCGTACGGAATTGTCACCCATAACGGATGGCCCACGCCGTGAGCTTCGCTGCAGGCCAGCAGTAGCCCGTCCTTAGAGACATTAAGCGTTTCGCCTTGATCCGTTCGTTGACCCAGGGGCGCAGACCACCTGAGCCTCGCAGGAAGCCGGAGTCGTACACGGGGATGTTGGCGGCGCTGCATTGCAGGCACGCATTCTTATTGCAGATGGGCCGGGAGTCTTCGCGAAGTATATTCCCGGATTGACTATCCAGGCAAGCTTTCGTACTAGTTCTATCTTTATTGACTACCGCAAATCCTTTGTATCCGCGCCGAAACGCCTCGGCAGAACTCGCGGAACTGTTGCAGGAACTCGTGGCAAGTTCCGCAACGGCGGTACTAGAGCTAAATTGCTGCAATTTAGCGTTGCAGTTCACACACACCGATGGTACGGTTTTTCAGTTTCCAGCAAACAGGAGTGCCATGCCCGACGGAGCAGACCGCCGCGAAGCTCGCCGATTCAACATGACTTTGCCGATGCGGCTTCTGCCGAACGATTCGAATTCTCCTGAACTTCCGGCACAAACCCGCGACGTCAGTTATCGTGGACTCTATTTTCTTGCCGAGGCCCAGTTCAAGCTCGGTAGCTCCATCGAATTTGTCATCACTCTTCCCGAACAAGTTACCCGCTCCAGCGACGTCAACATCCGCTGCCTCGGCAAAGTCGTGCGCGTCGAGCCGACCCAGAATGGCCGCATGGGTATAGCCGCTAAAATCGACCGCTACGAATTCCTCCACGCCGCCTGATCGCTATCCACCTTCCTTCTCTTGCATCACCAAGCCGCCAGATTCCTCTTCGCGCGTTCGCTAGAGCTCTCTTCTCCGAATGTAGCGGCGGGTTTATCCCGTCGTCCTTTCTTTTTCGTTTTTGTGGAGGACTCCTTCCGAGGCGGGCGTCTCTTTGCCGCAACACAAGATTCGCGCAGCTCTAACTTCGTTCCCGCCACGTTCCTTCCTACTCCGCAAATGAGTACAATCATTCCGCCGCTCGTCCTTGCAGGAGCCTTTTCAGGAGATTGCCATGTATCACTACGACGCCGCCACCGCTCTCGAAGAATTACAGGAAGACGCGCTCCTCCCGCATCCCGTCAAACTTCGCGACATGATCCTTCGCCACCAACTCGGCGTCGAGGACGCCAAATCCATCAATCACCAATTCCAGGATTACCTTGCTCGCTTCGGCGAATCGCAAAAAATCGCCCGTGGAATTCTGGAAAAGCTCGCCACCAGCACCAGGAAACCGGCATGACCTCTGACCGCGATATTGTCATTCCGAGCGAAGCGAGGTATCTGCTTTTTGGTCGAAACTTCGACTATTCCACAGCCTGTCCCACCTCAGCATGACTCGCAAACCTCGCGTCCTCTTGCTCTCCGCTTCCTCCGGATCCGGCCACGTTCGCGCCGCTCAAGCGCTGGAAAAAGCTTTCGCAGCACGTGGCGATTGCGAAGTTCAGCACATCGACGCCATTGAATACGTCAGCAAACTTTTTCAGCGCGCCTACGACAAAACTTATATCTCGATGGTTCGCCACGCTCCTGATTTAATGGGTGTGATATACGACCGCACCGACCAGCCCTGGCAGCATCCGCGCCGCCGCCTCGCGCTCGATCGTCTGAACTCTCAGCCCATGATCCGCCTTCTGAAGCGCGTTCAGCCTGACCTGTGCGTGGCCACTCATTTTCTTCCCGCGGAAATCATGGCCTGGCTCGTCGCGAAAAAGAAGCTCAGCGCCAAAAACGCCATCGTCGTCACCGACTACGATGTACATGCGATGTGGTTGTGCCGCACCGTCAGTCGCTACTATGTGGCCATACAAGAAGCCGCCGAATATCTCGCCCGCATCGGCGTGCCGCGCGAAATTGTTTGCGTTACCGGGATTCCCATCGATCCGATCTTCGCCGTTCCGCTTGATCGCGCCGCTGCACGCACCGCATTAAAGCTCGCTCCGAAATCTCCGATTCTGCTTTTCGCTGCCGGTGGTTACGGCGTTGGCCCACTTGAACAGCTCGTGCGCGATCTACTCGCTTTGCAAAAATCCTGGCAGCTTGTTGCCATCGCCGGCAAATCCGAGAAAATGAAAAAACGCCTCGACGAAATTGCCCGGGCCGCAGGCACTCTGGCAAACGGCTCTGCGCGCCTCGTTCCCGTCGGCTTTACCACTCAAATGGACCAGTACATGGCCGCAGCCGATCTCCTCGTCGGTAAAGCCGGCGGCCTCACCACTTCCGAAGCCCTCGCTCGCCATCTCCCGATGGCACTCACTGAACCAATCCCTGGCCAGGAATTTCGCAACGCCGATCACCTCCTCGAAGCCGGTGCAGCCATCCGTTGCAACAATCTCCCCGCAGCCGCGTGGAAAATCGCCAAGCTGCTCGACGACCCCGCCCACATAAACAAAATGCGCAGCGCAGCAGCGCAAATGGCCCGCCCCACCGCGGCCGCGGATATCGCGGAAGATTCCCTTCGCCTGCTACACTGATATTTTGTGACTGAGTCTCAGAAATTCGCTGATTGGACAGACCGCTAGATGCGACGCCACACCCTGATGATCGACGCCGACGACACCCTCTGGGAAAATAACGTCTTCTTTGAAAAGCTCATCGAAGATTTCATCACGCTGGTCGAACCCTGCGGCTACGCCCGCGCCTACATTCGCCACATCCTCAACGAAACCGAACGCAAAAATATCCGTCAGTACGGCTACGGAGTGCGCAGCTTCGGCCGCTCCCTCGAAGAAACGTACTTGAAACTTGCCGACCAGATGGCCAAACGCGAAACCC